>Ga0318561_10000886_pt1 | contig 10064 bp, 5 predicted proteins | sample GRESIP065b5f23_FD_202526 | JGI IMG/M metagenome (GOLD analysis project Ga0318561, IMG submission 202526) | Tropical soil microbial communities from Luquillo Experimental Forest, Puerto Rico - GRE.SIPMG.065b5f23 | ecosystem: Environmental > Terrestrial > Soil > Tropical forest > Bulk soil... | reverse complement strand
CCACGGTCGACAGCTTTGCCAATAGCGCGGCCAGCGGCCAGCAGATCTCGGCGCTGGAGAACCGCATCGAAGCGCTCGCCACCGCGCTGACCGCCTCATCCGAAGCCGGTCACGCGGTACCGCGCGAATTGGACAAGCTCCTGTCCGGGCTGATCGAGAAGCTCGAATGGGTTCAGCTCACCCACACCGACTACGCCGCCCTTGCCCATCTCGAGGATCGCATCGCGACGCTGGTGCAGCGGTTCGATGCGTCGGAGGCCAAGTTCAATCACCTCGAAGCGGTCGAGCGCGGCCTCGTCGATCTGCTGGTCCATCTCGACCAAATACGCGGCGTCGCCGAAATCAAGCAGAGCGAATTGCGCACCCAGGATTCGCTGGAAGCGGTCCATGGCGCGGTCGAGCAGGTGGCCGATCGCCTCGCTATGATCGAAAGCGGTATCCGCGAACAGGCGCAACGCGCGGCCGTGCTACCGCCGCAACCGGTCGCGGCTGTCAGCGCCCCGCCCGCTCCGCCGGCGCCGGCAGCGGCGCCAGCTCCCGCGCCGGTCGAGCACACGCCGCAACGCGTTGCAACGGCGCGTAAAGCGATCGATCCCAGCCTGCCGCCCGACCATCCGCTCGAGCCGGGTTCAAGGAGCGGGCGCTCCCGCTCGACCCCGTCGGCCGCCGACCGCATCGCCGCCTCCGAGGCCGCCGTCAGCGCCGCCAAGCCGCCGGTGATCGCCGACCCCGGCAAATCCAATTTCATTGCGGCCGCGCGACGCGCCGCGCAGGCTGCGGCGGCGACAGCGCCGGCCACGGCCGTCGTCGAAAAAGGCGCGACCGCATCGGCGGCGAAGCCCCGGCGCGTTCGGCCCCTGATCCTCGCGGGCGCTGCGGCGCTGATCGTAGTCGGCTGCCTGCAAATCGCGCCGCGCATGTTCGTGTCGGGCGGCGCACCGGCGCCGCAGCCGGCCGTGCAGGAACCGGAGAAGACCGTTGCGCCGCCGGTGACCACGCTGCCCCAAAGCGAGCCGCCGGCTGTAGCCGCGCAGCCGGAGCGAGCGCCGACCCCCGCGCCCGTGCCGGCACCCATGCCGGCGCCGATGTTGATCACGCCGCCGAACGCGGCGCCCATGCCGGACCCCGCACCGCCGGCCAACAATCCTAAAGCCGGCGACGCTACCCCCGCCAAGCCGGTACACCAATCGGCAGCATCGCTGCCCGCAGCGCTCGCCGCCGCAGCCGCGGCCAACAGCGACGTCACCGGATCGCTGCCGCGCGCCGCTGCGACGGCGCCGCTCGGCGACAAATTGCCGGCCGCGATCGGCGGCTCGGCGCTGCGCGCCGCCGCGCTCTCGGGCAATCCCGCCGCCGCCTACGAGATCGCCATGCGGTTCGCCGAAGGCCGCGGCGTGACACTGAGCAACGAGGAGGCCGCGCTCTGGCTCGAACGCGCCGCCAAGAGCGGCCTCGTGCCGGCGCAGTTCCGCGTCGGCGGCTTCTACGAAAAAGGCATCGGGGTGAAGAAGAACCTCGTCACCGCGCGCGATTTCTATCTGGCCGCTGCCGCCAAGGGCAACGGCAAGGCGATGCACAATCTCGCGGTGCTCTATGCCGAAGGCGTCGACGGCACGCCGGATTACCCCAACGCCGCTCACTGGTTCCGCGAAGCCGCCGACCACGGCGTCACCGACAGCCAGTACAATCTCGGCATCCTCTACGCGCGCGGCACCGGCGTGGCGCAGAACTACGCCGAGTCCTACAAATGGTTCGCGCTTGGCGCGGCCGCGGGCGACCAGGATGCGGCGAAGAAGGCCGAGGAGGTGGCGAGCCGCCTCGACCGCCAATCGCTCGCCGCGGCACAGCTAGCGGTGAAAACCTTCACCGCGATTCCGCAGCCCGACGACGCCATCAACGTCAAAGCGCCGGCCGGCGGCTGGGATACGACCGCAAGCGCCCCGCCAGCGGCGAAGCCGAAGCCGCAGACGCCCGGCGTCAAGGCCGCGGCGCAGAATTCCAAAGTCAACTAGCTAATCTGGCAGGCACCGTTCGGCGGCGACGGCGAAGATGCGCCGCTCGCTCAGCATATGCGCGGTGAACGAGGCCCCGCCGAACAGCGCCGCGAACGCGCGGTCGCGCACATTGAGGCCGCCCGTATAGGCGCCGAGCGCCGGCATGACGATCCGCCGGCCGTCGGCGGCAAAGCTGCGCCGGCTCACGACGCGGCCGCGGCGCGCCACCCGCGCGACCGGATGCAGGTGGCCGGCGATCTCGCCGTCGGCCGGATGCGGCGACGGCTCGTGACGGAAAGTCAGCGGTCCGATTGCCAAAACATCGGCGAAACGGCCGCCGATGTTGTCGGCCGGATCGGCATCGTGATTGCCAGCGATCCACATCCAATCGCGGCTGCGCTGCAGCGCTTTCAGCGCGACGCGGCTAATGTCGCCCATGCGTGCCGGCCCGCCGCCGTCATGAAAACTATCGCCGAGCGCGATGACGAGCCGCGGCGCGTAGCGTTCGATCAACCGCGCCAGCCGCGCCAGCGTGGTCGCGGTGTCGTAAGGCGGCAGCAACACGCCCCGCGCGGCGAAGGCCGAGCCCTTTTCCAGATGCAGATCGGCGACAGCGAGGAGACTTTCCTCCGGCCAGAAGATCGCGCCGGCGCAATCGGCGACGAGCGCGGCGCCACCGACGGTGAGGGCATTGTCCTTGCCTCGCCCCACAGCGGAAAGATCGGCTTCGGCCCGTCGTGTGGGGGTCAGGGCCCTCACTGCATCGCCTCCTTCACCAGTTCCGCCTCGGCCTCGGCGAGCAGCGTATCGGCCGCCTCGCCGTAGACCGCCTCGCGGCCGATCTCCAGCATCACCGGCACCGCCAGCGGCGAGACGTGGTCGAGCGCCTTATGGACGATTCGGCCCTTGCTGCGCGAGAGCATAGCGCCGAGCCGGCGCACGTCGAGGAGCCCAGTGGCGGCATCGGCCCGCGCCGCCCGCAACAGCATGTGGTGCGGCTGGTGGCTGCGCAGCACGTCGTAGACGAGGTCGGTCGAGATGGTGACCTGGCGGCGCGATTTTTCCTGGCCCGGAAAGCGGCGCTCGATCAGGCCGGCGATAATCGCGCAGTTCCGGAAAGTCCGCTTCATCAGTGCCGACTCCGCAAGCCAAGCCTCGAGATCGTCGCCGAGCATGTCCTCGTCGAACAACGCTCCGAGCGAAAACTCGCCGCGCGCGAGACGCGTCGCGATGTCGCCCAGGCCCCACACCGCCAGCGCATATTCGTTGGCGACAAAGCCCATGGGTTTCAATCGCGCGCGCTCGAGGCGGCGCGTCAGCAGCATGCCGAGGGTTTGGTGCGCGAGCCGGCCTTCAAACGGATAACAGACGAGATAATGCTTGTTGGCGCGCGGGAACGTTTCCACCAACAGCTCGCGCTGACCCGGCAGTTGCGAGCGCCACTCATGGATCTCCAGCCACTCGCGCACCTGCGCGGGCAGCGCCCGCCAGGTCTGCGGATGGGAGAGGATGCCGCGCACGCGCTCGGCGAGATACGTCGACAGCGGAAACTTGCCGCCTTCGTAGGCCGGCACCTTCGGATCCTCGGACGCGGCGCGCGACACATAAACCTGGTCCTCGACGATCGCCTCGTATTTGAGAATCTCACCGGCAAACACAAAGGTATCGCCCGGCACCATGGTGTCGACGAAATATTCCTCGACCTCGCCGAGCAGTCGGCCGCCGCGCGGGATCATCCTCGAGACGCGCGAACGTACGAGCCGCACCTTCAGCATGTCGGCCTCGACGATGGTGCCGACATTGAGCCGATAGCGCTGCGCCACGTTGGGATTGGCGATGCGCCACCGCCCGTCCTGGCCTTGGCGGATACGGGCGAAGCGCTCGTAGGCCTTCAGCGCATAGCCGCCGGTGGCGACGAAATCGACCGTGGCGTCGAAATCGGTGCGGGTCAGCGCCGCATACGGCGCCGCCGATCGCACCTCCTGGTAAAGCACATCGCTCAGAAACGGCGCGCCGCAGGCGCAGCCGAGCACGTGTTGCGCCAACACGTCGAGCGCGCCGACGCGCGCCGACGGCGTGTCCTGCGCGTTCTCGGCGATGGCGTCGAGCGCGGCGCGGCATTCCAGCACCTCGAAGCGGTTGGCTGGCACCAGCACGCCCTTCGACGGCTCGTCCATGCGGTGATTGGCGCGGCCGATCCGCTGCAACATGCGCGAGGCGCCCTTCGGCGCACCGATATTGATGACGAGATCGACGTCGCCCCAGTCGACGCCGAGATCGAGCGACGAGGTGCAGACCACGGCGCGCAGGCGGCCGGTTGTCATCGCCGCCTCGACCTTGCGGCGCTGCGCCACGTCGAGCGAGCCGTGATGAAGCGCAATGCCGAGGTTGTCGTCGTTGATGTGCCAGAGGTCCTGGAAAATGCCCTCGGCCTGGCTGCGCGTATTGACGAAGACGAGCGTAGTGCGATGCGCCTTGATCAGCGCATAGACTTCGCCGAGCGCATAGCGCGCCGAATGGCCGGACCACGGCACGCGCTCGGTCGAGTTGAGCATGGAGACGTCGGGCGTGGCTCCGCCGTCGGCGACGATGAGGTCGGCGCGGTTTTGCTCGCCATCGCGCTGCGGCACCATGAAGCGGCAGAGCTCGTCCGGCTCGGCGACGGTCGCCGAGAGCCCGATGCTGATAAGATCGGGCGCGAGGCAAAACAGCCGCGCCAGATCGAGCGAAAGGAGATCGCCACGCTTCGACGTCACTAGCGCGTGCAATTCGTCCAGAATCACACGCTTGAGCGAGCCGAACAGATAAGGCGCATCGGCCGAGGCGAGCAGCAGCGCGAGCTGCTCCGGGGTGGTCAACAAAATCTCCGGCGGGTCGCGGCGCTGGCGCTGACGCTTGGAGGTCGGCGTGTCGCCGGTGCGGGTCTCGATGTGGATCGGCAGATTCATTTCCGCAATCGGCGTTTGCAGGTTGCGCGCGATGTCAACGGCGAGCGCCTTTAGCGGCGAAATGTAGAGGGTGTGCAGGCCGCCTTCGCGCCGCACGCCGCGCCCGGTGGAGACGAGCTTTCGTGCAGCGGCCCCGGTCGGAACCAGCGGCGCGCTTAACTCCACAAGGCTCGGCAAAAATCCCGCGAGCGTCTTGCCGCCGCCTGTCGGTGCGATCAGCAGCACTGAGCGGCCGGCCTGCACCTTGGCCAGAAGCTCCAATTGATGCGCGCGCGGCGTCCAGCCGCGTCCGGCGAACCAGCACGCGAAAGTTTCGGGCAGGACGCTGACGCGTTCGAGAACAGTCATGGGCCCGACAAGTGTTGCGCCACAACGACGAGACTGTCGACCGGCGCGCCCTTTTCGCTGCGCACGGCGGCCTTGGCGAGATGCATCGGCACGAGTCTGGCGGCACCGAGCGCATCGCGGAGATACTTTTCATCGTAAGCGTAACGCAGCGTCGGCAGCAGTTTTACTCCATCGCCCTCATGGGTCTCGACCGTGAAGCCGAAGACGCCGTCGGGCGTCAGCACCTTAGCGACGCCGGCGATGATCGGCGCAAGCTCGCTCACATAGACAAACACGTCTGCGGCTAGGACGATGTGAAAGGTCCCGCGCTCATCCGCCTCTTGCGCCAGAAAGTCCGCGAGCGCCGCGGTGACCAGCTGGTCGTAGAGGCCCTTCGTTTGCGCCCGCGCAATCATCGCCGGCGCAAGGTCGACGCCGACCAGCCAATCGACGCAATCGCGGAACGCTGCACCGCCAAGCCCGGTGCCGCAACCGAGATCGAGCATCGAGTCGAAACGCATCCGCCGCCCGGCCGCACCCATCGCGGCCTCGACCGCGGCGCGCAGTAGCGGAGGTCCCCGATAGTTCAGATGCCCGGTGAGCGCCGCGTCGTAGTGTTCGGCATATTGGTCGAATAGGCGGCGCACATAAGTCTGCGTCATCGCCGGCGCCGCCTCGCCGGTGCCGAGTCGCGCCAATTGCAGCCGCGCGCCGTGATAATCCTCGGAGTCGGCGTCGCGGGCCATGGCGAAGGCCGCGACCGCACCGTCATGGTCGCCGAGCCGGTCGCAGATGGCGCCGAGCGCGAACCAGGCGGTGGCAAAGCGCGGCGCGAGCTCCACGGTCTGCGCCAAGATGTCGGCGGCGCCCGCGAGATCGCCCTGCGCCACATGGTCCAGCGCCCACTTGTAGCGCCGGTCGGCGATCAGATCGCCCGAGGAGACGAAAAGCGGGCCGGTCTCGGTCATGTACGCTCGCGTGCCGCTGCGAAATGATTATTTAATCACACGTCATGCGACCTGAAGACATCCTCCTGCCCACGCCGGCCGGCGTGTGCTGCAAGCCGGGCGGCTTCCACATCGATCCGACGCGGCCGGTGGAGCGGGCGCTGATCACCCACGCCCATTCCGACCATGCCCGCGCCGGCCATGGCGCGGTGCTGGCGACGCAGGAAACCCTCGATCTGATGCGGCTGCGCTATGGCGACAATTTCGCCGGCACGGCGCAGGCGATTGCCTACGGCGAAAGCCTCACCTTCGGCGGCGTCTCGGTGACATTTCATCCGGCCGGCCATGTGCTCGGCTCGGCGCAGATTGCGGTCGCCGCCGATGGGCTCACCGTCGTGGCCTCCGGCGACTACAAGAATGTTGCCGACCCGACCTGCGCGCCGTTCGAGCTTGTGCCGTGCGACGTGTTCATCACCGAGGCGACGTTCGCGCTGCCAGTGTTCCGCCATGGCGATCCGGATGCCGAGATCGCAAAGCTCCTGCGCTCGGTCGCGCTATTTCCCGAGCGCGCGCATCTGGTCGGCGCCTATTCGCTCGGCAAGGCGCAGCGCCTGATCGCGCTCATTCGCCGCGCCGGCTACGACGCGCCGCTCTACCTGCACGGCGCCATGGAAAGCATCACGCGCTACTACGAAAGCCGCGGTGTCGCGCTTGGCGAATTGCGGCTCGCCCGCGGCGCGGCTAAGCCGAACCTCGCCGGCACCATCACCATCTGCCCGCCATCGGCGCTGAACGATCTCTGGACGCGGCGCTTTCCCGATCCGCTCGCCGCCTTCGCCTCGGGCTGGATGCGGGTGCGCGCGCGGGCGCGCCAGCAGGGCGTGTCGCTGCCGCTGGTCATCTCCGACCACGCCGACTGGAACGGCCTGACCGCGACGATTGCCGCCACCGGCGCCGGCGAAATCTGGGTGACCCATGGCCAGGAGGACGCGCTGGTGCATTGGTGCGGCACGCGGGGCTTGAAAGCGCGGCCGCTCGACATCGTCGGCTATGGCGACGAGGACGAGCCCGGTGGCGCGGACGGCGGCGAGGCGGAGCCATGAACCGCTTCGCCGAACTGTTGAATCGCCTCGCCTACGAGCCGGCGCGCAATGCCAAGCTGCGGCTCATCGCCGATTATTTCCGCTCCACGCCCGACCCCGAGCGCGGCTGGGCGCTCGCGGCGTTGACCGGGAGCTTGAGCTTTCCCCACGCCAAGGCCGGGCTCATCCGCAGCCTGATTGCCGAGCGCACAGATCCGGTGCTGTTCGAACTGTCCTACGATTATGTCGGCGACCTGTCCGAGACCGTCGCCCTGATGTGGCCGGCGCCGCAAATTTCCTCCCCCGCAAGCGGGGGAGGGACAAGCGATGCGGCGCGCGAGGAACTCTCGCTCACCGCCGTGATCGAAACTCTCTGGACGCTCGGCAAGGCACAACTGCCGCAGCAGCTCGCGCGCTGGCTCGATGCGCTCGACGAGATCGGGCGCTGGGCGCTGATCAAGCTCGTCACCGGCGGCCTGCGCGTCGGCATCTCGGCGCGGCTCGCCAAGGCCGCGGTCGCTGCGCTCGGCGATCGCGACGCCGAAACCGTGGAGCTGATCTGGCCCGGGCTCGCGCCGCCCTACGGCGCCCTGTTCGCCTGGCTCGAAGGCCGCGCCGAGAAGCCCGAAAGCGCCGACCCGGCGCCGTTTCGTCCGCCGATGCTGGCGCACGCGCTTGACGACGCCGATCTCGCCACGCTCAACGCAAGCGACTTCATGGCGGAATGGAAATGGGACGGCATCCGCGTGCAGGCGGTGTCGGCTCCGCACAACGGCGGCACCGTGGCGCGGCTTTACTCGCGCACCGGCGAAGACATTTCCAAGAGCTTTCCCGATCTGCTCGAAGCGCTGCATCTGCCCGGCGCCATCGACGGCGAGCTTCTGATCATGCGAGACGGCCGCGTGCAGTCGTTCAACGTGCTGCAGCAGCGGCTCAACCGCAAGACCGTTACGGCGAAGCTGATGGCGGAGTTTCCCGCACACTTACGCGCCTACGATCTCCTCGCCGAAGGCGCCGACGATCTACGCCAGGAACCGTTCTTAGAACGGCGCGCGCGCCTGGAAAATTTCGTCGCCAAGATCGGCGACCCGCGCGTTGATCTCTCGCCGCTCGTCGCTTTCAACACCTGGGACGAGCTCATCGCCGCGCGCAAGAATCCGGCCGAGGCCGGCGCCGGCGAAGACGCCGCCGCGGTCGAAGGCGTCATGCTCAAGCGCCGCGACGCGCCTTACCTGCCTGGCCGGCCGAAGGGGCCGTGGTGGAAATGGAAGCGCGATCCTTTCATCATCGACGCGGTCCTGATGTACGCCCAGCGCGGCCACGGCAAGCGCTCGTCGTACTATTCCGACTACACCTTCGGCGTCTGGACCCGCGGCGACAACGGCGACGAGCTAGTGCCGGTGGGCAAAGCCTATTTCGGCTTCACCGACGAAGAGCTTCTCCAGATCGACCGCTTCGTCCGCCGCAACACCACGGACCGGTTCGGCCCGGTGCGCGAGGTGGTGCACGCGCGCGATCAAGGCTTGGTGCTGGAAGTCGCCTTCGAGGGTTTGCAGCGCTCGACCCGGCACAAATCCGGCCTCGCGATGCGGTTTCCGCGCATCAACCGGCTGCGCTGGGACAAGCCGCCGGGCGAAGCCGACCGGCTTGAGCTGTTGGAGACCATGGTGGCGCGGATCGAAGCGGGGCGCGCGTAGCAGTTAACTCGTCGCCGCCTTCGTCACTTCGCTCAGCGGCCAGCGCGCCCGCGCCGCGACGTCGAGCGGATCGGTCAAGCCCAGCGCCAAACGCTCAGCGCCCGCCCAGGCGATCATGGCGCCATTGTCGGTGCACAGCGCCGGCGGCGGCGCGACCAGGTCGGTGCCGACCTCGAAGGCGACGCGGTGCAGCACCTTGCGGATCGCCTGGTTGGCGGCGACGCCGCCGGCGCAGACGAGCGCCTTGGGCGTGCCGAGCTGCTCGCGGAACATGCGCAGGCCGGCGCGCAGCCGGTCCATGATCACGTCGACCACGGCCTGCTGGAACGAGGCGCACAGGTCGGCGACGTCCTGGTCGGACAGCGGCGCGATCTTCGCGGCTTCGAGCCGCAGTGCGGTTTTCAGACCCGACAGCGAAAAATCCGCGTCGTTCCGGCCTTGCATCGGCCGCGGCAGCGCGAAGCGCTTGGCGTCGCCGCGGGTGGCCTCCTTCTCGACCTGCGGGCCGCCCGGATAGCCGAGGCCCAAAAGCTTCGACGTCTTGTCGAAGGCTTCGCCGATGGCATCATCGACGGTGCCGCCGAAGCGCACATAATCGCCGACGCCACGCACGGCGAGGATTTGGGTGTGCCCGCCGGACGCGAGGAACAGGCAATAGGGAAACGCCGTCCCGTCGGTCAGACGCGCGGTCAGCGCGTGGGCCTCCAGATGATTGACGGCGATCAGCGGCTTGTCGTGGGTGAGCGCGATCGCCTTCGCGGTGGTCAACCCGACGATGACGCCGCCGATCAGGCCGGGCCCGGCAGCAGCGGCAACGCCGTCGAGTGCCGCGTAGGTGGTCTTCGCTTCGGCCATGGCCTTGGCGATGATGGCATCGAGCGCCTCGACATGGGCGCGCGCCGCAATCTCCGGCACCACGCCGCCGAACGCGGCATGCTCTACGTCCTGCGACAGCACGATATTGGACAAAATGCGGCCCCGGCCCTCCGCGGTCCGCTCGACCACGGCCGCCGCCGTCTCGTCGCAGGTCGTCTCAATGCCGAGGATGAGCATGGGTGTATTATAAGGT
>Ga0318561_10000856_pt1 | contig 10191 bp, 9 predicted proteins | sample GRESIP065b5f23_FD_202526 | JGI IMG/M metagenome (GOLD analysis project Ga0318561, IMG submission 202526) | Tropical soil microbial communities from Luquillo Experimental Forest, Puerto Rico - GRE.SIPMG.065b5f23 | ecosystem: Environmental > Terrestrial > Soil > Tropical forest > Bulk soil... | reverse complement strand
GATGTTGAGCAGGCGATCGACCCTCGTGACCATGTCGCGATCGAAACCATCGGCGATGATCGCGGCAAGCGGCTCCTCGTGCTCGACCAGCCGCTCCAGGATCGCATCCAGCATGTCATAGGGCGGCAGCGAATCCTGGTCGGTCTGGTTTTCGCGGAGCTCCGCGGTCGGCGGCCGCGTGATGATGCTGACCGGAATGACCTCGCCCGCGGGTCCGAGTGCGCCCACAGGCTTCCACGCATTGCGCAAACCGGCAAGGCGGAACACCTCGGTCTTGTAGATATCCTTGATCGGGTTGAAGCCGCCGTTCATGTCGCCATAGAGCGTGGCATAGCCGACCGACATTTCGGATTTGTTGCCTGTGGTCACGACCATCGCGCCGGTCTTGTTGGAGATCGCCATCAACAGCGTGCCGCGGGCCCGCGCCTGCAGGTTTTCCTCGGTGATGTCCCGCGGCAGGCCGGCAAACGGACCCGACAGAATCTTCTCGAAACCCTCGACCGCGTCGGCAATCGGCAGCACCTCGTAGCGGACGCCAAGATTGTTTGCGAGCTTCGCTGCATCATCCAGCGAGACCTGCGCGGTGAAGCGATACGGCAGCATGACGCCGCGCACCGCCTCCTTTCCCAGCGCATCGACCGCGATCGCCGCGCAAACTGCGGAATCGATGCCGCCGGAAATGCCGAGCAGCACGCCGGGAAAGCCATTCTTGCGCACATAGTCGCGCAAGCCGAGCACGCAGGCCGCGTAGTCGGCCTTGTCGCCTTCCAGAACCGGCATGATCGGCCCTGCGCACCGCCAGCCGTCGTTGCCCCTGGTCCAGCGCAGCGTGGTGATGTCTTCGACGAAGTCGGGCAATTGCGCCGCGACCGACAAATCCCCATTCAGCGCAAACGAAGCGCCGTCGAACACCAGTTCGTCCTGGCCGCCGACCTGATTGAGATAGATCAGCGGCAACCCGCTTTCGGTGACGCGCGCAACCGCGATCGAGAGCCGGACATCGGTCTTGTCGCGGGCATAGGGCGAGCCGTTGGGAACGACGATGATTTCGGCGCCGGTCTCCGCCTGGCACTCGACGACGTTTTCGTAATCCGGAGACTCTTCGACCCAAACGTCCTCGCAGATGGGAACGCCGACGCGAACGCCGCGCACCGTTACCGGGCCCGCGGCGGGCCCGCGCGCGAACACGCGCTTTTCGTCGAACACGCCGTAATTCGGCAAATTGGCCTTGAAACGAAGCGCGGACACGCGACCGCCCTCCAGCAAGGCGCAAGCGTTGTAGAGCTTGCCTTCCTCGACCCAGGGGCTGCCGACCAGCATGGCGGGCCCCCCATCGGCGGTTTCGCGCGCCAACGCCTCGACCGCCGAACGGCAGGCCGCCTGGAACGCGGGTTTCAGCACGAGGTCCTCGGGCGGATAACCGGCGATGAACAGTTCCGACAGCACGACCAGGTCGGCGCCATCGGCGGCCGCGCGGGCGCGCGCGGCGCGGGCCCTGTTGGCGTTGCCCTCGACGTCGCCGACCGTCGGGTTGAGCTGGGCGAGCGTAATCAAAAACTCTGCAGGGCGTTCGGTCATAGCCAGATGGTGCACCGCGGCGCGGCCAAGTTCAATTGCCAGCTTCAGATCGCGCCCATGCGCTCGGCGATGGCAAATAGCCAGAACAGGGCGGCCATCAACAGCGTCACCCCGACCGCGGCCGACCCCATGTCCTTCACGTGCATGATCCGCGGATCGCGATCGGTGGTCAGCCGGTCGGCGAGCTTTTCAATCGCGGTATTGAGGAGTTCGACGACCAGGATCAGCGCGACCGCACAGATCAGCTCGACACGGCGCATGACCGTGGCGCCGACCAGCCACGCCGTCGGAATCGACAACAGCAGTGCGATCAGTTCCTCGCGGATCGCCTGTTCCGAGCGAACGGCAAAGACAAGGCCGTTGCGCGAGTTGATCGTGGCCCGCCAAAGCCGCAGCAAATCAAAATCCCGCCGCCGCCGAGACCGGCTTGACCTTGCTGCCACGCTCCCGCTTGAGCAGCTCCGCGATCAGGAACGCCATGTCGATCGATTGCTCGGCATTGAGACGGGGATCGCAGACCGTGTGATAACGGTCGTTGAGATCCTCGTCGGTAATCGCGCGTGCCCCGCCAACGCATTCGGTGACGTCCTTGCCGGTCATCTCCAGATGCACCCCGCCGGGATAGGTGCCCTCCGCCGCGTGGATCGAAAAGAAGCTCCTCACCTCCGACAGGATGCGGTCGAACGGCCGGGTCTTGTAGCCCGTGGTCGAGGTGACGGTATTGCCGTGCATCGGATCGCACGACCACACCACGATCCGTCCCTCGCGTTTCACCGCGCGAAGCAGAGCCGGCAACTGTTCGGCGACCTTGTCGGCGCCGAACCGGGTAATCAGCGTCAGCCGTCCCGGCTCGTTGTCGGGATTGAGCAAGTCGATCAGCTTGATCAGCTCGTCCGGCTTCATCGACGGGCCGCATTTCAGGCCGATCGGATTCTTGATGCCGCGAAAATATTCGACGTGTCCGTGGTCGAGCTGCCGCGTGCGGTCGCCGATCCAGATGAAATGGCCCGACGTCGCATACCAGTCGCCGGTCGTGGAATCGACGCGGGTGAAGGCCTGCTCATAGCCGAGCAGCAGCGCTTCATGGCTGGTGTAGAAATCGGTCGCGCGCAGCTCGGGATGGCTCTCGAGATCGAGGCCGCAGGCGCGCATGAAGTTCAGCGCTTCCGAGATGCGGTCGGCCAGTTCCTTGTACTTGCGCGATTGCGGCGAATCCTTAAGAAAGCCCAGCATCCACTGATGCACGCTTCCCAAATTGGCGAAGCCGCCGGTCGCAAAGGCGCGCAGCAGATTAAGCGTGGCCGCCGACTGCCGGTAAGCCATCAACTGGCGCTGTGGATCCGGCGTGCGGGCTTGCGCGGTGAAGGCGATGTCGTTGACGATATCGCCGCGGTAGCTCGGCAGCTCGACGCCGTTCACCGTCTCGGTCGGCGAGGAGCGCGGCTTTGCGAACTGCCCGGCGATGCGGCCGAGCTTCACGACAGGCACGGCGCCGGCGTAGGTCAGCACCACCGCCATCTGCAGGAAGACGCGGAAGAAGTCGCGGATGTTGTTGGCGCCATGCTCGGCAAAGCTTTCGGCGCAGTCCCCGCCCTGCAGCAGGAAAGCATCGCCCAGGGCGACACGGCCGAGTGCCTTCTTCAGGTTGCGCGCTTCGCCAGCGAACACCAGTGGCGGAAAGGTCGCAAGCTGCGCCTCGACATCCGCGAGCGCCTTGGCATCGGGGTAGTCAGGTATTTGCAACACCGGCCTCGAGCGCCAGCTTTCAGGTGTCCACCGCTCGGACATGACGTCAACTCCTGAGCGAAAACCGCTACTTATCGGTTAAGAGAAGGGCCGCGTTATACACATGCCGTTCCGCCGCCGCCACTCGGATTCCATCGTAAAGTTCCTCTCTAGACAAGCCCTTGCAGCAAAAACCGAATTATCATTTGCTGGCGAAGGGGGAGATCCACGAGGAAAGCCGCCGTGGCCAAAGCTGCCCTGGACGACGTCTTTTCCGACGACATCACCGTGCCGGCTGCCGATGGCTACGCGATCGCGGCGACCCTGTTCCTGCCGCGCGGCGCCAAGCGTCATGCCATCCTGATCAATTCGGCTACCGCCGTGCCGCGCAAGATCTATCGGGGCTTTGCCGGCTATCTCGCGCGCCGCGGCTTTGCGGCACTGACTTACGACTATCGCGGCATCGGAGGCAGCCGGCTCCGGGCGCTCGAAGGCTATGACCAGCCGCGATCTCTCGTCGGCTTCAAGGCCACGATGGCGGACTGGGCGGCGCTCGACGCAACCGCGATGGTTGGATGGATGCGCGAGCGTTACCGCAAGCTGCCCCTCACCTATCTCGGACATTCCTTTGGCGGCCAGGTGCTCGGCCTGCTCGGCAACAACAATGAGGTCTCCCGCGCGCTCCTGGTTGCGGCGCAAGCCGGCTACTGGAAGCTGATGACGTCGCCGGAGCGCTACCGCGTTTTCGCCATGCTCAACTTTGTCGGCACCCCCTTGACCCGTCTGCTCGGCTACGCGCCGGGCTGGAGCGGACTCGGCGAAGACCTGCCGCGGGACGCGTTCTTGCAATGGGTGCGCTGGGTGAACAGCCCGCGCTATCTCTTCGACGACAAGACGCTTGCCGGTCTCTCGAACTTTCCAGAATACAGGGGCGCTTTGCGCGCGATCTGTCTCTCGGACGATCCCTGGGCGACTCGACCGGCGGTCGAGCTGTTGTGCTCGGGCTTCACGTCGATCAAACCGGAGATCCTCACCGTCACGCCGCCGGACGTCGGTGCCACGAAACTCGGCCATTTCGGCTTCTTCCGGCCCGAGCACCGCGACACGCTGTGGCGCGGCGCCGCCGAATGGCTTGAGCGGGAGTGAGCGATCCAAAACGCTCACGCGCGGCGCGCAGGCAATTTTCGCGCCGTTTCGCCACCGGACGCGCGAAGCACGTGAGGCAAATCAAACTGATTCGCCCCGTCCGGGCGACTCGGTCGGGTTGTTCGCTAGACGAGGTAGCGTTTGACCGCGTCCTCGTTCCAGTCAAGTCCGACACCGGGCACATCAGGGATATGCAGGAGGCCGTCTTTCACCAGATAAGGCCTCTGCAGAAGGGGATCGGTCCAGTCCTGCCACTCCAGCCAATGCGCAGTTTCGGTGACGCGCATCATGTGCGCGGCGACCTCGGGATAGAGATGAGTTGACACAGGTATGCCGGCTGCGCCGGCGATGGCCGCCGCGCGAATCCAGCCGGTCACGCCGCCGATGCGCATGAAATCCGGCATGACGAGGTCGCACGCCTTCTTCTGAAGTGCACTGTGCATCGCACGCGGGCCATAGAAATTCTCCCCGATCTGGATCGGCGTGCTCAGTTCGGCGGCAAGCTGCGCATGGCCGTCAAGGTTGTCGTAGAGGATCGGTTCTTCGATCCAGGCCAATCCGTGGCCGTCGATCATGTGGCATCGCCGCAGCGCGTCGGCGAGATCGAGCCCCTGGTTGAAGTCGACCATCAGCTCCATGTCGTCGCCCACGGCCTTGCGGACCGCATCGAGCGTCGCGAGATCGTCGGCGGCCCGGTCGCGACCCAGCCGCAGCTTGAGCCCCGCGAAACCGCCTTCGTCCCTCAATTGAATGGCTTCCTCTGCGACTGCAGCGGGCGCCTTTAGCCAGAGCCCATTGCTGTTGTAAGACTTCACCGGACCGATGGAGCCGCCGAGCAGCACGCAAAGCGGGAGTTTCGCAGCCCTGGCGAGGGCATCCCAGGCCGCCATGTCGAGACCCGAGGCCGCAATCATCGAAAGACCTTCGTAGCCAACGAAGTGAAGCGATTTTCGTGCCGCGTCGAACAGCTCGATCGGTGCGACACGCCGACCCTTCAGCGCCGATCCGAGATCATTCAGCGCCGGCACCAGATAGTGCAGGGATTTGACGACATAAGGCTCCAGATAGCTGCGCCCGACAATGCCCTCTTCGGTCAGGAGATCGATCAGGATGACGGGCCACTCGGTGATCGTGGCAATTCTCGCGACGATCGGCCGCTCCAAGGGAAGGACGACTGGCCGCGCAGTGATGCCTCTCACCGTCAGAGGAGCTGAAGGCATGGCGTGTCTCCTCAGGCTCGCATATGGCAACGGCCATTTCGTCCACGGCCGGCAGTGATGTAAATTCACTAACAGGTATACTTTGAGGGAGAGCAGCCATGCCGCGTCCCGCCGAACCGACGCGCAAACGAATTCTCGAAGGGGCCTACAAGCTCTTTCGTCGGCGAGGCTACAGCCGGGTGACCATGGACGACATTGCGGCCGAGGCGAGGCTCACCAAGCGCACGCTGTACCATCACTTCACGAGCAAGGACCAACTCCTTGCCGCCGTCCTCACCGCACAGCACGAACTTGCGCTGCAAGCCTTCCGTACTTTCGGGGATAGACTGTCCGGCTCGGCCGAGGCCATCGTGGACGGAATGTTTCGCGAGCTTGCGGTGTGGGCCGACCGACCGCGCTGGGCCGGGTCGGGGTTCACGCGCCTCGTGATCGAGCTTGCGGACCTGCCCGGGCACCCGGCGCGGGTGATCGCGCGGCGGCACAAGGCCCGACTGGAACACTGTCTTGGCGAATTGCTGGAGCGATCCGGGGTGCGGCAAGCAGCAAAGCTTGCACGAGAAATCTGGCTGCTGTCGGAGGGCACGGTCTCGCTGATCCTGGTCCACGGCGACCAGGGCTATTCGGTCGCCGCAGCGGCCGCCGCCAAAACGCTGGTTCGCGCGCACCTGGACAAACTCCAGCTCTCGCGCCGCTCGTGAACGGCCATACTTGCAGTCCCCAGTGTTGCCGGACCACCGGTCGTCGATCTAACCTTTCGGACGAAAGATGGAGATGCCCATGGCACGCATCGAGACGATCGACGCCGGATTCTACCGAATTCCCCTTCCCGTCATATTGTCCGACAGCACACACGGCGAAATCAAAGCGTTCGAGCTCCTCACGCTTCGCGTCCGCGATTCCGACGGTGCCGAAGGCGTGGGTTACACCTATACGGTGGGCCGCAATGGTGGAGCGATCGCCGACATTCTCCGGCGCGAAATCCCCGACCTGATCAAAGGCCGGGAGGCCGACGATACCGAGGCCATCTGGCAGCATGTCTGGTGGGGCCTGCATTACGGCGGGCGTGGCGGTCCCGTGGTGCTGGCACTGTCCGCACTCGACATCGCGTTGTGGGACCTGAAGGCGCGCCGCGCGAAGCTGCCGCTCTGGCGTCTCCTCGGCGGCTTCGATCGCCGCGTGCCCTGCTATGCCGGCGGTATCGACCTCGATCTCTCGGTCGAGGCCCTACTGAAACAGACCGACGACAATTTGAGCAACGGCTTTCGCGCCATCAAGATGAAGGTGGGTCGGCCCGACCTCGCCTCCGACGTCGCGCGCGTGCGCGCGATGCGCAAGCATCTCGGCGACGGCTTTCCGCTGATGGCGGATGCCAATATGAAATGGACGGTGGAGGAGGCCATCCGGGCGGCGCGGGCATTGCAGCCTTACGATCTGTTCTGGCTCGAGGAGCCAACCATTCCCGATGACATCGCAGGTCATGCCCGAATCCTTGCGTCGGGCGGCGTGCCGATCGCAGCCGGCGAGAACCTGCGCACGCTTTGGGAGTTCAAGAGCTACATCGCCGCCGGCGCCGTCTCGTATCCAGAGCCCGACGTCACCAATTGCGGCGGGGTGACGTCTTTCATGAAGATTGCGCGGCTTGCCGAGGCCTTCAATCTTCCCGTCACCAGTCACGGTGCGCATGACATCACCGTGCATCTGCTCGCGGCCTGCCCGAACCGGGCCTATCTGGAAGCGCACGGGTTCGGCCTGGACCGCTACATCGAGGATCCACTGGTGCTTGAAGACGGCATGGCGCTCGCGCCAATGCGCCCGGGCCATGGCGTCAATTTCGACTGGAAGGGGCTGGCGCAGTGCGCTGCGTAAGCGAGCTGGCGAGCAGCCAATCAATGCAGAGGCGCGCGCCGGACAAATGTTGAGCTCGACCGCCGCCACGCGCAAACAAAACAATATGGCAGCCCAACGCGCGATCGATCGAGCACGGCCGCGCTTGCCCGGCGTGATTGAACGCTTCGTCTGCTATCGCGGCTTCGCCGCCGCTTCGGCCGCCGCCCGTCGTATGGCGTCGGCTGCCTCCGGATGCGTGCGATAGTAGTCGCACTCACCAGGCTTTGCTGCCCGATCCAGCCCTTCCTGCATCGCGGCTTGGCGAAGCGCTTCGTCTTCCTTCAAATCAACAATGGTCTGATCGCCGATATAGGCCATATAGGTGTCCTTGCTGGTGAGCGGCAAAATACCGGCCTCGCGGGCCAGCACTTTGCAGCCTACTGCAAAATAAGCGTCCTTCACCCGACGCATGAACTGCGCGCGCCGCTCCAGATATTTTTCCTTGATCTTTGCGCGCAGGGTCTGTTTCGGGGTATCGGCTTGTTGTGCGCTCGCCGCCGGAACAAATGCCGCCAGCGCCACGGCGATCGCTACAATATGGAGTGTTTTCTTCATGGTGTCCGCCCGTCCAATCGGCGTCATCCAATAGCAAGGATTCGCCGCCTCGCAAGACGCAATGCAACATTCACGGTGATCGCAAGCGCTCCTGCCGCTACTCCGCCGCCTCACGCACGTGGCGCGCGGTCGGCGTCCGCATGGTGACGAGCTCTTCGGCCGTGGTCGGATGCAACGCCATGGTGGCGTCAAAGTCGGCCTTGGTCGCCTTCATCTTCACGGCGATCGCAACAGCCTGGATGATCTCGGCGGCCGTGTCGCCGACGATATGGCAGCCGAGCACGCGATCGGTCGAGCCGTCCACCACGAGCTTCATCAAGACCCTGGTATCGCGGCCCGACATCGTTGCCTTGATCGGCCGGAACGTGGCCTTGTAGATGTCGACGTGACTGAACTGCGCGCTCGCCTCGGTCTCAGTGAGCCCCACGACGCCGACCTCCGGCTGTGAAAACACCGCGGTCGGAATATTGCTGTGATCGACCTGCACCGGATGTTTGCCGAACACGGTATCGGCGAAGGCGTGGCCCTCGCGGATCGCGACAGGAGTCAGATTGTGGCGATGGGTGACGTCGCCGATCGCGTAGATATGCGGCACCGAGGAGCGCGACCAACCGTCGACGGCGATGCCGCCATTACTCGGATTGATGGAGACGCCCGCCTTCTCCAGGCCGAGATTGGCGACGTTCGGATGCCGGCCGATCGCGAACATCACCTGCTCGGAAGCGATGCTCGATCCGTTCGACAGATGGCTCGTATAACCCTCGGCGTGCTTGTCGACCTTCGTGATCGTGTTGCCGGTCAGGATGGTGATGCCTTCCCTCTCCAGCTCGGCGCGCACATGGGTGCGGACATCGTCGTCGAAACCGCGCAGGATATTCTCGCCGCGATAGATCACCGTGACGTCGGAGCCATAGCCGGCGAAGATGCACGCGAATTCCAGAGCGATATAGCCGCCGCCCTGGATCACGATCCGCTTCGGCAACTCGCGCAGGTGAAACGCCTCGTTCGAGGAGATCACGTGCTCGACGCCGGGGATGATAGGGCCGTGGTTGGGTGCGCCGCCGGTCGCGACCAGCACATATCTGGCGCGGACGGTCTCGCCGGTCGCTAGCAGCAAATGGTGCGGATCTTCGAACACGGCGCGCGTCTTGACGATGCGGGCGCCCGACTTCTCGACATTTGCGGTATAGGCCGCTTCCAGCCGCGCGATCTCCTTGTCCTTGTTGGCGACCAGCGTCGGCCAGTCGAACGTCGCCGACGGAATGCTCCAGCCGAAGCCCGCGGCATCCTCGATCTCCTGACGAACATGCGAGCCGAGAACGAACAGTTTTTTCGGCACGCAGCCGCGGATCACGCAGGTGCCGCCCATCCGGTATTCTTCGGCAACCATGACGCGCGCGCCATGACCCGCCGCGATCCGGGCGGCGCGAACCCCGCCCGAACCCCCTCCAATCACAAACAGGTCGACGTCGAACTCAGCCATTTCGATCAGATTTGCTTGCCGCGCTTGCGCATTTCGGCGCGGAATTCGCCGTTCACGATTTCGCCGAATTGCTGCGCCCACTGGTTCATATAGGCCATGCTGGACTGGATTGCCCGCGGCTCGTTGGCCAACAGCTTCTGGCCGAGCGGGGATTTGTAGAAGGTCACGAGGTCCTTCAGCTCCTGCTCGGTGAACTCGCTGGCATAGATCTGGGCCATGCCCTCGCCGATCTCCTTTTCGCGGCCGGCAAGATTCTTCGCCACGATCACCGCGACCTCGTTGAGGTCCTTCTGATAGTTGAGATTGGTCTGCAGCAGCGTGTCCTTGGTCTGCTGCACGATGTTGGGCACGGCGTTCTGGTACATCGCAGACGCGTTCTTCATCGCCAGGATTTCTTTGGCGGCTGCAATCGCACCCGGCGAGGCGGCCTTCGGCGGAGCCGCGGCCTGCTGTGCGGCAGCCGGCAATGCAGCCATAGCGAGAGCCAGCGCTAGGCCCGCAGCCGGCAAAATTCTGAAAACGCTCTTCATTCCGTTTCTCCTTGGAAAGCTGCGGCGTCACTGCCGCTCAACAACGCGAATTCCTTGCGCACCCGCC
>Ga0318561_10000851_pt1 | contig 10208 bp, 11 predicted proteins | sample GRESIP065b5f23_FD_202526 | JGI IMG/M metagenome (GOLD analysis project Ga0318561, IMG submission 202526) | Tropical soil microbial communities from Luquillo Experimental Forest, Puerto Rico - GRE.SIPMG.065b5f23 | ecosystem: Environmental > Terrestrial > Soil > Tropical forest > Bulk soil... | reverse complement strand
GTCTTGCCCGCCGACCGAGATCGGCACCAGGATGTCTTGGGGCGGAATGTCTTGGGGCGGAATGTCTCGGGGGCTCATGCCGCGCCCTCGGCCTTTGCCGTCGCACAGGTCGCGCGCGGCGCCGTCCATGCCGGCGCGCCGGCGCGCTCCGTCGTCACTCCGCGGCGCCACAGTGTCGTCGGGCGGTACATGGGATGGTGGGCGATCGTCAGGTGCGGTCTCCGTCGTTGCGATGATAGGAAATGAATTCCAACAGCGAGCCGTCGGGGTCGCGGAAATAGACGCTGGTGCCGGAGCCCTTGGCGCCGAAGCGCTCGATCGGCCCGGCGTGGATCGGGACACGGCAACGCTCAAGATGGGTAATGGCGTCGGCAATCGGCCCGTTCCATTGGAAGCAGAGGTCGCTGTTGCCCGGCTCGACCGGAAGCCGCGCCACCTGGGCCGGATGAAAGCCCGGTCCATGCGGATTGAGCTGCGCGCCGCCGAACCGATAGGCCCACCCCTGCGGGCGCCGCACGAGCTCGGCGCCGAGCACATCGCGGTAGAACGCGTTCGAGCGCTCCCAGTCCGCGACGTGCACCACGCAGTGGTCGAACGTGACGGGTAACGGCATGGGCGCTCCTCATCTGCCGATGCGACGTCGCGGCGCGCAGGCCGAAAAGCAGCGCCGGCCCGCGGGGACGAGCCCCGCGGGCCCAGTAGCTTAGGCCAATACGGACTAGTCGATCCAGGCGATGTCGCCGAGGTTGCCGCTCAAGCCCTCGATCTTGCCGACCATGGCCGCTTTGCCGGTCTTGAGATCGACCGAATAGAGCGCGCCGCCGGCGATGAGCCAGCCGTCGTTCTTGTCTTCGCCGGTCGAGACAATGTTGAACGCGACGGGGCCGCTCACCGTCATGCCGAGCGATCCCACCGTATTGAGCACGCCGTCATTCGGCGGGGCCTGCGTCACCAGCGCGCCGGTCGCGGCATCGATATTGTAAAGCGTCGTCGCCTTGGCGCCCTTCCAAGAATTGGTGTACGCGCCCGCCACGATCTTCGGGGTCTTGCCGGCGTTGGCGTCGCCGTCCTTGTACTTGTGCGAGCCGTCGACGGTCGCCTTGCCGTCGTCGACGTTGATCCGCAGGCTGGTGCCGTCGGAGCCCATCACCCGCAGCCGGTCGGCCACCGGGTTGAAGTCGACGGTGGCGCCGACGCCGGGCTTGAGCGTCTCCGACATCTTGCTCTTCATCGTGGCCTGGCCGGATTTGGGATCGATGGTGACGATCGCGCCGTCGCCCGCAACGCCGTAAAGCACGCCGTCGGCCGGCCGTACGTCGATGCCGAGAAGGGGGCCGGCGCCTTTGACGTCGACCTTCGAGGCCACCTTGCGCGTCGCCGGGTCAATGGTCACAATCGACTTGCCGTCGACGAGGCCAATGATCCAACCCGCCGCCTGAGCGCTGCTCGCACCGAAGCTCGATGCGGCAAGCGCCACCGTGAGCGCGAGTAGTTTGAGCTTTCCGAACATGATGTCGCTCCCTTGAAAAAGATCCGCATATGCCGGAGCGGGACGGTGCCCGCGCCGACGCCGGGAGCTACGCGGACAAGCGCGCGCGGATGCGCCCGGCGGGAGGATTTCTCATCTGCGGCAGTCACGTCACCAAGAGGATTTAGCGGGCATGCGCCCGCCGCTGTCGCGCCGCCAATGGTGCGCCGTCAACGCGAAGCCAAGAATTCGTGATGCGGTACGACTCAACAAAAGCTGAGGCCCGCGGCGTGCGGTGCACGCTGCGGGCCGAACTGGCAACCGTGAGCCCGTCGCAAAGAGCGAACGGACTCAACACGCTTTGAGAATGCCGTAATGCGCGACTAACTCCCGCGTCGGTCGCTCATGCGCTCAGACGACGTGGGGCGGCCGCTTGCGTCAGCGCGCTGCCGTCTTCTTCTTAGCGGGGGCCGCGGCTGCCTTCTTCGGAGGCGGGCATGGCGCTTGGTAGCCGTAACCGCGACCGAGGTCGACGTGGGTGACGCACATCCCGCCTCGTTTATTCGGGCCGGGACCCGCGTGCCACTCCCACGGTGCCTGCGCTCCGTACGGCCCGGAAATATTACCCGGGGTAGACGTTCGGGTTGACATTGGCTTGCGCATTCGCCGCCGACACGCCGACGACCAACGCCAAAACGCTCAACCCACCGATCAAAGCACGCTTCATCAGAGCTCCTCCCTTTGGACAAGAAAATGCCACACTTTTTATTGGTAGCATCAACAACAATAAAATCAAAGAGTGCCTGGACGCGGATTTTCAGCGTGATTCCGGGAAAATCTTCATCAACGCCGCCTCATTCGTTCCCTGCAAGGAACCCAGCCGCGGACGATTTCGGCGTGCCCGCTTTCGTTCGCGGGGGTGCGAACGGCGTTCCTCAATAAGCGACGCGCTTTCGCCGGGCTGCGGTCTCCCGGCCCCCTGGGCGGGGCCCCTGCCAGCGCGGGTTCGGATTGCAGAAGCCGCGGTTGCCCGCAATCACCTCCCGCACGCACATCTCGAAGGTTGGGATGGTGCAATTCTCGTGCATGACCCCTCCGCCGATATCCGTCAGTGCGCACCAAGGCCTCTCGTAGGCTTGGCTTGCACGCAGGCTAAGGGAGATGGCCGCCGCCACGGCGGTCACGATGAGCATCCTTCGCATGACGGCCTCCAGCCGCAACCCGGGTCCCGGCACCAAAGCGACTCTAACTTTTCCTTCCCTCGTTTGACGGCTCCGAGGCAGCCATTGAAAGAACTGCGCAATTTGGCTTCGTTCTGCCAAAACCCGCTGCTCTGTTACAATTAAGAGTTGTCCTTATCGCCTCTTGCAATCACACTGCCTTACTCTGCGCCGTCGCCCAAATTGCGAATTTGGGCCCGCCGTTCGCGCCATTGCAAACCATCGTCAGCGACGCGCTGGCCTGGGAGCGCAAGCTTTCACCAAGTCCGCGTCCATTTACCCCGCGCGGTCGCGGTTTACCGCATCGAAGGCCCGGATCGCAAATTTGCGTCGCGACACGGCTCGCCGTTCATAGCGATCCATGGCCAGTAACTTTTTTGCCTCTTGCAATAGAATCGTCGCGAGCTTGTGCGGCCCTTGCAGGTGTCGAGGTCACAAACTTCAGGGTTTCCGTTGACATGTCCGGCGGATTGGGCCGCAGAAGAGCGCTCAGGACTTTCACTTTCATCCGCATGTTTGCGTCAGAGTCATAATCTTGGTTGCTCAAAGTATCGGACAGGAATTGATGGCGCGCATAGCGCACGCGGCGCAGATCGATTTGCGCTGCGCCGACTTTGCGCGCGAGCTCTTGGGTTTCCGCGTTAGCGCCGGGCCCGGCGATCTCGCGCGCAAGCGTCTCCACCTCTTCTGACAACGCTGGATTGGAACAAGCGGGCAGACTGAGCGCGTGGCGAAGCGCGTTTCTCGCTGCGCGAGCGCGGCCCCCGGTGGTTCGCGGGCCGGTGCTGGCCCGCGCATTCGCGCGGTTGGCCCTGATCTTGCGTTCGCTCGTCAAGCCGCATTTTTTCCTTTGGTTGGCGTTGTCTCGATCACCTTGAACTCGGCGTCTTCAACCTCCTGCACGCTCCGGCGCAGCGCCCCGCCGAGCGTCGCCCGATGGCGATCGATCTCATGCAGGCTGGCGTTGCGGCGGCTCTCCGCGATGGTGATTAGCCGATCGATCCGCTCGATATGATCGAAATTCTCGCATAGGCCATCGATCGTGAGGGCATCGATGCTGATGCCGGCGTTGGTGAGAAGCTCATCGACCAGGGTCACGGCATTCGGTTCGCGCCGCACGTAATCTTGCACGAGCTCCTTCGCCTTGTCGGCCCGTGCCTCGTCCAAGATAGTTTCACTGTCTAATCCGAAGCCGTCGAGAACGCTATTGAGCTTGTTGACAACCCTTGGATCATTCCGAGCACACTCGGTCGCCAGCCTCTCAGCGTGCGCCTTGTGTTCTGGAAGTTTGTTTTTGAGAATTTCGGCAACATAATCCTCAACGTATTCGTCATGGAGAGCACAGTTCGACTCGAACTGTTCGATCAAAAATCGTTGCAGCGCTTCTCGTCCGCGCGCTTGGATCAAGATCGATTTCAAGCGGCGCCAGCGCAACACCTCCCACTCCAAGAACACTAGGTCGGCTATGAAGATCTCTTCGATGATATCGAGTGGCTTCACCACTGAGCAGATACGCGCGAGAAGCTGGTCATAGGCGGCGGCGTCTTCGCCCTCGATGAGCAGGGGCCGCCCAAACAGCGCGAATCGTTGCGTCCAACCTGGAACGCTGGACGCTGCAATTTCTGTCTTGCTTTTGCTCTTCCTGGACGCAAACGCCGCCGAACGCTCGACAGAACGAATCACTGACACACGAACGATATTATACCATCGACAATAGCGGCATGACCTCGCAACGCGCCCCACGGCGTAGGGCCGCAAGTCGGGCCCTCGCTGGGAGTCGTTCGGCCCCAGGGGAAGCGTTCTAGGGCTCCTCACCGCTGATGCAACAGGCCAGGTTAGACCTAGACTTTCAACTTTCGGGGAACCCTAGCTACAGAGACGGCGGACTTGAGGACTGAGGTTCCTGTCGTCGGCTTTCTGCGTCAGCACCGTCAGCATCGTCTGGGAAATTGAGCGGCTGTCCGAGTCCGGGCGGAGGATCTTTTAGGCCAGCCGCGCATCCAGTATCACTGACGCGGCTGACGGTGCTGACGGTATCATGCAATTGGTTGTCCCCTATGGCCGTTATCGTGATTGTCCGCGTTCCCAACCGCCCCTCGCGGCCGAAGGCAATCCCAATCCCGAGGCTCCGGAGGAAGGTCTGCGCCCGGCGCAGCCGGCCAGCGAGTGCGCGGGGGCTCTTTGGCCAGCCAGACCGGTTGGCGCCTATCTGCAAAAGATCGGATGCGCTTCCCCTCCATTGCGCTCCGTCGGCCATGATCTCGCGCAGGAGGGCCGCCACGGGATCGGTGTCGATGATATTCTCGATCGCAGCGCGCCGGTTGTTGGAATAAGCGGCTTCGAAGGTGCCGGCGGGTCGAAATGCGCTCTCACAGGCTGTGGCCCAGAGCGCGAAATCAGCCATGCGCGGCAACTGGTTGAGGCGTACACGCGGCAGCATGTGTAAGCCCTGCCCGGCCGCATCGAGGAGCGCGCCAAGGATGTGCGGTCGCTGGAGCTCGAACTCTCGCCAAAGCGCATTCTCCGGCCGGCGTCGCCGTTCGGCAATCGGTGCGAGCATCAGCGGGATAGCACGGTCAGCGAGGTCGGGGCGGGTGATGATATCCTCGATCCCATTGAGAATGACGGGGCGGGCGGCCGTAAGCAGAATTTCGTCCTGATCGGTGAACAGCCGACGTGTCGAAAAGGCACCGCCGCTTGTCAGCCGGCAGAGAGTATCCGACAGCCAAGGCGGCAGGCCGCTGAGATTGTCAAAGGCCAGGACGTGGCCGTTGCTGGCCGCGATGAACAATTCCCGCTCATCGCGCGGCAGGGCCCGCACCGGCGCGACGCTGGGATCGATCACCGCCCGCAAAAGCTTCGAGAGGACGGTCTTGGCTGATCCTTGTTCGCCGGCCATCGCCAGGAGCGGATAGGGGCCGCCCGCTCGCAACGCCCCTAACAGCCATGCCACGACGAGCACGAAGTCGTTGTCGGTGGCAAGATTCACAAACGGGGCCAGCGCCTGAATTGATCCGCCCCGCACCGGAAGCGGAAGTGGCTGCATCCCGGCGCTGCGGCGGAACCTGACCGGAGGGTCCTCGGCGATCCGCCATCCGTTGGCGCCGATTTCGACGCAGCGCCAGAACTCATCTGCCAGATCGAGGTAAATCAGGCCGTCGTGCTCGGCGAGGCGGAGCGAGACCTTGCGCTGCGGACCATCGAACTGGGCCTGTGCCTCAAGCGCATTGAGGGCTGCATTGAGCGCGGCCGGGTTCGGCGCGTCCCAGGTGCGCTCGTAGTATTGCTGGCGCAACCAGGCCTGAAAGCGCTTGCTGCGCAGCGGCCAGGTTTCCCGGTGGCCATCGATGATGAGATCGGCAAAGCCGGTGCCGTCACTTGCATGAAAGAGCCGGGCGGCCGTTGCGATATTGAGGAGGACGTCCGCGCTGCTCACGGCGCTCGACCGTCGTCCGCCCGGCCTATGGCAACCTGACCGGACCGCGGGTCCCTCGTACCGTCGGGGGCCGAAACAATTGATGGAGTCTCCGGGCGCGCCGCGAGACCCGCCCGGTGATGCTCTTGCGGATCATCGAGTCGGGTTTGTCGCCAGAGCTGACGGGCGACCTTAACGGGGTCGATGCCGGCCGCCTTCCACCAGGCCTGCTCGTCGCCGGCGCGATGGACGGCGCGATGATGCGAGCGACAGAGCGGGACGGCGAATTCGTCGCTCGCTTTGCGGCCGAACGCCCGCGGTTGCAGGTAGCGAAGATGATGCGGATCGGACTGTTTGCGGCCGCAGATGAGACACGCTTGTTGGGCGACATAACGCAGGTGCTCCGGGTTACGATAGCGCCGCGGTGTCGCTAGTACGAGCCCGCTCTTGTCGATGCCGTCGGGCGGATCGAGGTCGCCGCTTTCTTTCGTGAGCATCGCGCGGGCGCCAACAAGATCGACATCACTGCTTAGAGCAGCGTCGTCTGCGGCTTCCGCGGTTGCGGACGGTGCGAGCTCGGATAGCCTGTTTTCAAAGGCCTCCTCCACGAGCTTGGCATCGGTCGCCTTGAGGCTATTCTTGGCGCTGAGCGCCTCACGCGCCCAAGCCACGGCGAGATCAGCCGATGTGATGGCCCCAAGCTCGGTCAACAGCTTTTCGCGCAGGGCCGCCGATTGCTCGGGCTCAAGGAGCGCAGCCCGCTCGCCATGCATGCTATTGCGACGCAGTCCATTGCCGGGCTTTCGCGGCGGCACTCGAGGCTGGCCGTCCCTCGACATGAGCGGCTGTTCGTCAGCTAACGACGTTTGAGAGCGAGGACCATCACAAAGATCGGGCGCATCAAGATCATCCTCTCCGGCAATGCCAACGAGCGTGAACAGGGCGTAGCGGCGCGCGTAGGTCAGCGCAGCGCCCATGCGCTGGGGATTGGCGGTCTCGGCGATCGGGCAGATCGGCCAATCGGACGCAATCCACTCGCCCGAGGCATGGGCGAGCGTGGTGGTCAGATGGACCATGCCAGCGGTCTGGTCGATGGCGGTCGTCTGTAATGTGGCGATCTCATGCTGTCCCAGTGTCTTGCGCACGATGTCGAGCCCGCTCGAGAGTGGCGCATAGCGGAAGCTGCGCTCGCCGTCTCCCGGCCGGCCGGTGCGGATCGTAGCCGTGAGCGACTTTTCTGGATTGATGAGTTCGGCCTGGGCCTTGGCCAAGGCCGAGGCCAGCGCCGCGACCGTTTCACTGGACCGCGGCATGGGTCGCCTCCGTCTCCAGCACATCAAAGCTCACCGCCCCCGATTTCGAGCGCTTGGCCCGCACACCATGGCCGATCGCCTCCCTGGCATCTTCCGGCATCAAGGCTTTGAGCTCGCTCTTTGCCCGTTCGTGGTCGAGAAAGGCGCTCCGGGTGTTGCGGAAGAGGGCAGCGAACTCCGCCCAGGAATTCGATGAGCTCATATCGACGATGCGGATAGCCTCGATGCGGGGGCGCGGCGGCTCCGCATTGACGAGATGGGGCGCTTCGCCCGATTGGACGCAGCGCCAGAACTTCTTTTCCGCCGACACCAGAACGCTAAGATAGAGTGGGTCCATGGGAATCGTGATTTCGACCCATTTGCCTCCCCCGGTGATGATTGAGAGGACCGAGGTCCTCAAGTGCGTAACCCACATGTTGTGCTGGACCTGAGCCATATACTTCTCGACGGCAGCTTCTTCGGAGAATGCCCACGGCAGCATGAACTTGGCCTCAAATACCGCATCGGTCCCCTCCACGATGCCGTCCAACGTGGCAGCCATCCATGCGATGGCTGAATGCTTGACCTTGCGCTGGACATCTGTGACGCGTCGGCCGGTGTTGCGCTCGTACCAGGAGCGATTGAGCTCCTCGGTGGCCGCTCCAAGCTGTACGACCAGATTGCCGGACAGGTCCTCCTGCTCGGCCTCTCCGCGCTTCTCGCGCCACAGTTGGATCAGGGCCGCGTCGTCATTGCCCATAATGATACGGGCGTCCGAGCCGCCGATGAACGCTCGGCGGTCCGCAGGGGTTCTCCACAAGCTTGATTTCATGGATTTCTCCATTCTGGAAATGACTTGTGCTGTACGCAGACCCAACCAGTTCCCATGGGATCACCTATTTGGATCACACGATACCATATGTGTCATACGATGCCGCTCTGGTCAACAATGAAGCCGAAGCCGTTGAATAGTGCCCAGATCCGAGCAGCGCGCGCCCTTCTTCGTTGGAGTGCGGCAGAACTTGCACGTGAAGCGGCTTTAGGAATCGCTACGATCAAACGTGCTGAACTCGCTGAGGACAAGACTTCCCTAACCGTAGCCAACGACTTGGCTGTTCGCCGCGCTTTGGAAGTTGCCGGCGTCGAATTCATTGACGAGAACGGCGGAGGCCCGGGAGTGCGTTTACGGCAGCGACGGCGGCCCAAAGCGCCCAAGAAGTAGATCGTCGCTGAGTCGGATGTAGCTATCGGCGATCGGTCTGTTCCCCGCTCCGGCCTCGCCCGGCTGTTGCCAAAGCGCCACACAGGGACGCATTCAAAATCGCGGTCTGCATGCCCGTTCGCGGATAGCGCCCTCCCGCGAGGGACTTGAATCGCGGCTCGGCCGGATTCCACGCGCCGGCAAGTGCCCGATCGGCCATCGTCGCAAGTAGGGATTGAGGACGTGGATAAGGTTAAGCTGCCGGATTGATTGATGAATAGCGCCCGTGCCGGGCGAAATGCCAAGCCATTCCTTTGCTCAGAAGCAGCGGCGATGACCGGTGCCTGGCGCGCGGCCCTCGCTTCTCTCCTGTGTCGTAATGGCCTGATCCCCGGCTTTGAGATGTTTGGCCAAAATTTGGAATCCCTCCCACCGTTGCCGAAAGATCACAGCCAAAGCGCGCAAGACCTGGTAAAGAATTCGACACTCAATCCTGGAACGGGGGGTTCACATGAAAAAGCTATTTCTCGGAAGCGTAGCGCTGGTCGCGTTGGGCTTAGTGGCGCCGGCGGCATTCGCTGCCGAACGGCCGGTGCCATATACACCACCGCCGCCGCCGGCTCCGGTCTACACCTGGAGCGGCTGCTATGTCGGTGCGAGTGCGGGTAGTTCGTCCGGAAAAAGCCAACATTTCACCACTGCGGGATCCACTCTTTTCGGGACCACCACCGTGGTTCCGGCCGGAGCCAACATTACCGACTCCTTCGACCTGTCCGGCTTCATCGGCGGGGGCCAGATCGGCTGCAACTGGCAGTGGGGCGTCTGGGTCATCGGCGTCGAAGGCGACGGCTCCGCGACCAATAAAGAAGGCCAGGCATTCGAGCCCCTCGTCTTCGCCAACGTGAACAGGGCCGCCTGGGTTTCACAGACCCAGGAGCGTTGGCTCGTGACCGCGCGCGGCCGGCTCGGCTTGACTAACTTTTGGTGGTTTGGCCCCCAAACGCTCGTGTACGTGACCGGCGGCGGTGCGTGGGCCAAAATCGATACGTCGGAATTCTTTGCGGGCGGTGCGGCCTGTGCCCCTGGCGGTATCACCGTCAATTGCGGCATCCAAGGGAGCAATACCCGCAGCGGTTGGACGGTGGGTGGCGGCCTCGAATATGCGCTGGGTTACGGCTGGTCGGCCAAAGGCGAATTTCTCTATGTCAAGTTCGACAACTTCACCACGTTAACGGACGGTCCCTTGAATAGGAACAACCTCGTATCGCACGACGTTAAGCTCGAGGACTACGTCTGGCGCGCCGGCTTGAATTACAAGTTTAGCTGGGGCTCGGGCTACTGATCCACGGCTTAAGACACAAAGGCAGGCCCCGGGTCTTTTGCCCGGGGCTTTTGCTTTACAATCGTCCCGCATCGGCTGTCGGCGGCGGAACGATCCCCGCAGCGGTTATCCCTTGGCCCGCAACAGGCGTCCGCGCTCCCGCTCCCAGCTGCGCTTCTTCTCGGTTTCGCGTTTGTCGTGCAGCTTCTTGCCGCGGGCGAGCGCAAGCTCGAGCTTGGCGCGGCCCTTCTCGTTGAAATAGAGCTTGAGCGGCACGAGCGTCATTCCCTC
>Ga0318561_10000845_pt1 | contig 10228 bp, 10 predicted proteins | sample GRESIP065b5f23_FD_202526 | JGI IMG/M metagenome (GOLD analysis project Ga0318561, IMG submission 202526) | Tropical soil microbial communities from Luquillo Experimental Forest, Puerto Rico - GRE.SIPMG.065b5f23 | ecosystem: Environmental > Terrestrial > Soil > Tropical forest > Bulk soil... | reverse complement strand
GCCGCCAATCGGGCGCTTTTCCCGCGCGGCGTCGATGTGATTCTCGTTTCCCCGAACGCCGTCGCGGCGCTGCCGCGCTCGGTCGCATCGGCGCGAGGCTGACGATGTATGTCGCGGTCAAAGGCGGCGCGCGCGCGATCGAGAACGCCCATGCGTTGCTCGCGGACGTGCGACGCGGCGATCGCTCCGTTGCCGAGGTTTCGCTCGAGCAGATATCGCAGCAGCTCGCGCTCGCGGTCGACCGGGTGATGGCCGAGGGCTCGCTGTACGACCGCGAGCTGGCGGCGCTCGCCATCAAGCAGGCGCGCGGGGACCTGATCGAAGCGATCTTTCTCCTGCGCGCGTTTCGCACCACGTGCCCGCGCTTGGGCGCGTCCGCGCCGTTCGATACCGCGCGCATGGACGTTCGACGGCGCATCTCCGCCATTTTCAAGGATCTGCCCGGCGGCCAGGTGCTCGGGCCCACGTTCGATTATACGCACCGGCTGCTCGACCCGGGACTTGCCGGCGAGGCCGATGTCGCCGCGCCGCCCGTGGCGCCCAATGAGGGAACGCCGATGCGACCGGTGGCCGATTTGCTCGCGGCCGACGGCCTGATCGAACGGCCCGCGGCGAGCTCAGCCGATGCAGCGGTCGGCGATCTGACGCGCGAGCCGCTGTCGTTTCCGGCCGAACGCGACGTGCGCCTGCAGAACCTTGCGCGCGGCGACGAGGGCTTTTTGCTCGCGCTGGGCTACTCGACCCAACGCGGCTTCGGCCGCACCCATCCGTTCGCCGGCGAGATCCGCTTCGGCGAGGTCGAGGTCGAATTCTTCGCCGAGGAGGTCGGCTTCGCAGTCCCGCTCGGCACGGTCGCCGTGACCGAATGTCAGATGGTCAACCAGTTCAAAGGCTCGGCGACCGAGGCGCCGCGCTTCACGCGCGGCTACGGTCTCGCGTTCGGACAGAGCGAGCGCAAGGCGATGTCCATGGCGCTCGTCGACCGGGCCTTGCGTGCGCGCGAGCTGGGCGAGGAGGCCGGCGCACCGGCGCAAGACCAGGAGTTCGTTCTTTCGCACTCGGACAACGTCCAGGCGACCGGATTCGTCGAGCATTTGAAGTTGCCGCACTACGTGGATTTCCAGGCCGAGCTCGGCTTGGTGCGGCGGATGCGCGAGGAGTTCGCGCTCCGCGACGGCGCCGACGCGCTGCGGGATGCGGCCGAATGAGCGCGCCAGCCTACAACTTCGCCTATCTCGACGAGCAGACCAAGCGGATGATCCGCCGCGCGATCCTCAAGGCGATCGCGATTCCCGGTTACCAAGTCCCGTTTGCCAGCCGCGAGATGCCGATGCCTTACGGCTGGGGCACCGGCGGGGTTCAGGTCACGGCGGCGATCCTGGGGCCCGCCGACGTGCTCAAGGTGATCGACCAAGGCTCCGACGACACCACCAACGCGGTGTCGATCCGCAAATTCTTTGCCAAGACGGCGGGCGTTCGCACGACCACGCGCACCAGCGAAGCGACGGTCATCCAGACGCGGCATCGGATCCCCGAAACGCCGCTCGGCGAGCATCAAGTCTTGGTCTACCAGGTTCCGATTCCGGAGCCGCTGCGGTTTCTCGAGCCGCGCGAGACCGAAACGCGGCAAATGCACGCATTGGCCGATTACGGCGTGATGCACGTCAAATTGTACGAGGACATCGCCCGCCACGGCCACATCGCGACGACCTACGCCTATCCGGTCAAGGTGAACGGCAGATACGTGACCGACCCATCGCCGACGCCGAAATTCGACAATCCGAAGATGGACAACTCGCCGGCGCTGCAGCTGTTCGGCGCCGGCCGCGAAAAGCGCATTTATGCCATCCCGCCTTACACGGCGGTCGTGTCGCTCGATTTCGAAGATCACCCGTTCGAGCGGTATCGCCATGACGGCAGCTGCGCGCTCTGCGGTTCGGCGGAAAGTTTCCTCGACGAAGTGGTGATCGACGATCGCGGCGGACGCATGTTCGTCTGCTCCGACACCGATTATTGCGAGGGTCGTCGCGGCGTCGGTGAGGAGGGCGCGCCATGATCGAACGCGACCTCGAGCAACCGCTTCTTCGCGCCGAAGGCCTGAGCAGATGGTTCGGCAAGCAGCTCGGCTGCCGCGACGTCTCATTTTCCCTTTACCCGGGCGAGGTGATCGCCGTGGTGGGGGAATCCGGCTCCGGCAAAACGACCTTGTTGCAGCTTCTCTCCGCGCAGCTCGTGCCGTCCCGCGGCCGCGTGCGCTATTGCATGCGCGATGGCGCGATGCGCGATCTTGCGTCGCTTGGTGATGCGGAGCGCCGTTTCCTCTTTCGCACCGATTGGGGCTACGTGCATCAAGATCCGGCCTTGGGTCTGCGCATGAGCGTGTCCGCTGGCGCCAATGTCGGCGAGCGGCTGATGGCGATCGGCTGGCGTCACTACGGCCAAATCCGTCACACCGCGGGCGATTGGCTCGCGCGCGTCGAGATCGATGGCGGACGGATCGACGACGCGCCGTACACCTATTCGGGGGGAATGCGTCAGCGGCTTCAGATCGCGCGCAATCTCGTCACCCGGCCGCGCCTCGTGTTCATGGACGAGCCGACCGGCGGCCTCGACGTTTCGGTTCAGGCGCGCCTGCTCGATCTGCTCCGCGGCCTTGTCGCCGAGCTCGCACTTGCCGCGGTGATCGTGACCCACGACCTTGCCGTCGCACGGCTGTTATCTCATCGCGTCATAGTGATGAAGGATGGCGAGATCGTCGAGACCGGCCTCACCGACCAGGTGCTCGACGATCCGCATCAGCCATACACGCAGTTGCTGGTGTCCTCGGTCCTGCCGCCGTGAGGATGTCATGTCGACCGTGCTCGAACTGAAGGCCGTAGCGAAGACGTTCACCATGCATTTGCAGGGAGGTGTTCGCCTCCCCGTGGTGACCGGCGTTGCATTCGCGGTGCGCGCGGGCGAATGCGCCGTGCTCGCCGGCCGCTCGGGCGCGGGCAAGAGCTCGATCCTCAAGATGATCTTCGGCACCTACCGCTGCGACGCCGGCAGCATCCGGGTGCACGCCGATGGCCGCACGGTCGACGTCGCCCAAGCGGAGCCGCGCCAGATTCTCCTGCTGCGCGCGCGCTCTCTCGGCTACGTCAGCCAGTTTCTGCGCGTCGTTCCGCGCGTGCCGACGGTCGACGTCGTGGCCGAGCCGCTGGTGATTGCGGGAGTAGAGCGGGACGATGCCCGCCGGCGCGCGGCCGATCTCCTTCGTCGGCTCAACATTCCGGAGCGGCTGTGGGCGCTGCCGCCGGCGACGTTCTCGGGCGGCGAACAGCAGCGCGTCAACATCGCCCGCGGTTTCATATCCGATCTGCCGCTGCTTCTGCTCGACGAACCGACCGCCTCGCTCGACGCCGGCAACCGCGCGGTCGTCGTCGACCTGGTGGCCGAAAAGAAGCGGCGCGGAACGGCGGTGATCGCGATCGTGCACGACGAGGTGCGTGCGGCGATCGCCGACACCGTCATCGACGTCAACCGTTTCACGGCGGCGGCCTGAGGATATCCATGGCGCACCGCGGTCTGCTCGTCGCCAATGCTCGCGTGGTCCTTGCGGAGCGCGTGATTGAGGCCGGATGGGTCGCGGCCGCGAACGGTGTCATCGTCGAGATCGGCGAAGGCCGCGCGCCGGACCATGCCGAGGACCTCGCCGGCGACCTCCTGCTTCCGGGCCTGGTCGAACTGCATACCGATCATCTCGAGGCGCACTACGTGCCGCGGCCCAAGGTGCACTGGGATCCGGTCGCGGCCGTGGTCTCCTACGACGGCCAGCTCGCGACCTGCGGCATCACGACCGTGCTCGATTCGCTGCGCGTTTGGCGTGAGGAGTCGGTGGAAGACGTCGACGGGCAGGCGGAGATCCTCGCCGAGGCCATAGTGACCGCGCGCGACGCGGAGCTTCTTCGCCTCGAGCACTTCCTTCATCTCCGCTGCGAGGTGCCGATGCCGAGCGTCGTGGCGGAAGCGAGAGCGTTGATCGAGCGCGCGGATGTCCGGCTCGTTTCGCTGATGGACCACACGCCCGGACAACGGCAGTTCCGCGACGAGGGCAAGCTGCGGGACTATTACCGCGGCAAGAGCGGCGGCCTGACCGACGCCGAGCTCGACGTGCTGTTTGCCAAGCGCATCGCCTATCAGGCCGCGCACGCCGAGACCAACCATCGCCAACTCGTCGCTCTCGCCCGCGCGCGCAACGTCCCTTTGGCGAGCCACGACGACACCACGCCCGATCACGTCGCCGAAGCGCTCCGCGACGGCGTGGCGCTCGCCGAGTTTCCGACCACGGTCGAAGCGGCGCAGGCGCTGCACGCGGCCGGCATCCGCGTCCTGATGGGAGCCCCCAATCTCGTGCGCGGCGGCTCCCATGCCGGCAACATCGCGACACAGGAGCTGGCGCGCGCCGGCGCGCTCGACGTGCTCTCGTCGGACTACGTCCCCGCGAGCCTGCTGATGGCGGCGTTGCGCCTGCCCGAGGCCGTTGCGGACATCGGACTGGCGGCGGCGGTGCGCATGGTCAGCAAGACCCCCGCAGAGGCGGTCGGGTTGAGCGATCGCGGCGAAATCGCGGTTGGAAAACGTGCCGATCTCATCCGCGTGCACGTCGCGCACGACGTGCCGGCGGTTCGCAGCGTGTGGCGCGGCGGTCGGCGGGTGGCATGAGCTGGATCGCGAGAGCTCTTCGATTGTTGACGACCCGACCGAGATTGATCGGCCCGGGACGTCTCGTGCTGGTCGTCGGACCGAGCGGCGCTGGCAAGGATACGTTGATCGCACGCGCTCGCGCGGCTTGCCGTGGCGACGCGACCGTCGTTTTTCCCGCGCGCGTGGTCACGCGGCCGCCGTCGATCTTCGAAGACAATGAATTCATGCCGCCATCCGCCTTCGAGCAGGCGGCGGCCAATGGCGCCTTTGCGATCTGGTGGAGCGCGCACGGCCACATGTACGGAATTCCCCTCGCCGTCGATTTCGATATCGAGGCCGGCCGCACCGTGGTCTGCAACGTGTCGCGCAGCGTCGTCGGCGCCGTGCGCGAGCGTTACGCCAATGTGGTGACCGTGCTAGTCACCGCGCCGCGGGAGGTGCTCGAGCCCCGCCTTGCGGCGCGCGCGAGAGGAAGCGATGGCGGCATCGCCCATCGAATGAACCGCGTCGGGCTCGCTGACGGCAAGTTGCGGCCGGATGTGATCATCAACAATGTCGGCGAGCCCGAGACCGGCGCACGCAAGCTCGTCGACACTGTCTATGCCACCGGCGTCCTTGCCGGTTGAAGAACGCCCCCGCAGCCGTCAATGTTTGGTCGGTGCAACCCGCATGCTCGGTCCCCGCCGCTTACCGTTGCTGTAAAGATACGGCTTGATGCACTTGTCGCGCGCAGATTGCCTCGCTGCCTTGAGCGCGACCGGACCCACATTCGCGAGGAACACCTTTTCGTGAGCGCGCGTGAGGATCTCGATGGCTTGTTTCAACGGCAGCCATTTGACGGCCTTGATATCGTCCATCGGCTCGCGCATGGGCCCGCCGATGACTCGCATATGCCAAAACTGTACGATTTTGATCCGGCCATCGACCGAGTACAACATCGACCCGAGAAAACCGTGGACGGAAACGTGGTGTCCGGTTTCTTCCAACACCTCTCGCCTGGCGGCAGCAAGCGCATGCTCACCTGGATTGAGCTTGCCCTTTGGCAGGACCCAGGACTTGTCCCTTCGCAATCGCACGACTGCGATGCGCGGTCTGGTGCCTTTCTCTAAGACAATTCCGCCCGCGGCCAGAATCGGCGGTGAATCGTTCGCATCGGATAGAAGATTCATGGCGCTCCCCTCGATCGTGAGCGCCGCACATGCTGGCTCGGCATACTTAACGCGAGGTTAACATGCCAGAGACCGTGGTTCCGGTGGTGGTCTCTGTGGAACGAGGGTCGCCACCGTCTCGACACGGCGGCAGCAAGCCCGCCCTCGAAGTCACGGCCAAAATGGCTTCGCCTCAGCGAAGGCGCGGTAGGCACGCTCCGCATCCTTGAGCACGGACGCGACGCGCGCCTCCTCACGGCCGGAAAGACGTCCCGCGGCGAATGCCTTCTTGGCGCGGCCTTCGCGCTGTTTGCCGCTGGCGTCGTGCACATCAACGATTTGTTCGCTCAGTCCCTCATGCACCGCGATGTCGTTGAGGTCACCGAGGGCGTCCTGCAGCTTCTCCAATCCGGCCACGAAACCGTTCCGTCGCCGCATAGCCTTCTTGCCGGGAAACGCGCCGCCAAAGAATTCCGAGGCGTACCGGAGTTTCTTGGCCTGAATGCGCATCTTATGTCGACGCGGTGGGTCGAGCTCCTTGAGCTGCGCACCCGCTTTCAAAATCTTCTTCCAGCGTCGCCTGAGCTCGTCGGCGGCAGCACCGACAATCGGCTGCTCTCGCAGCAAGCGGCTGAAATCGTCCGGGTTGCGCGTCCAGTCGCCGGCTTCGATCCAGCACGCAGTGTCGAGAACGAGACTGCGAAAGCGTGTGGATTCCACGGCCGCGCAGGCGCGGGCAAACGCCTCCTCGCGTCTTCGCTGGAGGTCCTTGGCGAGAACCGCCACTCCCGGTCCATTCGGCTTGCCGTCCGCGACCGGCCTCACAACGCGCTGGATGAACACATCAAGCTCGCGCGCCGGGCCAAGTTCCTGAGTGATCCACTTGAACTGGGTCTTCATCTCCTCCGTCTGCGGATCAACAAGCATGTCGGCAAACAGCGAGACCGCCGCCCGCAAACGCCGAAGAGCGACCCGCATTTGGTGCAATCCCTCGGGGTCTCCGCCGAGCGTGGCCGGTTGATTGGCGACGAGTTGGCGCAGACACGCCCTGGCAATGGCTTGAAATGCGGCTTGCCGGCTGCGGTCGGGCGTGAGCGCGACCGGTGCCGCCTTTACCGCCTGGGGCGCCTCGCCGGCGATGAGCGTGTACCCGCGCTCGGCCTTGCTCTTGACCGCAAGCTGAACTGGCACTTCCTCGGCCAGCATGCGCGCGAGCTTGAAAAGCTCCGCGGATTCGCCGCGCTTGAGCTCCAATTCCACCTCGCAAAGGGGCGAAGACTGGCGACCCGCTTCGACCTTCCCCTTGTCGACGGTGAGTTCGATCTCGCTAACTCCACTTTGGATCGGATAGACCGTGCGCCGCACGCGCGTCTCGAATATCGGCTTCAGGCCGCGCCGCAGCTTCTTGCCGAACACGGGTCCGAGCGCGGCGTCCTGCGCGACATCGAGGTCGGGCTGCCTGCCGCCGATCGGGTGCTCCCATTCGTCGCGCGCGAATAGCGCGGCGCTTTCGCCGTTTTCCCGCTTGATAGTCTGAACGTGACGGCGGCCGATGCGCCGAACTCGCAGCGATAAACCCTTGTCGCGCAGCTTCAGCTTATCGGTGTCGAAGTAGACCGACACCAGGGTTGCCGGCTTAGACGACTTCTTCCGCGCCGCCCGCAGCAACGAGCTGCGAGCCAGGCGATAGAAGCTATGGGCCGGCACTTCGAGCTTGAGCTCGACTTCACGCGCAGGCGACATGGGAAAATCAGCTGAAATCGGTATCTAATTTAACATAATTGCCGATTTCGCCCGCAATTTCTAGAGGGGCCGTGAGATCTGGATACTCGTGACGGCTGCGGCTCTGCCCGCTGCGCACAACGTCGAGCCCGCTTCGAGCAATCGTTCGCTTGGACCGCCGATTACGCTCAATCGAGCTCCTGCGTCTTCTCGCCAGCGCCGGCCGGCGTGCTCCAAGACGCCGCGCGAGAACCATTGAGCGGTCTCGGAGCGCGCGACTGTAGTACGGGGCCTATCCATGCATCCTGGGCCTCCCACGTATGCATTTGACCGCAGGCCGGGCAGCGCACTGGAATAGGGACGCGTGGAAGGCTTCTGAGTAGAACCCACTCAGTTCTCAGACCAGTTGAAATTGGTGCACCCGTGCGCGGGCACTGAACGAATATGTCAGCCACCTGCAACCCCTTGGTGAGAGGACAAACGTTCGCCGCTCAGTCGCCGGCGCGCATTTGCATCGCGTACGACATTGCCTTACGCACGATCGTGCGCCCTGAACATGGGCACCCGCACGGCGGTATGCGCCGTGCAAAATTTTCCCGCTGATTCGATTTGAGGGCGCCGAAAGAGTCCAGCAAATTTTTAAGGCAGTGGATAACTCACGCAAACTTCGGCCGGTGCTGCACAAGGCCGCGCAATCGTAGTACTGCAATCGATCCGCACGGCGCACGAAGTGAATGAGAAGATCATGCGTCGCCGCTGGTCGCTTGAAACGCCAACGCGATTGTGTGCGGCTCTTCATCGTCATCGCGCGGACATCGAACCATTATAAAAGGACCTTTCGCGTCATGTACCCCCTGCGGCTTGGATTGGTCCCACCACAATGGTTCATTCCAGACACACCACCAAAGTCTTCGACGCTGACCTCCAGGAGCTCGCGCGGGCAATCGCCGAGATGGGTGGGCTGGCCGAGCGGCAGATTGCCGAGGCGATCGAGGCGCTGACGACGCGCGACAGCGGTCCTGCACGGCGGATCGTCGCCGCCGACGCGACCATCGATGCCATGCAACGCAACATCGAGAAAAAGGCGATTGAGACCATTGCACGCCGGCAGCCGGTAGCCGGCGACCTTCGGGAGATTGTCGGCATCTTGCGGATTGCGAATGAGATCGAGCGCATAGGCGATCTTGCTAAAAATATCGGCAAGCGGATCATTGCCATCAACGGTGAAGACGTATCGCGAAAATCAATGCGCGGCGTCTGCCAGATGGCTGCTCTCATGCTGGCTCAGTTGCGGGATGTCCTTGACAGCTTCGCCTGCCGCGACGTCGCGAAGGCGGTCGAGGTTTGGATGCGCGACCAAGACATCGACCGGCTGTGCACGAGTTTATCGCAGGAGCTTCTCGCTTATATGATGGAAAACTCCGTCGCGATGTCCTTCGGCGCGCACCTGATGTTTTGTGCGAAGAATCTTGAGCGGATGGGCGATCACGCGACCAATATCGCCGAAGCCGTTCACTACATGGTGAAGGGCGAGACGCTTTTGCGAGAGCGACCAAAAGCGGATTTCACCAGCATGCTGACCGTGGCGATGGGGCGGACATGAGCAAGCATCGTGGTGCTTGGCATCCTCCTGGTGGTGACGGGCGGCATGCTTAAGGTGTTCTGATGCCTTTCTGTGGTGTTCAGCAGCTTTCTTAGTGGTCTTGAGGTTTGGAACTGCGCCCGGCGTCTAAAATAGCGCCGGGTCTTTTCTATTACCTGACATACGTAGATGCCCAGGTGTTACTTGACACCTACGGTGCTCGTAATCGATGACGATGCCTCGGTGCGCAGCGCGCTGCGCGATCTTTTTGAGTCGGTCGGGCTGCGGGCCACTGTGTTCGAATCGGTCCGGGAATTTCCGCGGTCAGCACGACTTTTTGTTTTATCGACAAGAAAATATTTCAGAACGTACTCCCCGTCTGTTGGGGCGAACGGTTCTTTGCAGACTCTGCAATGAATCAGGCGGCTCGGAAGTTCGGGGTCCGCACGCACACGAACAAGCTTGTAGCATGATGTGCATCGTGGGCACATGAAATCGGCAGCTTCAGTCATGACGGACCTTGGTTAAAGCACCTAATAAACGAACTCGATCACCGACCATGCTAGCCTGCCGGTTTCTGCGGCGCAAACTGCAACGATTAGAGAAACCGCGATCGCTTTGAGGTATGGTCATGCCACTGTACCTTCATAGACCGTCACCCGATTGACATGCAGGATCTGCATAAAGTGCCACTGCGGATAGCGGGAGCAGGTGATGTCCATCACGCAATTTTTGGACAGTTCCAAATTCGACCCTGAAACCAGGCGGGTCATGGGCATGGCATTCGAAATGGCTCGCGCAGCTCTTCAGCTTGGCCCCCAAGGCAATTTAATCGATGAACGAATCGCCAAAAAAATCATCGAGCTTGCGAAAACTGGTGAGCTCGATCCCGAGCTTTTGTGTGAGTCTGTGTTGAAGGAATTTCGCCAACATTTGTAGACGGGCGGCTTTGCGCGATCGTGAATCGGCGGTATCATTTCTCAGGCGCCGCAGATCGAGCGCCGCAGATGGAGCAATGTCATGATCTTGCTCCCCTCAGTTCTCCGACCCCACCGGTTTCCCTTTGTCCTGCCGCTCGCAGCCCTTGCAG
>Ga0318561_10000832_pt1 | contig 10283 bp, 9 predicted proteins | sample GRESIP065b5f23_FD_202526 | JGI IMG/M metagenome (GOLD analysis project Ga0318561, IMG submission 202526) | Tropical soil microbial communities from Luquillo Experimental Forest, Puerto Rico - GRE.SIPMG.065b5f23 | ecosystem: Environmental > Terrestrial > Soil > Tropical forest > Bulk soil... | reverse complement strand
CTGGGACCTGCTACTTCTTCCCCTTCTTCTTGCCCTTCTTGCTCTTCTTGGCCACGCGTCTCACCCCGCTTCCCGACCCGGCAGGTCAACGAAATGTTGACCAGGCGTCAACGTATCATTGACCGGCATCAGCTGTCGGCTACGCTGTGAAGATGGCCTCCAAGAGCCCTGTCAAGCGGATCGTCGCCGCGCTCAGCGCTCTCGACGCCGCCGACGGGCCGATCAGCCGGCTCGACGCCGCCCGGCTCCTGCGAGAAGCGGCAGAGGAGCTGGAGGCCGCCCAGGTCGACGCCGCCCGCAAGGCCGGAGCCACGTGGAACGAGATCGGCGCGTGTTACGGACTCACCAAGCAAGGTGCCCAGCAACACTTCCGAGCCTCCCGCAACCAGGCCAAAGCCGTTACCGCCGCGGCAGCAAGCAAGAAGGCCGAGTCGGCGGCCTGACCCGACCTAGTGTGACGGACGCCGGCCCGGGTCCGGCGCGCGCGTCAGCGTGATCTCGACTCCGTGCACGGTCGTGCTGGCCCCCATGTCGCTAGCGGTTCCCGGGTTGAGGGCGTTGACGTTGGCGCGTCCGCCCTCGAGCTTGGGCCAGCGGCCCTTGGGTGAGAACGCGACGTCGCGCGGGAGATCCTCCGAGAGCACCGCGGTGAGCTCGAGCTCTCCGGCCGGGCTCCGCGCCAGCACGCGGTCGCCGGCGGCGAGACCGCAGCCGGGCTCCTCCGGGCCAAGGGGAACCTCCCCGCAGCGCCAATGTTGAGCGCGCAATGCAGCCATAACATGTAGCGGTCGCTGAGCGCCTACTCGTCGCGATCGTCGTCGCGATCGTCGTCGTCCTCGCAGCCGCACGGGTAGCCCTGCCGGCAGTGGTGCCTCTCGCAGCCGCCGCGCTGGCAGTCATCGCAGTCCTCGCCGCAGCCCCGATCCCAGATCGTGTACGCCGAGACCTCGATGATCCGTTCCGGCGTCTTTGGGTCGTCGCTTTCGATTACGAGTTCGCAGATGCGCGAGCATCGCTCGGTGGCGTGGTACTGGAGCACGACCGGCAGGCACGAGCCCGGGTGCAGCTTTGCCGGGAACGGGTCGTTCAGCAGCTTCCAGTGACGGCTCCGGCGCCGCAGGCGCACGCTCTTCACGTGCAGCGCGCAGTCACCCACGTTGCAGACCGAGATCGTGCGATCAGCGCAGCATCCGGCGCTCACGCCGCCGAAGGTCGTCGAGCCGGCCACCGCCAGCCTGCCGGGCGGCGCGTCGCCCGAGACGTTGACGCTCAGCGGGCTCGCCGGGTCGTCGCTGGCCACCGTGATCGTGGCCGACTTCGGGCCGAACCTGGTCGGCTGGAAGCGGATCGGCACCGGCAGCGCGTCGCCCGGCCCGATCGTGATCGGGTAGCTGAGCACCAGCGGGACGAGGAAGTCCGGCGAGTTCGAGGTGATCCCGGTGACGGTGAGGGCGCAGTGACCGCTGTTGGTGACGAGCAGCGGCTGGTCCGCGAACGAGCCGACGCAGACCCGGCCGAAGTTCCCGCTGTCCGCGATCACCAGGTTGGCCTTCGGCGTCCGCCCGGTACCGGAGACCGAGACCGACGCTGGGCTCGCGGGATCGTCGCTGAAGATCGTGATCGTGCCGGAGATCGTCCCGGACGCCGTCGGCTGGAAGCGGACCGGCACGTCGATCGAATCGCCCGGACCGACCTGCAACGGGTAGGTGACCACGCTGGGCGGGAGGAAGCCCGGGGACGTGAGGATGCCGGAGATCGACAGCAGGCAGTCACCGGAGTTGTTGATCGTGAGCACCTCGTCGGCGAACGAGCCCAGGCAGACGTTCCCGAAATCGCCGCCGTCCGCGATGACGGTCGCCACCTGACCCGCGCCCGGGATGCCGGTCACGGGGACGTCGACGAACGGTGCCGTCGGGTCGTTGCTGATGATCCGGATGGTCGCGGTCTCGGTGCTGCCGGCCGGTCCGGTCGGCGTGAAGGCGATCGTGAAGGTGACCTCTTCGCCGGGGCTGACGGTCAGCGGCGTGGCTGGCGTGGACAAGACGGTGAAATCGGCTGAGCCGAACAGGCGCTCGACGTTGGTGATGACCAGATCGGACGCGCCGACGTTGTAGACGGTCAGGGTCAGGTAGGCCGGCCCGGGCCCCGGGCATACCGTGCCGAAGGCCAGCCCGTCCTGCAGCCCCACCGCGATCGCCGGGCCCGTCGGCTGGCCGAACTGGAACACGCCCCGGCCGTAGGTGGCCGCCCGCAGCACGCCGGCCTGCGCGTTGAATGCGAGGTCGAACACGGGGACCTTGGGGAAGTGGATCTCGTCGAGGACCGACCAGGAGGCGCCGCGGTCGGTCGAGCGGAGCACGCCGTAGTCGGTACCGACGTACAGCGTGGTGGGCGTCGTCGTCCCGTCGACGGCGATGGCTCCGCACGGGATGTCGACCAGCGGTGAGATGTTGGTCCACGAGCCGGAGCCGATCGTGGTCCAGAACACGTTCTGCGGAGCGAGCGGGTCGTCGGAGAACCCGTCGAGCACGGCGTAGATCGTGTTCGGGTCGACCGGGTCGAACACCGCCCGAGCCACGGTCCGGCCCGGCAGGTTGGCCGTGATGTTGGTGAACGCGACGCCGGTCGCGCCCCCGACCGTGGAGGCCAGCGCGTTCGTCGAGACGTAGACCTGGTTGCCCGCGCCGATTACGACGTGGTTGCCGTTGGTCGGGGCCACGTCCACGTTGCCGCTCGACCCGGGCGCGGCGATGATCCGCCACGGGTGGCCGGTCCGGAGCTGCCACAGGTTCTGGTTCCCGCTCACGTAGATGGTGCCCGAGGCGCTCGGGTCGGCGGCGACCTGGTTAAGGCGGAAGCCGCCGGTGTCGACCGAGGTCCAGGGCGGGGTGATCGGGGTGAACGTGGCACCATTGGTAGTGGAGGATCCGACCTGGGTGTTCGGTCCTCCGGTCGTCGCGTACAGGGTGCTGCTGCTGTCATAGGCGACATCCCAGCCGTCCCCGCCGGCGCCCGAGGTCCATCCGGGCCCCGCCGTGGAGGTCTGGATCGCGTTGTCCTGGAGCGCGCCGACCGTGACGCTGGCGGTTGCGTCGGGTCTGATCGCGAGGTTGTAGAAGAGCCCAGTTTGCAGGCCGCCCTTGTTCTTCGGCGACCAGGTGGTGCCCCCGTTCGTGGACACGTCGATCCCGCCATCGCTGCCGGAGTAGACGACCGTCGGAGTGCCCGGCGGCTGGGGAACGCAGGTCCAGGTGTGGAGGTCGGCGTGCCCCACACTGATCGGGCTGAACGTGCCGCCGGCGTCGGTCGAGATGAACTGGTTCTGGCAGCCGTAGAACACCGTGTCGTGCACTCCGTCGCCGGGTGAGGCTGGATCGACGGCAATGTCCATGGCGTAGCCGCCGTAGGTCGTGCCCGAGATCCCGGTCGCGTTCAGTTGCGTCCACGTCCCGCCCTGGTCGATGCTCAGGAACAGGCCGATCGGGTCCGTCTGGTTGTAGCCCGCCGAGACGGCGGTGTAGATCACCTGGATACCGTTGACGTTGGGCACGCTGGTGGGCGGCGCCAGCGCGACCGCCACCCGGCCGATGCTCCTCCCGCCGGCAGCCGGCCCCAGCACGGACGAGCCGAGCTGCTGGGTGAACGTGGCGCCGCCGTCGGTCGACTGGAAGACGCCGTTCCCGTCCAGGCCCGCGTACAGGATGCGGGCGTTCGCCGGGGAGGTCGGGTCGAGCACCAGCGCGCGGCTGTCGCCGCCGATCCCGGTCGCGGCCGTCCAGGTCTGGCCGCCGTTCGGCGAGGTGTACACGCCGGCTGACGAGGCCAGGTAGATGACGTTGCTGTTGGCCGGGTCGACAATGATCACGTTGATGTTCTGGCCGGTGAAGATCCCGGCGTTCCCCAGCTGGATCCAGCTCGCGCCGCCGTCGGTCGACTTGAACAGGCCCGCGGTCGGCTGGTCGACCGTTGCAGACTGGCGGGATCCGTCGCGCGAGCTGGTGCCGACGTAGATCGTGTCGGTGTTGCTGGGGTCGATCGCTATGCCGGCTGGCTCGCCGATCCCGAGTACCGGCTGCTGGTCGAAGACCGGCGTCCAGGTGTCACCGCCGTCGCCGCTGCGCCACACGCCGCCGTCGGCGGTGCCGAGGTAGATCACGTTGTTGTTGTTGGGGTTGACGGCGATCGCCGTTACGAGTCCGTTGTCGTCGCCGGTTCCCTGGCTCAGGGGGCTCGGGCCGATCGGAACCCAGACGGTTCCGTTGAGGCTCATGACTGGCTCCCCTCATCGGGACCGGTCTCGTCGGCACTGGCGGTCATGCCGGTTCCCGGAGACACCACGGCGCCGGGGAGGGCGCGCCACTGCTGCAGGGCCCGCGCGTAACGTTCCGCGGTCGGCGGAGGGCTTCCTTCCCACCGGTGCTGCAGGATCCGGGCGTGCCTGAGCGGATCGTCGCCGCCCTCCTCCCGGTGCTCGCGCCGCCGGCGCGGATCGTCGCCGCTCTCCTCTCGGTGCTCGCGCCGCCGGCGCGGACGCCGCGCGCCCGCCTCTGACGTACGACGCTCGTCCTCTTCCGCCCTGCGGCGCTCGTTCTCGTCGCCGGGCTCGTTGCGTTCAGTCATCGGTGTCCCCTCAGTTCAGCTCGCCGTCGGATGCGGGAAGAAGGGCTTCAGCCGGTGGACGCCGGCGCGGCCCTGCGCCATTCGCGCCCGGCCAGCACCGCCGACGCGATCGCGACCGCGAAGCACACCGCCACGATGGCCCACTCGAATGAGCCGTTACCGTGATCGGGGTCGACGCTGAAGACGCCCTCGATCCAATCCGGCCAGACGAGGGTCAGCAGGGCCAGGAATGTGGTTACCGAACCCAGCACACTCTCGGCCCAGAACGCTTTGCCGACGCGTCGCTTCACGGTGGTCCCTCCCCTTACCGGCGAAGCGCGAGTGGGCCATGTTGACCCGCGCGCTCTCACCAGTACGGAGGAGCCAAGCGCGACCGTGATACACGCGTCACGCCCTGACTTGCTCACGATCATGGATTCTCGGCGGGACGCATTGCGCTGACCTGCTGATTTGTGGCTTGTGGGCTCCGCGCGCTTCGCCCGCGCCGGTCCACGGCAATGATCATCTGCTGGCGGGCCCGCGACCGGGCGCCGGTGAACGGGCTTTGCCGATGGCGGGTGGGTTAGGCGTAGAGCTGGCCGGCGAGGTATTTCAGGCCGCTGTCGACCTGAACGGTGACCACGCGGTGCCCGGGGCCGAGCCGGCGGGCGATGCCGACGGCGGCGGCGAGGTTGGCACCGGTCGAGGGCCCGGAGAAGATGCCCTCGGTGCGGGCGGCCTGGCGGGCGGTCTGGACCGCCTGGGCTTCGGGGATGGCCACGACCTCGTCATAGTCGCCGGGGTGGAGTTGGGGCGGGCGGTGGCCAATGCCGCCGCCCTCGATGTGATGGGTCCCCGGTGGCCCGCCGGACAGGACGGCCGATTCGGCGGGCTCGACCACCGCCCGGTGCACTTCTGGCAATGCGGCGGCCAGCGCGCGGCTGACGCCCAGGAAGCAGCCGGCCGTGCCGACATAGCTGCAGAACGCGGTGATCGACGGCGGGCCGGGAAGTTGATCGAGCAGTTCCTCACCGAGGCGGCGGTAGCCGTCCACCATGTCGGTGTTATGGAACTGATCGGTGGCGAACGCGCCGGTCTGCGCCGTGATCTCGGCGGCCCGGCGCATCATCGCCGGGATCAGGCCGGGCGTAATGCCGTCCGGGCTGGGGATCAGCTCGACCTCGGCGCCGAACGCCCGCATCGCGGCGATCTTCTCATCGGCGAACGCATCAGAGGACACGATCCGCAACGGGTAACCCTTCACCGCGCAGACGAACGCCAGCGACGAGCCGGTGCTCCCGCCGGTGTACTCCACGACCAGCTGGCCCGGCCGCAGGCGGCCGTCGGCCTCCGCGGCCTCGATCATCGCCAGCGCCATCCGGTCCTTGTACGAGCCGGTGGGATTGGCCGCCTCCAGCTTCACCCACACCTCGGCGCAACCCTCACCGGCCAGACGCGCCAGCCGGACCACCGGCGTGTCCCCGATAGCCGATAGCCCGCCCGGCCGGCCGGCCGTCATCCGCTTTTGCTGATCTTGTCGCGAGCGGCTGTGTGCGGGCGCAGGTGCCCGTACGCGGGCCGCCGTGCCCAATCCGTGCCCAAGTTTGGCTCGCTTCCTGCCGTGATCATCCGCCCGCACGTGGCTATCTACATCTTCTTCGCGGGGACGGGTGGCTTCCTCGGTGCGGCGCCCGGCTACGTACTGCCCAGCCAGTGCCGTCCCGGGCGACACGTCGGCCGCTGTCTGGCTACAAGGCTATTGGGTCGCTCCCCGCGGTGGCGTCGCATGCGATCGGCTTCGCCGAAACCTACACCTAGCGCCTACTCGCCCGGGATCTGGCAGCCGCGAGAGAAACGGAGCAGACTAGGCCTCACGGACGGTTCTCTTTTCGGGGGAAGGTTCCATGCCAGCAGCGAGCGCTAATCACTTCTTCCTCGAGGATCTCGAGTACGTCACCAGGACGGTGCTTGCTGGGGAACTGCGCCGCACCAACTGGAGGCGGCTCGAATAGTGAAGCGGCACGTAGACCCCACAGCGCAGGAATACGGCGGATCCCTCGAATATTTACCGTCTGGCTGTCTTATCCCCGGTATCTCCTGCACGGCAGCCCTCAGCCGTTACCACGGCCGGGCTTGGCTGGTGCATGTCCCGCCCAGCCGACCGTTGTGCTCACCCCCGCATTGATGGAACAGGAGCGAATCGATGCACCGTCGAAGGCACACCGTAACCGCAGCGCTGGCCGCCAGTGCCGCCTGCGCGCTGCTCGGCAGCGGGATTGCTAACGCCGCCACAACCGGACCCGGGCCAGGCGGCCTGGTGGCGGTGGCGAACACAGCGGCGGTCGCTGGGCCCGGCTCCGCGATGCGGGCCGCCAGCCGGGTCAACGTCAGCGTGCTGATCGGCCGTGACCAGGCCGGCCTGGCCGCCGCCGCGCGGGCGATATCCGACCCGGCCAGCCCTCGTTACCAGCATTACCTGAGCGCCGCCCAGGTGGCGGCGGAGTTCGGTGCCACCTCAGCGCAGCAGGCGGCGGTGAGCGGCTGGCTCAGCAAGTCCGGCCTGACCGTGACCCACCGCGATGGCTTCACCGTCGACGCGTTCGGCACCGTGGCGCAAGCGCAGTCCGCCCTGCACGCCAGGCTGGGACTGTACCGTCCCAGCGGCGGCACCGAACAGGTCGTCGCCAGCAAGCCGATGTCGGTGCCGGCCGCGATCGCCGGCTCGGTGACCACGATCCGGGTCAGCCCGGCCAAGGTCCCCTTGACCCCGCATCAGCGGCTGGCGCCGGTGCCTGCCCATCCGCAGCCGCTCGCCAAGGCCAGGGGGAAGTGCTCGGCCTATTACGGCCAAGTGCAGGCCGCCAATCTGCCCGCCGCCTACGGCCGGACCCTCACCTGGGCGCCCTGCGGCTACCTGCCGCAGCAGTTGCTGGGCGCCTACGGCGCCACCAGGTCCGGGCTGACCGGAGCCGGGGCCAGCGTGGCGATCCTCAGCGAGGACAATGACAAGACCATTCTTCCCGACGCCAATCGCTGGGCCAGGGATCGCCACTTCCCGCCCTTCAAGCCCGGCCAGTTCTCCACCAACATCGCCCACGGCGTCCCCAACGGCACCGGGGACGTCGAGAGCGCGCTCGACGTAGAGGCCGTACACGGGATGGCTCCAGCGGCGCGGGTCACCTACGTCGCCGGCAACGGCACGATCACCGGTGACCCGCTGCTCGACGGGCTGAACACGGTGGTCACCTACCACATCGCCGACGTGGTGACCAGTTCGTGGTTCATAGGCTGGCTGCCCGTGCCGAAGAGCGTGATCGCCGCCTATGAAGGCGTGCTCCAGCGGGCCGCGGTCGAGGGCATCACGGTCAACTTCGCCAGCGGGGACGCCCAGATCCCCACGAAGATCCAGTATCCCGGCGCTGATCCGTGGCTCACCGGGGTCGGCGGGACCACCATCGCCGTCGGCGCCCACGACAACTACCTGTGGGAGACCGGCTGGGTCACCGACGTGGCAAGCCTGAACAGAACCGCCACGGCCTGGCAGCCCGCTCCGCCCGGTACCTTCTTCGCGGGTACCACGGGCGGCATTTCCTCCTTCGCCGAGCCCTTCTACCAAAATGGCGTGGTGTCGGGGAACGTCGTCAACGGCAAGCCCAGACGGGCCGTGCCCGACGTGTCCGATCTCGGCGACTTTACCGTCGGCTACCAGATCGGCTTCTCCTTCTTCGATCGCCACCTGCACAAGCTCGTCTACGTCAACGCGGTCAACGGCGGAACCAGCCTGTCCTCGCCGATGTTCACCGGGTTCGAGGCCGACCTGATCCAAGGTCGGCACAACATCCCACTCGGCTTCGCCAACCCCGCGCTCTACAACATGGCGAACACCAGCGCCTTCCACGATGTCACGGGCAACCCACAGGGCCAGGGCGTCACCGAGGCGGCCGTGTTCGGCAAGGCCTACGGCCTGCCGCCGACCCTGACGACCATGGGCTTGTGCTCGACCACGCCGGCGCACCAGACCTGCGGCGCCGGATACGACACAACCACCGGCATTGGGTCGCCGGGACCGTCCTTCTTCAGTTCGTTCGGATCGCACCCCGTGCACTAACAGCACACCAGCTAGCCCGGCGCCCGCGGACATCCCGTCCGCGGGCGCCGGGATGAACAGCGGACTCTTACCGCGCGGGATGCGCGGGCACCGCGCGATCCCGGTTGATCATGGCCAGCGTGCCGCCGTGGCGACATTGCCTGTTTCCTGGGCCGTAAGCTCGCGACGTGCGGCGGATACTGCTTACTGGCATGTCGGGGACCGGGAAGTCCAGTGTTATCGGCGCGCTTGCCGCTCGCGGGTACAAGGCCGTTGACACCGACGACGGGTGGTGCGAGGCATTGCCGGACGGCCGCCAGAGGTGGCGGGAAGAGGCCATTGAGCAGCTCTTGGCCACCGAGGACGCAGAGGTGCTGTTCGTCGCCGGGTGTGAAGAGAATCAGGTTCGCTTCCATCCGCGCTTCGATGTGATCATCCTGCTGAGCGCTCCGGCAGAGATCCTGGCCGGGCGGCTGGCCTCGCGGACCAGCAATTCTTACGGCAAGACGCCCGGCGAACTCCGCCGCGTCTTTGATGATCTCCAGGTGGTCGAGCCGCTTCTGCGCAACGCCGCCGATTACGAGATCAGCACCACGATGCCACTCAACGACGTGGTCACGGCGGTGCTGCGCCTAATCGGCGCGTGACGGCCAAACAGGCCGGGATCTCGCCGCCATAGATAGGACACTGTAGCCGTGTAGCCAACGCGCAGAGCGGGCAGACCCTTCGTACGTGTCGGGTCAAGACCCTGTTGGAGGAGTCATGAAGAAATGTATATATGCATTCACCATCCTCCCGGCGCTCCTGCTCGGGTTGATGACTGCGGTGTTCGCGGTGCCAGGGGCGGCATCGGCAGTCGCCACGGCGCACAACACGAAGGCGCGGGTTCTCGCGAGCAATAAGGCCTGTGGAGCATCAAAGGCGTTCGCGGTGTCAGCGGCGGCATCGGCGGTCGCCACGGCACACAACGCGAAGGCACGCATTCTCGCGACCAATGGAGCATGTGGCGGATCGAACCCGGCGCTTAAACATATCGGCTTCGTAAACTTCCACAGAGTCAGCAACACAGTTAGTATGAATGTTCACCTTAAGGGCGCTCGCCCACACGCGATGTACAACGTGTTCCTGTTTGAAAACGCCCCAAAATTCTGTCATCTTATCGACGGGCGCCTAGGCACGGTCAGGACCAACGGAGAAGGCGTCGGTAACGGACACTTCAAGGTCATGGTCCCCGCGAATGCTACTAAATTCTTCGCCGACCCAACCGTTAGGCCAACTCCTTTTATTTTCCCGAGCAACGATACGACGACGGTTACGCTACCTTAGCTGCGATCCCGCTACGCGCGCCCGCTCGCGTCGCTGCAAATCGTCGGCAGAACGGCCCAGCTCAAAATCAGACGCCGGGGTAACCGGGGAGGCGGCGAGGTCGGAGAGCCGGTGGCCGTGGTTGCCCGGACACCAGCACGACATCGCGTTCGGCGGCAAAGTCCAGCCACAGTACCGCGATGATTCCAGGGATCGAGGCACGTCTACCCTGCAGCGACGTCACCTATGGGCAGGGATCGGGCAATATGGCGCGAACGCGGTACGACCACCT
>Ga0318561_10000812_pt1 | contig 10384 bp, 11 predicted proteins | sample GRESIP065b5f23_FD_202526 | JGI IMG/M metagenome (GOLD analysis project Ga0318561, IMG submission 202526) | Tropical soil microbial communities from Luquillo Experimental Forest, Puerto Rico - GRE.SIPMG.065b5f23 | ecosystem: Environmental > Terrestrial > Soil > Tropical forest > Bulk soil... | reverse complement strand
TTAACGCGGTCGAGGACCGCGTTGGCACAATCATCAAGGACGTGTCGCGCACGATTTCGTTTGGCGTCGGTCGCACCAACGAAGAGCAGGTCGACCACGAGCTCTTCGACGATGCCGAGGCCTGGGCGGCATCGGACATGGAATCATATCGCCAGAAGGCGGCCGCGCAGCTCGGCGCGGTCGGGTCTGGCAATCACTACGTCGATCTCCTGCGCGATGAGGATGGCTTCGTCTGGATCGGCGTTCATTTCGGTAGCCGCGGGCTCGGGCATACGAGCGCGACGCGGTATCTCAAAGCGGCCGGCGGCAAAAGCGGCATCAACGTCCCGCCCGCGCTAATTGACGAGGACAGCGAATTGGGGCGCCGGTACATCGCAGCGATGGAGCTCGCGGGCCGTTATGCCTACGCGGGCCGCGAGTGGGTGGTGGAGCGGGTGCGGCGAATCATCGGCGGCGCCGTGACCGACACAGTGCACAACCACCATAACTACGCCTGGCGCGAGACCCACGAGGGGCGCGATGTATGGGTCGTGCGCAAGGGTGCGACGCCGGCATTCCCCGGTCAGCGTGGCTTTGTCGGCGGTTCGATGGGCGACGATGCGGTGATCATCGAGGGCGTCGAGAGCCCGCAGGCGCGCGCCTCGCTCTACTCGACCGTCCACGGCGCTGGCCGGCTGTTCGGGCGCAAGGAAGCCAAGCGACGTTTCACCCGCCGGCAAATGGACCGGTGGCTGCAAGACCGCGGCGTGACGCTGATCGGCGCCGACTTGGACGAAAGCCCGATGGCCTACCGCCGCCTGCCAGAAGTGATCGCGCAACACGTCGGGACGGTGAAAGTGCTGCACACCCTGCGGCCGTTTGCAGTGGCGATGGCGGGGACGCGAGAGCCAGATCCTTGGAAGGATTAGCCCATGAGCAATTTTTGTTGTCATTCGCGAGCGCGGAATCGTTAAGCAAGGTCGGCTCTTTGCTGCTCGCGATTGGTCTTGCCGGCGAGCCAGCGGTCTAAGGCAGCAGCTTGGACAGCAACACCCCGCAAGCTCCTCAATTTTTCTTCTCGAATGTTAGAGTTGCCGGCAGCGCTGACCACCCCGTCGGCAACGAGATGGTAACGCCAAGACCCGCTCCTGGATCCGAGCCGGACACATGATCTATATCCGTTATCGGGATCAGGAGGGCCTGGAGAGCGAAACGCACGAGCGTCTTTTCCATGTCACCACTTCGGTACAGACCCCTGGTCACGCCGCGACAAAGAAATGGCTCATCCACCGTGAGCAAGGTGTAGCAATGTTGAAACTGTCCGAGTGCGATTGAGCTACCGCGCGCTTTCGATCGGCTCCGGTCGCCTTCCGTAGGGTGCCCGGATCAGCAGACCATCGTCGAGATGACTGCGATGCGCCGGCTCGGCGATCGGGCGGGCGAATACATCACCGGCCGCCCATACGGCTGCGGGCCAGTCCTGCGGCCACGGCCCGGACCGTTCGAGAGGTGACCGCCAAGGGCGGCGATTTCCGGCAGAAAGCGGCTTGCGAAGCTCGAGGGAAAGCGCGAATCTAAAGAGAAAGGTCAATGAGCATGCCTGACGTCGATCTCAATTTTCTCGCCCGCCAAAGCGAGCGGATCATCGCTGACGTTGGCATCCTGCGGGACGAAAATCGCGTGTTGACCACAATGGTCACGCGGCTGGAGGAAGCGCAACCTAGAATGCTGGAACAAATGCGGGCATTACAGAGCCTGATCGGGCGGATGGATGACCGCTTCCGCAGATTGGAAAATGGCGGAATGTCACCGGAGCAGGTAGACGCCATAGCCAACCGACTTGAGCCACGCCTGCTCGGCTCCCTCACCGAGTTGATAACTCAAAAGCTACTCGTGGTGCTACACAACGCCATCGACGAGCGGTTTGAAGACATTCAACGAAAACTCGCAGACATCTATCGCAAACTCCCAACCGGGTGAGCGGCTTCAGTAAGCGGCTTGCGAGCGAGCCCCTAATGAGCAATGCGTGCAAGTTCACCAAGCAGGGCGAGGTCGCGCTGCGGGTGCGAAGGATCGTCGACGGATGCAACTGCGTTGGCATGGCTTGGGTCGTACTCTCCGTCCCGTGCATTTGTACGTGTGGGATCGTTCCCGCATGGAGACGCTCCAAGCGCCACCACCGGCCAGATTGAGGACTTCGTCGGCCTCTCAGGAGCGGCTTTCGCGCGCTGCTTGATTTCTTTGATCGGTCGCTTTCGTCGCCTCACCGAACTCGCATGCCGGCCGCTGCGTCGTAATGCAGAGGCTTATCCGATTTCGGCAATGGCGCGTCCTGCTGCCCAATCATGGCACCATAGGGCCAATCGGATGGACAAACTGCAATATATCGGGCGTAGCCCCCAAGGCCACCTCCGAACTTTGGATAGCCAATAATAACGAGGGCACCGGCTTCTGGTACTTGATCAAGGTTGGCAACTCCCTCTGCCTGCGTGTAGCCGTTATGCATCAGCCAGTGCTCGCCCTCGAGGTTTGGAGTGGAATCGGTGTCGAGTGGCTCGTGTCCATGAAACAGGATCTTGCGCTGGATATGCAGGAACTTGAGGGCCTCCAGCCCGACTCCGGGGAATTCCTTTAGGGCAGCGAGCGTGGAGTCAGGCCAAGCTTTTGACCAGTCGGAGCGTACGAAGACAACGGAGCCCTCCGGGATGCGGCCATGCTGCTTTTCCCAGGCCTCGATGTCAGCGACTTGGAGCGCATAGTTTGGGTCAGTCTTCACTTGCTGCACGATTGATATGACTACGAGCGGTCGGATTGCGTAGCTTGCTGGGAGTTCATCAATGGACGGGTATTCCGGGGCCCAATGCGCCGGCGGATCGAGCTGTGTGCCGAGCTGGTCGGTCCTTAGCGTATATTCTGTCGCTTCGAAGCCATGCTTCTGGTACGAATAGACCTCCCCCTTTTTGGCAAATCCTTCGATATCCGAACCGGCCTTTGCCGGTGAGAAGGTGGACTCGGCAAAACCCACCCAGACTGGGATTGTCGGGGTGATGGTATGGGTGAGATCGACGTACTTTGCGCTCTTCAATGCAGTCTCATAGACCTGCCATAGGCTAACGCTTTCGGCCGCAACACTGGCCGACGAAGCAGATATTGCACAATTGGCCAAAAGGCCGGCCGTGAACAAGACCAGCCGCTTTACCGATTTGCCTGATGCCATGCCGAACCTCCTTCCGCCGCAACGTTCACTCCCGGTCTCAGGTGAGCAAGACTTTCGGGTCTTGCTTTCCGTTGTCAACAGACACTCACGGGCCCGTTTTGCGCACCTTGGCGTCGTGCCGGCGTAATTCGCACAAAGGGGCGAAAACCGCAGAGGCGGAGAGAGCACATGGTTGGCTTACTGGCGCTGGTGACTGCATCCATCTTTTTGGCGCAGCGATCTACATCAATGTCGCCGAGCACCCATCGCGCAGTCCGGGTTGTTTTGCGAGACGGCACGTGACAGCCGTTGTGTGGCCGAGGCGCGCCAGAGGCGAGGTGAGCGGGTGCTACACCAAATTCACTTCAATTGCAGCATGACTGTGCCTTCCGAGATAGTCGGTCGGGCCACACCAGTTTTGCTGGCATTCTTGGCGATCCACTCTCGTGCTGCCCGAGTGCTCTCGTCGGCACCAGCCTTGTCCTCGTAGACCGAGACCGAGAACCCTCCGCGAGTAGTGCGCACGAGGGAATAGCTCACGAAACCCTTTACCCCCCGGATGAGACTTTCCACTTCTCCTTTGTTCTTCTCTAAGAGGTCGAAAAGCGCCTTCGTGCCTTTGCCAGAATAGCTTCTAATGACAGCATACATGACACTCCTCCTCCAGCCGATGTTCTTCACGTGAACGCCGCAGGCGCGTGAACGATAACAGATCTCTGCGTGCTCCTCACAGCCCCACCTTCCCCAAGCCCCGGAGCGGGCTGCATGAGACGGCGCGACTTCATCAAAAGTGATTGCTGGCTCGATTGCGGCGTGGTCGATCGCGGCGCGCGCGCAGCAGCCGGCAATGCCGGTGATCGGATATATCAGCAGCCTGACGCAGGCCGATTCCGTGAATTTCGATGCCGCATTCCGCCGCGGTCTTTCCGAAATGGTTTATGTCGAAGGTCAGAACGTGTCGATAGAAACGAACCGCGTGTTTGCTCTCGTGACCGCTTCGCAAAGGGCTTCAGCGTCTGCAGCATCGTTCTTCTGCCGCTTGACGTAGGGCTTCACGTAGGCTTTGAAGTCGCTCAGTCCAGCGTCGCGAAGTACATGGTCAAGCGATCCGAGCCGCCCTCCCAAGCATGGCGCACCTTCCTGCGGCAGGGCGTCCGCGCGCGGCAGCGGAAGTGAAATTGCACAGAGATCAAAAAAATTGACGATCGCAGGATTGCGAAGGACCAGCAGATTTTTGGCTGTCAGGCTTTCACTGCTCGAGACTTCGGCGATCGTTGGAGCGACGATCGACCTCGTCGGCAACACTAGCGCGTCGAGATCGGCGAGACGGGCGTCCATCGCGCGCACCAGCGCCGTCCGATCACGGAACATCGCCATATAGTCGGCGGCGGACAGCGCGCGCCCCAGTTCGATCCGCGAGCGAACGAAGGGATCGTAGTCTGCTGCACGCGTTGCCAGCCGTTCGCGATGGATCACATAGGACTCGGCGACTTGCCCGCTATTACAACGATCCGAGAACGCACCGATCGTTGGACAAAGACGCTCCATTCTCGCGCCCCGTTCAGCGGTCGCATCTGATCGCATGCGCTCCTCAGCGGACTGCATCACTGCTACATGCGAGTCTGAGTTTTCGGTACACACAGGGCGAGCGAGGGAGCCGGCCGATTTTGCAGCACTGTTCCGCATTTCAAGCGTGGGTCCATTCTTCCGCGCTTGCGCCGGCGAGCGCCTGGACCCGCGCCTTGTCGGCGGCGAGCTCGGCCGCCGGACCGGAATAGACGACGCTGCCGTCGTCGAGCACATAGGCGTAGTCGGCAATCTCCAGGCTCATTCTGGCATTTTGCTCGACCAACAGGACCGAAATGCCTTCGCTGCGCATCTGTGCCACGATCTGAAACACCTCGCGCACGATCAGAGGCGCGAGCCCCTGCGAGGGCTCATCGAGAATCAGCAGCTTGGGATTGAGCAACAGCGCGCGGCCGATCGAGAGCATCTCCTGCTCGCCGCCGGAGAGCTGGCGGCCCGGGTTCTGCTTTCGCTCAGCGAGGCGGGGAAAGAGCTTGTAGACGCGCTCCGCGGCCCATGGTCCCTCGCGCTCCAACGGCACTTTCAGATTCTCATCGACACTGAGATTGGCAAAGATGCGCCGCCCTTCGGGAACGTAGCCGACCCCCAATGCGGCGATCCGGAACGTGAGCCAGCGGGTGGTCTCCACCCCCAAGATCGTCACCCGGCCCTGGCGCGGCGGAGTGAGCCCCATGAGGCTCCGCAAGGTTGTTGTCTTGCCTGCTCCGTTGCGGCCCAAAAGCGCGGTGATCTTACCCTCGGCGACTTCGAGCCCGACGCTGTGCAGGATGTGGCTCTTGCCGTAATAGGTGTGAAGACCTTCGGCCGTGAGCGCGGCGGTCATGCGGCCCTGCCCAAATAGGCCGCCTGCACCGCTTCATTCGCAGCGATCTCCTGCGGCGTGCCATCCGCCAGCAAGCTGCCCTGGTCGAGCACGGTGATCCGGTCGGCGAGGTGAAAAACGACCCGCATGTCGTGCTCGATGAGCACGATGGTGAGCTTGCCGTCGCGATGCAGCCGGCGGATGAGCTGCGTGATCTCGTAGGTCTCCTGGTCGCCCATGCCGGCGGTGGGCTCATCCAGCAGGAGGAGATGCGGCTTGAGCGCCAGTGCTATTGCAATTTCAGCGGCCCGCTGATCGCCGTGGGCGAGCTCCCCCACAAGGCGGTGGGCCTTAGATTCCAGTCCGGCGAGCTTGAGGGTCTCGGTGACCTGGCGGTCTATCTCCCCGCGCTCGCTGCCGCCCATCCATGCCCGCAGGCGATAGCCGCCGGCGACCTCAGTGCTGATGCGCACATTTTCGAACACGCTGAGCTCGGGAAAAATCTCCGTGATCTGGAAGGTGCGGGCCATCCCGAGGATCACGCGCTGATGCGCAGGAAGCGCGGTCACGTCGCGGCCGTCGAACAGGATCGTTCCCGTGGTCGGCCGGAAAAAGCCGCTGATCAAATTGAAGAAGGTGGTCTTTCCGGCGCCATTCGGTCCGATGATCGCGCGCAGCTGGCCTTGCGGCACAGAGAGCGACGTGTCGCGAACCGCGACGAGATTGCCGAAGCGCTTGCTGACATTCCTGACCTCGAGCACGTTCATTTTACGGCCTGCCGAATGAACCCCAACAGGCCGCGCGGGAAGAACAGGACGACCGCGACGAACAACATGCCCACGAACGACATCCAATTGATAGTAATGCTGGAGAGATAATCCTGCAGCACTACGAACACGGCAGCCCCCAAGAGCGGGCCCCAGAAGTTGCGCATGCCGCCCAGCACCGCCATCATGACGAAATCTCCGGACTGACTGTAATGGAGCCCGCGCGGGTCGGCAAAGTTATTGACCAGCGCGTAGAGCGCCCCGGCAAATCCCATGAAGAAGCAGGAAAGCGTGAACGCGATCCAGATATGTAGCTCGACCGGGATGCCGAGAAAACGCGCCCGGCGCTCGTTCTCGCGAATGGCGATCATGGTCCGCCCGAACGGCGAACGCAGGATGAAAGCCATGACGGCCACGGCAACGGCAAAGCATAGGAGAACGAAGTAATAGAATGCATTGGCGTTTGAGAGGATGTCGATTGAGAAGGGGCCGACATCGATCGGCTGCCGGTAGAAGCCGCGCAGACCATCGTCACCACCGGTGACCGAGCTCCATTGAAACGCGATGTAATAAAAGACCTGACCGAACGCAATCGTGACCATGGCGAAATAGACGCCGCGCCGGCGCACGAGCAACAGGCCCAGCAGGGCACCGGCAATGCCGCCGAGCAGCATGCCGCAGAGCAGCGAGAGCGGCGTGCTCGGCGCCAGAAACTTCAGCGCAAAACCGGCACCATAGGCGCCAAGGCCGAACCAGGCGGCATGCCCGAACGAGAGGACGCCGGTAAAGCCCAGGAGGAAATTTACCGACATTGCCGCGAGCCCGAGCACAAGCACGCGCGTGCCGAGCGCTGTGTAGCCGCCAAGCGGCACCATCCAGAAAGGCGCGAGCACAAGCGCCGCCCAGATGGCGGCGAGCGCGATCAGCTTGCGTGCGTCCGCCTCTCCTCTCACGTCAGCATGCCTTCTTCGCCCAGCAGCCCGCGCGGCCGCAGGAGTAGCACCAGAGCCATGATCACGTACATGATGGCTTCGCTCGCCGCAGGCAGGAATACCGCTGTGACTCCCGATGCAACCCCAATCAGCAGTCCGCCCAGCAACGTTCCGGTCAGGCTGCCCACGCCACCGACTATAATGGCGATGAAGCTCGGCATGAGCAGGCCCGTGCCCATGGTCGGCTCAAGGCCGAGCTGTCCTGCTGCCAGCACCCCGCTCAGTCCCGCGAGGAAGATGCCCACGGCAAAATTGAGCGAGCGCAGCATGCGTACGTTGATGCCCAAAGCCGCTACCGTCTCCAGGTCGAGGGTGCCGGCGCGGATACGAATGCCCAGCCGCGTATATCGCAGCAGCAGGAACAACAGCACCACGGCAACCACCACCATCACCACCATGAACAGGCGGTAGCCCGTAACAAAGAAGAACTCGCTGCTCAGGGGCTGCGCCAGTACGGCAGGGATGGTTACCGGCTTGCCCTGCGCTCCCCAGAGGAATCGGGTGCCGTCCTCTATGATGAAGGCGAGCCCGAAGGTGAGCAGTAGGCTGTAGAGAGGATCACGGCCATAGAGCGGCCGGATCAGCACCCGTTCGACGATGAGGCCAATAACGGCTGTGAGCGGCGGCGCGATCAGCAGCGCGCCCCAGAACCCCAGGTAGGGCGTGATCGTATAAGCAATGTAGCCGCCGATGACGAGAAACCCGCCGTGAGCGAAGTTGATCACATTGCTCAGATTGAGGATGAGCGAGAGGCCGAGCGCCATGAGAACGTAGAAGGCGCCGATGATCAGCCCGTTAGTGATGTTGAAGAACAGAAGCTGCGTCATGTGGGCCCACTACCGTCCCCCTAGTAGCGAGGGGTTGCCGATGGGCTTGTTGCCCTCTGTGTTGCGAGGTAAATCAGGTTGGCATGGTCAGCTTGCATCCGGTGTCCGCCACCGGGGGCGCCGTCCTGTCGCCGGCGACGACCTGATCGACCTTGAACAGATCCTCCGGATCGTCCTTACCGTTCGACTGCGCCGAACCAACGAAGGCGGAGGTCATCAGCTGATGATCGCCGGCGCGGTAATAGCACTTGTTGGGTTGCAGCTTGACGTCGTCCGGCAGCTCGAAATTCCCCAGCGCCTTCGCCAGCTTCAGCGAATCGATGCTCTTTTCCTGATTGGCGACCAGCGCAAACGTCATGGCCGAGGTATATCCGAACCAGTGCCGGGCGGTCGGGACCTTACCGCCATTCACCTTGCGGATATCGGCGACGAACTTGTCGACTGACGGAACCCCCGGCTGCCTCCAGTACCATTCGAACATCCAGATGCCGATACGCGCCTCCGGCGGCAGGCCTTCGAGGGATTCGAGCTCCTGCTGGGTTCCTGCCACATGGATTTGCTTATCGATTCCGAACTGCACGATCTGCTTGAGACAATTGATCATGTCCGACCCCTGCACCAGCAGGATCAACACGTCGGGATTGGCGGCGCGCGCCTTGATGAGATACGCGGAGAAATCGGTGGTGCCGAGCGGGGTGAGCTCGTTGCCAGTCATCGTGCCGCCGAGCTTCTTGAGATTGGAGAGGCACGCCTGCTGCAGCGTATGGCCGAAGGCGTAGTCGGGCGTGATGAAATGCCACTTCTTCCCATATTTGTTGAACAAGAGATCGGAGACCGAATTGGCCTCCATGCGGGTGGTGTTGCACACGCGGTAGACATTCCATTTGCAGTCGCTGCCGGTGATCGTGTCGGTGTGTCCTCCCGAGACAATGTGCAGCACCTTCTTCTCGTTCGTCACCTGGGCGATCGCCTGCGCTATACCCGAGTTCACATCTCCGATGATGAAATTCACCTGATCGCGCTCGATCAGCTTGCGCGCTTTCTGCACACCGGTGCCGACATCGTTAGCGGAATCCTCGATGAGCAGCTCCACCTGTCTGCCGAGAATACCGCCCTTGGCATTCATCTGCTCAACGGCGAGCTTGGCGCCGGTTACTTCGTTTCCCGCCGGCGCGGAGTAGACTCCCGTGAGCGGGTCCACCATGCCGATCCGCACGGGGCTCTCCCCGTGCGCGTCGATTATGAAAGGTGACGCCATCGGCAGGACACCGGCAGCGGCGGCACCCTTGAGAACGGAGCGGCGGTCAAACTTGAACGTAAGCATCATGCAGTTCCTCCCGGACCTGGTTGAGGTGTACCGGCCGATATGGGTTAAACCGGCGCAGGATCGATCTGGCTGATCTTGGCTTTGTATGCGTCGCCGCACAAGAGCTGTCGTTCCCGAAAATTCAATCCGGTGGGCTTCGCACGGTGAGGCAGAAGCAGCGCATCATCGGATACGATGTTTGCAATCATCCACCTCCTTGCAACGTTTATAGCCGATCTGTTCAAGCCACCACGCCTGCGCCCAAGCGCGAGTGGCAAAGCGGATATGTTGAACGCTTGATCGGCTCGATCCGACGCGAGTGCACGGACCATTTGCCGGTGTTCAACGCCGAGCACCTTCGGCGAATCCTCGCAAAATACGCGACCCACTACAACGAGGTTCGGACCCACGTTTCGCTCGGTAAGGATGCGCCCTGCAGACGGCCCGTCGAACGGTTCGGTGACATTGTTGCGTATCCGGTCCTTGGCGGACTACACCATCGCTATGCTCGAATCTAGTTTTCGGAAGAGACAGGCCTGAACGGCGAAACCAACAGCCTCAAAAGGAAGACGAGCAGCGCGACCATCGTGGCCGACGTTACGTGATTCCTTCATCAGATCAAACGGACGAGGTTTTCGGCACACACAGGATACATTACTGCAGGCTGATCGAGACTAACTCACAAAAAATCCACTTGCAGATCGAGGGCGGGCCATACATTCGGAAGCGACACCCGTAAGCAGGCCGACGCTGTGCGACCGAGCGTCGCCCCTGCACGGTCTGGCTTGGCTCGCAGCTCAGGAGCAACATGATCAGCCCGGTGGGGTGACGCGTGATCCGCGAAAACCCGCAATGGGAGGGCGGTATGCGTCTTGTGACATTGATCCGCGGCGTCACAATCGCGTTTCTCCCACTCTGCCCGATTTCA
>Ga0318561_10000807_pt1 | contig 10397 bp, 7 predicted proteins | sample GRESIP065b5f23_FD_202526 | JGI IMG/M metagenome (GOLD analysis project Ga0318561, IMG submission 202526) | Tropical soil microbial communities from Luquillo Experimental Forest, Puerto Rico - GRE.SIPMG.065b5f23 | ecosystem: Environmental > Terrestrial > Soil > Tropical forest > Bulk soil... | reverse complement strand
GTCTTCTTGAGAGCGGCGATGCGCACGATCGCTGCGCCATCGTCGCGGGCGCGGCCGGGAGCTCGTGCCGGCGCCGACGAGGCGACTGCCGACCGCATCGAATGGTTCTCCTCAATCCCGCTGTCGGCAGCCATAATGTTGGTGCGAAACCGCGCACGCCGAGGTTGGGCGATTTCTGTGCCGAGTTGGCGCGGAGACCTTCACAGCCCGATCATACTATCATACTAATAACCGGCACTCTCAGGATGACCCCGCTTGGCCGCGCTTGCAAGCTCCTTCTTTGGGCATCCCACGCGCGGTACGCGCGTCGCCCGGGGCCGTGTCGGCCCGCTTTTCTTCGTTGCAAGCTAGAGTTTAGGCATGGAAGCCGTGTCGTTCGATGCGCAAGGCCGGCCCTTGGCCTCGACCGCCGGCGCCGAAGCGCGTGATCTACCGCTTACGCCGGAGCGTATTCTCGATACGGTTGCCGCCGGTGCGATGTCATGCGAGGCGGCGCCACCATGAAGCCGAGCAACTTCGAGTTTGCGCGCGCAACGAGTCTCGCCGAGGCCGCGACCATTCTCCGCCAAGCGGCCGGCAGCGCGAGAGTCGTTGCCGGCGGTCAGTCGCTCGGCCCGATGCTGAACCTGCGTCTGGTGCAGCCCAGCATTTTAATCGACATCACTGCCATTCCTGAATTGACCCACATCGACGAAGGCAGGGATGGGATCATTGTCGGCGCCTGCATCACCACCGCCGACATCGAGGATGGGCGTGTGCGCGTGGAGGAACTGCCGATTCTCGCCTCGGTGGCCGGTGGCGTTGCCTATCGCGCGGTGCGCAATCGCGGCACCATCGGGGGCAGTATTTGCCATGCCGACCCAGCGGGCGATTGGTTGCCGACGCTGTGTGCGCTGGCCGCAGAATGCATCGTTACCGACGGCCGCCGCGCCCGCCGCGTACCGATCGACCAATTCGTAACCGGCGCTTTCGAGGTGATGCTCGAACCAGGAGAACTGCTGCAAGCCATCCGCATTCCGCGTCCCTCTCGCAGCGCGCGCTGCGGCTACTACAAGGTGTGCCGCAAGGCGGGGGAATTCGCCCTGGCGAGCGGCGCAGTATTGCTCGACGGCGAACGCGACAGCTTCAGAGCGGCCATCGGGGCGACGGAAGGGCGGCCCATCGTCATCGCGGACGCGCGCAGGATCCTAGGAGGGATTCCACGGCCAGGAGCGGCCGTCCGTGTCGACGAGAGCGCTGCCAATGAACTGCTGGGACGCGCCGGACTGAGCACGCCCGCGCGCCTCCACATCACCGCCCTGACGCGGGCGGCGGCTGCGGCGATGGCCACATGAAAGCCGTAGGCCTCACCGTAAACGGCCTCCCCGTCATCGAGACGGTAGAGCCGCGCACGCACCTCGCCGACCTGTTGCGCGAACGGCTCGGTTTGACCGGCACGCATCTGCGCTGCGAGCAGGGCGCGTGCGGTGCGTGCACGTTGTTGATCGACGGCCAGCCGGTGCGATCCTGCATCACCTATGCGGTCCTTTGCGAGGGCGCGCAGATCACGACCATCGAAGGTCTGGAGGACGATCCCGTCATGACCGCGCTGAGGCAGGCGTTCACGGCCGAGCATGGTTTGCAATGCGGGTTCTGCACGCCGGGAATGCTGATCACGGCGCGCGACATCGTCACCCGTCTTCCCGCTGCCGACGAGCGGCGCGTCCGCCTCGAGCTGAGCGGCAACCTATGCCGCTGCACCGGATATGTCGGCATCGTGCGCGCTATTCGCCGCGTGTTGGAGCAGCGTCGCGCCGGCGCGCTCGCGGTGTCGGCGGTCGAGCCGAGAGGGCTCGGGCCGGTGGGCTCGCGCCAGGGCGGGCCGGTCACCAGCGTAGCTTCGCCGCCGCTTGCTGCGGCCATCGGCCGCGACGCGCCTCCCGCCCTCAGCGAGGGCGATTTGGGTCTGGCGGGAAAAAAGCCCAATATTGAAATCAGGCAGTCTTTCGTCATTGCCCAGCCGCAGCGCCAAGTATGGGACTTCTTCGCCCAGGTCGAACGCGTGGTCCCGTGCATGCCCGGAGCCACGCTCAGCGGCTCGCGCGGCGACCGGCTGCAAGGGCAGCTCGCGATCAAGCTCGGCCCGATCGCCGCGGCGTTCAACGGCGAGGCGCGCGTGATCCGCGATGCGGACATGCAGCGCGGCATGATTCTGGGAGCGGGCAGAGATCGGCTCAGCGCCTCGCGGGCGAGCGCCGAGATCGAATACCGGTTGAGTGCGGAGCAGGGTGGAGCGGCGACCCGGGTCGATATTGCGGTGCGTGCCCTCTTGCTCGGACCGCTGACGCAGTTCGGACGCAGCGCGATCGTGGGTGATCTCGCGGCTCGCATCAGCGATATCTTCGCGCGCAACCTCGAGCGGCGGCTGGCAGGATCGCCGGATGCGATGGACGAAGCGACGGGTCCGATTCAGGCAGGCTCGCTGCTCCGCGCCGTCATCGTCGCGCGCGTGAAGAACGCGCTCGCGCGACTGTTGGGCAAGTCTCGCCGATGATACCGACCATGGTCTCGTTTCACCTCGCCGGCGCGCATGCAATCGATGTCGACTCGCTGGCATCGCATAAAATGGATCGCGTTCACGTTTAAACCACCGGATGGCACCGACCATGTCCAAGCTCTTGAAGGCCTATGACCGCAGCCGCGTTCCTCTCTATATCCAGGTCGCGGCGGTCATGCGTCAACGCATCGAACGACGGCAATGGCAGCCTGGCCAGAAAATCTCCACGCTGGTCGAGCTCGAGCGCGAGTTCGAAGTGGCGCGCGTCACCGTCCGTCAGGCCGTCGACATCCTGCGCCAAGAAGGCTTGCTGCATTGCCATCAGGGCCGCGGCACCTTCGTCGCGGAAAAGCCTCCGAGCCGGCACTGGCTCGAACTCGCCACCGACTGGGCCATTCTGATCGATTCGATCAAGGACAATGTTCCGAAGCGGATCAAGGTCGACCGTCCGCCCGCGTATCCGCAGCTGCACGAGGGCGAAGGCGCACTCGCTCCGGAATATCGGTTCATCCGCAGCCTGCAATACAAGGACGGCGAGCCCTATGGGATCGTCAATGTGCACCTTGCCCGCGCGGTGTTCGATCGCGATCCCGAGGCCTTTCTGACGCGGCCCGCGCTCGCCATTCTCGCGAGCTTCAGCGACATCGAAGTTCAGCATGCCTATCAGACGATCGTGATCGGCGGCGCCAGCGTGCAGACCGCCGACCTGTTGAAGATCGCGCTTGGCGCGCCCACGGCCGAATGCCGCTGCGTCGTCATCGATGGAAGCGGCATCGCGATCTACGTGGCCGACATTACCTATCGCAGCGAGGTCGTGCGGCTGCACATCGATCTGCTCGCCCATTCCACCTCCGCCGCCGCCTCGACGAAAGCCGCGCCGGCCCCCGGGACCGCAATGGCGGCGACGTTGAAGTGAAGACCCCAACCGCGGCAGCAAGCGCCATGTCCTCGCAAGGTGTGGGAGCTCGCCTCGCCAGAAAGGAAGACGATCGCCTCGTGCGCGGTCGTGGGCAGTTCGTCGCCGACATTCGGCTGGCGGGAATGAGAGACGTTGCCTTCGTCCGCAGCCCCCTCGCACATGCCCGCATTCGCGGCATTTCCGTCCCGCCCGATCAGCGCGGCAGCACGTTCACGGCGGCCGATCTCGTTGGCGTCAAGCCGATCCGCGCGGTGTCGGGCCTGCGCGGCTTCAAGGTCTCGGAACAACCGCCGCTCGCCACCGACAAGGTTCGCCATGTCGGCGAGTTGGTCGCGATGTGCGTCGCCGCGACCAGGGCGGACGCGGAGGACCTTACCGCGTCGGTGATGCTCGAGCTCGAACAATTGCCGGCCGTTTACGACATGCTGGAAGCGCGCAACAGCGACGCCGCGCTGGTCCACGAGCACTGGCCCGACAACGTTTTTCTCGAGACTTTCCTCGATATTGATATCGGCAAAGCGCTCGACGCGCCGATCAAGGTCTCGCGCGAGATCCGCACCGCTCGGCAATGCATGGCGCCGATCGAAGGGCGCGGCGTCGTCGCCTTCTGGGACACGCGGCTCGAGCAATTGACGGTGTATTCGGCTTGTCAGATGCCGCACATCGTGCGCACCGGGCTGTCGGAGTGTCTCGGCCTTGACGAGGGACAGGTCCGCATCATCGCGCCGGACGTTGGCGGCGGATTTGGCTATAAGGGCATTCTGCTGCCGGAGGAGATTTGTCTCGGTTGGCTCGCCATGCATCGCGGCCATCCGGTGCGCTGGATCGAGGATCGCCGCGAACATCTCATTGCCGGCGCCAATTGCCGCGAGCACCATTACCGCATCACCGCCTATGCCGAGCGCGACGGCCGCCTGCGCGGGATCGACTGCGAAGCCGCCGTCGATTCCGGCGCCTATTCGTCCTACCCGTTCTCCGCCTGTCTGGAAGCCGCGCAGGTGGCGAGCATCCTGCCGGGGCCGTACGATTTTCCCGCCTACCGCTGCCGCACGTTCTCGGTCGCGACCAACAAGTGCCCGATCCTTCCATATCGCGGCGTGGCGCGTACCGGCGTCTGCTTCGCCCTCGAACTCGTGCTCGACGCGGTTGCGCGCGAGGCCGGCATCGAGCCGCACGAGGTGCGCAGAAGAAATCTCGTGCGACCGGAGCAGATGCCGTTCGACAATATCACCAACAAACATTTCGACAGCGGTGATTATCCGGAATCCTTGCGCCGCGCGGTGGCGGCAATCGACGTCGCGCGGATCAGGGACCGGCAGAAACGCGGCGAGCCGGACGGGCGCTTGGTCGGCGTTGGGCTTGCGACCTATTGCGAGCAGGCCGCGCACGGCACGTCGGTGTATTACGGCTGGGGGATCCCCATGGTGCCCGGATATGAACAGGCAACCGCGCGCCTGACCCCCGACGGCGGCTTGGAGCTGCGCGTCGGCGTGCACTCGCACGGACAGGGGCTCGAAACGACGCTGGCCCAAGTGGCCCACGAAATTCTCGGGATCGACATCGCCAAGATCAGAACCGTGCTCGGTGACACCGCGCTGACCCCCTATTCAACCGGCACCTGGGGCTCGCGCGCGATGGTGATGGCCGGCGGCGCGGTGGCGACGGCCTGCCGGGTCATCGCCAAGCGCGCGGCGAGCATTGCTGGGCGGCTGCTGCAGACCGATCCCGCGCAAGTCTTCATCCGGGACGGCCAGGCCGTCGGCCCGCAGGGGGCCGTCAGTTTGGCGGAGATCGCGCGCGCCTGGTACCTGCGGCCGCAGGATCTCCCGGGTGACGTCGATCCCGGCGGTCTCGAGGCCACGACCGGCTACAAACCGACACGCGACAGCGGAACCTTCAGCTACGCCACGCATGCGGCGTTGGTAGCGGTCGATCCGGAAATCGGAGACGTGGAAATTCTGGGCTACGTCATCGTCGAGGACGGCGGCAAGCTGGTAAATCCCATGATCGTGGATGGACAGATTTACGGCGGCTTCGCGCAAGGCGTGGGCACGGCGCTCTATGAAGAGATGCCATTCGATCCTTCGGGGCAGCCGCTCGCCTCCACCCTAGCGGACTATCTCCTGCCCGGATCGACCGAGGTGCCCGCTCCAGTGCTTGATCATATGGAGACACTTGCCCCCTACACGGAATTCGGCGTCAAGGGTATCGGCGAAGGCGGCGCCATCGCGCCGCCCGCGGCCATCGCCAACGCGGTGAATGATGCGCTCCGTCCGCTTAGCGCCGAGTTGCTGGTGTCGCCGATCACGCCACACCGCATCGTTAAGGCCATCACGGAGCGGGGTCGATCATGAAAAAACTTTGCCGCCGCGATTGCGACGGTGCAGCGTCGGCACTCGAGCGTGAAATTCATCGCCGGCGGCGTGGCGCTCGATAGGCGACGACGTGGATGAACGCGGATTGACTGAGGTAAGATCGCCGCCTAATGACGCTCCTGCCCACCGCTTTTTTCGAGGATCTCAAATGAGTACGAGTATCGGCCAGACGCTTGTGCAAAAGATCGACGACAGTCGCGAAAAAGCGATTTCGTTTCTGCAGCAGATGATCGCCATTCCCAGCGTCACCGGGGACGAAGCGAAGATCCAGAAGTTTCTCGCGGATTACATGACGAAGATCGGCCTCGATGTCGACGTGTGGGAAACGGATTGGGGAGCGCTGAAGAAGCATCCCGCCTACCGACCCGTGGACAGAGGCTATGAAGGACGCCCGAACATCGTCGCAACGTTGAAGGGCTCGGGCGGCGGGCGCTCATTGCTCTTGAATGGGCATACCGATGTCATCCCGGTTGGCGGTGGCGAAGGCTGGAGCGACAACCCCTGGTCCGCCACCATCAAGAACGGTCGCATCTATGGCCGCGGTTCCGCCGACATGAAGAGCGGTGTTGCCAGCCATATCATGGCAGTGGAGTCACTCCTGGCCGCCGGCCTCAAGCCCAAGGGCGACGTTTACATCAATGTCGTCGTCGATGAAGAGGTCAGCGGCCACGGCACCTTGGATACGGTGATCCGTGGTTACAAGGCAGACGCCGGCATTTCCGGCGAAACCAGCGACCTGGCGGTTCAACCTGCATGCATCGGCCGGATCTGGTTCGAGATCGAAATCCACGGCAAACCCGCCGGAATTCAAAAACGCTACGAGGGCATCAGCGGCATTGAGCTCGGCAACAAGATCACGAAGGCGGTCGCAGACCTGGAGGCAAAGCGGGTCGCGACGGTCACCCACCCCCTCTATCCCAACGCCCTCGATACGCTTCCTTGCATCATCGGGAGCTTCTCCGCCGGCAACTATCCCAGTGCATTCCCCGCCAACTGCCTTCTGAAGGGCAGCGTCGGCACGGTTCCTGGCGAGGACCATGAAGGCGTGAAGCAGAGCCTCGTGCAGCAGGTGGCGCGCGCGGCAGCCGAGGATCCCTGGATGAAGCTCCACCCTCCGAAGGTGCGCTTCGTGGGGTATGACGCGCAGGCGTCCGAAATCCCGAGGGATCATCCCATCGTGAAAACCGTCTCCAAGAACTACAAGGAGGTGACTGGCCGCGAGCCCGAGATCAGCGGCCGTCAGGGCGCCGCGGATACGCGCTTCCTCAACCGCTATGCCGACACGCCAACGGTGATCTTCGGGCCGGGGTCGACGGCGGTCATGCACGCCGACGACGAGTACGTGTCCATCGACGACTATCTGACCGCGATCAAGGTTGTGGCGCTCAGCATCTGCGACTGGTGTGGCGTCGATCGTCGGTAGCAACCGCGCGTCCTAAGGAGAGGTTGTTGCAGGGACGGCCCACCATTGCGGTTATAGGAGGAACCGGAGACCTCGGTTCAGCGCTTGCAAAACGCTGGGCGGCGGCCGGTTATCCGATCGTGCTGGGGTCGCGATCCAAGGAGAAAGCCGAGGGCGCCGCCAGGGAGATGAACGTCCATCACGGTTCTGCCGTCAGCGGTGAAGACAATCGTACGGCAGCCGCGAAAGCCGACATCGTGGTCATCGCAGTCCCGTACGCGAACCATGAAGCCATCCTGAACGAGATTAAGCCAGCGGTGACGGGCAAGATCGTGGTCGACGCCGTCGTGCCGCTCGTCCCCCCGAAAGTCTCCGTCGTGAAGCTGCCACCCGACGGCTCGGCCGCGCTGCACGCGCAGCGGCTACTTGCCGGAGCAGCTCGCGTTGTGTCCGCGTTCCACAATGTCAGCGCACCCAAGCTCAGTTCCGGCGAAAGCATCGATTGCGACGTGCTCGTGTTCGGAGACGAGAAAGACGCGCGCGCGATCGTGATCGAATTGGCGAATGCGGCGGGCACGCCGGGTGTCGACGGCGGCCCGCTCGCCAATTCCATCGCCGCCGAGGCATTGACCTCGGTCCTCATCGGTATCAATCGTCGCTATAAGGTGAACGGCGCCGGCATTCGCATCACTGGATTGCCGGCAGCGCAGCGGCGGTAAATGCCGGATGAACAGAGCTGCAATTTTGTCCGACGATCTCGACCGCAATCTCACCCGCGATGAAGCGCTCGCGCTGGTGGACTGCGACCTTGCCGCGCTGCTGCGCGTGGCCGCCCGCCGGCGCGATGGCGCGCACGGTTCCATCGTCTCGTATTCGCGCAAGGTTTTTATTCCGCTGACGAAGCTTTGCCGCGACGTTTGCCATTACTGCACGTTTGCTCATCCGCCGCGGGAGAACGAGCGGGCATATCTCTCCCTCGACGAGGCGCTGGCCATCGCGCGGGCAGGGCATGCCGCGGGCTGCAAGGAGGCATTGTTCACGCTCGGCGACCAGCCGGAGCTGCGCTACCGAACCGCCGCCGATGAGCTCGCCCGGCTCGGACATCGCACGACCTTGTCGTACCTGGCGCAGGCCGCGCGCACGGTCCGCGAGCAAACCGGATTGTTTCCACACCTCAATCCGGGCCATTTGACGCCATCCGATGTCGCCGCGTTGCGCATCGTCTCCCTGTCGCAGGGCCTCATGCTCGAATCCGTGTCCGAACGGCTGTGCGAGCGCGGCGGCCCCCACCATGGCTCGCCCGATAAGCATCCGCAGGCGCGGCTGGCGAGCATCCGCGCGGCCGGCGAGCAGCGCGTGCCGTTCACCTCCGGCATTCTGATCGGCATCGGGGAAACTCGCGTGGAGCGGATCGATTCACTGCTTGCGCTGCGCGCCCTCAACGACGCGTACGGGCACATACAGGAAATCATCATTCAGAATTTTCGGCCGAAGGCCGCAACGCGCATGGCGCATTCGCCCGCGCCGTCGCTCGAGGACCATTTGTGGACGATCGCGATCGCGCGGTTGTTGTTTGCACCGTCGATGAATATCCAGGCGCCACCCAATCTCAATCCGGACGCGCTGCCGCGCTTGATCGACGCGGGCATCAACGACTGGGGCGGTGTGTCACCGGTCACGCCGGATCACGTCAATCCGGAGGCGCCGTGGCCGCATCTGGACACGCTCGAGCGCGCGACGAATGCGGCCGGCAAGCAATTGGTCGAACGACTGGCGCTCTATCCGGCCTTCGCCCGCCGGGCGGACACATGGGTCGACCCGGCGTTGCAGGCCTCGCTGCTGCGCTGCATCGACGCCGATGGGTGGCCGCGCACCGATGAATGGTCGCCCGGAGCGCGGGCCGCGCTTCCCGAGCGTGCCGCGCGCGGCGCGCGTCCGGCGATTGCCGGCGACATCGCAGGCATTTTGGCAAGGGCACAGATCGGCAACGCGCCCGGCGAAGCCGACATCGTACGGCTGTTTCGTTGCCGCGGCGACGAGTTCGCGGCGGTGTGCGCGGCGGCCGACGAGTTGCGGCAGATCACCAATGGTGACGTCGTTTCCTACGTCGTCACCCGCAACATCAACTACACCAACATCTGCTATTTCAAATGTGGCTTCTGCGCCTTCTCCAAAGGCAAGGTGAGCGAGACGCTGCGCGGTCGGCCATACGATATCTCGCTCGCCGAGATCGAACGGCGCGTGCGCGAGGCCTGGGCGCGGGGCGCCACCGAAGTCTGCATGCAGGGCGGCATCCATCCAAGCTACACCGGCACCAAATATCTCGACATTTGCCGGGTGGTGAAAAACACGGCACCCGGCATCCACATCCACGCGTTTTCTCCCCTCGAAGTGCATCAAGGCGCGGCGACGCTCGGCGTTCCGGTCGCGAATTTCCTCCACTCGCTGCAGGCGACGGGGCTCGGCACGCTGCCGGGCACGGCGGCGGAAATCCTCGACGACGAGGTGCGCGCCGTGCTCTGCCCCGACAAGATCCGCACCGACCAATGGCTCGAGGTGATGCGTGCGGCACATCGCAGCGGATTGCGCAGCACCGCGACCATCATGTACGGTCACGTCGATCGCTACGAGCATTGGGCGCGACACCTTCTGCGCATCCGGCAGCTGCAGGAAGAGACGGGCGGCTTTACCGAGTTCGTGCCGCTGCCCTTCGTGCATATGGAGGCCCCGATCTATCTCAAGGGCCGCTCCCGGCGTGGTCCTACCTTCCGGGAGGCCGTGCTGATGCACGCGATCGCGCGCCTCGCGCTGCATCCGCTGATCACCAACATCCAGACCTCCTGGGTGAAGATGGGCCGCGAGGGCGTGAAAACATGTCTGCGCAGCGGCGCCAACGATCTCGGCGGCACGTTGATGGACGAGACCATCACCCGATCGGCCGGTGCGAGCCACGGACAGGAGATGACGCCGGTCGAGATGGAGAGCCTCATTCGCTCGCTCGGCCGCATCCCGCGCCAACGCGATACGCTTTACCGCACCGCCCCGCAGGAGCGTTACCTCGCCGCCTTCGGCGCGACGCGCGGCTCCCGGCGCCTCGCCGTCGGCGCCGATCATTGAGCGCAATTCCGGCTCCTAGTGCCGCGAACCCGAAGTTCGCACACATCG
>Ga0318561_10000803_pt1 | contig 10405 bp, 13 predicted proteins | sample GRESIP065b5f23_FD_202526 | JGI IMG/M metagenome (GOLD analysis project Ga0318561, IMG submission 202526) | Tropical soil microbial communities from Luquillo Experimental Forest, Puerto Rico - GRE.SIPMG.065b5f23 | ecosystem: Environmental > Terrestrial > Soil > Tropical forest > Bulk soil... | reverse complement strand
GGATTACGCTCAGGTGCTCCGCCCAAATTAATTCAAGTTTTAGTCGCGATCGTGGTCGCCATGAGCTCGAGCGTTGCCCTCATAGTCGCATAAACGAGATATTCGCTTGGACTCGTGTGGTGGTTTGTTCGCCCTGGTAGTAAATAGCGGTCCGGCGGTCACCATCCAATCCAGGCAACGGCGCATTGCGCGAATGATTCGGCAACTTCAAATCCTCGGCTATCGGATCGAACCACCGAAACCTCAGGCTAACCAGATCTCCGAGCCTGTGGATTTGTGTCAGGTCGAAATACTATTTAGCGAAGACCGCCGCTTTCGACTGCTCACCCACTCCTCCGGAGTGAAGCGAGACAACTTGGCGAAAGCATTGTCGCACATTTCGCAGGGGTTGCTACATGCAAGGCTATATCTGCCACAGCGATGCAAAGCGTGCTTTTTTGTCCAGTTTTGTTTTCATAACCATCTCCGGCTGGGCCTGATTTGTAACCTAAGGTTCTATTGCGCAATCCCATGTGGCACACACCGGGCGGACGGTTTAAGATGGCGCCCTAGTCAGCGGTGGAATCTGCTGCGCAGAGGTTCGTGATGACGACAAACCTAGCTCAAGTACAAAATACGTCAGTCAACTTCGCCACCCAACCCCAGGCGGCAACGGGCTTAGCTCTGGTCCGCCTGACCGTCGGCGCGATGTTCGTGTGGGTCTTCTTTGAGAATTTGGGAAAAGGTCTGTACACACCCGCCGGTTACGCGGGTCTAATCAGGCACTACATCGGGGCTAGTCACGCGCCGGCTGCTTGGAAGGCGGTGATGGGCCTGGCGGCAAGCCACGCCGCGATGGCGGCCCCCATGCAGGGCATAACCGAGATTTCTCTCGGGATTCTGCTGGTCATTGGTCTGTTTACGCGTCCAGTCGCCTTTGTGGCATTTTTATTCCTCGGCAGCCTTTGGCTCTCGGAATTGGGCACCTCCTGGATTTGGGAATTACTGGTTCCGGTGCTCGCGTCGCTGGGCCTCTCGGTGGGACGCGCGGGTCGAGCCTGGGGCATTGACGCGTTGCTGGCTCGGCGGCGCCCTTCGTCTCCGTGGTGGTGAAGAGCAAGCTTCGTGCGAGTGTCAGTCATCATTCCTACTCACAACGAAGCGCAGGCCATTGGCCGTGTGCTTGCGGATTTGCCTGCCAATCTCGTCACGGAGGTCATCGTTGTCGACAGCAATTCGATTGACGGAACGCCCAATCTGGCCCGAGGAATGGGCGCGCAAGTCATCCAGGAACCACGCCGAGGATACGGGCGCGCTTGTCTGACAGGGCTTGCGAATACGCAAAATCCTGATGTGGTCGTTTTCCTAGACGGAGACTACAGCGACCGCCCTTCCGAGTTGCCGATGATGTTGGCTCCGATCCTCGAGGGCCGGGCTGACATTACACTTGGTTCGCGCCTCAGCGGCAAAAGCAAGCGTAGGGCACTACCGTGGCACCAATCGTTCGGCAATCGCCTCGCCGCCGGCCTAATCAGGCTTTTGTACGGCGTGAAGGTCAGTGACCTCGGTCCGTTTCGCGCCGGCCGCGCGGATGTGCTGCATGCCCTGGCCCTTGAAGAAGCTACCTATGGCTGGGCAGTGGAAATGATCTTGAAGGGCGCTCTCGCGGGATTTCGCATCGTCGAAGTCCCCGTGAGCTATTACCCACGCATTGGAAAGTCCAAGATCAGCGGCACGCTCAAGGGGACGCTGGGAGCGGCATGGTTCATCCTTAGCCGGATCGTGCGCTATTATTTTCGACATCGAAGGGCGGGAATGCCGCGAGCAGCGTAATTCCCGATAGACCGACCTCGCATGGAATCCTCTAGCCAGACCACTGTGAGTTCTTCTCTTGCAAACCGAACGTTGGTGATTATGGCGAAAGCCCCAAAAGCGGGCAGGGTCAAGACTCGGCTGAGTCAAAGCCTCCCTTCTCTCGCGGTCACCGCACTGTATCGCTGCCTGTTAGGGGATACGGTTGAGTTGGCAAAGTCCTTGAGGAGCGTGAAAGTCGCGGTTATGTGCCCTCAATCGGACCGGGGGGAATTGGCAGACCTCCTGGGCAATACAGTGCCGATCGTGGCGCAGAACGGTGAGGGCCTTGCCGCCGGACTCACCTCTGTTTTTGGACAGTTCACTGCGGCCGGCCGACAGCACGTCATCGCGTTCAATAGCGATAGTCCACACCTTGCGCCGTCTGTTCTGGAGCGCGCCTTCGAAATATTGGCTACGCACGACGTAGTTGTCGGGCCAACCCACGATGGAGGCTACTACCTGGTTGGCGCTAAGGCTGCTTATCCCTCGTTGTTCGAAGGTGATGGTATGGGAACTGGAAACGCGCTCGACAGGTTGCTGACCCGCCTTAAGGTCCTTGAACTTACAACAGGCTGCACAGAGCCCGTTCTACGACATCGACGTCGCAGACGATTTGATTCTGTTGGCTCGGGAACTGCAGCTCGCTCCAGGCAAGGCACCGCGAACCGCGACGTGGTTCCATGAATGGGAGCAAGCGGTCACGCACCTGCGTCGGAGTTTAGGAGAGCTGTGAAACTTACACCCCCGCACAGGCTGTACGGCCTCGGCGCCGTCTTGCTTGTGGCGCTGACGATCTGCTCTTGCAACTTCAGCCGCAGGGGTGAACTGTCATTTACCATTCCTCTGGCTGCTGCTGGCCTCGCCTACCTCCTGGCTGTCCGTGAGTTGTTCTCCACGGCGAATTTTCCGAGGCGTGTCGTGGTCATTGGGCTCGTATTGGCTGCTCTATGGCATGTTCCTTTTCTGCTGGCCCGGCCGGATTTAGATGATGACGTTCGTCGGTACGTGTGGGATGGCCGCGTGCAGCACCTCGGCTATAACCCTTATCTTCTCGTTCCGGACGACCCGGCCCTTGCCAGCTTGCACACACGCGAAACGCGTACGCTGAATAATCCGGAGGTGCCTAGTCCCTATCCGGCGGGAGCACAGCTATTCTTCCGCGCCGTAACCGCGATTCACGAGTCCACATTTCCATTGAAAGTAGCCTTTGTAATTTGCGATATCGCGATTGTGTTTGTGCTGCTCGATGTCTTGCGGGGCACCCGGCTCGGAGAGCACTGGGTTTTGGCTTACGCTTGGCACCCCCTGCTGGCAACGGAGGTGGCAGGCAGCGGTCACGTCGATATTCTCGGCGTGCTGCTGCTCTTGGTGTCGGTGGCCGCGCTTGTGAGATGCTGGCGTGCCGTTGCAGCCGTGGCATTTGGGCTGGCTGTGGCAGTGAAATTCCTTCCGATTGTGCTGCTGCCACTCTACTGGAAACGGGTTCGCGTGCGCGATGGCGCGCTGGCTGCGGTCGTGCTCGCACTCCTGTATGTGCCATTTCTCAATCACGGCCGCATTCCTTTCGGTTCACTCGGCACCTACGTAGAGAGGTTCCGTTTTAACGATCCCGGTTTTGCAATCCTCGAGCGCGTGATGCCAGCACAGGTTGTGGCTGGGCTGGCAGTGCTTGTCGGCGTTCTTGCCGCGATCTGGATGAGAAGAAGGTCCAGGGAATGGTTCTCGGACGGGTTTGCCTGGCCGATGGCAGCATCGCTTTTGTGCGCGCCGGTTGTTTATCCATGGTACATGCTGTGGCTGCTGCCGTTCGTTAGATCGACCTCAACAGTGCCGATCGTGATCTGGACATTGAGCATTATTCCCACCTACTATGTCTGGCACCTGCGCACGCTTGGACGGCCATGGTTCGTTCCTGAATGGATTATAGTGCTGGAATACGGATCCGTGGCAGTGGCTGCTGCAATTATCACGTTGCTCCGGTTCAGCCGATCGGCCTCCCGGCAACGCTCAGCGGACCGTTTAGAGGGAAACCAACCAGATCACTGGTGATTTCTATATCCAAGGGCATTTTTGTTTCATCCAACCCCACATCGCGCCTTATTCACTAAGGAGGAGCGTCGATGACAAAGTTGCGCCGTTCCATGACGATCTGCTTGCTGGTTGTTGCCGTGTTGGTCCTTGCGGCAAGTTCCCGGGGGCAGACGCGCCCACCCATTGTCGAACAGCTTGCTAAGACCTATGGCCTGGATTCTTGCGGCGGTGGATTCCATGGCGGTTCAGCTGGAGGCTTCCACGGTGGTGCGAGCTACGGTGGAGGCTTCCACAGTGGTGGTGGCGGCTTTAGTGGAGGCAGCCACGGAGGTGGCGGCGGAGGCCACGGTCGCTGAGTCCACACGCAGCATTTAACTCAATCCTGCGAAATCTAAACGGGCAAGGTGGGCCAACGCTGCCGTTGGCCCGGTTTCGCCTTAGCCCGGCCGATCCGTTCCTCGGAGGGCGATGCGACTCTCTACCGGTTGCCGCCATCCAATGGCATGCAGTATCGGTTAGCAATCCGAGGTTGGCGGATAACCGCGGTCCCCAATAGAGAACCGGATCGGAGGGGTCGTCGATGCCCACATACAATAAGGATAAGGAAGCAATCGCTCGCCTTAATCGTGAACAGTTCCGAGTGACGCAGCAGAACGCCACGGAGCGGCCTTTCCAGAATGCCTTCTGGGATCACGACGAGCCGGGCATTTACGTCGACGTCGTCTCCGGCGAACCCCTATTTTCATCTCTCGATAAGTTCGAGAGCGGTTGCGGGTGGCCGAGTTTCACAAAACCCCTGGAACCCGAGAATGTTGAGGAGCTACAGGATACCAGCCACGGCATGACCCGCACAGAGGTACGGTCGAGCCGTGCTGACAGCCACCTGGGTCACGTCTTTGACGACGGACCACGGAACACGGGCGGGTTGCGGTATTGTATCAACTCGGCTGCCTTGCGCTTCATTCCGCTCGACGAACTGGAGCACGAAGGCTACAGCGAGTACCGGAAGTTGTTTGAAGACAAAGGCAAGGAGTGACCCATGTCATTGACGCAAGAACGAGCGATCCTAGCCGGAGGATGTTTCTGGGGAATGCAGGATCTGATCCGCAGCTACCCCGGCGTCATTTCGACGCGTGTGGGCTACAGCGGCGGCGATGTGCGGAACGCAACTTACCGCAACCATGGCAGTCACGCCGAAGCCATCGAGATCATCTTTGATCCGCAGAAACTGAGTTTCCGAAAGCTGCTGGAGTATTTCTTTCAGATCCACGATCCAACCACCCTGAATCGCCAAGGGAATGACCGCGGGACGAGCTACCGCTCCGCCATCTTCTACACGAGCGAGGAGCAGAAGCTCGTCGCGGAAGAGACTATTGCCGATGTGAACGCGTCGGGCCTATGGCCGGGAAAGGTTGTCACAGAAGTGCGGCCCGCCGGGGACTTCTGGGAAGCCGAGCCCGAGCACCAAGACTATCTGCAGCGCTATCCGCACGGTTATACGTGCCACTTCGTCAGACCCAACTGGAAGCTTCCCGCCCGAAAAGTCGAACAGGCACGCACTTAATTCCTTATAGCTGGGCGCCTGAGGACCAAACAGTCCGATACCGGAGGAGGCGGAAATTCCGTATCGATTTCAGGATTGAAGTGCGGGAGATTACCGAGCCCGTCATAGATCGTGAGTTTGACGTGCCCCGGCATGCGCGTGGCCGCCGTTTTGAGAAGAGCCGTACTTACGGAAGCGGTGCGCAGACTTCCTGAGATGCCAGGGACGTTCATGCTGTAGCTCCTGATAGAGGCGCGCGAGCCGAGGTATGAATGGATATCGGTCTTCGCATTTTCACCGTCAACCGAGAAGGATAGGCAAAAGTACACCCAGTGCGAGCACGAAGAGCCAAAGTGCAGGAGCCGGAGTTCCCACAGGGCGCACCCTTCTGGCTTCACGGGCAGCGATGCGTGGGTCTAAGAGGAGCACACGCAAGTAGCGACGCTCCATCAACAAGAAGACAAAGGCCGTCGTCGCGCCGTAAATCAGGTGACCCATTAAAGATGGAAGCAGCGCTGACGCTGCGTCGGTGCTCCAGTCGCACACACCAGTGAGTAGCAACGGAAGGAGAGTCATCGGGCCTACAAACCACCAGATCAAACCAAAGAGCCACCCCCAAGCTATGCCGAGCCCGAGACTCGAAGCTTCCCTCCGAAACAGAAGGCCGTAAGTCATTCCGATTGCAGCGCTGACCAGGAGATGCAGCAGCAACCCTCGCGATCCGGAAAGGCTTGTATCCAAACCGACGATTTTGGGTAAGGCGTGAGTTGCGAGCAGAATGGGGCTCGCAACGATCCCTCCCACAAGGCCGGCGACGCATCCCCAGCCGAGCGATTGCAAGACGTGAACCCCGACTCCGCCGACCTCCCTGTTCAGCGGGTCTGACTGGATGAAGAGCCGGACCCAAAAGCGGTCCAATGTTGCGTAGGTGACCCCCAAAATCAACCCGTAGAGAATGTGTCCAACCAGTGAACCAAACATGAAGCTGGCTTGGTCTGCCGACCAATCGATCGGCTTGTGCCCTGCCAAGGGAAGTAGGGTAAGCTGGCCAAGAAACCACCAGAACATCGCATACCCCAACCCCCAGCCCATGCAGGAACCGTAGCCACGCACATCGCGTTGAAATAGCAGGCCAAATGTAATGCCAATCAGCAATGCGATGCCGAAATGTAGAAGAATGATGGTCCCACGCGAAAAGGTCACCGTTCCGTACCCGGCAAGCAGCGGGAAATAGTCTCCTGAGGAGACCCAACGGCCAAAAATCAATCCCCCCAACGTCCCGGCAAAGCCGCCCGCTATGATGGCTCGGCCCCAACTGAATTTCTGGTTTGCAGCTCTGCCGCGAAGTTCCGCCCACAAACCCAGCGTCAGACCTGCTGGCATTCCCAGACAAAGCAAGAAAGACACAAGCTGCGGAAACCGCTCCCGTGCATCGTGCAACATCGATCCGGAGCCAGCCGCCCCGGCCGCCAGCGGCACGATGCCGACCGGAAACACGAGCCATATCAGCACCGCGAAAGCCAAACCCCACATTAATCCTGCTCCGGGACTGGTGGTGCGTTTCGCAAACAACAAAGCAAACGCCGCGCCGAATGAGACGCCGAACAAAAGCGACTGTGCAAGTGGGGCGGACAACAGCGTACCTTGCAGCGCACCTCCCACAGCGCCAACCGACAATCCCAGCAGAATTTCCGTCGTGCGTGGCGATAACGCCTTCATATCCGACGCGAGGCGCACCATTTCGGTCTTTTGAGCTTCAGCCATATCGTTGCTCCTACTTCAACTCAATCGTCTGAACAATGTCTCGTGGGAAAAACAGTTCGACGACCCAGTCCATCGCTACGCGGATCTTCCGTTCGAACCCGGGCAGTTTCGAAAGATAGATGCCACGCCACATGGCCCATGCGAGCAGGCCAGAAAACCGCACCGATTTGTTTCGCGCAAACGGGACAGTCAGTTCTGCACAAGCAGTCTGATGCCCGACAACACAAAGGGCTCCCAAGGAGTCGAAGTGAAACTTGCGGAGAGGGCGCCCCTCAACGTGCGCGCGAATATTCTGTGCCAGAACCTGTGCCTCACGGAGAGCGAACTGGGCCGTCGGTGGACAGGGCTTTTCTGTTTTCGCGTCGATCACTGCGGCACAGTCGCCAAGGGCCCATAGCCCTGGTCGGCCTGGAAGCGCCAGGGTTCGGTCGACGACCAAGGCTCGCCTTTTGTCCTTATCGAGCGGGAGAGCTTGCACTAGCGGGTTCGGCGCTGTGCCTGCTGTCCAGACCAGCGTCTCGGCTTGAATCTCACCATCACTCAGCGTGACCACGCCAGGCCCGGCGTCGACCAGACGTGTGTTGAGCCGGAAAATAACGCCGCGTGCTTCCATTCTTTCCTGCGCGTACCGAGCGAGCGATTCGCTGAGTTCCGGCAGAATGCGATCGCGGGAGTGGACGAGCACAACGCTGAGGTCTTCTCGGTGCAACCTGGGATAATCTGCCAAAATCCCGTGGGCGTAATCGTTCAGGGCGCCGGCAAGTTCCACACCGGCGAAACCGCCTCCGGCGACTACGAACGTAAGCAGTGCCCTGCGACGGGCGGGGTTTCGGTCTGCGCGTTCGAACATTTCGATCACGTGATTGCGGATACGGATGGCGTCTAGCAGACTCTTGAAATTGAAAGAATATTTCTCCAGATTCAACATCCCCAGATAGTTGGAGACGGCACCGAGCGCGAAGACCAGGTGATCGTAGGAAACCTCTCGGACTGGCGAAGACTCCGGCGCCGTTGGATCACTCGCCAAGAAAATGCGCCGACCTTCCAAATCAACACGTGAAACCTGTCCGCGAATGAACTCTGTCCGATGGAGGCTGCTGCGCAAAGGCGTGCTGATGTGCGTGGGCTCAAGACTGCTACCAGCAACCTCGGCAAGCATTGGGGTGAAGAGCAAGGCGTTGGTATCACTGATCAGGGTTAGCTTGACGTTTGGATTGGTGCGAAATTGCTGCTCCAGGCATTCGGCGGTGTGCATCCCGGCGAAGCCGCCACCCAGGATGACGATGCGTGCCTTTTCTGTTTCGGTCGGGACTCGTGAAGCGGTCTCCGGTCCCCAGATGCTCGCGACCATATCGTTGAGACCTTGTGTTAGCAACCCAAGAGCCGCTCCGTAAATCACCCACCCTATCAGGGCGGGAAATTGGCTGCGCATTTGCTCCGCGCTCCATTGGGGTTGATGGCCGAAGAGGACCGGAATCGCGATCACGCTGACCAAACCCCAGAGCGGCACACCGAGAGCTGCTCCGGCCATGAGATTGTCGACGTAGGTGCCGCGCGTCGGGTCCAGACTCGCCGAATAGCACGCCCCCACGAGAGCGCAGAAGACCACAGTGAGGAACGGATGCCCCAGGATTATCAATAGGGCAGTGCCGGCAAACAGGCCCGCCGAAATCCCAATCAAGACGCGACGCAACAACGGATTCATGTTCATTCACTCCCAAAGAACTCAATACGGTGGCGTTTTATTCCACCAATTCATCTCGTGACTGCAGGAGTTTCCTGGAGCGACGGCACTTTAACTAGCCACCTGAAAAGAGCATCCAGGGCCAATTTGCCGGGACCGAAAAGCAGAATGATCACGGAAGCAACAAGGAATGTATATGGCGCTGCGGCGTAGAACTTGTCGGGGTCGGAGAAAACCGACAGTAACGCTTCGCGGTCGGCGGTGACATACGCCACGACCATGTTGATGGTCAGTACAAGGGCAGTCATGCGCGAAAGAAGGCCCAACGCGAGGAAAATACCGCCAAAAAATTCCACGCAGGAGATAAAGACGGCCGTCTGGGCCGGGTATGGCAGGTTCAGACTCATAAAAAAATTGGTTACGTTCGCCAAATTGTGGAGTTTTCCCCAGCCGCTTTGGATCAGTTGCCAGCCCCAATACAGCCTGACGAAAAACAGAAAGGGAGACTGGAGATGGTTCACGAGGTGAAAGAAGCGATCGTGCAATTGTTGGATTCGATTGTATAGGTAGCTCATACTTGAATTGATACGGAACACGGGAAAAAGCTTCAATTTTTTTCCGACAATTTTGTTGGCACAGGCGAAAAGCCTGAGACCACACCGCAGCGGCGCAGAGGCTTGACCAGCTCTCGGCCGGAACTAAGAAAGCGCGACAGCGCGTTGACGGAGATTCCGGGCTAGAGCCCTACGGTATCCTTCAACTCGATGCTGAGGACACGCAACTCGGTTTCACCTACGTTTTCCACGGAGTGAGGAGCCAGCGGCTCGCACCAGACAACCGCAGGAACTGCCGGCGGCGTTACCGCACGTCGCGAGTCGAAAATCAGCTTGCCCGTCTCGTCGCGCCGCACATGGTCGCTCCAATTCTGCAGATAGAGAATAGCAGGCCACCTATGTGTGTGCACCGGAACCGTGTCGCCACGAGGGATGCACACTTCCAAGACTCGGACGCGATCGTTCTCAAATGTCCTACGATGGTGCTTTGGCGCCGCGACTAAGGCGTCCAGGCTCGCCGGCCACGGCCATTCGGGCAACAGACACGTAATTGCCACGTTCGGCGATGTTTCGGGTTTCATGGAGAATCGGATAAAGATACTCGCCAGAAGTTTCAGATTCTTTTCCGGAGACTTTCTGGCATCTGATTACTCGACGAACTGGAGGAGTTAGTTCGAAGGCGCGTTTTGCCTCCGGACTCTTCTGCATCGCCGCGGCGTAACTGAAGGTTGTACATACGGGTCACTCCGAAAACGCGGTCGTAGCGCCAACTGCAGCTCCGGTCGCGAACAATCCTGCGAGTGCCGCACCTGCCAGGGAAGGTAATTCTGCGTAATGGCAAGCTAAGGAGGGCTGGAGGCGAAGTCCTCAGCCCTCGACCGAGTGACTCCAGGCTTTTCGGAATTACTCGGGCTTCTTCGAACCGTCGGTCGCGCAACCGCCCTTGCCTTTGCAAGAGTTTTTGCCGTTGCAACCGTTGTCTCCCGCCTTGCAGCC
>Ga0318561_10000792_pt1 | contig 10432 bp, 10 predicted proteins | sample GRESIP065b5f23_FD_202526 | JGI IMG/M metagenome (GOLD analysis project Ga0318561, IMG submission 202526) | Tropical soil microbial communities from Luquillo Experimental Forest, Puerto Rico - GRE.SIPMG.065b5f23 | ecosystem: Environmental > Terrestrial > Soil > Tropical forest > Bulk soil... | reverse complement strand
TTCCCGTACTTACCCGTACGGCAGGGAAATACGCCGTCAGCCTCGCGTCAATTTTGCGATGCCGTAATCGCGCCGCTCCGCCTCCGGGCTGACATATCCGTCGGCGAGATCCTCGCGCAGCAATGCCGGATCGCGGGCCGAGGGCGGGCCATAACCGCCCGAGCCCGGCGCCTCCATCACCAGGCGACCGCCGGGTGGAACGGCAAAGGCGCCCTTGCTGTTGAGCGGCCGCCTGCTGCCGTCGGGCAGTTCGAGCCAGAGCCGCATCGGCCCGCCGAGTCGCCCTCCGGCGAGGCCGAAAGGCGGCGTCACGCTGCGCTCGCAGCACACTGCCGCACGCGCCTCGTGGCCGAGCACCCGCCATGCCCGGCGCGCGCCGAGCCCGCCGCGCCAGGTTCCGGCACCGCCCGAGTCGGGGATCAGCGCGTACTCCTCGACGCGCAGCGGGAAGCTCATCTCGAGCATCTCGATCGGCGTGTTCATCATGTTGCTGACGGTGCTGGCGACCGCATTGATGCCGTCCTTGACCGGCCGCGCGCCGAACCCGCCCTTTAGCGACTCGTAGCTGACATAGCGCTCGCCATTGCGCGGATCGACGCCACCAAAGGTCGCCACCGCCGAGGTGCCCTGCGAGGCCGCCATCACGGTTTTCGGGCTGATCTGGGACATCGCCGCCATCACCATGTCGGCGACACGGTGCGAGATCTCGTGATTGGCGTAGACGACCGGCGCCGGCTGCTGTGCGTTGACGACCGAGCCCAGCGGTGCGGTGACCGTGACCGGCCGCCAGCAGCCCGAATTGGGCGGGATCAGGCTCTTCGGGTCAGCGATCATCTTGAGCGCGCAATAAACGCCCGACGCGGTCACCGTCAGCGGCGCGTTCATCGGTCCTGGCACCTGGCCGTCGGAGCCGGTGAAATCGGCGGTGATCGTGTCGCCCCGTTTGCGGATCGTCAGCCTGACCATGAAGGGTTCGTCGGCTTCCGCGCCAGGCGAGATCACTCCATCGCCATCGAAGACGTCCTCAAAGCTCGCCTCGCCGTCGGGCAACAGGCGCAGCGCCGCCCGCATCATGGTCTCGGAGTAGTCAAGCACCTCGTTCATAATCTGGAGCAATTCGTCAGCGCCGTATTTCTTCGCCAGCGCCTCGAGGCGAAGGGCGCCGCGCCGGTTCGCCGCGACCTGCGCGCGCAAATCACCCTGCCGCTCAGCCGGGGTGCGCACATTGGCGAAGATGATCCGCTCGATATCGGGGTCGGGCCGGCCGTTCCTGTAGAGCCGCACCGGCGGCAGCCTGAGGCCCTCGCCGTAGATCTCGGTAACGGCACCATAACTGCCCGGCGTGGCGCTGCCGATATCGGGCCAGTGGGCGCGCACGCAGCCAAAGCCCAAGAGCCGATCGCCAAAGAAGGCAGGCGCAACGACATTGACGTCGGGCAGGTGCGAGCCGCCGTGATAAGGGTCGTTGTGGATGAACAGATCGCCCGGGTCGACCTCGGGATATGTTGCGATCACCGCGCGCACCGCATCGGGCATCGAGCCCAAATGGATCGGCAGATCCGGTCCTTGCGCCACCATGTCCCCGGCACCGTCGAAGATCCCGCAGGAATAGTCGCCGGCGACCTTGAGCAGCGGCGAATAGGCGGTCTTGGCGAGGACGATCTTCATCTCCTCGGCCGCCGAATAGAGCGCGTTCTTGACCACCTCGAAGCGCGCCGGATCGGTCTTCGTCCGGCGGGGCGGGGCTTCGAGAAGTGTGTCGGGCATGGCTCACCTCCTGCGCAGCCGAATATAGCCCGTGCCTTCGACCAAGGCGATCCAGCCCGGCGGCACGACGATCGTCGAATCCATCGCCTCGATGATCGTAGGACCCACGAGGGCTTCGCCCGCCGCCAAGCCGTCGCGCCAGTGGACCGGACAAGGTGCCGAACCGGTCTCCGGAAACCACGCCTCCCGTATCGTCCGGCGGGTGGGCGCCTTGGCCGGACCTGCGAGCCTGAGACCGGGCAGCCGCCCGATCGCCGTTAGCCGCAAATTGACCAGCTGCACCGGTTCCTCGGCATTGGCATGACCGTAAGTTTGTCGATGCTTTTCGTGAAACGTCGCGGCAAGCCGATCGAGGCCCTCGCGGGTGACCGGCCCTTCGACGAATGGCACGGTCAGCTCGTAGGCTTGGCGGCGGTAACGCAGATCGGCGGCCCGACGCAGTACACGTTGTGCCGGTGGGATGGCGACGGTCGCGAGCCATTCGGACGCCGCGGCTTCCATCTCGGCCAGTGCCGCGGCGGCCAGGGCCGGATCGAGCAACCGCAAATCGGCGTAGAGGGTGCGCGAATACTCGCGCTTCAAATCGGAGGCAACGAGGCCGAGTGCGGAAAATGCTCCCGGCGCCGGTGGTACGATGACCTCGGGGATGTCCAGTTCGGCCGCGAGTGCCGCGGCGTGCACCGGGCCGGCGCCGCCAAAAGCGATCAGCGCGAACTCGCGCGGGTCATGGCCGCGCTCGACCGACACGATACGCAGCGCCTCGGCCATATTGCTGTTGACGATCTCGACGATCGCGGCGGCGGCCTCCGTCACCCCCATCCCGAGCGGATCGGCCACCTGCTTGCGGATCGCCGCCTTTGCCGCCGCAAGATCGATCGGAAGCGCGCCGCCCAGCAGCGTTTCGCGATCGAGCCAGCCGAGCACGACATCGGCATCGCTGACCGTCGGCTCGTCGCCGCCGAGCCCGTAGGCAGCGGGGCCCGGATCGGCGCCGGCGCTCTGCGGCCCGACTTTGAGCGCACCGCCGGGATCGACCCAGGCGATGCTGCCGCCGCCGGCACTGACCTCGGCGAGGTCGATCACCGGTACTCGGACCTGGTGACCGGTGCCATGCAGCCAGCGTTTGGCGTGACCGGCGCCACCGACCTCGTATTCGGCGGTGACGGCCACTTCGCCATCGGCAATCAGGCTCGCCTTCGCCGTCGTCCCGCCCATGTCGAACGAGATCAGGTTGGGGAGGCCAAGCTCGTTGCCGGCTAGTGATGCGGCAATTACCCCCGCAGCCGGGCCGGACTCGATCGCCATCGCCGGCATTCGCAGCCCCTCAACGATGTCGAAGACCCCGCCGCTCGACCCCATGACGTAGAGCTGCGGCAGCCCAAGCGCCGCGACGGCACGCTGCAGCCGGTCGAGATAGCCCGCCAGCAGCGGCCCGACATAGGCGCACACCGCCGTCGTACTGGCGCGCTCGAACTCGCGGATCTCGGGCAGGACATCCGACGACAGGTAGACGCCGACACCGGGCAATGCCTGCCGCAGCCTTTCGCCAAGCACGTGCTCATGGCTGTCGTTGAGGAACGAGAACAGCAGCGACACCGCGACCGTTTCGAGCCCGGCATCGCGGATAGCGGTGATCAATCCATCGATCTCGCCTTCGTCTACGGGGGTGACGACCTGTCCCTGCGCATCGATCCTCTCGGTGACCTCAAAGCGCCATCGGCGCGGCACCAGCACCGCCGGCGCGTCCTGAAAGAGGTCGTAGAGGTCGGCGCGTGACGACCGGCGCAACTCCAGCACGTCACGGAACCCGCGAGTCGTGACAAACCCTGCCTTCGCGCCCTTTTTTTCGAGCAAAGCGTTGGTGACGATTGTCGTCGCATGCGCCAACAACGCCACCGCAGCCGGGCCCACGCGATATCGCGTAAGCCCTTGACGGATCCCGTCGATCACTCCTTGAGCGACGTTGCTCGGCGTGGTCGGGATCTTCACGACGCCGATTTGCCCGGTCGCCTCGTCGACCAGTGCAACATCGGTAAAAGTCCCACCGATATCGACCCCGATCCGCCACCCCATCGCGAGCCTCTCACCCCTCGACGCCGGATCATGCTAGCGTCGGCAACGGAGATCGACCAGCAGAGGCCGGACGCATGGACCTGAAGTTGGCGCGCGAGGAAGCGATCGAAGCGACCAACCGCTTCTTTTGGGACAAGAGCGGCTTTGTGCCCGACCAAGACAGCGACGAGTGGGAAGAAGAGTATCGCCGCCAATTCGACCTGGCGAAAAAGCGTCACGGGGCAGACCGGCCCGCGGAGACTTCACCGATCGCCGCCGCCCCGCCGGCAGAAGAGGCCGGATGGGCAATGCTGAGCGGTCCGCCGACGCAGATCAGGTGGGCCGCGGCATTGCGGGCCGACCGGCTGAAAGAGATCCGCGACCCTTGGATCCGTCAATGGCTCACCACCACCTGGACCAGGTCGAAGAGCTGGATCGACACGAGCACCCTGCCAACTGCAATATTTCTGAAAAGAATTGAGCCGCACTATCGGGAATTCCGCCGCCAAGCCGAGGAGCAGGCCCGCCTGCGTGCGGCAAACCGGCAGGCCAAGGCTGCTGCCGCCGACGAAATTCGCCGCCAACTCGAGGAGGCCGCAATCACCGTCGAGGGATTGATCGAGCTTGTCGATATTGCCGATCGGTTGCCGGTGTTGCCGATCAAGGCCAAGCTTGCCGAGCTCGCCACCGCGGAGCGCAACCTGCGGCTCTTCGAGACGGACGACCCGGCGGTACTGGTGGTGCTCGAAAAAGCCGGAACGGGCCGCGGCGAATACGGGATCGAGCGCGACGAAGGGCTCGTCGCGGATCTCAGGCTCTATGCCCGGGCTCTCGAGCTTGCATAGGGGAGGACGGGTTGATGGATGCAAGGGAGGCCATGGAGCGGCTGAATGCCGAAGCTGGCAGGCTCCACATTTGGCTACGGACGCAGGCTAACGCACCCGCCCAGCGGCCATGGTTCCGCGATACCGGGTTGCAGGTAAGCGGAGAGCTAGCGGGCGGCCGCGTCGGTGCGGCTCAGCTGAAGCCGATTGCCCATCGCTGGCGCTGGAACGAGATCGCGCCCTATCTCGACAGGATCGCCGAGATCGCGCGCGGCGCCGAAATATCGCCGATCGAATTCGCCGAGCGCCAGCAATTTCTGCTGACCAATCCGGGGCTCGGCGGGCGGTTGCAGGTTACCAGCACGATGCGCTGCGCGGTGTCGATCTACAATCCGGGTGATGTCGCACCTGTACATATCCACACGCCGAACGCCAGCCGGACGATCCTGTCGGAGCAGGGCGGCTACACCACGATCGAAGGGGAGCGGTGCGAGGCGGCGCGCGGCGACTTGATCCTGACCCCGAACGGCACCTGGCACGACCACGGCAATGACAGCGGCGAGCCGGTGGTCTGGATCGATGTCCTCGATTTCCCGCTGATGGAGTTCCTCGACTGCGTCTGGCTCGACGAGGCCTATCCCGGCGACACCCAAGGTAATTCCCGGGCGCAAAGAGTGACCTTTCCCGGCGCGTACTCTCAGATGGTCTATGGTCGAGGGGGCTTGGTGCCGAGCTTTCTCCCGCACCGCCGCGGCTTCGGACGAGAGACGTCGCCGATGTTCCACTACCGCGGTGCCGATGTCAGGGAGACGCTCGCCGGGCTGGGCCGGGAGGAGGGCGATCCCTATGAGGCCGTCGCTCTGAGGTTTGTCAACCCGGCAACCGGAGGCTCGGTATTCCCGACCCTTGACTACCGTGCCCTGATGCTACGACCCGGCGAGACGACCCGGTTCAAACGAGAAACCGCCGGCACCCTCTACGTCGCAATCGAAGGTCAGGGCGTGACCGAGATCGGCGGAGCGAGCCTCGATTGGCAAGCCAACGACATCTTTGTCGCGCCGAGCTTCGCGTGGCGGCGCCATATCAACCAGAGCCAAAGCGATGCAATCCTCTACGCTGTATCGGACGCTCCGTTGATGCAAAAAATCGGACAATATCGGGCTCAGGGCCGGCTGCCCGACGACGCGGTCGCCGAGCTCGTCCCGTAGTCGCAGCCCGAGGAACAGGGCGGGGATCCAGACATGAGCATTGTGCACGAGCTGCTCGAAGACGCGATTGCGCTGCAAAAGGACGGGCTCAGCCCGGGCCGCATCGGGCTTGCGCTGAGCGACCGCTGGGAGGCCGAGCATCTGGAGGATGCCGGGAAGGTGCGGCGCACCCGATCGAAGGAAGGCACGATGGAGCTGCTCTTTCCCGGTGGCGAGAAGATCGTCTGGGATGGGGCGACCTGGCATTACATCGCGGCGTCAAACTGACAGCAGGCCCTGCCAGCGGTGGCGATCACGCTCAGCACAGCATCACCGCCGCATCGGTTTCGTCTTGGTGGTCTCCTCGCCGCTGCGCTGCTGTCGCTTGCAGGGAGCGCCCGCGCCGACGATATCGTCGCGGTTTACGCCGCTTATTGGGCAGGCATTCCCGCGGGCGAGATCCACATTAGGCTGCACGACGGCGCCGCCGCATATCACGACGAAATCGAGATCCGGACCACGGGCCTGCCGGCCGTCATAACGCGACTTCGCGGAACCGGTATAGCCGAAGGACGGCTCGCCGCCGACCGGCCGGCCGAGCCCTCCCATTACGATGCAATTTACGATCTGTGGAAACGCCGCAACAGCCACATCAGCATGCGCTTCGTTACCCGCGCCGGTACGGTCGTCGCCGAGCGTGGCCCGGACGACACCAGCCGCAAGCCGCCGCTCGCCGAGAAATTTCGCAGCAACGCCGTCGATCCGGTCACGGCGTTCGAGCGTGTCCGCGATGCGTTGCGCGCGCCGCGGCGATCCGCAGATGGTTCATTCGCGGTCCCGGTCTATGACGGCGCACGGCGTTTCGACATCCTCGGTCATATCCTGCCGAAGAAGGATGCGAGCGAGGGCACGCTTCGGGTCGAGCTGACCCTGCGCGCGATTGCCGGGTTCAAAGGCGAGTCGAGCGATGACGGCGATCCCGACAGCGCGCCGCGCAAGGTCGACCTGGTGGTCACCGATGATGGGCGAATGATGCCGTTATCGATAACCGTTCCGGTATTCTTCATGCCGCTCGTCGTGCAGTTCATGCAGTTCTGCGCGTCGGCCGAGACCTGCCCCGAGCTGAAATACAACGAAAATCGCGATGCGACACGCGAAGCGCCCGCTCCACCATCTCGGATAGCACGGTAGATCAAGCCGTTAGATCGCAAATTCGAGCATCACAGAACAACGAAATCGACACCGGATATCAACCGAATCCGCACAGCCAGCAGGAAGCAAAAACAACACAACGGGGTGCGGTTGCTCGACTGGTCGCTGCGACATTAACTTCGTCCGATGAGCCTTCTGGAGCTGCGCGGCATCGGCATGGAGTTCGGCGCCATTCGCGCGCTCGCCGAGATCGACTATGCCGTGGCAGCCGGCGAGATCGTCTGCCTGATCGGCGACAATGGGGCCGGCAAGTCGACCCTGGTCAAGATCATCGCGGGAAATTTCTCCGCCGACGCACGGGACCATGCATTTCGAGGGGCGTCCGGTGCGGTTCCGCGGACCGGAGCATGCACGCAACGTCGGCATCAAGGTGGTCTATCAGGATCTGGCACTCGCCGACATGGTCGCCGGCCTTTATGGAGTGATGGCGGTGCTGGTTGCAGTGCGCGAGGTGGAGGTGAAGGGAGCGCGTGGCAAGTCATCGACTTGCCGTTGCTCGACCCGCTGTTCTCGTTTATCGCCACCGAGGCGGCAATCTACCGGCTGACCGGGGAGGTGCGCGAGCGCACTGGCAGCCGGTCGGAGACGACCTCGCCGCGCAACGTTTTCCGCACCAAGGACGGGCGCTATATCGGCACCTCCGCCTCGATCCAGGCGATGGCCGAGCGGCTGTTTCGCGCGATCGGCCGCGAGATCCTGGTCGACCTTCCCGACACGCAGATGGGACTGGCGCAGATGCACAATGTGATCCCCCGGCTGTCCGTGACTCCTGGCGGGTTGCGCAGCCCGGCACCTGCATTGGGTGAGCATACAGCCGAGAGGGCAAGCTTGGGCTCGACCGCGCGGCGATCGAAAGGCTCGCGCACGAGGGCATCATCGGCATCGTCGGTGACCTGCCGTGACGGCTTCAACATTGCCGGTGTGGCGCTCGCTGCTATTCGTGCAGGTTACCGCCAGGCGCTTTGTCGACGGGGCGGCCAGGCGCGGCGCCGATGCGATCATCCTCGATCTCGAAGACAGCGTTGCCGCCTCCGAGAAAGAGCGGGCGCGAACTCTGGTGCCGGAGGCGGCCGAGATCGTCTCGCGGGGCGGGGCCGATGTCGTGGTCCGCATCAATCGGCCCCTGCGCCTGGCGGTGCGTGACATCGAGGCGGTGGTGGGGCCGCGCGTCTTGGCGCTGGGCCTACCGAAGATCGACAGCGCCGAACACGTGCGGCTGATCGCCGAGATCGTCGACGAAGTCGAAGCCGAACGCGGCGTGGCGTCGGGGGACGACGCGGTTGATCGCGATGGTCGAGACCGCCGCGGCCTTCTTCCGCCTCGCCGAGATCGCACGCGCCCACTGCGGCTCTGCGCGCTCAACCTCGGCGCCGAGGATTTCGCCACCTCGGCCGGTATCGCGCCGGACGCCGAGGCGCTGTCGACGCCGAAGCAGACGGCGGTGATCGCCGCCCGCGCCGCCGGGGGGCTTCATCGGCTCGATTGCCGAGTTCAACGATCTCGACGGGTTTCGCTCGACGATTCGCCGCTCGCGCCGCGTCGGCTTCATCGGCGCCTCGGTCATTTACCCGAGCCAAGTGCCGATTCTGAACGAAGAGTTCCGGCCGCGCCCCGACGAGGTCGACCATGCTCGGCGCGTCGTCGCTGCCTATGACAAGGCTTTGGCGGAGGGCGTGGGCGCCGTCACCGTCGAGCGCAAGATGATCGACGTGCCGGTCGTCGAACGCGCCCAGTTGCTGCTCGAGCGCGAGGCGGAGATCGCCACCCGCGAGGCGAACATGGCCCGCTTAGGCAGCTGATCCGCAGCTCGAGATCTGGTAATCTGGTTTCGGTTGGTCATGCCGGGGTTCGGCACGACATTTGCGTCGGTGCAACGGGCAAGGCCTAGCCCAGGGAGGGAAGTTCATGCTGTCACGTAGGTCTCTGATCATCCAGCTGTCGTCGACAGCGCTCCTCGGCACTCTGGCGGCGCACGCTCGCTACGCAGCCGCGGCCGACAAAACGGTCAAAATCGGCATCAACCTGCCCTTTACCGGGGCCGACGCGCACGATGCCGAACTAATCAAGGACGGCGCCTTGCTGGCGATCGACGAGGCCAATGCGCAGGGCGGGGTCGCCGGCTACAAGATCGAGGTCCTACTGCTCGACGACGGCACCGCCACCGCCGGGCAGTATGATCCGGCACAGGCGGCTACCAATGCCCGCAAAATGGTCGCCGACAAAGAGGTGGTCGCGGCGATCGGCCCGCAAATGAGCGGTTCAGGTAAGGCGATGTCGCCAATCTTGAGCCAGGGCGATCTCGCGACGATCACCCCGAGCTCGACCAACCCCGACATCACCGACCCGAAATTTGCCGGACAATATCGGCCCAAAGGCAAGCCGATCTATTTCCGGACCGTGACCACCGACGCCTTTCAGGGCCCGAACATGGCCAACTATTACGCCGACGTGCTCAAGGTCAAATCGGTCTACGTGCTCGACGACAGCGGTGCCTACGGGGTCGGGATCGCCGACACGTTTCAGGCGCAAGCCGAAAAACGCGGCATCAGGGTGCTCGGCCGCGACCAGCTCAATCCCAAGGAGACCGACTACTCAACGACCCTGACCAAGATCAAATCGCTCAATCCCGATGCGCTCTACTACGGCGGCGTAGCCCAGGCCGGGGTGAAGCTGGTCAAGCAGACCTTCGACATTCTTCCCAAGATGATCAAGGGTGGTGGCGACGGCATGTACGCGGCCGAAATATTGCGCGGCGCCGGGTTCCCCGCCGCCGAGGGGTGGTATGCAACGATCGCCGCCCCCAACATCCTGGAAAATCCCGAAGCGGCACCGGTCATCGCCCGCTTTGCCCAGAAATTTGGGCAGCAGCCGGAGAACTACTCGATCACCGCCTATGATGCCGCCCTCGTCATCCTCGATGCGATAAAGCGCGTGGCGGCTTCCGGCAAAGAGATCACCCGCGAGACCATGCGGGACGCCATGCAGACCGGCCATGTCAAGACCATCCAGGGCGAAATCGCCTTCGACGACAACGGCGATTTGCAGAACCGGGTGATCAGCGTGTTCCGCATCGTCAAGGACGACAAGTATCCACTGGATGAGGTCCTGCACCAGTACAAGTATCTCGGAGTGGCTCCGCAGAGCGCGTAACCCACGAGGCAGCCGCCCGTGTCCGACTATGCCGTGCTGCTCCAGCAGGTGATCAACGGGCTGAGCCTGGGCGCGATGTATGCCCTCTTGGCTCTCGGCTTCACCTTGGTCTACGGCATCCTCGAGCTGATCAACTTCGCGCATTTCAACGTCTTCATGGTCAGTTCGTTTGTCGGGATGTGGGCGCTTCAGCTGCTCGGCATCTCGGGCCAGGAACAGGTGTTGACCGGGTTGGCGCTA
>Ga0318561_10000790_pt1 | contig 10461 bp, 16 predicted proteins | sample GRESIP065b5f23_FD_202526 | JGI IMG/M metagenome (GOLD analysis project Ga0318561, IMG submission 202526) | Tropical soil microbial communities from Luquillo Experimental Forest, Puerto Rico - GRE.SIPMG.065b5f23 | ecosystem: Environmental > Terrestrial > Soil > Tropical forest > Bulk soil... | reverse complement strand
GGTCCGCACACCATCTATTCGGCGCCAGCACCGCGCTGAATTGCCGACGGCGACCGCGGGGTCGGCGAACCTTGCGCGGACCAAGGCCCGGGGGGCGCGGGGGCGAATGTGGCGTTCAGAGGGCTGCTGGCGGGCTGCGGTCAGGTGTTGGGGTCTGGGCCGGGATCGCCACCCTGGACGCGTTGGTCTAGCCGGCCGAGGTAGAGCAGCCATCCCTTGCGGTGGTGCTCGCGTTGGTCTTCGTCGGGCAGGCCGTAGTGGCGCAGCACGACGCGGGTCCCGCCGGCCTCGGCCCGCAGCGTGATGACCACGCGGGTGGTGCCGGGCGGGACGGTGTCGTCGTGGGTCCAGCCCCAGGTGAATACCAGCCGGTGCGGCGGGTCGACCTCGACGAACTCCCCAGCCGCCTGGACGCCGTCACGCATCACGACGCGGTAGCGGCCTCCCGGCACTGGCTCCAGCGCCGCGTCGGTGCCCATCCATTGGACGTAGCGGCCGGGGTCGGTGAAATAGGGGAATACCGTCTGGGGCGCGGCCGCGATATGAACGCTCACCTCGACCACCCCGGCAGCGGTCATGACCGGTCCTTGTCTCGCTGCTCGGCCTCGGCCAGGTCCTTGACCCGGTGCAGGCCCCGCCGCCAGTGATCCTCGACGGCGGCGCGGAGGGAGCCCAGAGCGGCCTTGTCGGCGTGGTAGAGGCGGCTGGTGCCCGCTCGGCGCTCTACCACAAACCCGGCCTCCTTGAGCACCCGCAGGTGCTGGCTGACCGCTGACCACGACACCTCGAACTGCGCCGCGATCTGCCCCGCGGACAGCTCCCGGTCCCACACCAGCTCGAGGATGCGCAGCCGCCGGGGCGCGGCGATCACCTGCAGCGGTTCCACGGCTGCCCCCTCCATCGGCCTGTCCCGGTGCCTGCCGCCAGGAAGTGGCGTTTGACACCAGTTCACTATTTTAGATAGAACTAAAATAGTGGCCGGCAAGCCCAGGATCAAACTGGAGGGCTTCATGGACCGATCGATCATCCTGGCCACCGATATCGAGGCCGACCGCGCTCGCGTCTTTGAGATCTTGTCGACCACTCAGGGCCAGCGTGGCTTCTGGACTGCCGACTGTGAGGTGTCCGGCGGCCACGCGCGGTTCGGCTTCCCGCAGGCCCCGGTGGACCTGCTCACCGATGTGGCTGCCGAGCCAGGCAAGCTTGTCCGGATGCGGGTCACGTCCGGCTTCCCGTTCTGGGAGGGCTCGGCCTGGGCATGGGAGCTGGGCGAGCCGGCCCGCGCGCCAGCCGGAACCGGCGTGCTGTTCCGGCACTACGGCTTCGGCGAGGGGTACGCCGAGATCGACTTCGCCCACACCGCCCAAACCTGGGCGCTGATCCTGGCCCGGCTCTCCGGCTACGCCGCCAGCGGGCAGCCACAGCCGTTCTTCCCCGCGCCCACCTAACACCGGCCGCATCTACACCCCGCGCTGCATGTGCGCCAAGCCCGCGTAGACGCGCAGCAAGACCGTGACGCCGTGGCAGGCTCGCCGGGCGACCTCGGGAGCAGGGACACCGGCGTCTACAAGCTCGTGACCCGCGACATGGTCGCCCTCGTCTAGCGCTGCAAGATCACCGGGGGAGACCTCACCATCACCGACGAAGCATCCGCCTTCCGCTGGGCCACCGACGACCAGGTCGCCGACCGGATGGACGAGACCTACGCCGTGCGCGTCCTCGACGCCCTCAGCGACGAGCACCCGACAGCAGTGCGCTACCACGACGGCGTGCACCTCCTAGAGCTCTCTAACGATCAGGCCGAGCCAGGCTGACTGCGCAGCCGGGAAGGGCGAGAATCATGAGGTGGCGCACGCCCGGTTCCCTTGCGGCCCTCGACTACGCACTCAGCCCGGCGAGTGATGGCTTCCCATGAGTGAGAATACGAACTCAGCTTCTAACGCAGCTCGAACTTCGGTTCTTCGTACAGTTAGGGCTCGCTCACGCGGTCGAGGGCTTGTTCCGATACGTGACGACCTGCAGGCAGAGTTTGTAGCCCGAGGGATCCAGGTCCCAGAAGAACAACTGGACCACATGGCGGAAGCGATCGCACGAAGCTATGGCATTGCAGGCCCACTTCGTCTTTTCAGGGATTCACTGGCTGCGGCAGGGGAAGTCTGGCGGGTTTTGAAGGAGTCGGAAGGCCCTGATTGGCTTCAACCGCCAAAAGGTAGCTACCCACAAGCGGAAGCATTCTATAACGTGAGGCTAGAGGGGGTGGAGCAGCACAAGGATCTTGTGGCTCGCGCATATGAAGTTATCAGGGACGATGATGACGATGAAGTCGTGGTTTGTACGTGGCTTTCGATTGAGCGGGACGCGGCAAAACGACCGTCGCGAGTGCAAGTGAATGTCGGCAATGCGGCGATCGGCTATATCTCTAAAGGAGATTTCTCAGGTCTCTATCGGATGATAGAAAGCGCTGAGCGCCGCGGAAGGGTGATATGGGTAGATTCCTTCATCGTGCCCGATAAAGAGCGCTACATCGTTGACGTGAGGTTGCCAGCAAGAGAGTAGTTACGTCCTGGCCGATGACATCGTGGCCCTACGGTCACCCGGTCGCGCAGCTCGCCTCCCGGGCGAGAACTGGACGTGATAGCTGCCGCTTTACGACCGAGCACTCGCTGATCAGTCGAACCTAGCCGCACTATGGCGATGCGGTCCGCTGACCGCTCGTCTCGACCCGCCGGGCCACCGCCTGGAACACCCGGTAAGCGAGGTCATCACGACACTGCGCACCACAACCGGGCCGCGCTGCCGAATTTGGCCGTTCTTAGAATCAAGGCGGCGCCTGCGGCGCCGCGGCCTGGCGTCAGCGCCAGGCTCAGCTTTTGGGGGAGGCCTGCCTGGCGCACGCCGGGCCACGTAACCGGGGAGCCACCAGATCAGCCCGGCTCCTGGCTACACGGCTGCGCAGGCGACCGGCCTGTGCGCCTCCGCCCGATCGTCCTGCCTGGACTGGATGTGCGCACTAGCCGGGTGCCCGCAGTGTTGCCGGGTGCCGTATGGCGGACGGTGAAGACGTAGGGCGCCACAGGCGATGCCCGCTGCGGCGAAATCAAGTCGCTGACGTCTGAGGGGCCAACGTAGTGTTGCACGGTGCTTGAGGTAACAGCCTGCGTGGACGAGCCGGATGAGCTGGCCTCGCTGGAGGTCTACAACACGGTGTGGCCGCACGACGCCGTGACGATCGACGCGGTGCACTCATACAGGGACAGCGCTCAGGATTACATCGACTACCTCGTCCGCGAGGATGGCGTCATCCTGGGGTGCGGGGTGGGGGCTATCTTCGCCTATCGCGCGCGCCGGGTCGTTGCGCTCATCATCGTGCTCGCCGGGCAACGCCGGCGCGGCGCTGGCACGGCACTGTATGAGGCGATCTCCAGGTGGGCCAGCGAGCGAGGGGCAGGCGACCTGGGGGTGTCGGTCGCCGGCAACGATCCGGAGAGCCTGTCGTTTGCCCAGCGGCGCGGCTTCACCGAGGAACGGCGCGAGGTGGGCCTGGTGCTCAGCCTCGCCGGCCTTTCACCGCCGCAGGTCCAGCCACCGGCCGGGATCGAGATCGTCACCTGGGCGCAACGGCCCGAGCTGGCACGCGGGATGTATGAGGTCGACCTCGAAACCCATCCTGACATCCCCGGCTTCGAGGACATCGCCGCCGAACCATTCGAGGACTGGATGGCGCACAACATGCGGCGGCCCACCGACTCTCCCGAGGCGACGTTCATCGCGCTCGCCGGCGAGGAGGTCGTGGGCCTCGCGAAACTGTCGCTGACCGCGCCGGCGGCCGCGGGCCACGCCATGACCGCCGTCAAGAGAGCCTGGCGCGGACGCGGCATCGCGCGTGCCCTGAAGGCGGCAGAAATCAACTGGGCGCTCGCCAACGGCTACACCGAACTCCACACCAGCAACGAGGAGCGGAATGCACCGATCAACCGCCTGAACGCCCGCCTCGGCTACCGACCCGGAATCGGGCGGATCCACCTAGCCGGCCCCATCATTGGTGCATCCTCTCGATGAGACCTGGGCTGGCCACGATCATGTCGTGGGTGATCTTGGGGTTGCTGATCTGCGGTTTCGCGGGTTGTGGTGACTGGGGAGGCGCAATGGCCGGGTGTCCGTAGAGTTGCCGGACGCCGTATGTGCGGACGGTGAAGACGTCCTCGGGCGCCACTGCGGTGCAGATCGTGTACTCCTCTCACCGTGGGTCGCGGCAGATCGAGCACCTGGGGTCGGCGCACAGCGGCGCTGAGGTGGAATTGCTGAAGGCGGCGGCGCGGCAGCGCCTGGCGGCCGGGCAGGGTGAGCTTGACCTGGGCTGGCGGTGGGCGCCCCCGGGTGGTCCGCTGCCGATCACGGCCTCGCGGATGGGTCATCTGTGGGATGCCCTCCTGCACGGCTTTCGGGTGCTGGGGTTCGAGCGTGCCGCTGGCGGTGATGAGGTGTTCGCTCAGCTGGTGCTGGCGCGGATCATCGAGCCCACCAGGGCGCGCCTCGACAACATGGAGGAGGCGCCCGATGAGGTGGTGATTATCGTTGTCGAGCTGCCGTTCCTGGAAGAAGGCACTTGAGGCAATGTCGGCACCACCTGGTCGCCATGTTTGATGCCTGTCCGGGCAAGGCTGGCATGGAACCGGAAATGCCTGGACAGCCCTTAATGATGGCTGACCAGCACGACCGCGAGCACGACCACCATCGCGCCGAGGGCAACGCCCATGATGATCACTGCGGCGTTGGTCAGGCCAGCCAGGTGCAGCCGCTCTGCTCGCGCTTCGGCGCGCTTTGCCCGTTCGCGCTCGGCCTCACTCGGCTTCGGCGGCTTCCTGGCCCAGGGCGGCGGTGGAACGCGCGGCCCGCGCCCGGGAAGGCGCGTGAACGGCCGCCACTTCGGCCCCCCAAACCGCCAGTTCCATGACAAGTTCTCCGGGCTATACGGGTCGTCGGGGTCATCCATCGACACCTCGCGAGTGAGCGCCTGCTTAGCTCCGAGTATGCGGCAATCAGACGCGGGGGTCAGCGGGTATCTGATGCCCCTTGTGTGATCGCCCATCTTGCCGCCCGCCGTGTGACTGGCGAGAGCGATCTCCGACCCCCCCGGAAACTCTGAGCGAGGCGCTGGCCCGCATCGCCCCGGCCCGGCGCGCGTTCTTCGGCGGCCGTGCCCGGTGCGCGCGGCCAGGCCAGGTCGCGGCGGTCAGACCTCGGCGACCACCTCGTAGCGTCCAGTGCGATCGGGACCGGGCTGGGTGCCCCGCCCCGCGGCCTCACGTTGAGCCTTGATCTTCGCCGATACCCCCGGCATCACCGCGCCAGGCGCGTCGGCGTTCTTCCAGATCAGCACTCCCATGCGTTTGCCATTCTCCCGGTCAACCGCCCAGTAGGCGGCAATCAGGCCCTCGGCGCCCTTGATCGCGGGCACTACCTCTTCGGTAATGTGCCGGACGCCCTCCTGCAGCGCCTCAGGCGCCTCGTCGAACTCGGCCCAGGTCAGGTACATCGTTGCCCCCCTCTGTAGATGTGGTGATAAGCCAGGCCCCAGCGAGGCTGCCCGGCCTAGTTAACGACTCTGGGCACTAGTGTGCTCTGCGGGACCCGCCGGGTGCAGTTTGGGTTGCAGTTCACTGCCGTCCGCGCTGGTCCAGGGTCTGGAGTCCCAGGCCTGCGACTCCGCTGTCATGAGTGCCGCCCGAGCACGAACACGAACCGGTCATCGAATTCCAGCACTTGTTCTGGGTGTTCACGCTCGATTTCGCTGATGCCGTTTTCAAGCTCAGCGTCGTCGAACTTGGACAGCAGCGACATGTGCCGGTCGCGGACCATGGCGATGTACCGGTCCTTCGCGAACCGCCGCTGGTAGGTGTCATGGGTCACCGTGACGACCAGCCCGGCCGCATCCATCGCCGCGGCTATGTCCGCAGGGTCTGGCTGATGCTCGGTGAATGCCTCAAGCGCGCGCCGGAACAAAGGATAGGAAATCACCGTAGGAAGGGTGACCACCAGCATGCGGCCACCGGGCGCCAGCAAGCTGGCCAGCCCAGCAATCACCGTCTCGCGGTGGCGGACGTGGTGCAGCGCTTCCTTGATCAAGATTGCGTCGACGTGATCGTAGGGAAGCCTGACTGCCCGTGACGCAACCTGTTCCGCTGAAGCGTGGACGGGCACGAGAGCCCCGCTGGTGGTGGGCAGCTCCGCCAGCATGCTCGACGATGGGTCAACGCAGACCACTTCGCGGGCCTGGGCGATAAGAGCCTTGCTGAAGATGCCAGTGCCGCAGCCCAGGTCAACGACCCGATCATCAGCTCGCAGATCCAGCCGCTCAAGGATGCGCTCGCTCATCCACCGGTTGAAGGCCCCGCTGTGGGCGGCCCAGTTCTCGTCGTAGCTGGCCGCCAGGCGATCGTAGTGATCTCTAGTGCTTCCTGACACAGGTCCTTCCCCTATAGCCGCGGCGGATACCTGTTCGATCTCGTCTGCGCCAGCCTGGGCCGGGCATGTGTCGCGGCCGGCTCGAGGCAGCCGGGTCTGCCGCCGCTCAGGGCTGGCCTGCGTACCGGACCGGGACGGTGGCGGACTGGGACGGGGGGATGACGGCGATGGGGGTGAAGTAGACCGTGCCGGTTCCGGAGCAGGGCAGGGTGAGCGAGGTGGGCAGCGGCCGGGGCCGGTCGTAGCGGGTGAACACCGGCGTCGCGGTGGCGGGCTGGGCGGCGGCCGGCGGCGGGGCGGTGAAGAACACCCCGATCTCGGAGTCGTTGCCGGTGTAACCGAGCGAGCCGGCCGCGGGCGGGAACAGTTGGTGGACCGCTAGGGTCTGCCCGGCCATCGGGTGGCCAGTCTGGCCGGGCTTGACGGGCCCGAAGCAGGCCATCTTGATGGTGATAGGGGTGCTGGTGTTGCCGTCCGTGCCGTTGATGACCCCGGTGAAGTACTGCTCCGGTCCTACGGGGCTCGCCCGGGCCGGGCCTGCCTGTATCCCGGCCGCGATCACGGCCGCGACGGGCAGGCCCAGCAGCGCTGAGGATCGCCGCACGGTCCCCATCGCCCTCATCTCCCTCCCGCACCAGTGTTCGTTATGGTTTCCGCCAACGGGCCCGCCTGTCAACGTCCGGGCAGGTCGGGCGGTCACGCTGGGCCATCAGCGCGGATGTCGGGACAGTGTCGCTGGCATGCCAGACCCTGGCCCGGGCTAGCAAGTGTCAGCGGCCCAGCGCCGCTCTTCCCCCTCCGGCCGTCGTCCCGCCATCCCGGCGTGCACGGGGGCAGCAAGGCCCCTTCCGTCGTGGCAGCATCAAAACACGAGGCGGTCAGCTTCCTTTCCCTGTCCGCGCCGATGGCCGAGGCTACAGGTATGAGCCGAAAGGTTGTCATTATCGGTGCTGGAATCGCGGGGGTGACGGCCGCCGTCGCCCTGGCCCGCAAGGGCCTGGACGCCGAGATCTACGAGCAGGCACCCGAGCTGAAAGAGGTTGGGGCCGGCGTTGGCCTGTGGGGCAACGCCTTCCGGGCCCTCAGGGCGATCGGGCTGGCCGATGGCGTCATGCGCCTGGCTGGGGAGGCTGCCGGGTCCGGCATCAAGCGACCCGACGGGGGATGGCTGTTGTACCAGCCCTACGAGATCATGCAAAAGCGCTGGGGGGCCGGCTTCGCCAGCGTGCACCGCGCCGAACTCCACCGCCTTCTCGCCGGCCAGCTGGATCCTTCGGCCGTTCACCTGGACGCGCGCTGCACCGGGATCTGCGACGCCGGGAACGTCGGCCCAATGCGTGCCAGCAGCACCGACGGTGAGGTCAGCGAACTTCGGTGTACTCGCTGCGATCCAGTTGCACGACGTTGGTGTAGTCGCCGCCCCCTGGCTCTTCGACGTGGGTGTACTGGCTGTCGTCCAGTTGCACCAGAGAGAAGGTGCTCCCGGAGACCAGCTTGCGCAGGTGCCGTATCCCGCTGACGCCCGCGAACGCGACAGCGATGGCGGCGGCCAGGACCGAGCCGCCAAACAGCGCGAGCCCGCCGACGACGTGTCCCAGCATCATCATGACGACCCCGGCCAGCAGGGCCACCGGCACGACCGCCACCAGCAGCAGCGCGAGCAGCGTCGCAGCGATCACGGCAATGGCCGGCCTGCCCGGCGTCCGCTCCACGTACCAGCCGGTCATCACGCTCACCTCTCAAGGCCCAGAGCCCTCAATGCCCGGACCCGCTTAGGCAACACGATATGTCGCGTCATCTACGTCAACGCGCCTCTGGATCAGAATCATCCCGTGACTGAATCGCCCCGTTGACCCGCGGGCGGGAGGCGGACACTGTGGACCCGGTTGCGTGTCCTGTCCCAGAAGGAGTTCCGTGCCACGCGGATCACCCGGTTCCCCGGGTTGGGGTCCGCGGGAGCCTGGGCGGTCGTGCATCGCTCCGGTTGGCTGCCGGGCTACCCGGCTTGGCCGTATTCCCAGATCCTGGCGTTCGAGGCGGGGGTTGACGTGGGGACTGAGCCGGCGCCCCACAGCGACGTGGTTCCCGGAACAAGCGCGATCGGGCCCATGCTGCCGGAGGTGAGCGTGGTCCGGCTCCACTGGCCGCCGGCCGAGTAGTGCAGTACCGAGGTCTGGCTCGGGCCGGTGGAGCCATCCAGCCAGAACCCGCCGTGCCCATCGGGGGCGAAGAACCACAGTGTGATGCCCGAATAGGGTGCCTTGACGCTCGTCCACGTGCTGCCGTTGAAGTGCACCAGCTGTGCCTGGCCGCCGCTGGCGTTCCCCGCGATCGCCCACACGTTGGTGCCTGACAGCGCCAGGATGCCCCGAAACAGCAGGCCGTTCAGGGCTGGCGCGGTCACCGGCTGCCAGCCGGTGCCGTTGTAGTGCGTGAGCATGTCACCGCAGGGGCCCGTTGAGGTTGCGCCGATGGCCCAGATGTTCGTGGCCGACACGGCGCTGGCTGATACCAGCCCGGCGGCGCTGCCGGTGACTTTGGTCCAGGTCTTCCCGTCGAAGTGCCAGGTGCCGGCGCCGGGCCCAAGCCCGGAACAGCCGAACGCCCAGACGTCGCTGTCGCTGACCGCGGTGATCCCGGTGGACAGCAGGCCCGAGGACCCGGGTTCCTGCTCGGCCAGCGACCAGCGGCGGCCGTCCCAATGCAGGATGTCCCCGTTGGTCTCGGTGACCGCCCACACGCTGCTGGCGGACACAACGTCAGCGGCGTTGATCTCGCTGTGCAGGCCGGAGGGCAGCGGGCTACCGCTCCATGTCGCGCCGTTCCAGTGCTCCGCGACCGGGACTCCGGGGGCCGGGGCGCCGGCCAGGTTGGTGCTGCCGAACGCCCAGGCATCACCGGGTCCCGGCACGGCAACAGCGGTGTAGCCGGAGTAGTTCGTGGCTACCCCGTCGTGGTGGGTGAGCACCGATCGCCAGCCGGTGGTGGCCGCTTGGCCGGGCAGCGCCACGGCCAATGCCAGTACGGCGGCGGCGGCCGGCGCCGCGGCCAGCACGGCGCGACTGCGGCGGAACGGCTTCATGCGAACTCCCTACTTGCCTGGGTATGACATGCCCGCTGAGCGCCCCGGCCAGTGGAGAGGCCTGGCACAGGGTACGCGCCTATCGGAGCAATTGAGACCAGACAGGAGGTCGGGCGAATGCCGCGCCGCGGCGCCCGTGTGCGCTCGTAAGAAACTTGGTGTAATCGTCGCGTCTGTTTCTGCCCGTCGAGCGCGGCCACTGACGAGGCAGCGGGCCGCCGCACCGAAGGGAAGCTGAACCGCATGTCGAATGAGAGCATCCCTGTCCCGGTCGAAACCGAGTTGGACGCGTTGTTCGGCCAATACACGGCCGCGGGGCAGGCGCGCGGCCTGGTGTACGGACTGGCGGGCCCCGAAGGGCTGCTTCACTCTGCCGGATTCGGTGTGGTGAACGACGCGGGACTCGTGCCGGACGAGAACACGGCGTTCCCTATCGCCTCCATGTCCAAGAGCTTTGTTGCGTCCGCGGCGCTCCTGGCGCGCGATCGTGGCGCGCTCTCGCTGGAGGACCCGATCACCAAGTGGCTTCCCGAGTTCAGCGGTGCGGGGACAGTGGAAGACCCGTGCCAGCCACCCACCGTGAGGATGCTGTTCAGCATGTCTGGCGGCCTGACCGAGGACAATTCATGGGTCGACCCGTTTATCGACGCGACCGAACAGGATCTGCTCGCCCAGGTCAGCCGCGGCGTGCGCTACAGCCACCTGCCGGGAACCGCCTATGAGTATTCCAATCTCGGGTACACGCTCGCCGGTCTCGCGGTCGCCCGGGGCGGTGGGCCAGCCCATTGAGCGCTTCGTGGAGAACGAGGTGCTCGCGCCGCTCGGCCTCACGTCGACGTGGTTCGACAACGCCGCGCCAGCGGACATCGTGCGTGCCAGCGGCTATTCGCTTGATCCCAATGGTCACTGGGTTC
>Ga0318561_10000788_pt1 | contig 10475 bp, 10 predicted proteins | sample GRESIP065b5f23_FD_202526 | JGI IMG/M metagenome (GOLD analysis project Ga0318561, IMG submission 202526) | Tropical soil microbial communities from Luquillo Experimental Forest, Puerto Rico - GRE.SIPMG.065b5f23 | ecosystem: Environmental > Terrestrial > Soil > Tropical forest > Bulk soil... | reverse complement strand
GAGTGGGCTTTCATGCTCACCGGTTACAGCGAATGTATCGACAGCTTCTTCGCCTTCGGGCTGTTCGAAGCGGCGCGGCGCTCGGGCTTCTTTCCACCGGCGCTCGTCGATACCTTCGAGCCGGTGATGCAGGAAGAGGCCCGCCACATCCTGTTCTTCGTCAACTGGGCCGCGTGGCACCGGCGCACGATGCCGTGGTGGCGCCGGCCGTGGTTCGAGGCGAAGGTGCTCGGCATCTGGACGGTGCTGTTGTGGGAGCGCGTGCGCATCGCCCGCGACGTCGGTCATGGCGTGCAGGACAATAACTTCACCCTCAGCGGGGCCAAGTCGGTCGGGGCCGACGTCAGCCCGGCCCAGCTCATCGAGCTGTGTCTGGCGGAGAACGAGCGGCGCATGGGCGCCCTCGATGAGCGACTGGTGAGACCGGCCGCAGTGCCGGCGCTCGCGCGCCTGGCGCTTCGTGTCATGCAGGCACGTGGCGAGGCGCCGCGCCGCTAGATCACGGTCGCCGCCGACATGAAGTTGCGCTTCGCCCTGCTCGCCGCGGTGGGAGTGGCCCTCGCCCTCTACCTGGTCCGCTACGTCGGCTGGCATGCGGTGCTGTCCGCAGCGGCCACGATCGGCTGGACCGGCTTCGCGCTGTTCTGCCTGGGTGCGCTCGCGCTGTTCGTGCTGCTCGGTACGGCCTGGCAGGTACTGCTGCCGGCGGCCCTTGCTCCGCGGCTGCGCGTTCTGATCGGGGCGCGCCTGGTGCGCGATGCGGGCGCCGAGGTGCTGCCGTTGTCACAGCTCGGCGGTATCGCGCTCGGCGTGCGCGCGGCGATGCTGCAGGGCATGTCGGCGGCGCTCGCCTCGGCCTCGATGATCGTCGATGTGACTGCCGAGATGCTGGCGCAGATCGCCTACGCGGTGCTAGGCGTCGCGATCCTGCTGGCGCGCGTGCCCCGGAGCTCGCAGGTGACGTCGCTGACGAGCGCGTGCGTGATCGGACTGTTGCTGGCGGCGGTCGCCGCGGGACTGTTCATCACGGTGCAGCGCCGCGGTGGACGGATCACTGCGCGACTCGCGAGGACGCTGCGGCGCAGCGCGGGGCACACTTTCACCGGAGTCGGCCGCGCGCTGGAGATCATCTACCGCTCGCCCGTGCGTGTGGTTCTTTCCGTCGCGTTGCATCTCGCCGCCTGGGTCGGCAACGGTGCGGTCGTGTGGCTCGGCTTTCGCCTCATCGGCGCGCACATCGACGTGGCGGCGGCGATCGCGATCGAGAGCCTCGTGTACGCGATACGCAGCGCGGGCGCCTTCGTCCCGAACGCACTCGGGGTGCAGGAGGGCGCTTATCTGGTGCTCGGGCCGCTGTTCGGCGTGCCGCCGGACCTGGCGCTGGCCATCTCGGTGCTGAAACGAGCGCGGGATATCGCCATCGGCGTGCCGGTGCTGCTGAGCTGGCAGGCCGCGGAGGGCCGCCGGGCGTTCCAGACCGCGGTGCGTTCCCCGGCGGGCGATGGCGGGGCTCAGTGAGCGGTCAAGCGCAGCGCGAACGCCACGCCCACCTCGTTCCCAACCTGATCGGTCGCCTTCCAGTCGCCCTGGCCCACGCCGTAATCCAGGCGCAGCAGGCTGGTCTTGCCGCTCATGTAGCCCACCGCGACGCCGCCCTCGGTGGCGGTGCGAAAGCTGAAGGGCACCCGCATGTCATGCGTGACGCCGCGGATCGTGAGCTTGCCGACGGCCTCGTAGCCCGCCGCCGTCTTGTTGATCTGGCTCGCGGCGAAATGCGCCTGCAGAAACTTGGCCACCGCGAGCAGATCTCCTCCGCGCACCGCGTCGTCGCGCTCCTGATCGCCGGTGTCGACCGAGCTCATCTCGACGATGACATCGAGACGGCTGGCGGCGAGATTCTCGGGTGAGAAATCGAAGCTCACCGTGAAGTGCTTGAAATGGCCCTTGTTCCATGCCCCCGCCTGCAGGAAGGTGAACTCCAGCGAGCTCTTCGCCGGGTCGAGCACGTAATGCGCCAGGTCCGGCGCCGCGGCTGCGGCGGGCAGCGCCGCGGCGAGGATCTGCACCGCGAGCCACACCGCCGGACTCGCCGCCGGTCGCAGGATTCTCATTGCCGCGACTCTTTAGTCCTGTGGGAAGTGAGCGGCAGCATGCGCCGCAGGACGTCGTCCTTGAGCACGAAGTGATGCTTGAGCGCGGCCAGCAAATGGATGATGGCAACGACCCCGAGGGTCCAGGCCAGGACCCCGTGCGTGGTCAGCAACGCCTCATAGAGCATCTTGTTCTTCGGCACCAGGTCCGGGAGCGTGAAGATCCCGAACCAGCTCACGGGAAACCCGCGCGCCGAGGACATGGTCCAACCCGCAAGCGGAACGGCGAACAGCAACGCATACAGCAGCGCGTGCGTGAAGCGCGCGAGCGTGCGCTCCCAGGGTCTGAGAGTGTCCGGCAACGGTGGTGTCGGATTGGTCGAGCGCCACGCGAGACGCACGATCGCCAACATGAGTATGGTGATGCCGACCGACTTGTGCCGCGCCAACAGCCCGAGTTTCCTGGCACCGGGCGGCAGATCATCGAACAGAGTGGCGAGCGTGAACTGCGTGATGATGAGCACGACGATCAGCCAGTGCAGCAACTGCGCGACCGCTCCCCAACGTTGTCTGGTGTTCCTGATGGCCATCTGGTTAAGCTTATGCGCGTGAGTCGGCGTTGGAAACTCCTGTTGCCGGCGCTGCTGTCGCTGGCAACGCTCGACGGGTGCCCCTCGCCGCCGCGCGTCCCGCCGCCCGCGCCGCCGGCCGCGGCACCGCCACCGGCCGCGCACCGCGGCACGCCCTACGACATCGTTCCGCAGGAGTCGCTGCTGACCATTCTGGTGTATCGCGGCGGCGCGCTGGCGAGCGCCGGGCACAATCACGTCATCGCCTCACATGACCTGAGTGGCGCGATCTTTATTCCCTCCGAGATCCTGCAGAGCAGCTTCGAGGTGCACATCCCCGTGGCCGCGCTCACGGTCGATGAGGCGCCGCTGCGCGCCCAGCAACCTGGCACGGACTTTCCGCCCGACGTTTCCGAGGGCGCCAAGGAGGGCACCCGGCGCAACATGCTGAGCGAGGCGCTGCTCGATGCGCAGCACAATCCCGAGATCGTGCTGCGCTCGCTGCGGCTCGAGCCGGCCGCCGGCGCCGCGGCGGGCTCCGGCGCGGTGCTCGCACAGGTGCAGAGCACGGTGCGGGGTCAGGAGCGCACCTTCACGGTGCCGGTGCGCTATCGGCGCGGCGAGCACGACGGCACGTTCGAGGTATCGGGAGACTCTCCACTGCGGCAGAGCGAGCTCGGGCTGACGCCTTTCAGCGCCATGCTGGGGGCGCTGCAGGTTCAAGACGAGATGCGTGTCAGTTTTCGCATCGTCGCCAGGGCAGCCGCAATCAAAACAGATCCTGCGGGCACGCCGTGAACCCGTCCCTGGGGGTTCTCAGTCGGCAGCTTCGAGCAGCAGCAACGGCGTTCCGCCCGGAGCTTCGAGGAGTCCGCTGCCGGCACCGGCCTGCACCGCCGCCGGAGCGGGTGCAACTGCGAAACCGAGCGTACGCAGCCGCTCGAGGCGCGCGGGCATGTCGGCGGCACGGAACACCAGCAGCGCCCGTGCACACAGCTGCGGCCGGTGGAAGGCGAGATCGAGGTGGTCGCTGGTCAGCGTCAGGTGCGGATACGGTGCCTGCGCTTCCTCCGCCGCGACGAATCCGAGCGGCTCCCAGAACGCCTGAGCCTTGCTGAAGTCTCCGGCCGGCAGACTCACCTCGGCGAAGTCGCCACACCGCGAGACTTCCGTGGCATCACGCGCGACCGGTGAGTAAGTGCGCGCCTCGAGCACCGCGACCTCGTGCCCGAACGGATCGCTGAAGGCGATCTCGTTGAACACCTCCTCGCCGGTGTTACAGCGCGTGAGATGTATGCCCGCCGCAGCGAAAGCACCGAGGCTCGCAGCCAGGCCGGGCCGCACGAAGCTCAGTATCGGCGAGGGGCCGCCGCGCTGGTGCAGTCCGATGAACAGCCGCGCGTCGGTGAGCACTCCATAGGGGTGCGAGAAAGTGTCGGCGGTCGGGGCCTGACCGAAGCCCAGGCGCTCGTAGAATTCCACCGCGCTGCGCACGTCCTCCACTGCGACGCTGAACTCGTGGAAGGTCCCGGCGAGGGGCAGCGGTGCGGGGGTGGTCATCAGGCCGGGGCGCCGTGTGCCGTACCGGGCAGGTGCTCGCGCAGCCCCCCCGTCCAGCCTTGGCAGCGTTGCGCGACGAGACTCGCGAGAAAGTGGGCGTGACCGCCGCTGGCATTGAGCGCCGGCACGTACTCGAAGCGCTGGCCACCGGCCCGCACGAAGGCGTCACGGTTCTCGATGGCGATCTCCTCGAGCGTCTCGAGGCAGTCGACCGCGAAACCCGGGCAGATCACCGCGATCTCGCGCACCCCGCGCGTGGGCATGGCCGTCAGCACGGACTTCGTTTCGGGCTTGAGCCACTGCGCGGGCCCGAAGCGCGACTGGAAGCTGACGCTCCATTCACGCTCCCGCAGCAGCAGCTCGTCCGCGAGCAACCGCGCCGTGGTGTGGCAGCGCCTGTGATAGGGATCGCCCTGACGGCAGTAGCGCTCGGGGATGCCGTGGAACGAGACGAGCAGGTGCGGCGTGCGGCCGTGCGCCTCCCAGTGCGCCTGCACGCTCGCGCGCAGCGCCTCGATGTACCCGGGGTGATCGTGATAATCCGCGACCAGCTGCAGATCCGGCAGCCAGCGCATGCGACGCAGCGCGGTACTCACGTGGTCGAAAGCCGCGCCAGCGGTCGCGCCGCAATATTGGGGGAACAGCGGCAGCACCAACAGGCGCTGCGCGCCGCCCGTGCGCAGCCGCTCGAGCGCAGCGCTCACCTCCGGTGCGCTGTAGAGCATGCCCACCTCGACCTGCAGCGGCGCGAGCATACGCTGCGCCAGCACCGCGGCGAGCTCGGCGCGCAACTGCGCGGTGAGATCGCGTAGCGGCGAGCCGGAAGCCGACCAGATGCGGCGGTACTTGCGCGCCACCCGCGCCGGACGCCAGGGCAGGACCACTCCGTAGAGCAGCGGCAGCCACAGCGCCCGCGGCGCTTCCACGACGCGCGGATCGGCGAGAAAGCGCGCCAGGAACGCACGCACTGCCGCGGGCTCCGGCGCCTCGGGTGTGCCGGAGTTCACCAGCAGAATGCCGATACGCTCGGTGCTCAACCCAGTCCGACGCACACGAATTTCAACTCGGTGTAGTCGAGGATGCCGTAGCGCGAGCCCTCACGGCCGATGCCCGATTCCTTGACGCCGCCAAAGGGCGCGACCTCGGTGGAGAGGATCCCGGTGTTGAGACCGACCATGCCGTACTCGAGCGCCTCGGACACGCGCCACGCACGTGTCAGGTCGCGGGTGTAGAAGTACGCCGCCAGTCCGAACTCGGTGTCATTGGCCATGCGGATGGCGTCCGCCTCGTTCTCGAAGCGGAACAGCGGTGCGATCGGGCCGAAGGTCTCCTCGCGCGCCACCTTCATCGCCGGCGTCACCTCGGTGACCACGGTCGGCTCGAAGAACGTTCCGCCGAGCGCATGGCGCCGGCCGCCGAGGGCGATGCGCGCGCCTTTGTCGACTGCATCGGCGATGTGCTCCTCGACCTTGGCGAGCGCGGCGGCATCGATCAGCGGTCCCTGATCGGTCGGGCCCTTGAGACCGTCGCCGACCCGCAGCTGCCCGACCGCCTGCACCAGCTTGCGGGTGAAGGCTTCGTACACCGGCGCCTGCACCAGCAGGCGATTCGCGCACACGCAGGTCTGGCCGCTGTTGCGGTACTTGCTGGCGATGGCGCCGGCGACCGCGGCATCGAGATCCGCGTCCTCGAAGACGATGAAGGGCGCATTGCCGCCGAGCTCCATGGTCAGCCTCTTCACCGTGCCGGCGCACTGCGCCATGAGCTTCTTGCCTACGGCGGTCGAGCCCGTGAAGGTGACCTTGCGCACCGCGGGGTTGGCGGTGAGCTCGCCGCCGATCGCGCGGGCGTCTCCGGTGATCACATTCAGCACACCGGCCGGCACGCCGGCGCGCTCGGCGAGCGCCGCTGCGGCGAGTGCCGAATAAGGTGTCTGGCTCGCGGGCTTTATGATGATGGTGCAGCCGGCGGCGAGCGCCGGGCCCGCCTTGCGCGTGATCATCGCGAACGGGAAATTCCACGGCGTGATGGCAGCCACTACACCGACGGGCTGGCGCAGCACCAGCAGCCGCCGATTGCTCTGATGCGGGGGGATGACATCACCGTAGAGCCGCTTGCCTTCCTCGGCGAACCATTCGATGAATGCGGCGCCGTAACCGATCTCGCCCTTGGCTTCCGCGAGCGGCTTGCCCTGCTCGGCGGTCATGAGCGTGGCGAGGTCTTCCTGGTTCGCCATCAGCAGCTCGTACCAGCGGCGCAGGATGCCGGCGCGCTCCTTGGCAGTGAGGGCCGCCCACGGCGGGAACGCGTGCGCGGCCGCCTCGACCGCGCGGCGCGTCTCCGCGACACCCATGTCAGGCACGGTGCCGAGCGGCTCGCGCGTCGCAGGGTTGACGACCGTGTGAGTCGCGCCACTCGCCGCATCGAGCCATTGGCCGCCAATGAGGGCGCGTGTGCGCAGCAGGTCCGGATCGCGCAGTTTCATGAGGCTCCCTTGGACGCTTCGCGGTCGGCGTCCGCGCCGCGGACGATGTAACGTTCGAAGAACTCGAGAGTGCGGGTGCGCGCCAGCGCCGCCGCCTGTGGATCGAAGCTCGCGCGCTGGTCGCAGTTGAAGCCGTGGCCCGCGCCCTCGTAGGTGTACACCGGCGCCTGCGGGTATGCGGCGCTGATGCGTGCGACATCGGCGAGCGGAATGCTCTTGTCCTCGGCGCCGAAGTGATACAGCACCGGGCAGCGCGGCCGGCGGTCGAGATGAGGCGCCACCTTGCCGTAGTACACCACCGCACAGGCGAGCGGCAGCGCGCCGGCTGCCAGGTACGACTGCAGGCCGCCCCAGCAGTAGCCGACCGCGCCGGCGCGGCCGGAGTGTTTCACCACCGCCAGCGCCGCGGCCAGGTCGCGCCGGGTCGCCTCGGGGTCGAGCTGTTTCACGTACCCCGCGCCCTCCTGCATGCCCTCCGCGCTGTAGCCGAGCTCGATACCGCGACGCACCCGATCGAACAGCGCGGGCGCGATGGCGGTGTAGCCTGCGGCTGCGAAGCCGTCGGCCACCGAGCGGATGTGACTGTTGACGCCGAAGATCTCCTGGATCACCAGCAGCGCGCCGCGCGGACGACCCGGGGCGGCCGCGAGCCAGGCCTGAAATTCGTGGCCGTCGCGCGCCATGATGGTGGTGAATTGCCCCATGGGGTGGCATTCTAACGCGCCGCGCCACGGGAGGGATTCATGCTCGTCGGATCCGTCGTCAAGCGGGTCGCCATCGTCGGTGGCGTGCGCATTCCGTTCGCGCGCTCCTATTCCGCTTACGCCACCGCCAGCAATCAGGAGATGCTCACCGCCGCGTTCCGCGGGCTGGTCGAGCGTTTCCGCCTGCAGGGCGCGCGGCTCGGCGATGTCGCCGCCGGCGCCGTGATCAAGCACTCGCGCGACTACAACCTGGTGCGCGAGTGCGCGCTTTCCTCCGGACTCGACCCGCACACCCCCGGTCTGGACATGCAGCGCGCCTGCGGCACGAGTCTCGAGGCGGCCATCGACATCGGCAACAAGATCGCGCTCGGTCAGATCGAGGCCGGCATCGCGGGCGGCACCGACTCGATCAGCGACGCGCCGATCGTCTACCCGCGCTCGTACCAGCAGCTGCTGCTCGCCAGCTACCGCGGGCGCACCGCCTGGCAACGGCTCTCGCCCTGGTTCGGCCTGCGCTTGAGGCACTTCAGGCCGGTGCTGCCGGCGGTGGTCGAGCCGCGCACCGGGCTGTCGATGGGGCAGAGCACCGAGCTCATGGCAAAGCAGTGGCACATCACGCGCCAGGAGCAGGATCAGCTCGCCTACGACAGCCACCTCAAGGCCGCCGCCGCCTGGCGCGAGGGCTTCTACGACGACCTGGTGATTCCGTACCTCGGCCTGAAGACCGACAACAACGTGCGCGCCGACACGACGCCGGAGAAACTCGCGCGCCTGCGTCCGAGTTTCGCCGCCGATGGCACGCTCACCGCCGGCAACAGCACGCCGCTCACCGACGGCGCGAGCGCCATACTGCTGGCGACGCCCGAGTGGGCGGCGAAGCGCTCCCTGCCGGTGCTCGCGCACCTCGCGCACGGCAAGGCGTGGGCGGTCGATTTCAGCGGCGGCAAGGAGGGTCTGCTGATGGCGCCCACCTATGCCGTCCCCGCGATGCTGCGCGACGCCAACCTCACGCTGCAGGACTTCGATTACTACGAGATCCACGAGGCATTCGCCGCGCAGGTACTGTGTACGCTGAAGGCGTGGGAATCGCCCGATTACTGCCGCGACGTGTTGGGATTGAGCGCGCCGCTGGGCAGCATCGAGCGTGCCAGGCTCAACGTGAAAGGCGGCAGCGTGGCACTCGGGCACCCCTTCGCAGCGACCGGCACACGCATCGTCGCGACCCTCGCGAAGCTGCTGTCGGGCGATGCGAAGGCGAAGCGCGGTCTGATATCGGTATGCACGGCCGGTGGCATGGGGGTCGCGGCCATCGTGGAGCGCTGACGGCACGCCGTTGCCGTGCGTTGCCGGCGTTGATTTGCGTCGGTGACGGCGGAGGCGGCAAGATGCCCGAGCGATGTTGTCCTCGTCCTTTGCGAGCTTCCGCGAGTTCTATCCCTATTACCTGCAGCAGCACACCAACCGCGTCTCGCGCCGGCTGCACATCGCCGGCACCCTGCTGGCGCTCGCCGCGGCGGTTGGCGTCATTGCCAGCGGACACTGGGCCTGGCTGCTGGCCGTGCCGCTCGCCGGTTATTTGCCCGCGTGGCTCGGCCACTGGCTGTTCGAGCACAACTCCCCCGCCACCTTCAACCATCCGCTCTACAGCCTGCGGGGTGACTTCACCCTGCTCTTCGAGGTGCTCAGCGGCCGACGGCGCTGGTAGCCCCGGCCGCGGCGCGCACTCATGAGCCGACCGGGCATCGATCGGGTGTTCGAGCGGCGGCTGGCGGCTCTCGTCAACGGCGGCGAGCCGCAGGTGCTGCAGGGCGGCGCCAAGGGTGTGGAGAAAGAGTCGCTGCGCGTGCTGCCGGATGGCAACCTCGCGCACACTGCGCACCCGCGCGCGCTCGGCTCAGCGCTCACCAACGAGCACATCACCACCGATTACTCGGAGGCGCTGATCGAGCTGGTCACGCCCGCGTTTCCGCACAGCTGGGAGCTGCTGCAGTACCTGCTCGATCTGCACCAGTTCGTCTATCGCCACCTCGGGGAGGAGCTGCTGTGGGCGACCAGCATGCCGTGCGCCATCGCGAGCGATGCGGAAATCCCGCTGGCGCAGTACGGCAGCTCGCACGTCGGCCGCATGAAGACCGTGTATCGCAACGGCCTCGGGCTGCGCTACGGCCGCATGATGCAGGCCATCTCGGGCGTCCACTTCAACTACTCCTTCCCGCTGCGGTTCTGGGAGGCCTGGGCGGCGGCGCGTGGCGCCTCCGGACACGGACAGCCGTTCGTGTCGGGCTGCTATTTCGACCTGCTGCGCAATTACCGCCGCTACGGCTGGCTGGTGCTGTACCTGTTCGGTGTGTCGCCGGTGGTGTGCAAGTCGTTCCTGCGCGGCCGGCGCTTCGGGCTCGATGACTTCGGCGCCGGGACCGCCTTCGCGCCGTATGCCACCAGCCTGCGCATGAGCGATGTCGGTTATCGCAACCGCAACCAGGCGGGGCTGTCGGTCTCGGTGAACAGTCTCGAGCAGTACGTGCACGATCTGACGCGCGCCATCACCACGCCGCATCCTCCCTACGCGGCGCTCGGCGTCGAGGTTGACGGGGAATGGCGCCAGCTGAACGCCAACATCCTGCAGATCGAGAACGAGTACTACAGCTTCATCCGCCCGAAGCGCGTGGCGCGCTCCGGCGAGCGTCCCACCAAGGCGCTGCGCCGTGCCGGCGTCGAGTACGTCGAGGTGCGCGCGCTCGATGTGAGCGCCTTCGATCCGGTGGGCGTCAATCAGAACAAGCTGCGCTTCCTCGAGGCCTTCCTCGCACTGTGTTTGATGAAGGAGAGCGCAGCGATCGCGCCCGCCGAGGAGGACGCACTCGATGAGAACCACCTGACGGTAGCGCGGCGCGGGCGCGAGCCCGGGCTGGCACTGTGGCGCGAGGGGCGCAGCGTGCCAATGCGCGACTGGGCGCGCGAGCTGCTCGATGCCATGGCGGGTATCTGCGAAGTCCTGGATCACGGTGACACCGCGCGTCCCTACACCCAGGCGCTCGCCACGCAGACGGCCAAGCTCGAGGATGTG
>Ga0318561_10000779_pt1 | contig 10545 bp, 9 predicted proteins | sample GRESIP065b5f23_FD_202526 | JGI IMG/M metagenome (GOLD analysis project Ga0318561, IMG submission 202526) | Tropical soil microbial communities from Luquillo Experimental Forest, Puerto Rico - GRE.SIPMG.065b5f23 | ecosystem: Environmental > Terrestrial > Soil > Tropical forest > Bulk soil... | reverse complement strand
CCTGGAGTATTGTTATCGCTCTCTCACGCCTCGTTTTCTAAGACCATCACTTCATCTTCGGCTAACAACATCGAACTGCTTAATCGCGATCAGCGTCGATATTTGTGTAATTTCTGTATGTAGTGATTCTAATTCGTGATTGATCTCGCTGAGGCAGTCCACTTCTTCGAAGAGGTGCCCTGCAATTAATGTCCGGATAACCGTCAGGTTATCGCCTTGTGCGTCTAATCCAGCGAGAGGACGCCCGACCGAGTGTAAAAAATTTCGCCGGTCACCGGATCGGTGACACCGGCCTTGCGCATTCGCTTCAGCGGGGAGCCTGCCATGCCCGAGCATGTGGCAGGCGGTGAGCGCCGAGGCAAGGCGCCGTGTCGCGCGCGCGTGAAGGGTCCCCGTTTCCTCCGGAACGTGACTCGGACATTGAAGAGATAGCCTAGCCCACCGCCCGGGCAGCTGTTCTATCTGGAACCACAGGGGTGCGCTCCAGCGGCCAACACATTCCGGTGGCATGCTTGATGCAGCGATATTGGTGTCTGATAGGAGGACGCGATGATCACTCGTTCCGCTCTGCCTTTTACGCTCCGAAGCATCATCGATAGGTTTGGCCTTGGCGCGGCGACGCAGTGTCGCGGTCGTAGCAGCAGCTGGCAGCGCATGATTGTGGCGTTTGAAGAGTGGTGGATAAAGTCCTACCTCGCTTGGCGCAGGAAGATTCCGTCGGTCGAGTACGCGGAGCGGTTCAGCCGATTTTGCGCAGATTGCGGTGAGGATACCCCGCATGACGGCTTTGATGAGTTCGGCGTCGGCTGGTATGCCCAGATATACCATTGCCGGTATTGCGGGGGGCAAGGCATGAAGATTTGGCCGCTTGCCTAGTGGTGAACGCATACAGCGTCGGTTCTCACGAGAGGCCCATATACGTTCGGCGGTTGATTAGGTGTCGTGCCGAAAATTGGAGCAGGTGTCTTGCCAGGCAACGAGCCCCGTGGATCAGAGCTGCCCGCGCCCAATTCTCCGTCTGTGGGCGGAGCATTCGACGGCGGACATCGCCGTTCAGGCCGGCACGAAGCTTGCAGCGGTCAACGTACGAAGACGCTAGCTTCCTCCTTAGATGCGAGAGTTCCACATGCTGCGCAAGCTCCCCTCGGCTCTCACCGCCGCCGTGCTCCTGCTCAACGCTGCAGCATCGCTCCCAACTTTTGGGCAGACGCTACGAGTTGCCATGACCGCCTCTGATATCCCGACCACCACGGGGATCCCGAACAATGGCGGGGAAGGGTTTCGCTTTCTCGGCTTTCCGGCGTTCGACGGACTGATCAACTGGGACTTCACCCGACCCGATCAAATCGCCGGACTAACGGCCGGCCTCGCCGCTTCTTGGAAAATCGATGAGAGTGACCATACGCGCTGGGTTTTTTCGTTGCGCGACGGAGTCGCGTTTCATGACGGCTCGGCGCTGACCGCCGATGCCGTGATCTGGAACCTCGACCGGTTCTACAATGAGAAGTCGCCGCAATTCGATGCGCCGGCCTCGGCGATCGTACGGTCGTTTGTCAATATGCTCGATCGCTACCAGAAGATCGACGACCGGACGATAGCGATCTACACGAAATCGCCATTCAGCTTCTTTCCCTACATGGTCCCGACCATGCTGATGGTGAGCCCTGCGCAATGGGAGAAGGCCGGGCGCAGCTGGACCGAATTCGCCAAGGCGCCGTCGGGGACGGGACCGTTCTGCATCACCAAGGTGGTGCCCGGTCAGTTTGTGGAAATGAGTCGCAATGAGAGCTACTGGGACACGAGCCGCATCCCCAAGCTTTCCAAGCTGGTATTGATTCCGATGCCAGAGGCGACGACGCGGCTTGCCGCATTGCGGTCGGGCCAGGTCGAGTGGATCGAGGTCCCGCCGCCTGACGCCATTCCTTCACTAAAGGCGGCCGGGTTTCAGATCAGCCTCTGGCCCTACCCGCATGTCTGGCCCTACATCTTCAATATGACCCAGAAATCGGCGTTTCACGACCGGCGGGTACGGCAGGCGCTGAATTACGCGATCGATCGCGACGAGCTCGTCAAATTTCTTAACGGGACGGCAAAGCCGGCCTATGGGCTCTATCCGCCGGACAGTCCCTATTTCGGCAAGCCGGAGCAACGCTATAGCCACGATCCGGACAAGGCGAAGGCGCTCTTGGCGGAAGCCGGCTATGGCCCCGACCACCCGCTCCAGGCGAAGGTCATGATCTCGACCTCGGGCTCGGGACAAATGGTGCCATTGCCAATGAACGAAATCTTGCAGCAGCAGGTGCAGCCAGTCGGATTCAAGCTCGACTTCGATGTCGTCGACTGGGGCACCATGCTCGTCGTCAAGCGCACCGACCCGTCGGCAGCAGTCGCGCACGCGGCCGATGCGCTGAACAACAGTTTGGGGTTCGCCGACCCGGCATCAATGTTCCGCTATTTCAGCAAAACCAGCTTCTCGCCAAACGGCATCAACTGGGGCCATTACGCCGACCCTCGGGTCGACGACCTGCTCGCGCAGGCGCAGCAAAGCTTCGATTCAGAGCAACAGATCGAGCTGCTGGCGCAGGCCCATGCCATCGTCGTCGACGAGGCGGCGTGGACGTTCATCGTGCACGATCTGAACCCGCGGGCAATGTCGCCCAAGGTCAAAGGCTTCCAGCCGGCGCAGAGCTGGTACCAGGACTTCACCAAAGTTACCATCGAGTAAGCAACCTCCTCACAGCTGCGACCGTGCTCGCGCAAGCGCATCGCGTGTTTCCTCAACCGGTCCGTGCCGGAATACACCCCTTTCGCGCCTTGCGGCGAAACTCGTGCGCACAATTGGCGCGCAATTTGCGCGCACCGTCGAACAGATTTATCGGTGCCACACTACAGGGAGGCATCCATGATCGGTTATACCGCGCGCCTCGCGTTTGCCGCGCCGGCCGTGCTGCTGCTGGCATTGCTCGGCATCCCGGCGCAGGCCCAGGGGACGTTGCGGATTGCGATGACCGCGTCCGATGTGCCGACGACCACGGGCGCGCCTGATAATGGGTTCGAAGGTCTGCGGTTCCTCGGCTACCCGTCTATGAAGGGCTTGTGCTGTGGGATCTGACGCGCGCCGACAAGCTGGCTGAGATCCGGCCGGGGCTAGCCGAAAGCTGGGAGCAGGACGAGAATGACAAGTCAAAATGGATCTTCCACCTGCGGCGCGGCGTCAAATTTCACGATGGCAGCGATTTCAACGCCGATGCGGTGATTTGGAACCTCGACCGTTATTTCAAGCCGGACGCACCGCAAGCCGATCCGACCGGCGGCGCCTTTGCCCGCGCGCGCGACCCGTGGATCGTCGGCTACCGCAAGATCGACGATGACACAGTCGAGATCAGCAACCCGCGGCCGATCAGCTATTTCCCTGGCGCGCTCGCCTATCTGTTCTTTTCGAGCCCTGCGCAATTCCAGAAGACCGGCTCGTGGACTGAATTCGCCAAATCGCCGTCCGGCACCGGACCGTTCAAGATCACCGATTTCCAACCGCGCGTCAGCACCACATTGAGTCGCAACGATGCTTATTGGGACCGCGGCCGCGTGCCAAAGCTCGACAAGATGGTGCTGACCCCGATGCCGGAGGCGACGACCCGGCTCGCCGCACTGCGCTCGGGTCAGGTCGACTGGATCGAGGTGCCGCCGCCCGACGCAGTGCCGAGCCTGAAGGCGGCGGGGTTCGAGATCGTCACCAACAGCTATCCGCACGTCTGGCCTTGGGTGTTGAACTTCGCCAAATCCGAGGGACCATTCAGCGACGTGCGGGTCCGCCGCGCGCTCAACTATTGCACCAACCGCGAGGGGCTCGTCACCCTGCTGAACGGGCTCGCCGAGCCGGCTGCCGGCGTCTACCACAAGACCGACCCTTATTTCGGCCACCCTAAGGAGCAATACGCCTACGACCCGGCAAAGGCGCAGGCGCTGCTGAAAGAGGCAGGCTACGGGCCGGACAAGCCGGTTGCCGCAAAGGTGATGATCTCGACGAGCGGTTCGGGCCAGATGTTGCCGCTGGCGATGAACGAGTATCTGCAGCAGAACCTGAAGGAGTGTAATTTCGACATCTCCTTCGAGGTTGTCGATTGGGGCACGATGCTGGTGGCGATGCGCAATCCGCCGACCGCGCCACAGTCGCGCGGCATCGACGCGGTGAACATCAGCCTCGCGCATGGGACCGAATTCTCGCGGTTCACGACGTTCTTTCTGTCCAGCACCTTCCCGCCCAACGGGTTTAACTGGGCCAATTGGAAGAACCCAGAATTCGATACACTGGTCGATCAGATCGAGAAGTCGAGCGATCCGGAAGAGATCGCCGGCGATATCCGCCGCGCGCACGAGGTGATCGTCGACGATGCTGCTTGGCTATTTATCGTGCATGACCTCAATCCGCGGGCGATGACCAAGCACGTCAAAGGCTTTGTGAGCGCGCAGAGCTGGTTCCAGGATTTCACCCGGGTCTATATGGAATAGACCGCGCCCGGTCCACCCATTCCCTGTCTTCGTCTGGGGAATGGGAGGGACGAGCATCGAGTTCGGGCCTCCGCCGCGTTGGCATACCTCTTGCTCGGCATCTTGCCATGGTCCGCTTTGTCCTGCTGCGCCTGCTGCACACCGTCCTGATCCTGTTCGGCGTTTCGATCGTTGCCTTCAGCCTGATCCATCTGATCCCCGGCAACCCGCTTGACATTCTGCTGCCCCCGGAGGCGCCGAAGGAGGTCGTCGAGCGGCTCAAGGTCGAGTTCGGCTTTGATAAGCCACTCTATGTGCAATATCTGGCCTGGCTCGGCCGGGTGCTGAGCGGCAATCTGGGCACTTCGGTGTTCACCGGGCTGCGGGTGACCGGCGAGTTGCTCAATGCCCTCGGCAACACGTTCATGCTGGCGGTGCCGGCGGCGTTGCTCGGGTTCTCGCTGGGCACGACGCTCGGCACACTCGCCGCGTTCAATCACGGCCGAGCGCTCGACAAGGTATTCTCTGTCATCACCATCCTTGGGCTCAGCATGCCGCATTACTGGCTGGGCATCGCCCTTGTCGTCGTGTTTGCGGTGATCTGGCCGCTGCTTCCTGCGGCCGGGATGGGCGGGACCGGTGGATTTCCAACCAGCTGGGAGGAGCTCCGCTGCCTCATCTTGCCGGTGGTGACCCTGTCGATGATCCCGATGGGCGTCATTGGACGGCTGGTACGCTCGACGGTTCTCGAAGTCATCAGCCAGGAGTTCCCGACGGCGCTCGAGGCCAAAGGGCTGCGTCGCCGCCGAATTGTATTTCACGTGCTGAAGAACGCGGCGCCCCCGGCGTTGGCGATCATGGGGCTGCAGCTCGGTTATCTGGTCGGCGGCTCGATCCTGGTCGAAACCGTGTTCAATTGGCCGGGCTCGGGCCAATTCATGAACCTGGCGATCTTCCGTCGCGACATCCCGGTGCTGCAAGGCACGGTCGTCGTGTTGGCCTCCTTCTTCGTGCTGATCAATCTGTTGGTCGACGTAATGCAGGCGCTGATCGACCCGCGCATGCGGCGCTGACTCCTGATGGTCGACCTCGCTGCCGCCCCGAGTTCATTGGCGTTCGATGAGCCGCAAGGCGCCGAGCCTCGCAGCTATTGGAGCACGGTTGCCGATCGCCTAAAGCGCGACAGATTGACGATCGGTGTCGCGACCGTGTTGCTGCTGATCATCGCTCTCGCCGTCTTTGCACCATGGGCGGCGACCCACGATCCTCTGCAAGGGAGCGTGTTGCGCCGCCTCAAGCCGGTCGGAACGCCAGGCTACCTGCTCGGCACCGACGAGACCGGGCGCGACATCTGGTCCCGCCTTGTCTATGGCGGCCGACTGTCGCTGGTCTGCGGCATTACCCCTGTGCTGCTGGCGACCTTGATCGGCGGCACATTGGGTCTGGTTGCCGGCATCGGCAGCCGCTTCGTCAACATGTTGATCATGCGGGTCGTCGATGTCTTTTATGCCTTCCCGTCGGTGTTGCTGGCGATCGCGATCTGCGGCGTCATTGGCGCTGGCATAGGCAACACGATCCTGTCGCTGACGATTGTCTTTACGGCGCCGATCGTCCGCGTCACCGAAAGCCTCGCCACCCAAGTCAAAGGTCGCGACTTTGTCGAAGCGGCGCGAGCGAGTGCCGCACCACTGCCGGCGATCATCCTCCGACAGGTCCTGCCCAACGTCCTCGGCGGCATGCTGGTCTATGCGACGAGCCTCGTCAGCATCAGCATCATTCTTTCTGCCGGCCTCTCCTTTCTCGGGCTCGGCGTGACTCCGCCCAACCCGGAATGGGGATTGATGCTCAACGCATTGCGCCAGGCGATCTTTGTCAACCCGCTGGTAGCGGCACTGCCGGGAGTGGCGATCCTGATCACCTCGCTGTGCTTCAACCTGCTTAGCGACGGGCTGCGCAGCGCGATGGACATCAAGCTGCCCGCATGAGCGCGCCGCATCGGCTGATCGACCCGCGCGATCGCGGCGGCCCGGCGCAGCCGCTCCTATTGGTCCGCGATCTCAAAAAGTATTTCCCGGCAAAAGGCCATTTGCTGACTAGCCGGCGCGAGATGGTGCAGGCGGTTGATGGCGTGTCGTTCAGCGTGATGAAGGGCACCACGCTCGGCGTTGTCGGCGAATCCGGATGCGGCAAATCGACGACAGCTCGGCTCCTGCTGCATCTGATCGAACCCGATGCTGGCGACATCGTCTTCGACGGCGACGGCGTTGGCGATCCGCAAGGGATCAGCGTGCGCGAGTTGCGGCTGCAGATGCAGATGGTGTTTCAGGACAGCTATTCGTCGTTAAATCCGCGCGCCACCGTCGCCGACATCATCGCCTTTGGCCCGCGCTCGGCCAAGAAGCTGTCGCCGCCGGCGTCACGCGAGCGAGCCGAGCGCCTGCTTGACCAGGTCGGGTTGCAGCCGTCTCTGTTCGCTCGCCGCTATCCGCATGAGCTGTCGGGCGGGCAAAGGCAGCGGGTCAACATCGCCCGCGCGCTTGCGCTCGAGCCGCGGCTGCTGATCCTTGACGAAGCGGTCTCGGCGCTCGACAAATCCGTCGAGGCGCAGATCTTGAACCTGCTCGACGATCTGCGGCGCAACCTCAACCTGACCTATCTTTTTATCTCGCACGACCTCAACGTCATCCGGCACGTCAGCGACCGCGTCGTCGTGATGTATCTGGGGCGCATTGTCGAGGCCGGCCAGGCAGAGGCGATTTTTCGCCGGCCGCACCACCCCTACACGCGCGCTCTGCTCCGGGCGATGCCGAGCATGGATCCCGACCGCCGCACCGATGTTTCGCCCTTGACCGGCGATCCGCCGAACCCGATCAACCCGCCTTCCGGCTGCCGCTTTCGCACCCGTTGCGCCTTTGCCGAGGCGGTCTGCGCGCGGGAGCCGCCGACCCTCGCAGTGATCGGCAACGACCATGACGTCGCCTGTCACATGATGGTCCCGGGTTCGGGCCACAGCCGCGCCGATGCCGTTGCCGCCGCCGATGACTGATCGGGTTGCCGTCGAGGTCAGCGACCTCGCCGTCCGGTTTCGCCAGCGCGAACGCACGATACATGCGGTCAACGGCGTCAGCTTCCGCATCACATCAGGGGAAGTGCTGGGTATTCTCGGCGAGTCCGGTTGCGGCAAGAGCATCACGTTGCGCGCCCTGATGCGGCTCCTGCCCGCGAATTGCGAGATCGACGGCCGCGTCGTCATCAACGGCGAGGACGTCACGGCCGCACCCGCGGTGCGCCTCGAGGAACTGCGCGGGGGTGCCATCGCGATGATCTTTCAGGAGCCGGCGAGCGCACTCGACCCGGTCTTTACGATTGGCGAACAGATCACCGAAACGATCATCCGCCACCAGGGCATCAGCCGCCATCAGGCGCGGCAGCGAGCACTCGGGCTGCTGGAGCGAGTGCAGATCCCGTCGGCCCGCCGACGCCTCGACTCCTACCCGCACGAGATGTCGGGTGGCATGCGCCAGCGCGCGATGATCGCGCTGGCTCTATCGTGCAATCCGAGCCTGCTGCTCGCTGACGAACCGACGACCGCACTCGATGTGACGGTGCAAATCCAGATTCTGTTGTTGTTGCGCGAACTTCAGCGCGAGTTCGGCATGGCGGTGATCTTTGTCACCCACGATGTGGGCGCCGCCGTCGAAGTCAGTGATCGCCTCGCTGTCATGTATGCGGGCCGCTTTGTCGAGACCGGCGATGTCCGCGATGTGCTTAATCGGCGCGCCCACCCCTACACCGGGGGCCTGCTCGCGGCCAATCTGCACGGCGCCGAGCCCGGTGCGCGGCTGACGACGATCCCGGGATCGCCGCCGAACCTAGCAGCCCTACCCCAGGGCTGCGCCTTCGCTCCCCGCTGCGTCCACGCGCTCGATCTCTGCAGAAGGACCGATCCGCCGGCGGTGATGTGCGGCGACCGGCATATCGCCCGCTGCCTGCGAGTGGAGGAACGGCGCGCGATCTTTGCTGGCACTGATCTTGCCTCAACCGGATGAACAACCGGAGGGACCGCCGTGTCACCGAAGCCCGCGTCTCGCTGCAATGCTATCCTCAGCTGGATTGCTATTGCCGCTTTTCTGAGCATTGTGCCGATCAGCAGTGCATCGGCAGAGCAGGTGATGCGGGTCGGCATGACCGCCGCCGACATCCCGACTACCGGCGGCATCCCGAACAACGGCGGCGAGGGCTTCCGCTTTCTCGGCTTTCCGGCATTCGACGCGCTCGTCAACTGGGACTTCAAGCACACCGACCAGACGGCCGATGTGACGCCGGGTCTCGCGACCAGCTGGGAGATCGATGAAGTCGACCATACCCGCTGGATCTTCCACCTGCGGCACGGGGTCAAATTTCACGACGGCACGGATTTCAACGCCGACGCAGTTCTCTTCACACTGGGCCGGATCTATGACGACAAGTCGCCGCAGTTCGATGCGACGTCGTCGCCGATCGTGCGCGCCGTCGTCAGCATGGTGCAGCGCTGGGAGAAGATCGACGACTACACGGTCGCGATCTACACCAATGTGCCGTTCAGCCATTTTCCCTACCTCGTCACCCGCATCCTCTATGTCAGTCCGACGGCGTGGGAGAAGGCCGGGCGCAATTGGGTCGAGTTCGCCAAGGCGCCGGCCGGCACCGGCCCGTTCAAGATCGTCAAGGTCACGCCGCGGGTCAGCGTCGAGATGGCGCGCAATCCGGACTATTGGGACGAGACCCGGCGCGCCAAGCTCGACCGGCTGATCGTCATGCCGATACCCGAGGCCAATACGCGTGTGTCGGCATTGCGCGCGGGTCAGGTCGACTGGATCGAAGTGCCGCCGCCCGACGCCATCCCGTCACTGAAGGCGGCCGGGTTTCAGATCAGCCTGTGGCCCTACCCGCACACCTGGCCGTATGTGCTCAATGTGACGGGGCAGTCGCCGTTTCGCGATCGGCTGGTGCGGCAGGCGTCCAATTACGCCATCGACCGCGACGGCGTGGTCAAATTGCTGAACGGCACCGCCACCCCAGCCCCCGGCCTTTATCCGACCGAGCACCCGGTCTTTGGAGATCCGCAGAACCACTATGCCTACGATCCGGAGAGGGCGAAGGCACTGCTGAAGCAGGCCGGCTATACCACGCCGGTCAAGGCCAAGATCATGATCTCGACTTCTGGCTCCGGCCAGATGATGCCATTGCCGATGAACGAGTTTCTGCAGCAGAGCATGCAGGCGGCCGGGTTCGACCTCAATTTCGAGGTCGTCGAATGGGGTGCGATGCTGCTCGCCTATCGCAGCGCGCCCGACGCGCCCGCCTCGAAAGGGGTCGACGCGCTGAACATCAGCCTCAGCTACACCGACCCCTCGTCGATGTTCCGCTATTGGCACAGCACCAGTTATTCGCCGACCAATCAGAACTGGGGTCACTGGTCGACGCCGCACCTCGATGATCTATTGCAGCAGGCGCAGGAAACCTTCGACCCGACGGCGCGCGACAAGATTCTGGCACAGGCGCACGCGCTCGTCGTCGACGAGGCGCCGTGGGTGTGGATCGTGCACGACCTAAACCCGCGCGCCATGTCGGCCAAAGTCAAAGGCTTTTACCCGGCACAAAGCTGGTCTCAGGACTTCACCAGCATCACGATGGAGTGATCCGATTTTGCCGGCAGCGGGCGGGGTGACTCGACTGTTACCAAACCTCAAGAATGCAGCTCCTTAATCTACCTCGCTCGGGTGATAGCCCGGTCGATCGGATGCGTCACTGGCTCCGCTGCCTGCCTTGAGGCATATCCGAGAGGCGGAACGCCCATTCGATCGGTGTGACGGCGCGGATGCCGTGATGAGAGCTCGCGGTAGGTTGTGGCACATAGATTGCACCGTTTTGGCGCACGGCTGAAGCGGGATGTCATGGCGGTCATCGAGGCAGAGCCATACGCGTTCGAGTTCGATCTGGCCCGGGCAGGTCTCATCATTATCGACATGCAGCGGGACTTTCTCGAGCCCGGTGGATTTGGTGCTGTGCTCGGCA
>Ga0318561_10000769_pt1 | contig 10607 bp, 10 predicted proteins | sample GRESIP065b5f23_FD_202526 | JGI IMG/M metagenome (GOLD analysis project Ga0318561, IMG submission 202526) | Tropical soil microbial communities from Luquillo Experimental Forest, Puerto Rico - GRE.SIPMG.065b5f23 | ecosystem: Environmental > Terrestrial > Soil > Tropical forest > Bulk soil... | reverse complement strand
ACTCCAACCAGGAGGCGGTGCGCCGGGGCTTCATTGCCTGCCGGCTATTCCCCACTCGCAGTTCACCGCCCCCGCCTTCCGGCAATGTGATGGACGAGATCGAGCCCAACCCGCGCGGCATCACCCGCTCCGAGGTGGAGCAAGCAGTCGCTGAGTGGTGTCAGACGCACGTGGATGCACCGCTATGCAAGAAGCTGGAGCGGGACAGATAAACGAGATTACTAGGGAGGCCAGCCTGCCGAGCCCGTAGGAAGCCCCAGGACGCATTAAGCGGTGCGATAGCCGTCGTGCTTTATCTCGTGAATCCAGTCGGCGCCGGCAGGGGCTGGTCGGCGGGAACGGGCTGGCAGGGCTGGATGAAGCCGAGGGTACGCATGACGCGGGGGCGTAGTAGCGAGCGGCGGGCCGCGGGACAAGCACCGACGGTGCCCCAAACCGGGCCGCCTCACCGCGCCCCAGACCGTCGAACTTCCCCGTCGAACTTGGCTCCCTATAGGGGGATGAAGTTCGACGCCCAAGTTCGACGCCCTCTAATCCAGCTCTTCCTCTTCGGATCTGGGTCGGGCCAGCCAGAGGTAGGTGAGGCCTTCGATCTCCCCGGCGCCAATCAGCTGCTCCTGCTCGGCCCAATCGAGTGCCGCAAGGAACCGCTGGCGCCGGAGCCGTCCTTTCTGCTCCGGGGAGCCCTCCGCCGGTGTGCAGGCATAAAAGGCCTTCCGGACCAGCTTCTGATCGACCATCCGGACAACCGGCCCGTCCGGTGCGATCGGCAGATCAACCCCCTGCTCGGCCAGGATCGTCATCAGCACTCGTTTCAACCGCAGTGCGGCCGTGCGCTGATCCTGGCGCTTGGGTTTAGCCCACGGATCATCCGGCACGGACCGTGTTTCTGGAACCGGTCCGGTCCAATCCACCACCATCGTGGTGATCGGCTCGCCATCCTCGTCGGGCTCCGGCGCCGCCACCTCCCGCAGCACGAACGGGTATTCCTGGCCCTGGCGGCCTCCGCGGTGTTTGCGGACCGCCAGCCGGGTATTGGTGACGCTGCCGGACAGCTCCTTGTTGCCGAGGCAGGCCAGCACCAGGTCGCCCGAGCTCTCCTTGGAATAGGCGCCGCGGGTGCCGGCCTGCAGATCCTTGCCGAAGTGGTCGACGCCCAGCACGAAGCAGCCGATCTCCCGGGCAACCACTTTTAGGACGTTCATGATCGCCTGGCCGACGGCATTATCGTTCTCGGCCCCGGGCTGGCTGTAGCCGGCACAGGCGGCGATCGTGTCGATGGCGATCAGCCCCAGCGGCAGCCCAAATTCCTGGAGCAGGGATGCCTCGGCTTGACGGGCCATGGCGATCAGCTTCTCAGTCGCACCCTTCTGCAGCAGCATCGGCGCGGTCTCGTACCAGCGGAACGGAGTTCGAGCGAGACCGCCGCCGCCACACTTGGCTCGGACCACCGCGTTGAGGCGAAGGCGTACTTCGTCGCCGCCCTCGGCTGCGATCAGCAACACACCACACTGGCGCTTGACGGCGTAGCCCAGGAACGGCTGGCCGGTCCCCAGCGCGGCCGCCAGGTCGAACACCACAAACGTCTTGCCGGCGCCCCACTGGCCGGAGAGAAGCCCGTGCCCGCATTCCGCGATCAGGTGCTTCACCAGCCAGCTCTTGAGCGGGCGCGGGTCCGGGTCGCCGTGCGCATACATCGGCGGCAAGTCCGGCTGCTGTTCCGGTGGCTCCTCGTCGTCGAGCTCGTCCTGGAGCTCCGGCTCTAACGGCTGCTCAAGCTCGGGATCGTCACCCGGCTGCACTTCGGGCTCCGGCTGCAGCGGTGCCTTGGCCTCCCAGCCGTCGACCCATCCGGCAGACAGCGGCAGCTCGGCAGCCGCATATTTGCTAGCGCTCCGGGCGATCTCTCTGTGCAGCCGGTCCTCGCGCAAGTAACGCTCGCTGATGCCCTGCGGGAATTGCTGCAGGTGCGCCAGGATCTGCTCGATGCTCCAGCCGCAGCCGAGATAGTGGCCAACGACGGTGTGAAATACGTCGCTGCGATTGGCACCCTCCGGGGCTCCCGCGCGCACGATCTGCTCGATCTGATCGACGCTATAGCCGCTGCCATTGCCGTTGAAGGTATGGCCGTTGACCGGTGCCGCGGCCGCAGCAGCTGCCTTGCGGCGCTCGCCCCAGATCACGCCCCAGTCGAGCACCTTGTCGATGCCGGTGAGCTCACGGATTGTATCAAGCCGATAGCCGGTGATCGTGAGAGCTTTGCGGGTGCGGCGAAACAACTCGACCGCGATTTCCTTGCCATCGTTCTCGAGCGTGAACTTGCGATGCAGGGCGGCACCATTGGCCAGCCCCCAGATCCGGCAGCCGGCACCGCTTGGCGTCACCTCCGAATAGGTATGACGGCCAAATTCGAGGAACAGCTGCGCCCACGGATCAATGGAATGCGTGTCGACGTGGCGGCAGTGATCAAGATCGATCGCCGCAAATGGATCGTCCTCGGTGAGGATGTATGAGATACCGTCGGCCTCTCCCATCTCCACGGCATCCAGCGCGGTAGCGTAATCGGCCCAGGTGCTGGGATCCTTGGTGCTGGCGTGGCGTTGCGGTTGCGTCGCCATGAACGGCGGCTTCTGCCAGCCGTCACCTTGCTGTGTCCATTTCCACACGACCCACTGCGGCCGCTCGATCAGCGGCGCCAACGCCCGCGGCAATTTTGCAATGTTAGCTTGACGCGTGATAGGCTTCGCCCCAGTGTCATTGATCACGGCACTTTCTCCTGACGGAGGCGACGGCGAACTGCACGGATGTACTGCAGTCCGCCGCCGCCGCTTTCTCAAAACGGGATCGCGTCATCCAGATCGTCGGCAACACTTGTCGTTGCCGACGGTGGCGGCGGCGGTGGCCCAGCAGGAGCTGCTGCCGCTTGGCCTTGGCCGTTTCCCTTCGGCGGCGGGATGCGTACCCGCAGCGCCGGCGTCATCTTGCCCCGCATGTACACCATTGTCGGAAAAATGGTGATGATTTTGCCGCCCCAGCCACGACGGCGTCACCATAGGCGCCGCGGATGGTCCGGTTATTGGTTTTGTTGAGCACGAGGCCGCGTTCGTCGTTGGTGAACCACACCACCAATTTCTTCTCTTTCTCGGCGCCGGCCCCAATCTGTTCCTCCGTGGCCTCCTTAATGCGTAATTTCTTTTCCTCTTGAAGATCAGCCGCCTTGAAGTAGCGGGATTGATCGTATGCTGATGCGAGTAGAACCATGATGCTTCTCCTGATTGCGTTTGCGGTTGCGTCGGAAGCTCGGTCGTCAGCCGGTGCAGGACTGCATTTCCTCATTTGCAATAGCGCTGACCGGTCCAGGCTTGGGCTGCGATCGGCAGCTCCAATGCCCAGGCCGGTTTGCGCGTCATCAAGTGGGTAAATTCGTCGGTGCTGCCGAAGCCGTCCGGCACTTCGCACACGAGCTCGTCGTGCACGTGCAACACGATCGGGTAGCCGGCTGCTTCAATCCGCAGCATTGCTTCAGCCAGCAGATCACGGGCAATTCCGGAGACAACATTTTCAGTCCAAACGCCGCCGTACGCGCCGTTGCCGTGACGGCAGTCCTTGAATTGCCCGGCAGCGTTGTCCGCGAAGACAACAACCTGATTCCGAGCGTCTTCGATCTCAATGTGGGGCTGCGGGTAAGCGAGTTTGCGGCCGCTCGGCAGCTTCAGGAACAGAAATGCGCCGCTGCATTTGAAGGCGACACGGCCACAGGAGACTACACGGCCGCGCTCGCGCACCGCAGTCCATGCGGCCCGATCAAGGTCGTACCAGAACCGCTTAATGTTCGGATGAGAAGCGCGCCATTCCTTTTTGAACTGCTGCACTTCATCATCGGTGAATTTCTCGGGTTCGAACTTCCGCCAGGCGCCGAGTCCGCCCATGTAGCCGAATGCTAGATCGCAGACTTTGCCGACACCGCGCTCCGGCGATTCCTTCGTGTAGGTGCCCAATGGTTTGCGGAATATCTTGCAGGCGGTGACGCAGTAGGGTTCGTCCCGGGAATCGTGAGTAGCGTCGAAGCGCCGGTAGGCATCGAGCTTCCACTCTTCGCCGGCAATCCAGGCCAGCACCCGGCTTTCGATGCTGCCGAAGTCTGCACCGATCAGCATGTAACCAGGCGCTGCATAGATCATTGAGCGGGAACAGTCGCCAACCACGCTAAGCGGCCGCGGATAGAGGCTGCGCACGTGCGCATAGTCGCCGGTGGCAACGGCAGCGACTGCCGCCTCGAGATCGTCGACGGCCGGGCGCTTCAGGTTCTGCGGCTGGAAACCTTCACCCGCCCAGCGGCCGGTGGCTGCGCCGTGGTAGCGAAACGCACCGCGAACGCGGCCGTCATCACCGGCCCGCGCGAGCAGGGCATCGATCTTCTTGACTGCTGCCTGAGCACCGCCGAGGCGCAGCTCCAATGCCCGCTGCACTTGCGGTGGTAATCCGGGATCGAGCAGCAGCTTCTCGATCGCCTTCTTGTCGAGCTTCTCAACCGCGCAGCTCTGCTGCCGCAGCCAGGCTGTCAGGCGAGCAACCTGGTTGATACCGGTGACGACGCCGCCAGTGACCTCGGCGAGCTGCTGGTCGATCTCAGGTGCTGCGGCTTGGGCAATGCGACGTGCAGCTTTGGCAAATTTCCGATCGACACAGAACCCGCGCTCGTTGATCCTGTAGCTCAACTCCCACAGCCGCTGCTCCGAGAACGACAGCGCCGGCAGTCGCTGGTAGAGCTCGCGTTCGACCTCCACGTCCTGCTGGCAATAGCTGTAAAGCCGCTTGAGCCGTTCCGCGTCATCAAACCAGTATGTTCCTGCGGGGTCCTCGTCCTTATGTGGTCGACGCGGCTTCGCCGTCTGGTGCATCAGCCGCTGGCCGGCGGCGTCCTTGCGGTTGGCAAGCTCCAGTGCATCAGCCGCGGCATCAAGTCGTGCAGGCAATCCGTGCGCCAAGGACAATGCCATGGTGCAGCGGTGGCGCTCGAGCGGGATCAACGGCCAGCCGAAGCGGGGCGCCAGGAGGAACTGCTCGATTGCGGCTTCGAATTGATCGTTGTGGGCGACTACAGTCCAGGTGGGGTTGCGCGCGGCTTCGATGAATTCCGGCGGTACCGGATCGCCTGGGGTCCACAGCTGCACTGGGCTGTCGTCAACGGCATAGCCACAGCACAGAACCTCGGCGCGCGGATCAGCGGCGTAACGATACGTACCCGCCGATTTCAGCCCACATGTGCTGCGTGTTTCATAATCGCGATGAAGTACATGCGCAGAGCCTTCGCGCAGGACAGCATCAACGTCTGCTTCGCTCAGTCGATTAAGCATTGCGGTCGGACTTCAATCTGACTTGTTGCTGGAGAGGCCGTAGCTTTGCGCGCGCCGGAAAACAGTCCGGCGTCTCGGGTCTTTACGTCGGATCGCGGGACTATCCTCTGTGCGGTGTCGTCTGAGAGCTGGGCCTTGGGCACGGGCGTGCCGTTGACGATGAGCGTGATCGGGGCGGTCATTTCGGTACCCACCCCGGTCCGCCGGCAGCAACGCGCTCGCGAACGGCGCGGTAGCCTTCCTCCAGCGATTTGGCGAAGTCGTCTTGGGCGTCGTATTTGGGTTCGAACTTGTCGGTCTCGTTACCCCGGCAATGCCAGCCGGGACGGTGCTGACGCGCGAACAGCTCGACATAGGGGCCGTCGACCAGGCGCTCGATTAGCGCATACTGCTCGTCGGGCTTTTGGGAATGCTTCCGCCGCGGCGCGACGATCAGCTCGCGCACGTCGTGGGCCTTGATCGGGGGCCTGCCGCGCCGCCCGAGCAGACAATCCTCGGTGTTTTTTCTGGTCGTGAACCCGGTGCCCATGTGCCAGCCGACACCGGAGGGATTCTGCTTGGCCCAGGCAAAGGCCTTGCCCGAGTACCGGAAGCCCCAGCGCTCCATGAGCTGGAGTCCGAACGGAAGGTGCGGGCCGGGTACCCACAGAAACAGCCAGGCATCGGGGGCGGCCACGTCGCGCACCGGCAGTGTCGCGATCTCCTCGAACGTCATGACCTTGTAATGCCGCGAGGCAGACCGCTCTGAATAGGTGACGTACTTCCACGGCGGATCGGCCAGGATGGCGCCGAAGTGTCCGCGAGTCAGTCCCGCAAGAACATCCTGGTTAGGCGGAGCAAGCATCGCACGGGCTCGTCACGACTCCCGGCGCTGAAAGTACCGGCAGGCCTCACTGCCCGGCGGAACGACGGGACCGTGCTTGCCTGTCAACTGATGGAACTTCTCGCAGCCGCTTACGCGTTGAGACTTGACGGTGTCACCGCTGGCATTGCGGATCTGTTTCCAGTACCCGAGAAAGACGCACTCTCCGCATGTCGCGCCGAATGGGCCGGTGCTGGCGAAGTGCGCCTGACCTTCGCGACTGCGCCGAATCTGCATTGCCAATTCGGGTCCATAGCCGGCTGTGAGATGGGGAGTGTTCTTCATGGCACGCACTCGCGTCGCGTTATCCGGTTAATGGAAAGCCCGCCGGCGGGGTTTTCGGGGGGTGGCCTTGCGTTGGATACCTCCGGTATTGGCGGCTATTGCGCCGCCCTCTGCTCGCGCCCGTCGAGCCAGGTCATGATCCGCTCGAGGTCGATGATCAGGCATTCCGCCTGCGCGCAGTCGAAGTAACCGCTGCGAACGATCTCCTCGATCAGGTGGGGAGGTCAGCCGATCCGTTAGGAATTCCACGGCATTGGCGATCGTCCACAGCCGCGGCTGCTCAACGGTGCCGGGGTCATTGAAGGTGTTCATGTCGTCCCCCTTCATTCGGCCCGAGCAATTACGTCGAGGATGGTTTCGGGTCCGACCCCGCGAGCGAATTCGACCCGCTCCTAAGGATCGGCGGCTTGCATCGCCGCCGGTCGGATCAGCCGATCTAGGGCCGCCATTACGCGCTCGGGATACTTTGCGACGAGGCGGTCGATGACGCGGTCGCTTGGCGTCCGGACCGGAAGGCCAACTGCGCGGCGCACGGGGCGCGAGTGAACACGGCCAGGGCGCGCTTCCACTGCGGGCGGTCGGCGCGACCGGTGACGTGGAACGGCGGCGCGCGGCCTCAGCCGGGGTTGGCCCCACAAGCCGCCACCGCCCGGTCACGAAGCGGGCGACGATCTCGGCGCGGACTTGCTGCCTTGTTGCGGGAGGGTTGTTGGGATTATATAGGGCCATGCGTCGGAGCCCTCCTTGGGCTCGGTTTCGGCCGGTTTCCCTCTCCTTCGTTGAGCGCGGAAAGGGGGCGACCGGCCGCTTGCTGTCCGACTACCTTGCGATCATTTCATCTGTCGAAACGGGCCAGCGGGACGGAGCCCCGTCGCGACAGGGCTGTTCTTATTCGGCTGACGCCGGCCCGCCGAGCATGCGCTCGATCACGGGGACCGGGACGCGCAGGAGCTTATTGACCTTGATGGTCGGGATTTGTCCGGTTGCCGCAGCCTCGTAGGAGGCGTTGCGGCCGAGGCCATAATATTTGCGTCCGGCTTCCGGAACCGACAGCGTCCAAGCGCTACTCGCGCGCCGCGCCGGCAGCTGCTGCGCTGCCTTCCGGCTGTCCCGCTGCCCCGCCTTGCGCTCCCGCCGCAGCTGCCGCTCGCGGTCCGCGTTGGGGTTACGCCTCGCCATGATTGCCTCCTGTGGCTCGAAGGAAACCTACCAGGCACGCTAAGGCTGGTCCGTTTTTGGTGTCAATAGAGTTGCCAGACCGCTTACAGACGTGCTATTTCGTGCCTATTGGTCCCTTTTTGTCCCCATCACAGCCATCAGCGGAGGGAAGCACTATGCCCAAAACGCGTGCGCTCAAAACGCCTGCGGTCTTTCAGATCAAGCTGCGCCTGCCCTGGAACATGCGAAATCGACTGGTGCAGCTGGCGGATTATCACGCTCGCTCGCTCAACACCGAAATCCGTCTCAAACTAGAAGACGCTTTGCAGCATGGCGACACGCGCCATCACCTTGAAACCATCGCCACGGACATCCACACCAACTGGGCGCGCTTTTCGGCGCGCTTCCTACGCATGGACTTGGGCGACCAGCTGGCCGACAGCGTGCTGGATGGCAGCGACCTGGCGCGCAGCCGCATGCTGGCGCAGGCAATCGTTGATCATCGTGCCGCCGAGCGACGTGGCGTGGGAGGCGCGTCATGAAGGGTCACATCCGGCGCCGCGGTCGCGCTTCCTGGGAACTGAAATTCGATGCCGGGCGCGACGATGCCGGGCGGCGCAACATCCGGTACGTCAGCATCAAGGGTACGAAGCGACAAGCGCAGGCGAAGCTGGCCGAGCTGCTGGCCGCCTTCGGCAATGGCAGCTTTATCGAGCCGAGCAAGCTGACCGTGGCCGCCTTCGTGCGGGCGCGGGTCGACCAGTGGGAGACGGCTGGCGACATCTCGGCACGCACCGCGCAGCGCTATCGCCAGCTGGTCGAGCATCAGATCGCGCCGCATATCGGCGGCGTGCCGTTGCAGAAGCTGCGGCCGCTCGACGTCGAGGACTGGCACAGCACGCTGCGCAAAAGCGGGCGGGTGCGCGGATCGGGCGGGCTGGCGACCCGCACCATACGGCACGCGCACCGGGTGCTGGGCAAAGCATTGCGGGATGCCGCACGTAACGAGCTGGTCGCGCGCAACGTCGCCAGCGGGCAGAGCGCGCCCAAGCTCGCCGACGACGAAGAAGTGATCATCGTGCATGACGTGCCGGCGCTCATCCGCCAGCTCAGCGGCTGGCGCTACCGGATGGTGGCGTTGGTGGCGCTGTTCACCGGCATGCGGCTGGGCGAGGTGCTGGCGCTGCGCTGGAACCGGGTCGATCTCGATCGCAAGCTCATTCAGGTGCGCGAGGCGGTGGAACAGACCAAAGCGCACGGGCTGCGCTGCAAGCGGCCGAAGACCAAAGCCGGGCGCCGCAACATCACCCTGCCGACGATGCTGGTGAGCGTGCTGCGCGAGCACCGGAAGGCCGTGCTGGAGCAGGCGCTGCAACTCGGCATCGGCAGGCTTGCCGACGACGCCTTGCTGTTCGCGGGTGCCGATGGCGGGCCGCTGTCACCCAATGCGGTGTCGGCGGCGTGGGCACACTTCGCCGACAGCATTGGCCAGCCTGCGGTGACCTTCCACGCGTTGCGCCACACCCATGCTTCGCAGCTGATCGACGCGCCACCTGGACATCGTCACCATCAGCAAGCGACTCGGCCACGCCAAGCCCGACACGACGCTGCGCATCTACGCGCACCTGTTTCGCAAGGACGATGGCAAGGCTGCTGCTGCGATCAATGCGACGTTGGGGGGCTGAGATGACGCGAATGTTCAAAGCAACGACGACGAAAAAGGGTTTTTCGAGATGCCAACGCTGAACGACTTACATCTCGCGATGGGTGAGTTCCTGACGGAAAGCTCTCAGGTCGAGAACATGATGTTGGCGCTTGTCACGGTCTGTCGAGGTGATCGCCCCATGGATAAGGTGTTCGTTGAGTTTATGGGTAAAACGTTCGGGCAGAAGATTGATACCTTCAAGGCAAGGTGCCGGACCCGCAACTTCACTGACGCGCATCGGAAAATCCTCGATGATGTGGAGGGAGAGCTTGATCGCTTGTTGCCAAAGCAAAATCTCATCGTACATGGGACAACGTATCAAATGGGAAAGGACGGCACACCGCCACAGCCTTACAGGATCGGAATGACGAAAGCCGGAGAATTCATGAATGAGGCGATCGAACAAGATTTTGATGCGCCTCACGTCTTTACGGTTGACCGCATCAAAGAGACCACCGCGAAGTTTGTGGCTGCGAGAGCAAACCTCGGCATCGTTATGACAGAGGTCATGAAAGAGCTTGCAACAAAGAGGTGAGCAACTCCCGGAGAGTACCTGCTGCGCGCGGCGCTCTCGGGCGGCAAATCGGCGACACCAAATGGTGGCAATCGGGTGGCAATTCGCCGATCTGTTCACTCTCCGTGCCGCGAGCGAGACGCGTAAGCGGTTGACATTGCTGGGGACGGATGCTGACAACATCATCGGAGGCAGCGGTGAAGTCCGCATCATTTTTGCAGCGAGTCCGAGATGCGGACTTCTGAACCAAAGCCACACTAGATCAATAAGTTGCTAGTGTCCTTCGATTCCGAAGTTCGCGATCGAGGCTGCGGCACAATGATGCGAACTTCGGAATCGGGACACTAGTGTGGCGGTCCCGTTGCCCATAAGATGGACCCACAAACGATTGCAAATGGGAGGATGACGATGCTGCATGATGCAACACATCGCGCGGTGAGATGCCTCGTGTGCGCGTTCGCGGCGTGCGCGCTGTTGTTCGCAGGCGCGGCCTGGGCGCAATCCGGCGAGCCGATCAAGATCGGCTATGGCATATCTCAAACCGGCGGGCTCGCGCCCAACGGCAAGTCGGCGCTGCTCGCCCAGAAGATTTGGGAAGAAGACATCAACGCCAAGGGCGGGCTCCTCGGCCGTCCGGTCAAGCTCATCTATTACGACGACCAGACCAATCCGGCGACGGTGCCGGGCATCTACACCAAGCTGCTCGACGTCGACAAGGTCGATCTG
>Ga0318561_10000768_pt1 | contig 10613 bp, 10 predicted proteins | sample GRESIP065b5f23_FD_202526 | JGI IMG/M metagenome (GOLD analysis project Ga0318561, IMG submission 202526) | Tropical soil microbial communities from Luquillo Experimental Forest, Puerto Rico - GRE.SIPMG.065b5f23 | ecosystem: Environmental > Terrestrial > Soil > Tropical forest > Bulk soil... | reverse complement strand
TAGGCGACGTACCAGGGCTGGTTCAGCTCGAAGTGCGCAGCTATCGCGGCTATCTGCGCCGGGGTGGCCTCCTTCCCGGCCAGCACCCGGGCCACCTGCTGCGGCCCTGGGCCGAGGAAGAAGATGGCATAGATGGTGAACGTGATCAACAGCAGCACAAACAGGCCCTGGGAAATCCGCCTGATCAGGAATCTGGTCACAGAGAACTCCTAGACGTACAGGTTGCCTCGAGGGTCAAAGGCGTCCCTGACCCCGTCGCCGAAGATGTTGAACGCAAGCGTGGTGATGAGCAGCGCGAGGCTCGGGAAGAGCAGGTACCACCAGGAGCCGTAGAGGAACATCCCGGACGCGTCGTTGATCATCTGGCCCCAGTCGGCGGTCGGCGGCTGTATACCGACGCCCAGGAAGGACAGCGAGGCTGCGCCCACGATCGTGATGGGGATCAGCAGCGTTGTGTACACGATGAGCGGCGCCAGCAGGTTCGGCAGCACGTCGATGAACATGATCCGCCAGGGACCCGCGCCGAGCGCGCGCGCCGCCTCGATGTATTCCTTCTCCTTGATCGATAGCACCTGGCCGCGGACGATGCGGCCCACCGCGGCCCAGCCGAAGAACCCGAGCACGATGATCACGATCGGCAAGCCGGCCCCGATGAACCCGAAGATCGGGGTCTGAATCGCCACGGAGAACAGTGCGATCGCGAGCAGCAGGAACGGGATGGCCAGCAGCCAGTCGAAGAAGCGGGCGATCACCGAATCGATCCAGCCACCGAAAAAGCCGGCCGCGAGGCCCAGGATCGTGCCGCCGATCACTGTGACCGCGGTGGCGGCGACGCCGACGAACAACGAGACCCTGGCCCCGTACATGATTCGGACCAGCAGGTCGCGGCCCTGTGAGTCGGTCCCCAGCCAGAACGTGCTGCTGGGACCCACTGGCTGCCCCGCAGCCGTCCGGCCGATGGTGTTGTACTGCGTCATGTTGCCGTGCCCGGTGATCGCCGCGAACACGGGAGCGGCAATGGCGCAAAGCACGATAAGGATGATGACCCCCAGGCTGATCATCGAGGCCCGGTCGCGGCGCAGCCGACGCCAGGCGAGAACCCACGGGCTCTTACCCTGGATCGTCTTCTGCTGCTCACCGACACCTGGCTCGGCAATGGAGACCGCCTCGACTTGCGCCGTAGCGCTGGAAATGTTGAAGCTCATAGCATCTCCTACCGCAAGCTCAGCTACCGGCGATCAGGCCGGACTCGACCACGCGTTCCTCTTCGGCGATCTGGGGGGTGGACTGCGAGATGTCCTCGCCATCGGCAACCGGGAAGTGACAAGCCACGACATGATCGGCGAAGTCGTCCATGCTGACACCTAGCACCGGCTCGGTGCTGACACAGGTGGGCCTGGCCTTCGGGCAGCGCGGGTGGAACCGGCAGCCCGAGGGCACATGGATCGGCGACGGCACATCGCCGGCCAGAATGATCCGCTCTCGCTTCAGTACGTGCTCAGGGTCGGGGAGCGGTACCGCGGACAGCAGGGCGTCGGTGTACGGGTGACGTGGCTGCGCCCACATCGCTTCGACGGGCGCTTGCTCGACGATCTTCCCGAGGTACATCACCGCGACCCGGTCGCTGACGTGGCGGACGACCGAAAGGTCGTGGGCGATGAAGATGTAGGTGAGACCGAGTTCGCTCTGCAGAGCAGACAGCAGGTTGAGGATCTGGGCCTGGATCGAGACGTCCAGCGCCGACACCGGCTCGTCGCAGATGATCAGCTTCGGGGTGAAGGCTAGTGCCCTCGCCACGCCGATCCGCTGCCGCTGACCGCCGGAGAATTCCGCCGGGAACCGGTTGTAGTGCTCGGGGTTCAGGCCGACCAGCTCCATCAGGTGCTGGACCTTGCGCCTGCGTTCCTCGCCGGACGCGATCCGGTGGATCGCGAACGGGTCCCCGATGATCGAGCCCACCCGGCGGCGCGGGTTGAGTGAGCCGTAGGGGTCCTGGAAGATGATCTGGATGTCTCGCCGCAGCGGCCTCATCCGCCGCGAGGAGAATTTGCTGATATCCGCCCCGTCAAAGATCACCTGCCCTGAAGTGACTGGGTACAGGTGGGCCACGCAGCGCGCCAGCGTGGACTTGCCGCACCCGGTCTCGCCCACCAGGCCCAGCGTCTCGCCCCGGCGAACCTGCAGGCTGACATCTTCGACCGCATGTACGTACTCGCGTTCTCTGCTGATCAGCTTGTCGGACTTGAGCGGGAAGTGCTTGACCACGTTGCGCAGCTCGAGCAGCACATCGCCGCTACCAGCCGCGGCGCTCGTTGTCTCCGCCATCGATTCCTCCGCTACGCTTCCGCGCTTACCGGCTGCGACTGAGCGACCTTGACCCTGAGTTCCTGCCGCAAGGCCGGGTTGCGCGGCAGCCAGCACGCGGACAAGTGTGCAGTCTCGCCGCCGACATCCGCCAGCGGGGGCATCTCCTCGCGGCAGCGGTCCATGGCGTAGGGGCAGCGCGGCGTGAATGGGCAGCCACGCGGCGGATTGATCGGGCTGGGCGGCTGACCGGGAATCGAGCGCAGCTGGGTGCGCTCACCGCCATAGGCAGGCAGCGACTGCAGCAGGCCCTCGGTGTAGGGGTGATGGAAGGACTTGAACAGCGTCATTCGGTCGGTCTCTTCCATGACCTTGCCGCCGTACATGACCACGACGTCGTCGGCCACCTCGGCGATCACGCCGAGGTCGTGCGTGATAAGGATGACCGCGGTGCCGAACTCCTGCTGCAGCCGGCCGATCATCTGGAGAACCTGCGCTTGCACGGTCACGTCCAGCGCCGTGGTGGGCTCGTCGGCGATCAGCAGCGCGGGGTTCAGCGCCATCGCCATAGCGATCATCGCCCGCTGCCGCATACCGCCGGAGAACTGGTGGGGGTAGTCGTTCACCCGGCGGTCCGGCTGCGGGATGCCGACCATGCTGAGCAATTCGACGGCCCGCTTGTGGGCCGCCGACTTCGAGATCTCCTTGTCGTGCAGCCGGATCATTTCCGTAAGCTGCCAGCCGACCTTGTAGAACGGATGCAGGCTGGACAGCGGGTCCTGGAAGATCATTCCGATCTGAGCACCGCGGACCTCGGAGAGTTGCTGCGTCGTCATCCTCAGCAGGTCACGGCCATTGAACAAGGCCCGGCCTTGCACGTCGGCGCCCAGAGTCAGTCCCATGATCGTCTGGGTGGCCACGCTCTTGCCCGAGCCTGACTCGCCGACGATACCGAGCGTCTGACCGGGCTCCACCTGGAAAGAGACACCCCGGACGGCCTGCACGATGCCGTCGTCAGTCCGGAACGACACCTTCAGATCTTCGACCTCAAGTAGCGCCACGCTGCCCCTGCCCCTCATGAAGTCTGGCGGTGCACCGCAATCCCTATCCGCCCGGTTCCCTGAGCAACAAGGCGCTCAGGGAACCGGGCGGACTGTCAGCTACAGCATCTCTCCGTGCTAGCTGCTAAGCCAGACATTCGTCGGGTCGAAGTTCTGGATAGAGGGCACGTACACGGCGTTGTGCACGAAACTGGAGTGGTAGTTCGGCTGGTAGCTCTGGGTGATCTGGTAGGTGGTCGCCTGGTTGGTGACGTACTGATCCGCCTGTGCCCAGATCTGGTCAGCTTGCGCCGTGGTCGACGCCTTCAGGGCCTGGTTGATCATGCCGTCCAGCTGCGAGCTGCAGAACTGCGTGTAGTTGCTGCCGTTCGGCACCTTCGCGGCGCAGGAGTACAGCGGGTTGAACCAGGACAGCGCCCCAGTGCCGTACCAGTCCGGGCCCCAGCCGACCATGATGATGTCCCAGCTGCCCTTCTGGGCCGCAGGCAGGCTGTAGGCGTACTTGGTGTACAGGTCCGCCGACGGCACCGCGAGCGCCTTCACCTTGATGCCCGCGGGCGCCATGTCCGCCTGCATGGTCTGGAACATCTTCGGCTCGACCGTGGACGTGGCGTTGTAGACCACGTTCAGCGTGATGCCGTTCGGGTAGCCAGCCGCCTTGAGCAGCGACTTGGCCTTGGCGATGTCGGTTGGGTACGGGTTGAAGTGCGCCGGGACGTTCTGAGCGCCACCGTTGCCGGCCGCCAGGATGTGCGTCAGTGGCGGGTTCACGATCGGGCCGCCAGCGTCCTGGATCAGGTGGTCCCGGTTGAGCGCGTAGGAGATCGCCTGGCGGACCTGCAGCTTGGTCAGCGCCTTGTTGTTGTTCGGCGAGATCGTGTTGAAGACGAAATACGGGTTGGAGCCGGACGTCGGGCCCAGGTTGAAGTTCGTGCCGCCGTGCTGCATCTCCGTGATCAGGCCGGGCAGTGCGGAGACTGGCGGGAAGGAGTTGAACTCCATGCCACCCGACGTCGGGCTGTTGGTCTGCAGCACGGTCTGGACGGTGTCAGGATTGCCGGTCTCCGAGACGTTGATGTTGTTCACGTAGGCCTTGCGGACCGGGTCCGAGGATGCGCTCCAGGCGGGGTTGCGCGCAAACTTGATCGACTTGGCGGGCACGTATGCGGTGATCTGGTACGGGCCGTCGGCGATCATGTGTTGCGCCGACGCCGCGCTGCCGGGCAGGTACTTCTCGCTCTCCATGGGCGCCGGGCTCCACGAGTCCATGGTCATCGCACCTGTCAGGTACGAGGACGGCTGGGTCAGGTGGATCGTCAGCGTCTCGCCGCTCGCGCTCACGCCGGAGATCTGGTGGTTGTTCATGTAGTTGTTGATCGCCGTCAGCGAGGTCGGGCTCACCTTGGCGAAGCCTGTGCAGAACTGCGTGTATCCGACGACCACGGCCTCGTAGTCCGCCAGGCCGCCGAAGTGGGTCGGGGTCGGGTTGCAGGCCCGCTTCATGCCGAGGATGACGTCCGCGGCGGTGACCTGCCGGGCCGGTGTGGTGTTCCACTTCGCGCCGGTGCGGATCGTGAGCGTCAGCGTCTTGCCGCCGTTGCTGACCGCTGGCAAGGCCGTGGCCAGGTCGGGCACCGGGCTTGTGACGTGGCCCGGGGTCGCCGGATAGGCGTACAGGGAGCGCTGCCACATCCGCTGGGCCAGGTAACCGATCGTGTAGTAGCTGGCGTTGTAGTCCATGTAGTCCACGTCGCCGTCGCCCAGCATGTTGAGCGTGCCGCCCATCTTCGGCGAGCCGGTGCCGGGGTTCAGCGCCTGCACACCACTGTGGAGCAGGTTGGTACCCCCGGAAGCGTTGTTCCCGCCGCCGCTGCTGCTGCTGCTACTGCTGCAAGCCGCGGCGGTCATAGCCAGGACAGCCATGCCTGCGATAGCCAGAGAACCTCGCGTGCGTGTCCGCATCGAGCTCTCCCTTCCCTTATGTTCGTGATCCGCAGTCAGCTGAGGATCGTGGCTGCGATGGGGCTGAGTTGCCCAAGGCGCCAGCGGCGCGCCACACGACGGCCGGTTCAGTGATGATACGTACGGTAAGTCCCGTCTCAGGCGCTGACCAGCCAAGCTAGCTAATCGTGATGCGACAGTGATTTCTCGATGATCTGGGTCCGCCGCCACAGACTTGGCAGGCGTCGCATGGCCCGGGTAGCGAGAAAGAGGGCGACGGCGGCCGGGTTTGGCGCCGGTCAGCACATGTTGATGCCGGTTGACGTGTCGATTCCTTATCGATCTCGGGCAGATCGGGTGCCCCGCCGACCGGGTAAAAGCATGCACGAGCTAATGCGGCCCGGCCCCAATCCGGTAACTTTGGCCCGCCCAGCTCGTTGTCCTGGACAGCTCCGCGCCCGCGCCTGGTGCTCACGGCAGGTCGAACTCGCCGTCCCTGACGCCGAGGGTGAACGCCTCCCATTCCTCGGGCGTGAACGCCAGCACCGGACCATCCGGCTTCGAGGAGTCGCGCATCAGGTACAGCTTCTCCGCGTCCGCCTTGTGCGGCCAGCGGGAAGTGTCGGTGGTGACCGTGACCTCCACGCAGGAGGGCCCGGCGGTCCCGCAGTGGCTGCTCCGGCGCCAGCCAGACGTGTACGTCAGCACCACATCAGGCTACTGCGCACGGTCTGCCCAACGGGGCGTGTTGCATCGCCCGGGCAGCCCTCCTCTCGTGCCCATGGCTGCCGCCCACCGGGGTCAGGGCTGCGGTCTGCCGCGCGCCTGGCGGCCCCAGCCCCGGACCACCGGGAGCTGGCGGTCGTCGCGGGCCAGCCGCTGCAGTTCCTCGTCCGGGTTGTCGCTAGCCGACAGCCAGCTCAGCAAGGCGACGAAGACGACGGGCACGAAGCAGCACGCCGAGACCGCCCAGACCAGCGCCACCGCGATCTGCTGATCGGCGACCCCGCTGAGCGCGCTGTCGGGGCCGTCGTAACCGTGGAACACAGCGTGATTGGCGAGCCCGAGCGCGTAGGCGACGGCCCAGGTGGACCACATGGCCAGCGCCGCGACGGCGGCGCGGTGCGGGTTCGGCAACCGGGGCGCCAGCGGCGGCGAGCTGACCAGCTCCAGCCAGAGCCCGACGCCGGCGGCCAGCAGCGTGACCAGTTCCACCGCGACCAGTGCCGGGTGCCGGGCCAGCGCGTCCACCACCGGCGGCAGCCGCCAGGCGACACCGGCCGCGATGAACACCACCAGGAAGCCCGCCGCGCGCAGGAACGAGGTCCGCTGCCGCCGCGCCGCGGCCAGCCGGTCCAGCGGCGCGGTGCCCGGCTGCCCAGGCCCGGGGCCGGCCGCGTTGGACAGTCGCAGCGGCCGCCACGGCGCGCCCAGCACGATCAGCGCGGGCGCGGCCATGGCGAACACCACGAATTGCGCAGACTCGGCGACGACGTACCGGCGGGCCAGCCCGGTCACGGCGAGCGCCGCCACGATCAGGGCGGCACCGGCCGCCGCGAGCCAGGGCCTGCCGCGCGCCGCCGTCGGCGGGGCCGCCCGCTGCTGTCTCATCCGTTCTCCTGTGCCACCATCAGCCCCCGGAAGGGCCGCCGCCTGCTAGCGCCATAATCGCCGATTAGCGCCCAGCGCGGGGCGCCGGTGGCCGAAGTCTTCCCTAATAGCCCGGATCGCCGAACCTTGCGGCCAGCATGCGGAACGCGCCCGGCGCCGCGCCGTGCAGCCAGGCCGGGATCCGCATCCACCGTGGCACAAACACCACGGGCTGCCCGTGCTCCAGCGCGGAGACGATCGCCGTGGCCACGCGCCCGGCGGGCACCGGGGCGGGACGGCTGCGGCCGTAGGGCCTGCCGCGGCGGCTGAAGAACGGAGTGTCGATCACCGCGGGCACGATCACGCTGACCCCGACGCCGCGGCCGCGCAGCTCATAGCGGAGGCTTTCCGCGAACGTGGCCAGCCCCGCCTTGGTCGCCGCGTAGAGCGCCTCGCCGCGGACGCCGGTGATCCCGGCGATCGAGGACACGAAGACCACCCCGCCCCGGCCACGCTCGATCATGCCCGGCACGAGGAGCGTGGTCAGTTCGATGGGGGCGGCGAGGTTGACCGTGGCCAGTTCGGTGACCTTCGCCGCCGGGATCTCGCCGACCGGCCCGGCCCAGCCCACGCCCGCGTTGTTGACGAGGATGTCGATGCCGCCGCGGGCCGCGGTGAGCGCTTGCCGCGCCAGGTCCGCCGCGCCGCCCGGGGAGGCCAGGTCACAGCCGAGCGCGACGCCCCCGGTCCGGCCGGCCACCTCGGCCAGGCGGGCCTCGTCCCGCCCGCTGAGCAGCAGGCTCGTTCCGGCGGCGGCGAGCGCCACGGCGGTGGCGGCCCCGATTCCCGACGACGCACCGGTCACCAGCGCCACCGCGCCATCGAGCCGCATGGCGACCCACTTTCGCGCACCGTTGCGGCCATCGCAAGGACCGAGCCCGGCAGGGCCGCTGTCCGCATGGCGAGCCCCGTCATTTGCGCATCGGCGCTCGCCGCCGCAAGGACCGAGCCCGGTGGCGGCCGCCGATGGTCAGGCGCGGGCCGTGGCCCGCTCGCCGCCCGAGTTCGCGTCGTCCTCGGACCAGCAGCGAACGATGTCGCGCATGGACAACAGCCCGGTCACCTCGGATCCGTCGAGGACGATCAGGTGCCGGAAACCGGACCGGACCATGGTCGCCGCCGCCTGCTCCAGGGTCCAGTCGGGGGACGCGAACACGACGTCCGCGGTCCGGTGCGCCGCGGCGAGTTCGGTGTCCGGGTCCTGGCCCGCGCCGACGGAGTCCAGGATGTCACGCTCGGTGAGGATGCCCACCCCCGGGTGCTCCGGATCGATCACCACCGCGGCACCGACGCGCCGGGCCGACATGAGGCGCGCGGCTTCCCTGAGGCTATGCGCGGGGCCGATCGCCAGGACCAGCTTGCTCATCCCGTCACGCACCTTCATAGGGCATCCTCCCGGCAGCCTTGTCCGCTCCTTTACCAATGCCTGGCCCATGCCCGCGCCGCCACGGGCTCAAGCGCTTGTGCGTTTGTGACCGCTCTCTACCAGCATGGGCGATGCCCGCGCGCACGGCAAGACCGTTGCCGCGCCGACCGGCCGTGAGGTCCGCGAATCAGGCCGGAAGGCCTAGTGCCTCGCGTTCAGCAGGCTGAGCACCTCGGGGTGCAGGATCCCGTTGGTGGACACCGCGCTGCCGCCGTCGGGCGTCGGCCGGCCGGACAGGTCGGTGAACGTGCCGCCGGCCTCCTCGACGATCACCATGAGCGCGGCGAGGTCCCACAGCGAGACCTCCGGCTCGGCGCACACGTCCACCGCCCCCTCGGCGACGAGCATGTGCGACCAGAAGTCGCCGTAGGCGCGGGTCCGCCACACCGAGCGGCCGAGGTCGAGCAGGCCGTCCAGGCGGCCCTGTGCCTCCCAGTCGCCCAGGCTCGAATACGACAGCGACGCGTCCGGCAGCTTCGCGACCGCGGAAACCCGGCAGCGGGTCGCCTTGGTGAGGCTGCGGCCCGACCAGGCGCCGCCGCCGCGCGCCGCCCACCAGCGCCGGGCCAGGGCGGGCGCGGACACCACACCGGCCACGACCTCGTCGCCGTCCATCAGGCCGATCAGGGTGGCCCACACCGGGACACCGCGCACGTAGTTCATCGTCGCGTCGATCGGGTCGATCACCCAGCAGCGCGGGCCCGAGCCGACCCGGCCGAACTCCTCACCCAGCACCGCGTCCCTCGGGCGGGCCCGGCGGAGCACATTGCGCAGTGATTCCTCGCACGCATGGTCGGCATCGGTGACCGGGGTGAGGTCCGGCTTCGCCTCAACCCTCAGGTCGAGAGCACGGAACCGGCGCGAGGTGATGTCGTCCGCCGCGTCCGCGAGGACGTGGGCGAACCGCAGGTCGTCTGCATAACCCGCCATGGCGCGCAACGGTATCGCGTCGGCACCCGCCCTGGCGATGCCGCATCCCTACCATGACTCGGCACCGTCGCGGCTGCGCAGCAGCCGGCGCAGCGAATCCAGCCGGGCCACCAGGCGCGGGTCGCCGCCCTGATCGCGAACCCAGTCGTCGAGCGCGCAGTCGGGCTGGTCGTGATCACAGCCGGGCGGGCACGCGGCCGTGCCGGGAAGCAGGTCGGTGAAGGCGCGCACCACCCGGTCCGGCGCGACGTGGCCGAGCCCGAACCCGCGCAGCCCGGGGGTGTCGATGATCCAGCCGCCCTGGGGCAGCGCCAGGGCCACCGCGGACGAGGACGTGTGCCGCCCCCGCCCGGTCACCGGGCTGACCGTGCCGACGGCCCGGTCTGCGTCCGGGATCAGCGCGTTTACCAGGGTGGACTTGCCCACACCGGACTGGCCGATGAGCACGCTGATCCGGCTGTCGAGCAGTTGACGCAGCGGGGTGAGCCGGGGCGGGGTCAGCGGCCGGCCGAGCACCACGTGGCCGATGCCCAGCGGCGCGTACGCGTGCAGCAGTTCGTCGGCGCTGCCGAGGTCGGCCTTGGTCAGGCACAGCAGCGGGCGGAGCCCGGCGTCGTAGGCGGCCACCAGGCAGCGGTCGATAAACCGCGGCCGTGGCGGCGGGTCGGCCAGCGAGCAGACGATGACCAGCTGGTCGGCGTTGGCGACGATGACCCGCTCGACCGGGTCGGTGTCGTCGGCCGAGCGGCGCAGCGCGGTGCTCCGGGGGGCGACCCGCACCACCCGGGCGAGCGTGCCCGGCGCGCCCGACGTGTCTCCGGCCAGCGCCACCTGGTCGCCGACAACCACGCCCCGCCGGCCCAGCTCACGCGCCCGCATCGCGGTGACCGTGCGATCGCCGACCAGGACGCCGTACCGGCCCCGATCGACCGACGCGACGAAACCCTCCACCGCGTCCTCGTGCGCGGGCCTACGCCGGGTGCGCGGGCGGGAGCCCCGCCCCGGCCGCACCCGGATGTCGTCTTCGTCCAGGTCCCGGGCGCGGGAGGTCAGGGCACCCGCTCCAGCATCGACGCCCACAACTGGGTGAACGCGGGAAACGTCTTGCCCACGGTGGCCGCGTTCGCCACCTCGATACCCGGGACCGCGAGGCCCAGCACTGCCGCGGCCATGACCAGCCGGTGGTCGTCGTAGCTGGCGAACGGCCGGCCGGTGGCGCGCAGCACCCGTGGCCTGATCTCCAGGCCGTCGTCCAGCTCGGTGACATCCCCGCCGAGCGCCCCGATCTCGGTGGCCAGCGC
>Ga0318561_10000752_pt1 | contig 10667 bp, 13 predicted proteins | sample GRESIP065b5f23_FD_202526 | JGI IMG/M metagenome (GOLD analysis project Ga0318561, IMG submission 202526) | Tropical soil microbial communities from Luquillo Experimental Forest, Puerto Rico - GRE.SIPMG.065b5f23 | ecosystem: Environmental > Terrestrial > Soil > Tropical forest > Bulk soil... | reverse complement strand
CTGACCGGCATTGCGCTCGTCTTCGGCTACGCGCTCCTGGGCGCAGGTTGGCTGGTGCTCAAGACCGAGGACGACATCCAGGCGCGGGCGCGCCGCTATGGCCGCGTTTGCCTGGTGGCTGTGGTGATCGGGATCGTGGTGGTGAGTCTATGGACGCCGCTGGCAAGCGATGCCGTCTTCAGCCGCTGGTTCTCCTGGCCGAACATCCTCATTTTGTCGCCGGTGCCAGTCGCGACCGCGCTGGTCGCTTGGGCCACATGGCGGGCATTAGGTGGTGCGTCGCAGTCTGGCGGCTTCATCGGCGCCGTCGGCCTATTCGCGCTCTCCTATATCGGCATCACCATCAGCCTTTGGCCGATGATTGTGCCGCATCACTATACGCTGATGCAGGCTGCCTCGCCGCCTGGCACGCAGGCGTTTCTCCTCGTCGGCACGCTGTTCCTGCTGCCGGTGATCCTCTTCTACTCGGGCTGGTCGTATTGGGTGTTCCGCGGCAAGGTGCGCGCTGATGTGGGCTATCATTGAGTGGCATCCGGAGATTTTGGCTGGTCCACAACTACATATTGCAGGGCCGCGACGCAGACGCGCGCAAGCTATTTGCGCGTTTGCTCTCGCGCCGCAATGACGTGGGATTACTCGCAGAAGAGTTCGATCCGCTGACGGGCCGCATGTTGGGCAATTTTCCGCAAGCCTATAGTCACGTGGGTCTGATCAACTGCGCGCTCAGTTTGAATCGACAGAAGGGCCCGGCGGAAGAGCGCGCCAACTCGCAAGGGCCGCCCACCACCGCTGCGTCCACCGGAGAGTAGGGTAGCAAAACCGATCTATTTGCAGCAATTCCGCGCAGGCAAGATCGGGGCGATCAGGATATCCGCAGGCCGGATTACGAGATGTATACAAGTTGGCAATCGAATTGAGATTGAAGTGATGTGGCAGTGTAGGACGAGCTTCTCGATCTCCGCGGTGGCGGTGATCGTCGCCATGCTCAGCGGCGGTGCATCATCGGCGCAGGAGACAAAACTTTCGCCGGAGGCACTGCGAGAGATTGGCCAGGTCGAGGCCGAGATTGATCGCATCGAGGCACAGACGCTCGAGCGAATGGCCGCGCCGCCAGATAACCAAGTGCAGCAAATCGAGCTGCTCGGTAAAGCGATGCTCTATGACAAGGAGCTCTCTGTGAACCGTAATGAGGCATGTGCGTTCTGCCACATGCCCGAGACCGGCTTCACCGGGCCCGTCTCAGAGCTCAATCGGACGACCGGCTCCTATCCCGGCTCCGTGCGCACCCGCTTTAGCGAGCGCAAGCCGCAAACGCACGCCTATGCGCCGTTGTCACCAGTTCTGCACTACAATCCCGGTCAGGGCGACCTCGTCGGCGGCAATTTCTGGGACATGCGTGCAACCGGCCGTCGATTGGGCAATCCCGCCGCCGAGCAAGCGCAGGGGCCGCCGACCAACCCCGTGGAAATGGGTCTGCCCGATATCGCTTGTGCGGTGTACAGGGCATCGAAGCGGCCGTATCGCGCGCTGTTCGAAGCGGTCTGGGGCCGACAGGCGTTCGCAATCGAGTGGCCCGCTGACGTGGAGCAGGTCTGCGATCAGCCGGGCCCGCCAGCGGCCCACGACCCTACGCCGGTCCACCTCACGGACCTTGATCGCGGTCGCGCCGGCGCCACGTTCGATCAGATGGCGCAGTCGATCGCTGGCTATGAAGCTTCCGCGGAGGTGACGACTTTCACGTCCAAGTTCGATGCGGTGCAAGCCGGCAAGGCGCAGTTCACGCCACAGGAGCAGATGGGCTACGACCTCTTCCGCGGCAAGGCGCAATGCAATGCGTGCCACCGCGACGGCGGTCCCGGCGAAGATCCCCTGTTCACCGATTTCACCGCGAGCAATATCGGGACGCCGCCTAACCCGAGGCTTCCTTATTACGCGGAGCAACGACCAGACGCGCTGGGCTATGTCGCCAACCCGGCAGGATCATCATTCGTCGACCTTGGCGTCGGCGGTTTTCTGACCAAGGGTCATCCGCTGAGCCAGCCCTCCAGCGTGGATGCGCGCTGGCTCCCGCTTGCGCGCGACCACCAAGCACGCTTCCAGGTGCCGACGCTCCGCAATGTGGACAAACGCGCGTACCCGAGCTTCGTCAAAGCCTATGGGCACAACGGCTACTTCAAGAGCCTCAAGTCGATCGTGCATTTCTACAACACACGCGATGTTCTGGCGCGCTGCCAACCCAATGATCCGGGCGAGGGCACCACATGCTGGCCTGCGCCGGAGTCGACCGACAACATGAACACGAAGCGCGTGGGGCGGCTCGGCCTGTCCGACGCGGAGGAAAATGCGCTGGTTAGCTTCATGCAGACACTCACAGACGGCTCCATGCAACATGATCAGCGATAGAAGGTGCAACTGGATAGGGTTTCGTTGCCAATAGAACGCTCGCGTATCCAGTTCCGCTGCATTGCAGGGTTTTTATCTGGATTGGGTAATTCCTGTCGCATCGGTACGCTCGCGACGCTGACCGCATATGCGCTATGCCCGAGCCGCGACCTTCGGATGGGCGTCCACGACCGCGAACGGCGGTTCACACCTTCTCGTTCAAAAGATTTGGGCAGATCAGCCGCCTTGCCCATACGCTGAAATCGTAAACTGAAACGTCATGCCCGGACCGGCATTGGGAGAACCCCACACCCGCCCGCCGTGCGCCTCGATGATCGAGCGGCAGATCGAGAGTCCCATGCCCAAGCCATCATGCTTGGTCGTGTAGAATGCGCTGAACAGTCGATCTGCATTCTCGGGCTTGATACCGACGCCGACGTCCTCGACTGCCACCAACACCCGATCGGATTGTTGCCGTTGCGTGCGCATCACGAGCACGCGGTCGCGGTCGCGCACGGTCGCCATGGCTTGCATCCCGTTCACAGCGAGATTGATGATCACTTGCTGCAGCTGGATTCGATCGCCGCGCACCGGGAGCAGGCCCCATTCGAGTTCGAGCTCCATCGTAGCTCCATGCCGAAGCGCCTCGTGCCGCAGGAGCGTAACGACCTCTTCGACGACCTCGTTGATGTCCAGTCGAACCATCTCCGGCTCGGCCTGCTTCGAGAATTCGCGAATCCTGCGGATCACCTCGCTGGCGCGATGGGCGTCTTTGACGATTTGCCGGATGCCGGCGACCGCCTCTTCGACCTCTGGAGGCTGACGGCTCAGCCACCGCAAGCTGCTTTCTGCGTTGGTCACGATGGCGCCGAGCGGCTGATTCACCTCATGCGCGATCGACGCGCTCATCTCTCCAAGCATGCTCACGCGCGTGACGTGGGCAAGCGCGGTTTGGGCGACCTGCAATGCTTCCTGCGCCTTCCTGGTTGCAGTGACATCCATCACCGCACCGACGAGTTCCTCCTCGCCCGTTTCGGATACCTGACGATCCGCCCGAAGGTGAACGTGCTTGACCTCTCCATCCGGCATCAGCAAACGGCACTCATACTCGTAATCCTAGTCCCCTCGCGCCGCACGATCCAGTTGCTGCCGCACGAGCTTGCGATCGTCAGGATGAATGCGTTGCAGGATTAAGGCGTCGGTCGGCTTGACCGTCTCATCGAATCCCATGATCCGATAGGTTTCTTTCGACCAGAAGAACTCCCCAGTGCCGAGCTTCCGGGCGAAGCTTCCCATGTTGCTGAGCCGCTGCGCCTCGGCCAAATAGGCTTCGCTCCGGCGCAACGCGCGCACCGTCGCCTGCAGATCATCGCGCGCGCGCCGGAGCGATTCCTCCGTGCGCCTTTGCGCTACGCTGAGCCAAATCACGAAAAGCGCGGTCAGCGCGAAAAGGGCGAGGCGCGGTATGGCCTGAACGGCAAAAGAATCCGCCGGCGGAATGAAGTAGTAATCAAAAGCCAGAATGGAGAGTCCGGCCGCGAGCAGACCAGGTCCCGCGCCGCCAAGCCACGCGGCGAAAAGGATGGCGCAAAGAAACAGGGATACGAACGGAGCGGTTTGCAGAAGCCTGTCCGCCGCCAGCCCGCCGACAACCGCTGCCGCGACGGCAAGAACCGCGACTGCATAGTGCAGGATCGCGCCCAAGGTGGCTGGCCATAGCGGACTGGATCGCGCCATGCTCCGTGCTCCAGCGTCTCACGATGTTAGCATGCCATCGCAAATCGCTGGAGGTCGAATAAGCGCAGGAAGCACGTCACCAGATTTGACGACGCCCGCTCTTTGCGGCGCGGAATGACCAGATCAGTCACTATCTGCCGCGCGGTCGTTTGGAAGCATCCGCAGATCGCTGGACTGAACGAGGCGCTGAAGCGGCTACATGACGCCGCCGTATGGGCTCCGCGCCGACGGGCCGTTGATGGCGGGGGGCTGGGTCGGGGCCGGCAGCGGCGCCGGAATACGGCTTTCGAAAGCAGGCGTCGACGGCGGCGATGCTCCCAACAGCGTGGTGGGATTGTGCGCAAAGCCGCCCCGACCAAGAGCATGCACAACTCCTCCAAGCGCAAAGCCGGGTGTAGAACCGACGATACAAGCCGCCGCTAAGATCAACGCAAAAAGAGGTTTCATGGTTGTAACTCCTATTCAGGGCCTGCTTCCATTCGTGCCATTCACCTGGGAATGATCTTCCGCTCGGATGCGAGATCATCTCGACCAAGACTTAGTGCGCGGCTTCCGGATCAGTACGCAGACAATTGCAAGCCAGATAAAGGCGAGTCGCATGCACGATGGCTCGAAAAACGCAAGACCGGACAAATCGAGGCAACACAGGTGAAATTCATTCTATTTTACGGTAGCCGCGAACAATTTTCGAGGCAACGCGTTCGTGAGCAGCGCCACTCGACCACGGGATAGAAATCCTCCCCGAAGAGGATGTGCCGCAGCAAATTAGGACACTCACGCCGCCGCGGAGCGATCGCGGATGCGCGCTTCGAGTTATCAGCTGCAGCCGTCTATGGCTCGCGTGCCCAGGGCTATGCCGGCCAAGGGCGCCCCGAACGTGGTCGGCACTCCATAGATTGTCGGAACGCCACTCTGGGTGCTCGAACATGGGCGTGTGCTCGGCGCCGCGGACAGCGATGGAGTCGAGGGAGCGGCCATGCCGGCGAGCGGCGTCAGCGCACTTATCGCAGGTGCCGAGGGATTGGGGCTCAGCGCAACGGACGGAGGGCTGAGGCCTCCGCCTCCAAGTTCGGTCGAGCCGAGCGGAATTCCAGCCGGGCCGACGGGTGAGCCGGGGCCCATCGAGGGGGCCAACGGTGGAGATGCGGTCGCAGACGCGGCACAAGTGCCCTGCGCGCTTGCAGTCATGCCGCCGCCGTCAAACAGCGCGCCGCTGGACAGTCCGGGCGTTGAGCTTGCTATGCCGGCAGTGGCTGTCGTCGAACCTGCGATCCCCGCAGACGCTCCGGTCATCGGACTCCGTGTTGTCGTCAAACTGCCCATGACGGCAGACGCGGGCGAAGCGCTGGCGCATGTGGCGCCGAACAAAGGCGCCGCGCCGGATGTGGCCGGACTCACGCCCGGCGTTGCGAGCTCGGTCGCGCCCAGGGGAATTCCAGTGTGCCCGACCGGCGCATTGGGAACGCCAAGCGGAGACGTCATGCCAAAAGCCGCTAGCGGCGAGACGTTCATGCGCGCTTGGGGATAGGCAGAACCGCAGCCCAGGAGAACCGCCGCCGCTGCCGCCACGGCAAAACGCGTCATCATGGGCTCCCTCCTTGACGCGCCCGGCGCCTGTTCGATGAAACGTGTGCGTGACTCAAAACTTAGTCACCGGCTGCGGCCGATCTCAGTCCGGATTGCCGGGATTTGTCGAATTTTGCCGTTTTCGGTCAGCGAGCGAGCGGGGCAAAGCCTCGCAACACGCTTGCGCGCGTCAGGCACATTAATTCTTTGAAAGCTAATCGCTTTGCAGCAAAACCCAGCAACCGAGTTCTCCTGCAACTCCATAAATGTCTCGGCGAGCTCCCTCGAGAAGAAAAGGAGGCTCGTCATGATCATTTTGAAGAAAGGGCTGGCTGCACTTGCAGTCACGCTCGCCCTAAGCGCCCTGGCATCGCCAAGCTATGCGCAGGGACGCGGCGTCGAAATCACTCCGAAACGCGCGCAAGCGATTCACGCGTGTAGCATTTTGGCGAGCCGATATCCGCAATATCTCTGGGGCAACATGGAAATCTTTCAATATCGCGCCTGCATGACCGAACATGGCCAACCGGAATGAGCCGGACCTCGGTGCGCAGCCAGCAAGGCGGATCAATAGACAGCAAGGACGATCAAGCCGTTGCTCGCCGCGCTGCGCATATATGGATTGCACGGGCGGACCGCCCCGGCATGATCTCGATTTCGCATGGCAACGGCGCGCCCAGCGCCGGTCATCGCCTCAAAAGGAGAGAACCATGATCAAAGCAAGAGACGCCGCCGCGCTGCGGCTCGCACCACTCGATACGCCGACCGACCTGCGCGCCGACGCCGTGCCGAAGATTTCCGGCGCGCTCAATATCCTGCTCGCCGACATGTTTGCGCTCTACTTGAAGACCAAGAATTTCCATTGGCATATGTCCGGCCCTCACTTCCGCGACTATCATCTCCTCCTCGACGAACAGGCCGAGCAGATCTTCGCCACCACCGACGACATGGCCGAACGCGTACGCAAGATCGGCGGGACAACGTTACGCTCGATCGGCCACATCGGCCGCTTGCAGCGGGTGTTGGACAGCGACGCGGAGTTCGTCACGCCGTTGGACATGCTTGCCGAGCTGCGCGACGACAACAAGCAGCTGGTGTCGAGCCTGCGCGAGGCTCACCCGATCTGCGACAAGCATAACGACGTGGCCAGCGCCAGCTTGATCGAGAACTGGATCGACGAGGCCGAGCGGCGCACCTGGTTCCTGTTCGAAGCGACCCGGGTTGTGCGGGAGTGAATGAGAGCGGGGTAAGCTTTCTTCGCATAGAGCATGCAGGCATCCGGAACCGGCCGAGGCGCCGGCGGGTTGAAGTCGGAAACGGATCGCCGACGTGGCGCGCGAGACGTGCCCCGGCGCGATGGTGTTGAGCACAGGCACGTATCTCGACAGCCAGCGATTTCGAGTTCACCTGGGCAAGCGTTTCGGTGTCGATCCCGGGCATGTCGAGGCCCAGGTCATTGGCGACCACGGGACCTCGCAGGTATTTCTCTGGTCCTCCGCACGCATCGGTGGCGTTCCCGTCGCGGCATTGCTCGCCAGGCGCGGCGAGCGGATTGACGAGCTTCGGCACCAGCTCGAGCGAGACGTGCGCTATGCCAACATCGCCATCATCGAGGGCCATGATGCCAGCCAATACGGAATCGGCATCGTATCGGCACGGATCGCCGAGATGGTGCTCAATGACGAACGAGCGATGGTTCCGATCGGCAGCTATCAGAAGAAATTTGGCGTCACGCTGTCGCTGCCGAGCGTCGTCGGCCGTCGCGGCGTGATCGAAGTTCTCGAGCCGGAAATGTCGGACGAAGAACGCGAGGGCCTGCGCAAGAGTGCGGAGGCCCTCAACAAGGCGCTCCAACGCGTGCGGACCAAGCTGACGGAAAAGGCGGCGTTCGGCTGACGACATTTTTTGCCCCTACCCCTTTTCCTCTCCTCGACGGAAGGAGGAGCGCACCGCGATCGTTGCGTCGACCCTGGTTCCGAGGCCCGTTTCAGTGAAGCGCAGATGAGGGTTGTGCGTGGGCGATCGCGATTTTCGCAGCGTGCTGCACCTTCTGGAAGGCGCGCACCTCGATCTGGCGTACCCGCTCGCGCGAGATGCCGAACTCGGCCGCAAGTTCGTGCAGCGTGATCGGCTCGTCGGCAAGCTGCCGTGCTTCGAAAATGCGCCGCTCGCGCTCGCCCAGCACTGAGAGCGCCTCGCCGAGCGCGTTCTTGCGGTTGTCCGACTGCTCGCTCTCGGCGAGTTGCGATTCCTGGTCGGAACTCCCGTCGACCAGCCAGTCCTGCCATTCGTCCGAACCGCCGTCCTCGCGCATCTGCGCGTTGAGCGATACGTCGCCGGCGAGCCGCCGGTTCATCTCGACCACGTCCTGTTCCGGGACCGCGAGGCGCTGCGCGATCAGCTTGACTTGATCGGGGTGCATGTCGCCGTCCTCGAGTGCAGAGATCTTGCTCTTTGCTTTGCGCAAATTGAAGAACAGCTTCTTCTGATTGGCGGTGGTGCCGATCTTCACGAGCGACCACGAGCGCAGGATGTACTCGTGGATGGCCGCCTTGATCCACCACATGCCATAAGTTGCAAAGCGAAAGCCTTGCTCCGGATTGAAGCGCTTGACCGCCTGCATCAGCCCGACATTGCCCTCCGAGATCAGCTCGGACATTGGCAGCCCATAGCCGCGATAACCCACGGCAATCTTGACCACCAGGCGCAAGTGACAGGTGACGAGCTTGTCGGCCGCATCCCCGTCGCCGTGCTTGCGCCAGCGCTTCGCGAGCAAAACTTCTTCCTCGGCGTCCAGCATCGGGAAGCGGCGAATTTCCTGCAGGTAACGGGTCGTCTCTCCGGAAACCAGAGTTGCGGTTTGCATCATAAACCTCCGCTCCGGTGGGCGACGGGGATGACGACCAACCCGCACCAGCGAAGGACTGCGCAACGGTCCAGCATGATCTCGCGAAGGTATGCGTCTTTGCACCGGCGTCTGCAGAATTTGCTGCCCCACCAGCGGTGCGTCACCATCCCGAACGGCCCGCCGCAATGGTCACAGACCTGGCGGGACCGCACTGCACCCGTCGCAGGGGCGCTCGCATTTTTGTGGCTGATCATGATGCCCTCGCCCGATCCTTGAGCGCTGACATGGCGAGCTTGCAGTGACCGAGATAACACTCGTAACTGCAGTAGGAGAGACGCGTGGCAAGCTCCCGCAGATAGGTTTCGCCGATTGCCTCGCAGCACAAAGCGCAGAAACTTTCCGGACGGGGCGTCCTGCCGTTGACCCAGACGAACTTCATATGCCGCCTCCACCAACAACGAGCCCCTTCCCTCGTTCGCGATTAGGTCACTGACCCGCAAGCTTCTCAATCGTACGGAGGTTGATGCAGCTCACTCTGTGGTTTCGGCCGCGCATACTCGCGTTTTGTCGCGCTCAATATCTCGGTTACTCGGCTCATACCTTGGTTTACAGCGCCGATCAGTGTTTCCCGTGATTTGCACGGCCTTGCGCCATCCCCACGCAACGAAACGCTGCGCCGTGACTCGATCCCCGTCTATGTTCGGTTGGATCAATAACGTTGGAAGCGATCGGAATAATGCGGCAAGCGGCGTCCGCTTCGCCCCTAAAGCAGACCATGTAGCAGACCATTTCGCTCGGTCCGCTTTGTGCCAAGCGGAATCATGCGCCGCAGCAACTGGCGCCTATTCGATCTCAGGCGTCACCGCGACTATTCTGCCTGCACTTGCACCGGAGCGCCGAGGTTTCCGACCGTACCGGGCGCAATCAGCAGATAGCGGCGCTGCACTTTGTCCTCACCGCGCACGAGCTGCCGGATCGGTCCGATCGCTTTGACGACCGCCGCGCCGGCCGGATTAGTCATGAAGCCCTGTAACGGCTGTAGGCCGCCGCCGCCCGACGCCTCGTTCGACAGCGCCAGCACGTAGGGCTTGCCCGGCTCGAGCCCGGTGACTGAAGCCTCCAGCACCTGCACCAGGCCCTGGTCGGAGAGCGACACGCTGGTGGGCGCCTTGTCCGGCTTCTGTCCCGGCGGCGCGAGCCACAGCTGCGTCGACAGCCCGGCGACGCCGAGTGGCTGCAGGTTCTCCGTTCCCGCACGCTCGGGGGCCGTAGGCATCATCGTCATCGCGGCGTTCCCGTTCTCGCTCATGACCGGGATAGCGTTGGGCACGTAGACGACCGCCTGTCCCGCCTGTCCGATCGGGCTCGTCGCGATCACCTTGTTCGTCAGCGTATCGATCGCGGCGAGGCGGTCCTCATTCTCGAGGCCGACATAGACCCGCGTGCCGTCGCCGGACGGCCAGATGCCATGGGGTAGCTTGCCGACCGGAATGGTTGCCACCTTGGAAAAATCGTTGGTGTGATAGACCTGGACCTCGTTGAGGCCGCCGATCGTGACATAGCCGAACATGCCGTTGGCGTTACGCACGAAGTTGACGTGGTTGGTGATCGGACCGGTGTCGAGCGTCTTCAAGAGCGCGAATGGCGGCTGCGCATCGAACACCTGGACCTTGCCGGTGTCCTTCAACGTGAACCAGACCTGGCCACCCTCCGGCGTGGCGGCAATGTTGGGGCAGAACGGACTCGCCTGCTGGACCTTGCCGATGATCTTGTGGTCGGCGACGGTGATGACCGCGGTCTCGGGCGTAAACGACGAGCAGACATAGCCGTATTTGCCGTCAGGCGAGAAGATCGTCATGCCGGGTCCGTTTGCTACGACGATCCGCGTCTTTTTCCTGATAGGTGGCGCCATCGAGCACGGAGACGTAGTTCTCGCCCCGCACCACCACCCACACTTCCCTGCCGTCGGGCGTGAAGAACACCTCATGCGGCGAGCGCCCGACATACGTGACGTGCTTGACGGTGTTGGTCGCGGTATCGATGAAATTCACGGCATTCGAGCCGATCGCGACCACGGCAAGGGTGCGATGATCGGGCAGCCCAAGCCGTGCCCCAACAACTGGCCGCGATAGAG
>Ga0318561_10000750_pt1 | contig 10673 bp, 7 predicted proteins | sample GRESIP065b5f23_FD_202526 | JGI IMG/M metagenome (GOLD analysis project Ga0318561, IMG submission 202526) | Tropical soil microbial communities from Luquillo Experimental Forest, Puerto Rico - GRE.SIPMG.065b5f23 | ecosystem: Environmental > Terrestrial > Soil > Tropical forest > Bulk soil... | reverse complement strand
GAGGCGGAGTTCAGCGAGTTCATGGACAGCCGCTGGCTGCAGCTGCTGCGCCTGGGGTATGTGCTGACCGGTGATCGGGGCCTGGCCGAAGACCTGGCGCAGACCGCGCTGGCGCGGGCGTACGCGTCGTGGCCGCGGATCCGCCGGGCGGGGGACCCGGATGGTTATGTGCGGCGGGTGATGGTGAATGCGAACCATTCCCGGTTCCGCAAGCACCGGGTGGCCGAGCAGCTGACCGGTGCCGTGCCCGAGCCGCCCCCGGTGGACACAGCGGGTGGCAGTGACGACCGCCTCACGCTGATGGCCGCGCTGATGAGCTTGCCGCTGGGGCAGCGGTCAGTGGTGGTGCTGCGGTTCTGGCTCGATATGACCGAGGCCCAGGTGGCGGAGGCGCTGGGCTGCTCGGTCGGCACCGTCAAAACCCAGGGTTCCCGGGCGCTGGCCAAGCTGCGGGCCTCCGCGGGCCTGGGCGAGGGGATGAGCCATGAGCAGCTTTGACGAGCAGGACCTGGGCCGCCGGGTCGACGGGGCGCTGGCGACCATCACCTCCGGGTCGGCGCCGGCGGCGGCGATCGTGGCCCAGGGGCGGCGAATCCGCCTGCGCCGCCGCGCCGCCCGGGCCGGGGTGGCGGTGGTGGCCGCCCTGGCAGTCGCTGTCCCGGTCGCGATCGCATGGCATGGCGCGCTAACTGCGCCGGGTCCCCGGCCGGCCATCAATCACCCCACACCACGGCCTCATCGGCTCCCCACGAAGATGACCGGGCTGCCCATGCCCGCGGGCACCAACTTCAAGTTCCTGGTCCAGGGCAGCGAGGGCACCGGCTTCCCCGGTGCGGCTGACTGGTACTCGACCGCCTCGCGGAGCTTCAAGACCATCGCTGGCCTGCCCCATGAGCCTTTCGATTTCTCCCGCGTACCCGGCGGCTGGTCGGCCGGGTTGTTCCTGGGTGGCTGGAAATGCCCGCCGCACTGCTGGAATGCCCAGTACTTCATCGCCGATGGCTCGACGCACGCCACGAAGATCGGGATTGGTCTCTGGATCTCCCCAGCTGATCACCCGGGCGCGGTCTGGCTAATGAGCTACCCCCCGACGATCACCGACATGGCGACGGCGTCGGCGTACGTCCAGTTGTTCAGCACCAACGGGTCGGCGCTCGGCCCGCGCTACCGCTTGCCGGCTGGTTATTTGCTTGACCGCGGCGTCGGCGGGTACCTGCTCCTGACTTCGTTGCGGCAGAAGAAGCCCCCGTATATCTCCGTGCTGTGGGATCCGCGATCCAACCGTGTGGCCGGCCGCGTTACTGACGTGATCGCCGCCGGCCCCGGCCAGATCGCGTGGAGCCCGGATTGCCGCGGCTGCCGCGTGCGGCTGCTGAACGTGCTGACCGGCACGAGCGTGACGACGCCGATAGCCGCCGGTCAGCCGGGCGGGCTGACTGGCAAGTTCACCGACGACGGCACACTGCTCGCCGTCCAGTTGACTGACGGGCAGCTAGCGGTCTACGACACCAGCAGCGGACAGCTGACCGTGATACCTGGGACCGCGCTCAACAACAACTACTGGCAGGACTTCGGCTGGCTGAATGGCAGCCACACGCTCACCGTCGCGGCGGGCTGCGGACGGTGCAACGCTACGGGCCCGGAGCAGATCGCCTACTGGCAGCCAGGCGACAGCCGGCTCCGGATCGCCACCGTTACCAACCAACGCGAAGCCGACGCCGTCCAGGGTGCGGCGTCCTGAGCCGCCTGACGCCGGTGGACACGTTACGAACTGGTACCCGCCAGCTGGCACGTCGGATAGCCGCCGCCTCGGCATTGATAGACCTAGCGGATCTAGTACTCATGTCACCGGTATAGCGCAAGGCACTGAGCCCTTTTCATCCTGATCTTGAGGTGGCGGCCGAGGGCGGGCAGGGCAGCGGTTAGCCATCGGCGTCGGGGTCGTCTTCGCGTTTGGGCTGGTGGCGGGCCAGAAGCGGTTGCGCGGTGCGCTGTTCGGGTCAGCTGACTCGGGCGGGGCGCTGACGGCGGCCGCGCGAGGCTGCCCGGAGTCGTCAGCTGCAGCTGGAGGACACGTGAGCTACGCGGCGGCGGCCGGGCCCGCCCGGCACGATCTGCTTGGCAGGGTGGGCTCTTCGGGGGTCTGCTGTCATGGGACGCTGTGCGGTATGACGGCGGTGGGCCCGGATGTCTCGCGTCTGGCGAGGGAGGCGCTGGAATGGCTGCTGGTGGTGGCGCGGGGCTGCGGGGAGAGCGTGGCGTGGACCGGCAGGCCGGATGACGGTGAGCTGGACCCGACGTTGTACAGCGGCGCCTCGGGGATCGTTGTGGCCTTGCTGGAGGGGTACCGGCATTTCGGGGATGACCGTTATGGCCAGGCTGCCGAGCGGGGTGCCCGGTCGGTCGCGACTGCGGTAGGGGAAGGGTGGGAGCTGTCGTCGTTGTACCTGGGTCTGGCGGGCATGGCGTTCACGCTGCGGGCGGTGCACAGCCTGCTGGGCGACCGGAGCGCGGACCGGGCGGCGGCTCGCGCGCTTGACCTGGTGCGGTCGCGGTTCGACGGGGAGCGGTGGGGCGATCAGTTCGAGTTGCTCGGCGGGAATGCCGGCATCGCGCTGGGTGCCGCGCGGGCTGGCGATCTGGACCTGGCCGTGCTGGCGGTGACGCCGTACCTGAGCACCGCCGAGGTAACCCCGGGCGGCGTGCACTGGGAGGTGCGCGCCGGGCTCCCGGCCAGGTTCCACCATCTTTCGCACGGCACGCTGGGCATCGTCTATGCGCTGGCCGCTGTCGGCCATGCCGCGGGCAGGGGTGATCTGATCGAGCTGGCTCTTGCCGGCGCGGCGGATGTCGTGTCCCGCAACGAGGCAGGCCCGGCCGGTTTCCTGGTTCCGCACTCCGACCCGCAGCACAGGCCGGAGCTGGTCGAGCGCTACAGCTACGGCTGGTGCCACGGCCCTGCGGGCGACGCCCAGGTGTTCCGGGTGCTGGCGCAGGTGACCGGCGACCCGGCCTGGCGGGACCTGGCCGACCGGTGCTGGCACACCGTCACCCACTCGGGCCTTCCAAGGCGGCTGCGGCCGGGGTTCTGGGACAACAGCGGCCGCTGCTGCGGCACAGCCGGAGTCCTGGCCCTGGCCTGCGACCGGCACGTCGAGCAGGCCGAGGACCTGGGCTTCGCGGGGGTCCTGGTCGGTGACCTCGCGGCGCGGGCCACGGTCGACGCCGATGGCGCGCGCTGGTGCAACTATGAGCACCGGGTCAGCCCGAGCACGCTGGCACCGCGAACTGGGTGGGCGATGGGCAACGCGGGCATCGCCCGGGAACTGCTGCGTTACGCCCGGATCCGGGATGGACGCGACCCGGACTACGCCATCGCCTGGCCCGACCAGCCGCCGGCGACGCCCCTCAGCCGACCGCCCGAAACCAGCCCTTGAGTGGCGCAGGGAACTGTAAGAAGACTCACTGCCCGGGTGCGGGGAACTCTCAGGCAGACGTGAGAGCAGAGGCCGTACTCATCAGGCACTGAGCCTTGTCATCTTGCGATCTCGCGGGCTTGAAGGACGTGGATGGCCTTGGCCAGCTGCCCGGCCTTCCAGGGGCAGCAGCGGAGCTTACGCAGGATGTGCCAGGTCTTCAGCTGGGCGTTGGCGCGCTCGCCGGGGGGATCGCAGCCGGGCGTGGGCGCGGTTGGCGTCCTTCTGGGAGGCGGGCTTGTTCCGGCCCCGGTACGGGGTAAGGACGGGGTCACCGGCGCCGTGGTAGCCCTTGTCGGCCAGCACGATCAGCCCGGCGGCGGCCAGTTCGCGGACGATGCCCCAGATCCTCGCGGCGGTCAGGTCGTGCACGGCGCCGGGCAGCGGCCCGGACACCCACACGATCTCCCCGTCAGGGGCGGAGATGACCTGCAGGTTCATGCCGTGGCGGCGGTGCTTGCCAGAGTAGAACGGCCGGTCGGCGGCGACCCGGTCGATCGGGATTAAGGTGCCATCGATCACGACATAGGCGTGTCCCGCGTTCTTCGCGCTGGTCAGCGCCTGGCGCAGTTTCGGGGCGCGGGCGGCCAGCAGGGCTGCGGTCTCGGTGACGTACCGCCAGGCCGTGGCGGTGCCGATGCCGAACCCGGCGGCCAGCTCGGCGAATGGGTCGCCCCCGCGCGGGACCGCGACGCCCGTGTCCGGGCCGCAGTGACCGCCCGGGCGAGCAAGTACCGGGTCGGCCAGATCACTGGCATTGGGCGCTCGACGATCGCCCGGGATCCTCGCCGCGTCATCCGCTGGGACCATCATTGGCCCATCATGGGCCAGGATGATCACTGAGATGAACCCGGGAGTCCGTCCGGCTGGCGCGGACTCCCAGGTCACAGGGGGCGGAGGCTCGGGGATTTGAACCCCGGAAGGGCGCGAACCCTAACCGCATTAGCAGTGCGGCGCCATAGACCGGACTAGGCGAAGCCTCCCGTTGACCAAGCGGTCCGCATCAGCGTACCGGTGCCCGCGACGGCACCGCAAAGCACAAGCGCTGGCAAAGACACTTTGAGATACGGCTGCCGCGCCACCCTGGCGCCCGGCGCTGACTCCGGCGCGGGTCAGCGCTGCTCAACCACCGTGTAGTCGCCGCGGGCGTAGGCGTCGCGAATCCTCGTCTTGGCGAACTTTCCCACGCCGGTCTTGGGCACTTCGTCGATGAACGACCACCGGTCGGGGAGCTGCCAGCGCGGGACCCGTTCGGCCAGGAAGGCGCGCAGGTCCGCCGCCGTCACCGAGGCCTCGGGCAGCAGCACCACGAAGGCCAGCGGCCGCTCGCCCCATTTGTCGTCGGGGACCCCGATGACCGCGGCCTCGCTCACCTGGGGGTGCGCCATGAGCTCGTTCTCCAGCGCCATAGAGGAGATCCATTCGCCGCCGGACTTGATGACGTCCTTGGCCCGGTCGGTCAGCGTCACGTAACCGAGCGGGTCGATGGTCCCGACGTCGCCGGTGCGCAGCCAGCCGTCGTGGAACTTCCCTGGGTCGTCGTCTCCGTAGTAGGAGCCGGTCACCCAGGGACCACGCACCTCGACCTCGCCGACGGCCTTGCCGTCGTGCGGCAGGACGGTGCCGCCGTCCCCGACCAGCCGCGCTTCCACGGCGCACACCAGCCGGCCCTGAGTGTCCCGGTAGGCCCACGCCTGGTCGGCGGGGGTGCCGACCGGTGGCCATGCCACGCTGCCGATCGGCGAGGTCTCGGTCATCCCCCACGCCTGGAGGATAAGCACGCCGAGTTCCTTCTCGAACGCCTCCATAAGCGCGTGCGGAACGGCGGAGCCGCCGCAGGCCACCAGGCGCAGCGAGGAGATGTCCCCGCCGTGGGCACGGATGTGCTGGAGCAGGCCGTTCCAGATCGTCGGCACCGCGCCTGCCACCGTCGGCCGCTCGGACTCGATCAGCTTGACCAGCGGCTCCGGCTGGAGGAACCGATCCGGCATGATCAGGTCCGCGCCCGACATGACCGCCGCGTAAGGCAGGCCCCAGGCGTTGGCGTGGAACATGGGGACCACGGGCAGCACGCGGTCGCGCTCGGACACCCCGAGGGTGTTGCCAAGGCAGACGCCCATCGAGTGGAGATACGCCGACCGGTGGCTGTAGACGACTCCCTTGGGCAGGCCGGTGGTACCGCTGGTGTAGCACATAGCGGCCGCCGACCGCTCGTCCGGATCCGCCCACGCGAACGACTCGGGCATCCCGGCCAGTAGTTCCTCATACGAGTGCACCTCGCGGCGGGGACCCGCGAGCTGCGCGGCATGCCCGGCCACTTCCCCGGCCGGGCCGGTCACCAGGATGTGCCGGATCGTCTCGGCGTGCCCGAGCACCTGGGCCATCAGCGGAACGAGCGAGGGATCCACGATGACCGCGTGGTCGGCGGCGTGGTTGGCGATGTAGCCGAGCTGGGCGGGGTCGAGCCGCAGGTTGAGGGTGTGCAGTACCGCGCCCATGGAGGGAATGGCCAGGTAGGCCTCCAGGTGCTGGGCGTTGTTCCACATCAGCGTGGCGACCCGTTGGTCGCCGTCCACGCCGAGGCTGCGCAGCGCGCCGGCCAGCTTCGCGGCCCGGGCCCCGGTCTGCCCGTAGCTCTGGCCGTGCGCCCCGTCGCCGGTCCAGGTCCGGACCTCATGATCGGCAAAGATGGTGGTGCCGTAACGCATCAGCGCTGTCACCGTCAGCGGGACATCCATCATCGTGCTGCGCACAAGCCACCTCCCTGGACCGAGCGCACCGGCCGTTTCCCCGGGACCATGCGCCCACCACCTCTTGGGGGGATCGTGCCACGACTGCGGCGTAACGTCACCTCTTCGGTCGCCTGCCAGCCAGCCCCGCGCGCGGAGGCCCGGCGTCCCAGCCACGGCGCAGACCCGGCCGAGGCCTTTCTCCGCTTTCTAAGGCCTTCTAGCGTTTGACGCAGAGGGCGCGATACCAACCGAGAGGATTCGCTGGGCCGGCGTGATTTCAGGCCGGCTGGGTGCGCAGGAACTTGCCAAAGTGGGGGACTGTGAAGGCGATGAGACCGCGCTCGGAACTGTAGATAAGCCCCTTCTTGATGAGGCCGTCCCGGGACGGGGAAAGGCTCGAAGGCTTACGCCCGAGTTCGTCGGCGACCTGCGACGTCGGCACCGGGTCGTCGCCCAGCATGGCCATCGCCCGCATGTACTCGCGTTCGGCGGGGGTGGCCCGGTCGTATCGGCTGCCGAAGAAGCCCACCGCCAGTTCAGCCTCGGCCTGCGGGCCAGCCACCGCGACGTCGGCGGCGGTGACCGGGCTCGCGGCCGCGGCGTCCCAGGTCACCTTGCCATACGCCTGCACGAAATAGGGGTAGCCGTCGGCGGCCCGGTACAGGGCGTCCAGCGCCTCCTGGGTGAAGTCCGCCCCTTCCCGCCGGGCGGGTGCGAGCAGGGCCAAGTCCGCGGCGGCCCGGTCCAGCCGGTCGATCGGCACATAGCGGAACAGCCGCTCGGAGTAGCTCTTGCTCGCCGACAGGACGGACGGCAGGTGCGGCAGGCCTGCGCCAACCACGATCAGCGGGCCCGCGGTCTGGGACAACTCGTGCGTGGCGGCGCAGAGCGCGGACACGTCCACCGGCGGCACGTCCTGCATCTCGTCGATGAACAGGGCGATGCCGACGCCGAGGTCGGTCGCCACGGACGCGGCGTCCGTGAACAACTCGGTGAGGTCTATCTCCAGGTCACCGGAGTCGGCACGGCCGCGCGCGGGCGGCACGTCGATGCCCAGGTGCGGGGTGAAAGAGCCCTTAGGCGCCTTGGGGTCGCGGGACGCGAAGGCCTTCAGCACGCCGAGGAAATGGTCGATCCGGTCCGGGGCGCGGTGCCGGGGCGCCAGTTCCCGGACCGCCATATGCAGTGCGGCGGCGACCGGCCGGCGGATTGACTGCTCGGGCCTGGCCTCGATCTTCCCGGTGCCCCAGAGCCGTTGCAGCGCCATGGACCGGAACGAATTAAGCAGCACTGTCTTGCCCACTCCGCGCAGCCCGGTCAGCACCATGCTGCGTTCCGGGCGGCCGCGGGCTATCCGCTCCAACACCACTTCGAACTGGCCGAGCTCACGGTCACGCCCCGCCAATTCGGGCGGCCGCTGACCCGCGCCGGGAGCATAAGGATTCCGTACCGGGTCCACGTATCGAACCCTATGGCGCGGTCTAGCAAAAACCCGAGATTGACTTAGAAAGTGGTAGCGCGTGTCGCGCAAGGCGGTCCTCGCCGGGTGCGCATCCGGCTTCTTATCATCCGAAATCGCTCCACAAACCGGACAAATCGAACACAAAAGCGACCGTTTCGCGTGATATCACGGGAAACGGTCGCTTGAGGTGCCAAAGGAGTCCGCATCCCCGGCACGCTGACGCGCCGCGGGTATGGCGGCGCGGCGCGTCAGCGGTATGTCACCGGGCGGGCGGCCGGCACCCACGGCGGCCGGTGGTAAGGGGCCGGCCGCCCGCCCGGCGGTCTGGTGAAGACCTAGTGGAGCAGGCGCAGCGTGTTCACCGCGTCGTCCACGTAGTACACGCCCGCGTTGGCCGGGGCCAGGGCCAGGCCGAACAAGGCACCGGAACCAGGCGGGCTCCCCGAGCGATCGAGGAATTTCTTAGCGACCTGCATCCCCGACGGGGTGGTCTCGACGATGAGGCCATTCCCGCCGTTGACGGTAAGCACGTCACCGTTCGGCGCGAGGATCAGGCCCAGCGGGGTGCTGAGCGCCCCGCCCGACGTGATCACCGTGCCGGTCCCCGCGCTGTCGGAACGCGAGGTCGCTTTGGGAATCGCGTTGATGGCGCTGACCAGGCTGTTGGCCACGTACAGCGTGCCGTTGGGGGCGAGGCCAAGGCCGGTCGGACCGATGACCAGGGCGGACGGGTCGGTCCGCTGCGGGAAGCCCGATCCGATCTTGGTGGTGTTCATCAGCTGCGGCGGCATCGAGCCGGAGAACTTCAACTCCAGGCGCAGGATCGTGCCCCGGCGCACCACGTTGCCACCGGCGGCCTTCGTCCCGTTCAGCACGTTGCTGACGAACAGGTCCGACATCGGCCCGCGGCTCATGGCGGCCATGTCCCAGGGGCCGTTGATGCCGCCGCCCGAGAACGTCTCGCGGACGTGACCGCGGTTGTCGAGGACGATCAGGCAGCCCGCGGATGAGGTGGCCGCGCTGCCGTCCTTGGTGGGGAGGCTGCCGACCACGACCCAGCCGCCGCGCAGGATCTCCAGCGCCGTGGTCAGGCCAACGCCACCCGGGCAGCTACCGGGAAGCCTGGACGCCACGATCTTGGCGAACACGCTCAGATTCCCGGAGGGGGAGACCTGGACGATCGTGGTCCCGGTTCCCTGTTGGTTCATGGAGTTGTTGAAGTTGCTGATCAGGACGTTGCCCTTGACGAGCGCGCCCTGGCTCTTGCCGACCAGCGCCGTTCCGTACGGGTTGATATCCCCGTTGGCCGGGACGGTCGAGCCGATCGTCGTTTTCATGTGGAATTTGCCGATAAACGATCCTGGCGTTCCCGCCTGTGCGGCAGGCGCGACGGCTAGTACCGCAGTCGCCGCGGCCCCAGCCAAGGCGGTAGCTGCCCAGGCAATACGGTGTGTCTTAGACACGGGCCACTCCCCATTCCACTGTCGATTCCCTCCAGGCACGGGGCGTACGGACCCTAAAGCCGCCGCATGACGTCGCGTGCCACAGATTCCGGGCCGCCCACGCGCACCATGCCCCTACCACCCCTGTCCACGGACGCCAGGGGAATCGGGTTCAGCTCTTCGTGACCAAAGTTTTGCGGCCGGGTGAGCGCACGGCCGGGGGGTCAGTGTGCGGCCAGGTCAGGACCGTGCCGCGTCAGGGCTGCGAACGATCGGCGTCCGGCGCGGTGGAGTGCAGCCGGGCGAGATAGGCGTTGTAGGCGGCCAGGTGCTCGTCGTCGTCGATCGCGCCCTGGGCGGGCGCCGGTGTCCCCGGTTCCCCCGGCGCCGAGGCCGGCGCCGCCCCGGGTTTCCCCGCGACCAGTTCTTCGAACCGGGACCTGCGCGCCCCCTCCAGCCAGCCCCCGAGGGTCGCCCGGTCGTCGCGGGCCCACATCCACACGACGATCATCATGATCGCCAGCATGATGGCGTCCCCGCCGACCCACATGATCGCCCCAGCCCAGTGCAGGTCCTGGACAGGTGCCGGCGCCCCCGGTGGACGCGGCCCGGTGGGCACCACGTCGCCACGCCCGGAGTAGAGGAGCACGAGCCCGGTGAACGTGTCGATCGGCATGGCCAGCGCGAGGACCAACAGCCGGATCGGGTACGAGATCCGCCAGCGGATCGGCTCGTGTCCCAACAGTGGGAGGAAGAACAGATACCCGACGACCAGGTAAAGCACGTGCTCTGCGTTATGCAAGGTCTGATTCTGCAGGATCAGCCGGGACAAGACGGTCAGGTGCGTGCCGACGATTGTGGCGCAGTAGGCAGCGATGCTGAACGGCGGCCAGGTGAGGAACGCCACGACCCGGGACCGGACCGCGCGCTTGACCCAGGTGTGCAGCGGGTTCCGGCTTGCGTGCAGCAGCAGGGTGACCGGCTGGCCCGCCACCAGCAGCGGCGGCGCCACCATGAGCAGCAGCAGGTGCTGGATCATGTGATCCCAGGCCAGCACGCCGTCGTACGCGCCGATGCCGGTCTCCGTGGCCAGGACGACCACGGCCAGCCCGCCGAGGAACAGGGCGGAGCGCCACCACGGCCAGGGCCGTGCCGGGTGGCGGCGGCCAACCCGCCAGGCGCCCCACAGGTACGCGGCCCCGGCGAGACCGGTGGCAGCGGTGACGACGGGGGCGAACTCCCAGTTGGTGAGCACCGCGTGCCAGCCAAACGCGGGCAGCATGCGACCTCCTTCGAGGCCGAGCCTACCTAGCTGCCGTGACCGCTAACATTTGCCCCGGTTAACCGCGACCGATGCGACTGGGCCGACGCCTGCTCCGTTCGGCGTGCTGATCGGCGCTTTGCCGTGCGGGCCATGGGTGAGGACAAAGCAGCCGATCGGCTGGCAGTTGCGTCGGGTAAACAAGGCTCCGCTCGTTACCGCCGAGCCGCTGTGTCACGCCCCGTGTGGGTGGAGTCATAATCGGCGCCAGCAGGGCGTACTGGCCGGAAGGGGCAGGCA
>Ga0318561_10000747_pt1 | contig 10684 bp, 10 predicted proteins | sample GRESIP065b5f23_FD_202526 | JGI IMG/M metagenome (GOLD analysis project Ga0318561, IMG submission 202526) | Tropical soil microbial communities from Luquillo Experimental Forest, Puerto Rico - GRE.SIPMG.065b5f23 | ecosystem: Environmental > Terrestrial > Soil > Tropical forest > Bulk soil... | reverse complement strand
CAACCGGATCATCCCCTACAAGCCGCTGCTCGACGCCGCGATCGCCGAGGCGCGCGCGAAGCCCGAGCATTGCGTGATCCTGCAGCGGCCGATGTGCCGCGCGGAGCTGGTCGCAGGCCGCGACCACGATTGGCACGAGCTCGCCGCTGCCGCCCGGCCCGCCGAATGCGTGCCGGTCCTGGCGACCGACCCGCTCTACATCCTCTACACCTCGGGCACGACCGGCGTCCCTAAAGGTGTCGTTCGCGACAATGGCGGCCATGCGGTGGCACTTCACTGGTCGCTGCGCGACGTCTACGGGGTGAAGCCCGACGAGGTGTTTTGGACCGCGTCCGATGTCGGCTGGGTGGTCGGCCATTCCTACATCGTTTACGCCCCGCTGCTGCTCGGCTGCACCACGGTCATGTACGAGGGAAAGCCGGTCGGTACACCCGACGCCGGCGCTTTCTGGCGGGTCATCGAGCAACACCGCGTGCGGGTCTTCTTCACCGCGCCGACCGCCTTCCGTGCGATCAAGCGCGAAGACCCCGACGGCCATTTGATCCGGGGATGCGATCTCGGTCAGTTCCGCGCTCTCTTCCTCGCCGGTGAGCGCGCCGACCCGCCGACCGTCGCGTGGGCCGAGGAGCAACTGGGCATCCCGGTCATCGACCATTGGTGGCAGACCGAGACTGGCTGGCCGATCGCGGCCAACTGTCTCGGCATCGAACGCTTGCCGGTCAAGCACGGCTCGGCGACGCGCGCGGTGCCGGGCTGGGACGTGCGCGTGCTTGACGCCGAAGTCGCGGGCATGGCGCGCGAGCTCGCACCAGGGGAGATCGGCGCGCTGGCGATCAAATTGCCATTGCCGCCGGGCGCGCTGCCGACCTTGTGGCAGGCCGACGACAAATTCGTCGCCGCTTATCTGAGCGCCTTTCCCGGCTTCTATCAGACCGCCGATGCCGGGTTTATCGACGGCGACGGCTACATCCACGTGATGACCCGAACCGACGACATCATCAATGTCGCCGCCCATCGCCTCTCCACGGGGGAGATCGAGGAGGTCCTGGCGGCGCATCCAGATGTTGCCGAGTGCGCGGTGATCGGCGTCGCCGACGCGCTCAAGGGGCAAGTTCCGCTCGGCCTCTTGGTGCTGAAGGCCGGTGTCGTACGGCCGGCTGACGAGGTCGAGCGCGAAGCCGTTCAGCTCGTCCGCGATCGCGTCGGTCCGGTGGCGAGCTTCAAGACAGCCCTAGTCGTCGCCGGTCTGCCGAAGACCCGCTCGGGCAAGATCCTACGCGGCACGATGCGGAAGATCGCCGAGGGCGAGGACTACCCGCTGCCGGCGACGATCGACGACCCGGCGGTACTGGCAGAAATCGACAAGGCTTTGGCAACAGCCGGCTACGCCAAGCGGTAACCGGCTCAGGTTTCCAGCGGTTGCCTTTCCTGGCTGCTGAGCACTGCGTCCTCCGCCGACCGTTTCGCGCGCGTGCGATTGACCGCCTCCTCAAGCTCCGCGAACGTGCAAAGACCGAGCTCGACCGGGTGGCGTGGCTTGATGTTGGGGCTGTTCCAATGCGTCCGGTCGCGCACCGCGGCGATGGTCGGTTTGGTTGTACCGATCAGTTTCGAGATCTGCGCATCGGACAGCTCGGGATGGCTTTTCAGCAGAAAGGCGATCGCATCCGGCTTGTCCTGGCGCTTGGCGATGGGGGTGTAGCGCGGTCCCTTGTGCTTGAACACCTGCGGCGGAAGCGCCTGTGGAGAGAGTTTGAGCCGCGCCTGAGGGTCGGCCTGACACCGCATGATCTCCTCCGCGGTAGTCTGACCGTTGGCGACCGGGTCGAGGCCCTGCATCTGATTGGCCACCTCGCCGTCCGCTATGGCTTGAATTTCGAGCGGATGCAGTTCACAGAAATCGGCAATCTGCTCGAAGGTGAGAGAGGTGTTTTCGACCAGCCAGACGGCGGTCGCCTTGGGCATCAACGGAGCAGTCATGTTGGGGTCCCGCTTCAGGGGTTGCCGCCGGCACTAGCGAGCGAGGCGGCGTGCCTGAGAATTCAAAGAAGTTAAACATTATATAATCCCCGGCCCAGCCGGGGGGAAGACGGGAGAGGAAGGCATGGATGAAGCGGAGCTCGAGCCGCGCCGGAAGCCGGCGCAGCCAAAGGATCTTACGTTAATGGGGATTGAAGAGCTCCAAACCTATATCGCCGAACTCGAGGCCGAAATCGCCCGCGTCCGTATCGAAATCACCGCAAAGCTCGGACAGCGCCGCGGCGCGGAAGCGCTGTTCAAGCGCTGATCGGCCGACTGGTTCCCCGAGCGTTCGTCCACACCCTACCTTCCCGCACGTGCGGGAAGGTAGGGTGTGGGCCGGCGCGCGCTAACTCAAATGCTTGCCGAAGAACGCGGCGACCGGGTCGAACGAAACGCTGGTCGACCGCGCGTCGTTGGGGACATAGACGATATCGATGTCGCCGCCGGCCTTGCGATAGTTCGACACGAAGCGTTCGGGCTCGTTGCCGGGGAAGCTCGAATCGTCGTCGTGATAGTCGTGGACGATGTCGGGCCGGCCCTGGACCCAGAGCGCCGGCGGGGTCGGCACCTTCTCGCCGCGCTCGAGGAGCAGCATCGGGTTGCCCTCGATCATCGCGGCCTCGCTCTTCCAATAGGTGTCGTGCTTTTCCTTCATGCCGATCGAGAAAGCCGGCGGGTTCGGGCCCTTCTCAAGCTTCTGCGCGTTGCGATAGCGCGACAGCGGGTTGATGACCGGCCAGGACATCGCGACGGCGCGCACCGTCGCATCGACTGAAGGCGAGCCGGCCGGCAACGGAATAGAGGCGTATCTGGAGTCATTCGGCCGCATCGCTGCCAACATGGCGAGATGTCCGCCGCTCGACTGGCCCGCGATACCGATCTGGTCGGGACGGGCCTTGAGATCCCGCGCACGCGCCTTCAACCAGCGGATGGCGTAGTTGATGTCGATCAGAGTATTGGGATAGCCATCGGCCGCGTGGCGGAAGTTTAGCGACGCGACCACAAAGCCGTTCTTCGCCAGCGTCTGGTCGAGACCCTGGGTACCGGTCAGGTCCCCGCTGTTCCAGGCGCCGCCGTGGAGGTCGATCACCGCCGGAAATGGGCCGTCGCCCTTCGGCTTGTAGAGCCGTGCGATCAGCGGCTTGTCGCCATGGCGCAAATATTCGACATCCTCGGTCGTGAATTCGTAATTCGGCATGTCACTCCCTTCCGGGTTGCGTTCGTACCACCAACTTCGGCGACTGGACGCCAAAGGCCTCAGAGCCCCCGAAGCTCACGGGTCAGCCTACTCGCTCCAGGTGAACTGCGAAAGCCCGTAAGCGTTGTGCGTCGGTTAGCGCATGTTCCCGGTATGGCCGAGCGAATAGCGGCCCGGCTGGGGCCAGACCGTCAGGCCATGTGGCTCCTGGCCGACCGGGATGATCTTGACCGCACCCGTCGCGGTGTCGATGTCGTAGACGGCGTTGTCGAAACGCCCCGACAGCCACAGCTGCCTCCCATCCGCGGTCACATTCCCCATATCGGGGCTGCCTCCCCCCGGGATTGGCCAAGTCTTCTCGACCCTCCGGGATGCAAAATCGATCACCGCAATGCTGCCTCTGCCGTGCGGTGGGCCGTGGATCCTGTGAGAGCCGCGGTTGGCGGCATAGAGCTTCGACGCGTCGCGGCTCGGGTAGAGGCCGTGCGTACCGACCCCGGTGGGGATGAAATCGGTCTGCCTGAAGCTGTCGCCGTCCACCAAGTACACGCCGTCGGCATGCATGTCGGCGACATAAAAGGTCGTGCCGTCGGGCGAGATCCGGATGTCCTGCGGCATTCCCCTCTTGCCGAGCCGCAAATAGCCGAGGACCTGGTGATTGACCAGATCGACCTTGACCAGACCGCCGCCGCGAAACTCGCAGGTAAAGATAGCGTAACGTCCGTCGATCGAGAACTCGGCGTGGTTGATGCCGGAGCAGCCCGGCGCGGGAATCGATTGCTGCAGCGCCATCGTATGCGGGTCGCGAAAGTCGAGCCGCTTGCGTCGTTCGGCGACAACGATCGCCGAATGGCCGTCCGGCGTAAAATAGAGGTTGTAGGGGTCGTCGACCGGAATGGCCTGGCCGGGTCGGCCGGTCTTTGAGTCAATCGGGGTCAGACTGCCATATCTCCGGCGGGTGCCGTTGTTGGCTACCCACAAGGTCTCCAGATCCCATGACGGGACGACGTGCTGCGGGCTGGCGCCGACCTTGAACCGATCGACCACTGCGAGCCGCTGCGGATCGATCACATAAACATCGTTTGACCGCAGGTTAGGCACGTAAATTCGAGACAGCGTTCCGTTGACCGCAGGGCTGAAGAGGCCGGCAGCCGCCGCGCGGTATAGATTGCTCGGGTCCGGCACCGGAGGCATGCCGGGCAACGTGTCCACCGGACCGACACGAGCCTCGCGCAGCAGTGCAGACCTCGATCGCGCCGTGCGAAGCGCTGATGCAGCCGCCGAGCACAACGCACCGGCAGTTTCACGCGGGCCGAATGAGGGCAGAGTGGCAATACCTACCCATCCGCACAGCCCGAACAACGGGACGAGCCAAAGGGCCGCGCGGAACCACCGACCGACGTGCTGGCGCACAACGCCTCCGAATACCTGGTCTCAATGCAGGGCAACGGCCTTTCTAACGGCGTCTACGGTCCGTGTCACGATCAGGTCCACACCGAGCTGTCCCAACTGAGGGTTAGAGTGCCTCGGGTCGCCGTGCACGCCGTCGCCCGGCTGCAGTCGATTCGCCCGAACCAGATGCGGATCGACGGCGAGCATCAGAGAGGTGTCGGCGAGACCGGCATGGGTGCCGACTTCTTCTTCGCCATAGCCCTTACTCTTTAGAAGCTGAGGGAATTCCGCCGCGCTGGCGCGGTAATACTCCTCGATGGCGTGGACGCGGACGTCCGTCGCGGCCCATTCCCGATCAAGCCGCGCGGCGACCGCCTTTTCGTCTCGCTGATAGCCGCCATGATCGCCGAGAAAGACGATGTCGTGGAAACCGGCGAGCTTAAAGCTGCGGGCCGCGGACTCGAGAACTTTCTCGAAGGCCTCCTCCGGCACCGTAATCGTGCCGGGGAACCGCATGTGTTCGGTCGGCGGATTGACACCGCCCTCCGGCACATAGGCGATGACAGGCGCCACTAGCGCGTTACCCAAAGAGCGCGCGATCTTTTCCGAAAGCAAATGCACGCGCCGGTTATGCTTGCCCAGAGCCATGTGCTGGCCGTTTTGCTCGGTCCCGCCGATCGGGACGATGATCGTCGTCTTGCCCGATTTGACGAGGTCTCGCAGCTCGGTCCACGTCAGCTCGTCGAGGGATACCGTATCGGGGGCTTGGGCGCGCGCACTCGATCCCGAGAAGAACAACACCCCGATGAGAAACAAGACCCTACCCATTGTGCCTCGGCTCTGCCGCCAAAGATCGATGATGCGTGCCGGCTCATTCCTTGACCGGCCGGAAATCCTGATCCACGAACGGAGAACCCGCCGGTGACTGGATTACGATCACGCCGCGATCCGGTGGCAGATATTGCACGCGACCGTCAATCGTTCATAAGCCGCTGTAAAGCGGGCGGAGTCGCTGGCCTTGATCGCTTGGTCGAGCCGCTGCCATCGGCTCTGTGATGACCGAAGCCATGATCTCCGGGATGGCGAAGGTGCGCCATTTCGGCCAAGTCTTGGCTGCTCTATCGAAGGCCTCCTTCAATTCATGCCGACCAAGGCTCCTGGGAGGCCGGCGCGCTGGATACCGAGACTGATGCGAGCATGGCTGCTGGCCTGTCCGATGATCTGGGTCACCTTCGTTTGCCGGCGCGCAGTCACGATCGGAACGCCTCACTGCAGGCTGACATTCGCGCCACCGTAAACGAGACGACCCCAAAGCGGAATGCGGCGGAGCACCGGAACCGCCTATAATCGATGTTGACGTACCCTGAGCCCGGTGGCCGGGGAACCCGATCGAGGAGCCGAGAATGCCCCGTCTTACCATCAACGGACATCCGCAACCGGTCGATGTCGATCCCGATACTCCGCTGCTGTGGGTATTGCGGGACACGCTCGGTCTGACCGGGACTCGATACGGCTGCGGCATCGCACAATGCGGCGCCTGCACCGTTCATATTGACGGCGTCGCGACCCGGTCCTGCTCGGTGCCGGTCAGCATGGCCGAAGGCACGCATATTACCACGATCGAGGGCCTGTCGCCGAATGGTGGTCTGCACCCGGTTCAGAAAGCGTGGATCGCCCATGATGTCCCGCAATGTGGCTATTGCCAGAGCGGAATGATCATGGCCGTGGCGGCACTCCTCAAGGAGAAGCCCCAGCCGAGCGACGCCGACATCGACGCGGCGATCACCAATATCTGCCGCTGCGGCACATATGCGCGGATCCGCGCGGCGATCCACACCGCCGCCGCAGCCTGACGCGGAGGAGACGACCATGACACGCATGCCGCAGTTGAGCCGCCGTTCGTTTGTCGCCAGTGTCGCTGCGCTGGGCGGCGGGTTGGCACTCGGTTTCAACCTGCCGACCGGCGCCGGGCCTGCCCAAGCCGCGGCGGGTACCGCCGAGGTCAACGCGTGGGTCGTGATCCAACCCGATGACGCGGTCGTCATCCGAGTCGCCCGCTCCGAGATGGGGCAAGGGATCACGACTTCGCTGCCGATGCTGGTCGCCGAGGAGCTCGAATGCGACTGGAACAAGGTCCGCGCCGAGTTTCCAACGGCCGACGAAAATTTACGCCGACACCGGGCGTGGGGCGACATGTCGACCGGCGGCAGCCGGTCGGTGCGGGGCTCGCAGGAATACTTGCGGAAAGCGGGTGCTGCGGCTCGCGAGATGCTGGTCGCCGCCGCAGCGCAGCGATGGAATGTCCCGGCTGCGGAGTGTCAGGCGGCTAAGAGCGTCATCACCCACAAGCCGAGCGGCCGCATCTTGCGCTTTGGCGAGGTCGCGGAAGCCGCTGCGAAATTGCCACTGCCGGCCGAGCCAAAGCTCAAGGATCCGAAACACTGGACGCTCGTCGGAACGCCGCAAAAGCGTCTCGATACGATGGACAAGGTGACCGGAAAGCCGATCTTCGGCATCGATGTCCGCGTGCCGAACATGCTCTATGCGGCGATCGTGCAGTGCCCGGTCTTCGGCGGTGCGCCCAAATCATACGACGAAGCCAAAATTCGCGGTCTCAAAGGGGTCCGTCAGGTCGTTTCGCTGCCGAATGCGGTGGCCGTTGTCGCCGACAGCTGGTGGCAGGCCAAGCAGGCGGTCGACGCCCTGTCGGTGACTTGGGATGAAGGGCAAAACGGCAAGGTGTCGAGCGCGAACATTGCCGATTTGTTGCGCGGCGGGCTCGCCGCGCCGGAGGCCGCGGTGGTGCGCAGGGAGGGCGATGTCGAGGCCGCACTCGCCAAGGCCGTCAAACGCGTCGAGGCGGAATATGCCGCGCCGTATTTGGCTCACGCGACGATGGAGCCGCAGAACTGCACGGCGCACGTCACACCAGACAAGGTCGAGGTGTGGGTCCCGACGCAAAGCGGCGAAGGCGCGCTCGCTGCGGCGGCTGCGGCGGCCGAGATGGCGCCCGAAAAAGTCGTCTTGCACAAGACGATGCTCGGCGGCGGCTTTGGCCGGCGCGGTGCGGTCCAGGACTATGTCCATCAGGCGGTGCTGATCGCCAAGGCGGTCGGCCAGCCGGTCAAGCTTTTGTGGACGCGCGAGGAGGACATCCGACACGATTTCTATCGCCCGGCAGCGATGGTCAAGTTCACCGCCGGGCTCGACGGGTCGGGGATGCCGATCGTCTGGCGGGTGCGGGTCACCAGCCCGTCAATCTTTGCCGCCCTTTTGCCGCAGCGGGTCACCAACGGGGTCGATCAGGCTGCGGCCAGCGGTTTCACCGACGAGATGGCTTACGATGTCCCGAGCTACCAAGTCGAGTACGCGATGCGCACGACACATGTGCCGGTCGGCTTCTGGCGCTCGGTGAACCATTCGCAAAACGGCTTTTTCCGGGAGTGCTTTGTCGACGAGATGGCGCATGCCGCCGGCCAGGATCCCTACCAGTTCCGCCGCAAACTGTTGAACAAGAGCCCCGAAAGGCTCGCCGTGCTCGACGCCGCGGCGCAGAAGGCGGGATTGGACAAGCCGGCGCCGCAAGGCATCTCCCGCGGCATCGCGCTCGTCGAGGCCTACGGGACCTTGTGCGCAGAGGGCGTCGAGGCTTCGGTCGGCGACAAAGGCCAAGTGCGGGTGCACAAGGTCGTAGCCGCGGTCGATACCGGGCATGTCGTCAATCCGGCGATCCTCCGGTCGCAGGTCGAGAGCGGCATCGTCTATGGCCTCACCGCGGCGCTCTATGGCGCGATCACGATCAAGAACGGACGGGTCCAACAAGGCAACTTCGACGATTACGAGATGCTGCGCATGGCCGACATGCCGGCGGTCGAGACCGTGTTGGTGCCGAGCGGCGGGTTCTGGGGCGGCGGCGGCGAGCCGGCGGTGCCGCCGCTGGCTCCAGCACTGTGCAACGCGATCTTTGCGGCGACCGGCAAGCGCATTCGTTCGCTGCCGTTAAAGGATCAGGACCTCAGTCGGGTGTGAGGGTGTTGCGAGGGGCAGCTCGCGCCTCGGGCAACGCGCTCGCTGTCGCGCTCTTGGCGGCCGCCGCACCTGCTGCCGCCGAGCCGCCGGCCGGGGCGTCCTCCTGCTCGGGCTGTCATGCGGCGAGCGCCAAGGTGGACACGCCGGTGCCACGGATCTTCGGGCGCCAGCCGGCTGAGATCATCGCGGCGATGCAAGCCTTTCGAAGCGGCGAGCCCCCATCGACGGTCATGGGCCGGATCGCCAAGGGGTTCTCCGAAGACGAGATCCGGGCCATCGCGGTCTGGCTCGCCGCGCAGCATTAGGGCGGACGGTGATGTGGACGACCCGCCGGGCGTTTCTGCGCGGGAGCGCTGCTACGGCTTCGACCGCGTTGCTCCCAACTCCCGGACTGGGGCAGGCGAAGGCGCGCGTCGTCGTTCTCGGCGGCGGCTTTGCGGGTGCTAGCTGTGCCCGAGAGCTGCAACGTGCCGAGCCCCGGCTCGCGGTGACGCTCGTCGAGGAAAACCCGATTTACACAGCCTGCCCCTTCAGCAACTCGGTCATCGCCGGCCTGCGTGATATCGCGGCGCAGCGCTTCGGCTATAACGCGCTGCGCGCCGAAGGCGTTGCTGTGGTCCAGGATCGGGCGAGCTCGGTCGACCAGCAAAGACGGCTCATATCTTTGAGCAGCGGCTCGGCGCTTGGCTATGACCGGCTAGTGGTAGCGCCGGGCATCGACATTCGCTGGAGTGCACTGCCCGGTTACGACCAGGCGGCCGCCGAGGTGATGCCGCATGCCTGGAAAGCGGGTGATCAGACTTTGCTGCTGCGGCGTCAGCTGGAAGAGATGGCCGATGGCGGGACCGTCCTGATCTCGGCGCCGGCCAACCCGTTTCGCTGTCCGCCCGGTCCCTACGAGCGGGCGAGCCTGATCGCCTATTACCTGAAGACCAAGAAGCCGCGTTCGAAGCTGATCGTGCTCGACGCCAAGGATAGTTTTTCCAAGCAACGCCTGTTTCAGGCGGGCTGGGAGCAGCTCTATCCTGGGCTTCTCGAATGGGTGTCGCTGTCGAAAGGTGGGAAAGTGACTTCGGTCGATCCGGCGATCCGCACCCTCGTCACCGATTTTGCAAGCTACAAAGCCGATGTCGCTAATGTCATCCCGCCGCAGCGCGCCGGGCATATCGCCGAGATCGCGGGTGTCGCGGACCAGACCGGGTGGTGCCCGATCGACCCGGTGACCTTCGAATCCCGCCTGCAGGCCAACATCCATGTTATCGGCGATGCGGTGATCGCCGGGGCGATGCCGAAATCGGCCTTCGCCGCCAATGCCCAGGCCAAGGTCTGCGCCGCGGCGGTCACGGCGCTGCTGCGCAACGAGACCCCGTCGCCGCCCAAGCTGATCAACACCTGCTACAGCCTGGTGGCGCCCGATTACGGGATTTCGATCGCCGGCGTCTATCATCCAGTCAACGGGCAGCTTGCCGATGTCGAGGGTGCCGGCGGTGTCAGCCCCGCCGACGCGCCGCCCGACTTCCGCGCTCTCGAGGCGAACTATGCGGAAGCCTGGTTTCGCACGATCACGGCCCAAACCTTCGGCTGATCCACGCGCCGCCGTGATCGCCGCCGCGCTGCTGGCGGCGGCTGGCCCCACCGCAATCGCAGATGAGGGCTCGCTTCGGCCTTATGCGGTCGTCGGCGACTCCATTCCGGGTTCTCTGACGGGAGAAGCTGGCGATCCCGCCCGCGGCCGCGCGATCGTGGTGGATCGCCGGCTCGGCGCATGTCTTCTGTGCCACACCGGCCCCTTCGCCGAGGAAAGGTTTCAGGGGACGCTGGCACCCGATCTGTCAGGGGCGGGTTCGCGTTGGTCGGCGGGCCAGCTGAGGCTGAGGCTGGTCGATGCGACCCGCCTCAACCCCGACACGATCATGCCGCCCTACTACCGGGTCGACGGCCTCGCTCGCGTCGGTAGCAGCTGGGCCGGTAGGCCGATCCTGACCGCCGAACAGATCGAGGATGTGGTAGCCTTCTTGTCGACGTTGCGCGAGTAATGATGAC
>Ga0318561_10000737_pt1 | contig 10716 bp, 10 predicted proteins | sample GRESIP065b5f23_FD_202526 | JGI IMG/M metagenome (GOLD analysis project Ga0318561, IMG submission 202526) | Tropical soil microbial communities from Luquillo Experimental Forest, Puerto Rico - GRE.SIPMG.065b5f23 | ecosystem: Environmental > Terrestrial > Soil > Tropical forest > Bulk soil... | reverse complement strand
CTGTAAGCGCTGCCACGGCCATCGCCGGCAGCGCGAGAGAGAGCCGGGACTTGCTGGTCTTGACGTCCCCGTGTGCCCGTACGGAGCGCCACACATCGACGCGCGAAGGCAGGCCTGAGTCAGCGTCCAAGTGGACGTGATCCCACCGAAGAGCCCGCGCTTCCTCGGTGCGCAGCCCGACCAGGAGGCTCAGGACCACATAGGCGTACACGCCGTAAGGCCGTGCTGCTTGGATCAGCACAACGGCTTGCTCGAATGTGAGGGACCTTGACGGGCGGCCCCCTTGCCCGGCGGGTGTGTTCACAAGCCTGGCGACATTGCGGCGCACCTTGTCGTTGGCCTCGGCGTGCCTGATCGCCCGCGCGAGCCCGGCGTGCGCCATGGCAACCGTACGGGTGGCGCGGGCGGCCGCCAGATCCTTCAGCGCGGACCGGACGTTAGCCGCCGAGAGCTGCCCTAGCGGCACTGCCCCGATGATGTCGAGGAGCGGCTCCAGGACTTCGCGCTGAGTGCTGACCGTCTTCGGTGCCCGCCCAGACAAGCCTTCAGCAAGCCAGTCGTCGACCGCGGCCCGGACTGTGTAGCTGGCAGCTGAGTGCACACCAGCATCAAGATCGGAGTGCAGTTCCTTGAGCTTGTGCCTTACTTCCTGCTTTGTCTTCCCAGAGACCTTCCGGCGGACCCGTCTTCCATCGGCCTCATAGCCCAGCGAGATGGCCCCGATGTACCGGTTCTTTGCGGCGTCGAAGTAGATCGCATCTGGCGTCTGGCGTTGGCGGTCGCCATGATGGAGAGCCTTACTCCCTTTGGCTCCCCCTTTGGCTCCCCCTTTGGCTCCCCAGCGATCGCTTCAAGATTGCGATAGGCCTCTGACCTGGTGGGCGATACTGGGATCGAACCAGTGACCTCCTCGGTGTGAACGAGGCGCTCTCCCGCTGAGCCAATCGCCCGGGTTCGCAGGGGCAGGACCAAGCCCCGCAGGCGCCCAGACTAGCGCATCGGCGCTCCCCCGTCGGCTAGCGGAGGCCACCGCACCTGGCGGCGGCCACGTCCACCAGGTCCGGCAGCAGGTCATCCACGGTCGTGATCTGCTCCGAGACCTCACGGTCCACGATCATCATCGGGACCCGTTCCCGGATTGCGGCGTGCACGGTTCGCAGCGGCTCGCTCGGCACGGCGATCCCCGCCCGCAGGTCGATCCCCTGCGCGGCACAACACACCTCCACGGCCAGGCAGGTCCGCACGTTCGCGACGACCTCACGCAGCTTCCGCACGGCCGTCCAGCCCATCGACACGTGGTCTTCCTGCTTGCCCGAGGTCGGGATCGTGTCCACGCTCGCGGGGTGCGCGAGCACTTTGTTCTCGCTAACCAGGGACGCGGCCGTGTACTGGGCCAACATGAACCCCGAGTTGGTGCCCGCGTCGGGCGCCAGGAACGGCGGCAGGCCGCGGGAGAACGCCGGGTCGAGCATCCGGTCCACCCGGCGCTCGCTGATGCTGCCGAGTTCGGCGAGCGCCATCGCTAGCATGTCCGCAGCGAACGCGAGCGGCTCGCCGTGGAAGTTCCCGGTGGTCATGACCTCGCCGTCGCGGACCACGACAGGGTTGTCCACCACCGCGCCAAGCTCGGTCTCGAGAATTCCCCGGGCAAAGCCGAGCACGTCCCGCACCGCCCCGTGCACCTGCGGTGCGCAACGCAGGCAGTACGCGTCCTGGACCGCGTGCCGGCTATCCCGGTGGCTGGCCAGCAGCGGGGACCCGGCGAGCAGGGCCCGCATGTTGGCCGCGCTGTCGAGCTGCCCCGGGTGCGGGCGCAGCACCTGGACCCGTTCGTCGTAGGGCCGGTCGGTGCCGAGCAGCGCCTCGATCGACAGCGCGCACGCCAGGTCCGCCGCGCGGACCAGCATGTCCGCGTCGACGATCGAGAACGCGAGCAGCGCCTGCATTGGCTCGGTGCCGTTAACCAGCGACAGCCCCTCCTTTGGCGCCAGTTGCAGCGGCAAGATGCCGTGCTCGGCCAGCACCTGAGCCGCGGGCCTGCCGTGGACCGGGTCTCCGGGGCCGCGCAGCCGCCCCTCCCCGATCAGCGTCTGGGCCAGGTGCGCGAGCTGGGCAAGGTCCCCCGACGCGCCCACGGACCCCTTCCCGGGCACGACCGGCAGCAGGCCAAGGTTGAGCATCTCGAGCAGCCTGGCCGGCAGTTCCACCCGGACTCCCGAGTACCCCGCCGCGAGCGTACGGGCGCGAAGAAGCAGCAGGGCGCGGACGGCGTCGTCGCCGAGCGGCTCACCAGTACCGGCCGCGTGCGAGCGAACGATGGCGCCCTGCAGCCGTTCCAGGTCGCGGACGCCGACGCGGGTGTCGGCGAGCGCGCCGAACCCGGTGTTGACACCGTAAACGGGCGCGTCGCCCTGGATCGCGGCGGCGACCACGGACCGGCTCGGCTCCATGGCGGCGGCGACGCTATAGCCGAGTTCGGCGGTGGCCGCGCCGCGCGCGACGTCCACCACATCCTCGATCGTGAGCGCGTAGCCGTCGACGGTCACAATTCGCATGGGGACAGCCTGCCATCCCCGGGATTATTTAGTCCTCCAGGGACCAGCCGAAGGTCGAGGCCAGCCCTTCACACCCGGCCGGGGTCACGCGGACCGCGCGGCGCCGGCTCCCCCGCTCGATCCAGTGCAGGCCCAGCAACCGCGTGGTCATGGCCGCGCCGAGTGCCCCGTTGAGGTGCGGTTTTCGCTCCGTCCAGTCCAGGCAGGCGCCGGCGAAGCGGCGACGGCCTCGCTCCAGCGCACCGATATTCAGTCCAAACGATGTCAGCGTGGCAGCCCCGTCCGCACTGACGACGAACGCTCCGGGGCGGAGCTGCGCCTTCGGCGCTACCCGGGCGTGGCGGCCCTCGTACGCCGGCCGATCGCCGTCCGGGGCATCCCCCGCGGCGCCGGCTCCAGGCGGGCTCCCGTTCCAGGGCTGGCCGCCGTCCGGGGCGGGCGACAGGATTCCCCGCGCGAGCAGGGCGTCTAGCAATGCGACCCCGGCCCGGCCCGCGAGGTGGTCGTAACAGGTCCGGGCCTGCGCGAGCGCGGCGGCGTCGCGGGATTCCCGCAGACTGCGAATCTGGACGGGTGTCGTTCTGCTGAGGTGCGCCAGGGCCTCCATGGCGGCGGCGACCTCGGGCCCGGCGAGGTGGTAGTAGCGATGCCGGCCCTGCTTGATCATCGTGACCAGGCCGCCGTTCAGCAGCCGCGCCAGGTGCGCGCTGGCCGTGGCGGGGCTCACGCCCGCCAGCCGGGCGAGTTCCCCGGCGGCCAGCGGCCGTTCGTCCAGCAGCGCGGTGATCATGGCGGCCCGCGCCGGCTCGGCGATCAAGGCCGCGGCGGGCACGACATCGACGTCTCGGGCGATGAACTGAGGCCGTGCACGCATACTTCGACGCTAGCCCAACAATTATTAAGCCACGATCGAAATATGAGTGAGGATTATGCGGCCGCGGCGAGCGGCTCCGCGCGTGACGCGCGTTCTGACAACCCGGGGCGGCTGGTGGCCGACAGCGTGGCGGTGTGCCTGGATATCGCCCGGACCTGGCACGCGTGGGACGGGCGTCCCCTGGCACGCACCGTGGACGGCAACCCCAACACCTGGACGCCGGCCAAGGCGCTGCGCCGGATCACCGATCACCTGATCGACCATCTGCACCAGGTGGAGGCGCTGCTGGCCGGGGCGCCAGCGATCCCGGACACGTGGCACGGCCGGTTCGTGACCCTGGACTCCGATTGGGGCCGGTTCACCGAGGCGGACTACGACGAGGCGTGTTCCCGGCTGCGGCGGCTCGCCTGGTGGTATGTGCTGCGTTACGAGGCGGCCGGGGCGGATGCCTGGGATGAACCGCGCGGCGGGGAGTGGACGCTGCGCGAGATCGCCGAACACGTCGCCGGGGTGCGGTACTACGCGGAGCAGGTCGGGTCCCTCGCGGACCTGGCTCCTGTGTAACCGGCCCCGGCGGGGAATCTCGTTACCCCTTTCAGCCGCGCGGGAGCTACGGTTGAGTGGCGGATCGTAACTCCGCTAAAAGTCTTGCCGGTTGACGGGAGAAGGCCGTTGCTCCTCTGAGCGTCTCACCAGCGTCCCTGGAGACCTCACCGCAGAGGAGCCGCGCATGCCAGCGCCAACGCCCGCCGTCACTTGTTCCGGCCTCACTTTCGCCTGGCCGGACGGGACCGCGGTTTTCGATGATTTCTCGATGGCCGTCAGCCCGGGGCGGACCGGGCTGATCGGCGCCAACGGGTCCGGCAAGTCCACGCTCGTGCGGCTGATCGCCGGTGAGCTGACCCCGGCGGCCGGTTCGGTCGCCGTCGCGGGGGAACTGGGTTACCTGCGGCAGAACCTGGCACTTGGCTCGCCGCGAACCCGGGTGGACGAGGCGCTCGGCATCGCCAGGGTCGTGGCGGCCGTCCACGCGATCGAGGCCGGGGACGCCAGCGAGGAGAACTTCGCCCGCGTCGGCGAGGACTGGGACGCCGAGGAGCGGGCCCGGGCCACGCTGGACCGGCTCGGCCTGGAGCAAGTGCCGCTGGACCGGCGGATCGGCGAGTTGTCCGGTGGTGAGGGCGTGCTGTTGTGCCTGGCCGCCCAGTTCCTGCGCCGCCCCGGCGTGCTGCTGCTGGACGAGCCGACGAACAACCTCGACCTCGTGGCGCGGCACCGATTGTACGACGCCGTCGATTCCTGGCGGGGGACGATGATCATCGTCAGCCACGACCGGGAACTGCTCGATATGGTCCACCAGATCGGCGAGCTACGGTCTGGGCAGGTCCGCTGGTACGGCGGCAACCTCAGCGCGTACGAGGCGACGGTCGCCGTCGAGCAGGAGGCCGCCGAGCGCGCGGTCCGGGCCGCGGAGTCCGACGTGCAGCGGCAGAAGCGGGAGCTGACCGAGGCGCGGATCAAGCTTGACCGGCGGCTACGTTACGGGCAGAAGATGGAGGACACAGGGCGCTCACCCAAGATCCTGGCGCATGGGCTCAAGCGGCGGGCCCAGGTGTCCGCGGGCAAGCTCCGCACGGGCCATATTGACCGCCTGGACGAGGCCAAGGAACGCCTGGCGGCCGCCGAGGAGGCGGTGCGCGACGACGACGAGATCCGTATCGACCTGCCCGCCACCGCGGCGCCTTCGGGGCGCGGCGTGCTCGCGCTGCACGGGGTGGAAATCCGTTACGGCGCCCGCGCCGAGGTCCTGGTCCGCGGGCCGGAGCGGATCGCGCTGGTCGGCCGGAACGGGGCGGGCAAGACCACGCTGCTGCGGACGATCACCGGGGAGATCCCGGCGGTCTCCGGTGAGGTGAAGGTCAGCGTCCCGGTCCGGTGCCTGCCGCAGCGGCTGGACCTCCTCGACCCCGGGCTGACTGTGGTGCGCAACGTCGCCAGGGCCGCCCCGGCCGCGACCGAGAACCAGATCCGTGCCCAGCTCGCGCGGTTCCTGTTCCGTGGTCGGCGCGCCGACCAGCAGGCGGCAACGTTGTCGGGCGGGGAGTTGTTCCGGGCCACCCTGGCCAGCCTGCTGCTGGCCGAGCCCGCGCCGCAGCTCCTGTTGCTGGACGAGCCGACGAACAACCTGGACATGGCCAGCATGCGGCAGTTGTCCGGGGCACTGCGGTCCTACCAGGGAGCGATGATCGTGGCCAGCCACGACGTGCCGTTCCTCCGCGAACTGGGCCTCACCCGCTGGCTACGGCTGGACGGGACCCTGACCGAGATCGACCCGCTCTGAACGGTGCACGGTCACAGAGCAGCTGTTGTGCTCGGCGACAAGGGGCACTTGCACTCCAGGTGATATCATTAGATATCACGGAGGTGGTAGATGACGGACATCCTTGTGCGCGATGTGCCCGAAAATGTGGTCGCGGCTTTGGACGCGCAGGCAGGCCGCCTGGGATTGTCGCGGAGCGAGTATGTTCGCCGCCGCCTGGCCCAGGACGCAGCCAGACAGGACTCACCCGTCACCGTCGAAGACCTGGCCCGATTCGCGGATGTCTTTGGTGATCTAACCGACCCTGACGTGATGTCGCAGGCATGGCGATGACGACATGGCTCATCGACAAGTCCGCTCTCGCCCGGCTTGCTACCAGCCCGGATGCCGCTGAATGGGCCGCAAGGGTCGAACGCGGACTGGTACGGATCACGACCGTCACCCGCCTGGAGGTTGGCTATTCGGCTCGCTCGGGCCCTGACTTGCGCACCGGATTTGCCCAGCCGCCGCTGTCCTCGATGCCAGTGGAGTACATGACGCCGGCCATCGAAGATCGGGCAGTCGAGATCCTGACCCTGCTTGCGGACCGAGGCCAGCATCGGGCACCTTCGGTACCAGACTTGATCATTGCGGCTACCGCGGAGCTCGCCGGACTCACCGTCCTGCATCTCGACAAGGATTTCGATGTCATAGCCGACATCACCGGCCAACCTGTCGAGCGCCTGAACGTCGGGTAACGCCTCCACCGGCATCCAAGCAGCGTGCGACCGCCGATGCGAGTTTGCTCGCCCGCCAGGATCGGCTACAGTTCTGAAACGCGTGTCATCCTGGTCGGCGAGGTCCGATGGGTGCCGATGGGATCATGCGGACGTGGCTCAGTTGGTAGAGCATCACCTTGCCAAGGTGAGGGTCGCGGGTTCGAATCCCGTCGTCCGCTCGGAGGCGTCGAGCGCCGTATCGCGGTGCCGATGGCCAGCACGGCTCCCGGTGATCCTTGGTCTGGGTTCCCAGGGTCCGGGCACGGCGGAGTGGCCGAGTGGCCTAGGCAAGGGCCTGCAAAGCCCTGTACGCGGGTTCGATTCCCGCCTCCGCCTCGAGGGCGGCTAGCTCAGTGGGAGAGCGCTACCTTGACACGGTAGAGGTCACTGGTTCAATCCCAGTGTCGCCCACCCAGGTCAGAAGGGTTTGTCCCCAGAACGCGCAAGCGGTTGTCCCCAAAATCCGTGGGGACAACCGCTTGAAGGTCACCCCCGAACCTTCCTGAACAGGTCGGCGGCCTCGGGCTCGAACCAGTAGAGCCCACCGGACTCGTCGGACCCTTCCTGCCACTTCGCCGACAGATGACGGTTCACCCCTGCGCAGTGCCGACCGGGCCACGCCAGGACCCCGGCCACGCCGTACTTGCCGTTAGGGATGTCGCAGGCGCTAGCGAGGTCCTCACCCGACATCTTCTCGCTGGGATGATCCATCAGAAGCGAAAAGACGGCCTTCGCGCGAGGGCTGAGCTTTTCCCAAACCACTGGCTGCCGGGGCTCAGCTTAGTGGCGCAACGCGGCCTTCCAGGATTTGATGGCGCGGCGGCCGCCGAACCAGAAGATGGGCAAGTCCAAGAGGTCGAAACCACTGGGCCCGTCCGGATTCACCAGCCAGAACGCCCAGGTCTTGCCGCCGGTCGCGATCTGCATGGCCCCGGGCATGAATCGCGGGAACGTGACCCGGCAGGCCTCGATAGGAGCATCCAGCAGCAGCACCGCGTCGCCTGCCTCGATCTGATCCTTGACGCCAGGTCGGCCGGCCATTTCTTCCAGCCAGAGCGTGAAGCTGCCCGAGGTCCTGCCTGGGCTGCCTGAGACGGTGCCGAACCGCACGCGGCCACCGGCCAGCTCAAGTCGGCCCCTGGCGTTGGACACCAGCTCAAGTGGGTCCCTGCGGTTGGACGAACGCGGGCTGGGCTTGGTGACCCAGGCGTCACGTGACAGGTCCATGGGCACGTGCTCCCACAAGACGCGAGCCGCGTAGGCGGCTCCCGTGGCTGGCATCGTAGCAACGTGCATGTACCGAACGAGGCGAGCCCGGCACTCCGCCGCGCCCGGCCGATAGCGAACGTGGCTCCTAGTCTGGAAGCTCCCTCGTCCGCTCCGTAGATCGCCGTCGACGGTTGACCCCATGGCTGACCCCACAGTGTCCCCACAAAGAGCGGGGAAACACGGGTCGAAGCGGAAACTCGGGGAACGCCTGCGGTTGCGGCCCAGGATGAGGCCAGTAATTCGATCGTTTGGGCCGTGGCTCGGCACCTTGACACGGTAGAGGTCACTGGTTCAAATCCCAGTGTCGCCCACCAAGGTCTGAAGGGGTCTGTCCCCGAACGCTCAAGCGGTTGTTCCGCGGTGGCGGCCCGGCGCCAGTCTGCTGGGCCCTCTGAGGGCGTGCCGGATGGCGCGCCAGACATCAGGGTCGAACACAAACGCCATCAGCCCCGCAGCCAACCACTCCTCATGGCTGCCGATCACCAGCCCCGCCTCCTCGACGGCCATCTCCGCCTTGTCCAGCAGTTCTAGCCATCTGGAGAGTTCTTCGGGAATCTCCGACGGCGGTTCCACGGTGGCTTCTAGCACCGATCCGATGGTCAGCAAGCGCTCCGGATGAACGGGCCCCGTAACCCGTGCTCCTACGATGTGCTTGGGTGCCTTGATCGTCTTCTGTGCCAGAGGGTGGAGCTCTTCCTTTCCGCGCCCTCGCCGCGCCGCCTGGGATGATGGCCCCTTAGGCGGGACGCCCGAGGCTGGCAGTCCCCGCAGATGTGCATGGAAGGCAGGGACAGCCGCTGCGGGAACCACCACGGCCGCTGGTCTCTCGTTGTGCAAGCCCACCTCGATGCCCTTGACGCTGGCGAAGCCCGGGGCGGCGCCGAGCCGGAAAAGCCGGTAATACCAGTGCAGTGGAGGTTCGCCGCGGGTCTTTGCCTCTCTCCGTGCAGCTGTCAGCAGTTTCTCAGGCCTGCCGGGTTCCTCACGACCAGGCTGGTCGTCCGTGCCGGTCATTGGCCCCTCCCCTTGATCCCTGGAGACCACGATCCTGCACGAAGCGCGCCATGTCGACAGCCCGCCGCGGCTAGACATGTAGCCCAAGAGCACGGGACCTAAGCCATCGGGAACATGACTGCATGGTTGATACCCGCCGAGACGGTGACACCCTGGGTTACCGTGTGGGCAGGGGCAACGTGGCGCGGGCGCCGTGTATCAGGCGGGCCCGATCAACCTCTGCAATCACAGGAGGTTGTCATGAACCGTTTCCACATCAGCCGCCGTCTTGCCGTTATCGTGGCCGGGCTGGGGGGCGTTTTGCTGGGGCTCAGCGCCGCCGCCGTTCCAGCCGCGGCTGCCAGGATGGTGCCGCTGGGCGATCCCCACGGCCGTCCCGTGCTGGCCATTCCGCGGCCCGAACCGCCCGGCCGGAATCAGCCCGGGTCGCTGCGCGCCGCACCGGGCTCTGAGCTGACCCTCGCCCAGGCGCCCGCCGGGCTGCGGGCGGCCGTGCGCAGGAGCCTCGGCGTTCCTGCCGCCTCAGCAAGCAGCGCCGGACGGCAGGCTGAACTGACCGCCGCCGACGGCGCCCCGGGGGACATTTTCGGCTTCTCAGTAGCCCTCTCGGGGCGGACCGCGGTGGTGGGCGCCCCCTTCAAGAACTCGAATAACGGCGCGGCGTATGTGTTCGTGCGGTCGGGGACCACCTGGTCCCAGCAGGCCAAGCTGACTATCGCCCATGGCGCGGCGGGGGCGGCGCTCGGCAAGTCGGTGGCCCTCTCGGGGCGGACCGTGGTGGTGGGCGCCCCCTTCCAAGCCCTCGGCAGGCGGATCACCGGGGCGGCGTACGTGTTCGTGCGGTCGGGGACCGCTTGGTCCCGGCAGGCCAAGCTCACCGCCCCCGTCCGCAGCCGCGTGTCGGACGACCTCGGCTGGTCGGTGGCTGTGTCCGGATCGACCGCGGTGGTGGGCGACCCCCGTAACCACTCGTTCACCGGGGCGGCGTTTGTGTTCGTGCGGTCGGGGACCGCCTGGTCCCGGCAGGCCAAGCTCACCGCCGCCGCCCACGGCTTCCAGCAATCCCTGGGCACTTCGGTGGCCGTTTCCGGCCGGACCGTGGTGGCGGGCGCCCCCGATAACGGGACGGCGTATGTGTTCGTGCGGTCGGGGACCACCTGGGCCCGGCAGGCCAAGCTCACCGGGCCGGTCGGCAGCTTCGGCTACTCGGCGGCCTTGTCCGGCGCCACCTTGGTGATGGGCTCCCCCACCGAGAACTCGTTCGCAGGGGCGGCGTACGTGTTCACGCGGTCGGGGAACACCTGGTCCCAGCGGGCCAAGCTCACCGCCGCCGACGGCGCCGCGGACGACTTCTTCGGCAACTCGGTGGCCCTGTCCGGCGCCACCGCGGTGGCCGGCGCCCCCGGCAAGAACGCTAACGCCGGCGCGGCGTACGTGTTCACGCGGTCGGGGACCACCTGGTCCCAGCAGGCCAAGCTCACCGCCGCCCATGGTGCCGCGAACGACAGTTTCGGCAACTCGGTGGCCCTGTCCGGCGCTACCGCGCTGGCCGGCGCCCCCTTCAAGAACGCGAGCGCCGGCGCGGCGTACGTGTTCAGGAAGGTGTAGCCCTACCAGCGGACCTCACCCTCGATCATGCTGGCGAGCGCGCGGTAACTGATGGCGGTCCTGTCGTCGGCCAACCGCCCCTGCTCGCTCAGCAGCCAGCCCTCGATCAGTGGTCGCCGCCTCTCGATTTCGGAAGCAAGGTCCGGGCTCATCCCGGTTTCGAGGAGGCATTGCACGGCCTGCTCACCCGGCAGCGAGTTGAACCACCGGTAGCCGGCGGCGCGGCGCGCCTCGGCCTCGATACTGCCGATCAGCCGCACCCGCGACAGCCCTCCGTCGGGGATGGCGTCAAGGCGGACCATGACGACCGGCTGCGCG
>Ga0318561_10000736_pt1 | contig 10722 bp, 10 predicted proteins | sample GRESIP065b5f23_FD_202526 | JGI IMG/M metagenome (GOLD analysis project Ga0318561, IMG submission 202526) | Tropical soil microbial communities from Luquillo Experimental Forest, Puerto Rico - GRE.SIPMG.065b5f23 | ecosystem: Environmental > Terrestrial > Soil > Tropical forest > Bulk soil... | reverse complement strand
GTGTCGCGGTTCGGGGCAAGTAGGTATTGAACCAAATAACTGTTCCTCATACAGTAGGGCAGTTAGTAACGGCCTTGAAGGTGGCCCAAGAGAGGAAATCAATGTCTGTAATGGATCGGTTGCGGTATGACGGCAAGCGTGCGCTCGTTGTCGGCGGGGCGACGGGCATGGGCGCCGCGGCGGCCAAGTCCGCGGCCGAACTCGGCGCCGAAGTAATAGTCATGGACTACGCGCCGGTGAAGTATGACGTCGCCCAGGCGCTGCAGGTCGACCTGCGCGATCCGGCTTCGATCGACGCCGCGCTCGAGCAGGTGGGCGGACCGGTCCACGCGTTGTTCTCCGCCGCCGGGGTGGCCGACGGGCCAGACCTGATGAAGATCAACTTCATCGCCCACCGCTATCTCATCGAGCGCCTGCTCGAGAAGGGCTGGCTGCCCTCGGGCTCGGCGATCTGTTTCATCTCCTCGGTGGCCGGCATGGGCTGGGAGAACGACCTGCCCTTGCTGGAGGAGTTCCTGGCCGCGCCCGACTTCGCGACCGCCCAGGAATGGGTGTCGACACACGAGGCCGAGGGCATCATTCACTACGGCTTCAGCAAGAAGGCCGTCAACGCCTACGTGGCAACGCAGGGCTATCCCATGCTGAAGAAGGGCATCCGGATCAACGCGATCTGCCCCGGTCCGACCGACACACCCCTGGCCCAGGCCAACGCCGACCTTTGGCTCACCTTCGCGCAGGACTACCGCGACGAAACCGGCTCTAAACACCACACGCCGGAGCAGATGGGCGATGTGATGTGCTTCCTCAACAGCGCAGCCGCCTTTGGCATCAACGGCATCACGCTGCTGGTGGACTACGGGCACACCATGGCGTCGCTCACGGGCGCCTACCCGCCGGGCAAGCCCATCATCGACCTGATCATGGGCAGGGTGCAGCTGACCTGAGGTTTCGGCGCGCTAACCTCGGGGGCATGGCACACATCGTCGTCATCGGCGGCCACGGCAAGGTCGCGCTGCAACTGGCCCGCATCCTGACCGAGCGCGGCGACGAGGTGAGTTCGGTCTTCCGCAACCCCGACCACTCCGCCGACGTCGCGGCCACCGGCGCTCAGCCGGTAGTCGCCGACATCGAGCGGCTGGACACCGATGCGCTCGCCGGCTTGCTGACCGGGCACGACGCGGTCGTCTTCTCGGCCGGGGCCGGCGGCGGCAACCCGGCGCGGACCTATTCGGTCGACCGTGACGCGGCCATCCGGGTGATCGATGCCGCCGCCCAGGCCGGTGTGCGGCGGTTCGTGATGGTGTCGTACTTCGGTGCGGGGCCGGATCATGGCGTATCTCAAGGCGACTCGTTCTTTCCCTACGCGGAGGCCAAGGCTGCCGCGGATGCCCACCTGCGCGTCAGCGACCTGGATTGGACGGTGCTGGGACCTGGCCACCTCACCCTTGAACCGGCCACCGGCCGGATCGCGATCGGAGAGGCAAAGGGTGCAGTCTCACGTGCGGACGTCGCGCTAGTAGTCGCCGCGGCACTGCAAGACGATTCGACCATCGGTCGCACCATCGAATTCAACAACGGCGGCGTCCCCATCGCCGAGGCGCTGGCTCGCTGACCCGGCTCGGGCCTCGAGCCGCGCCGGTCGGGGGCCTGGTCCCCTGGCCTAGTCCGACAGCACCTGGACCGGGACGTCGTCGTCCCAGGGCTGTCGGCTCACCATATCGGCGACTTTGACTGTGCCGCGCTCGAACTCGCCGGTCGCGGCATCGACCAGCCGGTACTCCTGCGTCTGCTTGTGGATCGGCTGCGCGTCCAGCAGGACCACTCGCACTTCACCCGGCGCGAAGTGGCAGCGCCTCTGCATGGCGTCGATCAGTTGTTCGTTGTGCATGTGGCCGTCGCCGAAATTCCAGCCAATGGCGGTGCTGCAGATCCGCTCGCCGTCGGTGATGACGTAGTCGTCTTCGTTCTGGTCAGCCATCGCGCGGTGCGCCAGCGTGAACAGCGCGCGGCCGTGTGTGTTGAACCCGCGGAACGCGTACCCCATGTAGATCGGAATCTGCGCCGCTTCCGGGCTGCCGTAGAACCGCTCCAGTTGGGCCTGCGGCATGCTGGCGATCGCGATGATGCCCCGGCCGATCTTGTCGTTCGCCGAGGGCTTCATGCACCACAGCGTGGTGTCCCAGTTGCCGGCGTAGTACCGCATGCCCGGCAGGAAGGAGATCTTGCGCGGGAAAATGTTGCCCAGCAAGACGATTCCCGCGATGACGACGAACAGGATCGCCACCGGCACTGGGTGCTTCAGGTCGGCCAAACCCAACCGGGCGTGCGCGACGAACAACGACAGCACACCGAAGATCATGAAGACGTTCCACTCCAGCGGCACACCCATCGGGATGGACAGCAGGATTCCCAGGTGGAAGCACACCATGACGGTGGCGGCCACCGTGGTCGGCCAACCGCCGTGGGAGAAGAACAGCACCAACGGCACCAGCATCTCGATAGCGGTACTCAGGTGCGCCAGCCACCGCGACAGCCACCCCGGCCGCAGATCGTCGGGGAACTTCTCGAAGAAGCGCCGTTTAAGCCACCGGGGGCGCACAAGCGGGTTGTTGGACATCATCGTGGAGATCACGAACGGGAAGTGCCTGTTGAGTTTTGACGTCGCTGCGCCAACCCAGATCACCAGGAACACGATCTTGGCCGCGACGATCATGTCGACTCCGCCGAAGAGGAAAGTCACCGTCAGCGTGCCGTAGACCTCGCCGCGGGCGGCCAGAAAGATCACCTTGTCGCGCAGCCCCGCCGCGCCCAGGAGCAGCAGGATCAGCACGATCTCCGACGTCGGCAGCAGCCCGACTTTCGTGCCCAGCTCGGGTATCGGGCCGGTGCCGTCGGAGAACAACGCCCAGAGCGTCATCAACATCAGCGCCGCGTACAGGAAGACATCCACCGGCTTGCGGATGGTGCCCTTGGTCAGCGGGACGCGATCCGGCCAGGGTGGCAGCCGGATGGTGCCGAACCGCAGCCAGTACAGGATCGAGCCCATCGGCGGAAAGAACCGGTTGTTCAGCGGCCCGAATCCGCAGCCCAGTCCGATCACCTCGAACAGCATCGTGTACAGGACGACCTTCTCGAACACGATCGGCTCCGACCACCACGACGCGACGTTGGTGAAGCCGTCCAGCCCCCCTAGGCCCTTGGTGGTCAAGGCGAACAGCCATCCGCCAAGGAAGTAGAGCAGGATCTTGACGACGTAGAACAGATGCAGCGCGACCGGCGTGCCGAAGCCCACCTCGGCCCAGTGCCTGGCCATCGGGCGGATCTTCTCGCTGCGGGTGCCCTTGTTCCATTCAGCCATCTCGATCTGCGGCAGCTCGGGCTTAAGAAATCCCATGGTTTGAAAGACTAGAACGTGTTCTAGACGAGCGTGCAAAGGTTGGGCAAAGAGTGCTTTGCCCGATAGCGTGGAGTCGGGTCGGCAAACCGCTTAGGAGATATCCATCATGAGCGGACTCCGGTCCGTTGCTTTGGCAATGATTACCGCCGCCTCGCCGATCGCCATCGTCGCCGCAAGCGGTATAGCCCGAGCCGACGCCCCCGCACCGGGTGACAAGTGCACCGCGCTGTATGCCACCACTCACGACGTCAATGGCCGGATGATGTGGTGCAACCCGACCATGACCGGCGACCACACGTTGGTGTGGCAGTACGGCGGACACTCGTAAGAGGCGTTCGAGTGTGCGCTCTCGGCGGGAAATCGGCGAAATCTCCGCCCTGGACACATGGTCAAAGCCTTAAGCGCACAACGGAAGTCGCCGGAAGATCCCCGGTGGGATAGCCGGCGCGTCGTCCAGAACACGCGGATTGACGGCCACATTCAGCGCGTCCAGGACCAACATATTCCGCACACTAGGCAAGAGAAATCCGCGTGAACCCGCCAGTGCCGGTGTCGCGATCGGTGTAGTTTGCTGCTGGGGCGGGACCCGAACTGAGCCAGTGAGGAGCCAGTCGTGTCAGACGTCGATTTTTGCGTGGTCGGTGCGGGATTCGCAGGTTTGACGGCCGCCCTGCGGCTGAAACGGGCGGGCCGGTCGGTGGCCTTGCTCGAGGCGCGTGACCGGGTCGGCGGTCGCACGTTCACGGAATACCGTCCCGACGGAACCTGGGTCGATCGCGGGGGCGCGTGGGTCGGGCCGGGTCAGGATGGCATTCATGCGCTGATGGACGAGTTCGGTGTGCGGGAATACAAGCAGCACCACGACGGTGACGCCATGATGATCGTCGACGGCAAGAAGCACCGCTACGGCGGCACGATTCCCTGGACCATGAGCCCGTGGGCGGTCACCAACCTGGGTCTTGGCTTGCTCGCGCTAGAGAAGATGTGCAAATCGATTCCGCGCGAAGCTCCCTGGGAGGCCAAGCAGGCCGCCGAGTGGGATCGCATCAGTGTCGGGGAATGGATCGAGGCGAACACGATGTCGAGGCCGGCCCGCGAGATGCTGGACCTGGCGTTGGCCGGCACCTACACCTCGGCAGGGTCGGAGACGTCGCTGCTGTGGCTGCTGCTGCAGATGGGATCCGGCGGGGGTCCCATGTTCGTCATATCCGGCAAAGGCGGCGCCCAGGATGCCCGCCCGGTCGGCGGGATGGGCGCCATCTATGGCCCGATCGCCACCGAACTCGGTGACGCGTTGCACCTTTCGCAGCCCGTCCGGCAGATCGCCCAAGACGCCGACGGCGTAACGGTCAGCGCGGACGACATGACGGTGCGGGCGCGCCGAGTCATCGTGGCGATCCCGCTGGCGATCGCCACCTCGATCGCCTACGAGCCGGTGCTGCCGGTGGACCGGGCGCTTCTGCACCAGCGCATGCCAAGCGGCGCGGTCATCAAGATCTCGATCGTCTACGACGAGCCGTTCTGGCGCGCCGACGGGTTGTCCGGCCAGTCAACCTCACCGGGATCCCCGGCCACCCTCACCATCGACGCCTGCACGGACACCGGCAACCCCGGGATCATGTGCGTCATTACCGAAGGGCCCGCAGCGCGTCGGCTGACGAAGCTCGACGAGGCCGAGCGCAAAGCGGTGGTCATCGGCGAACTCGTCGACCGCTTCGGCAGCAAAGCCAACGCGCCGCTCGAATATCACGAGCAGAACTGGACTCTGGAGCGCTACTCCGGTGGCGGCATGATCGGCCACGCCCCGACAGGCGTGCTGACCGAATTCGGTTACACCCTGCGCGAGCCGTGTGGTCGGGTCCACTGGGCGGGGACCGAAAGCTCGGCCGTCATGTGCGGGTGGATCGATGGTGCGATTCGCTCCGGCGAGCGAGCCGCTTCCGAAGTGATGGAAGCCGAAACGGCGGCGGTCGTCTAGAACGCGCCGAGAAGGTGCTGATCGTGACCGCCTCCGAGATGAGCGACAAATCCGGTTGGTGCCCCGGTTGTCGCTGAGAGATGGGCACATCGCGGATCTCCGGACGCAGAGACTGGTGTGGCAGATGTGACTCGCGGGCCGTCTGGTCCGTCGCTACCCCGCCTGTTTGACCGGCGGGCGGTAGAAGATCAGCAGCTGGCCGACGGCGCCGGCCAGCCCAAGCCCCACCGAGATCAGCAGGCCCGGCCAGCCGTCGCACCAGTTCTTACCGAAAATCAGCCAATCCAGGCTGAGCCTGCCGGCACCCAGGGTGGCCACGACGACGGCGCTGGCCGCCAGCACCAGGTTGTACTCCCAGCCTTCCTTCACGATGAAAAAACCGTTGGCGCGGTGCACGGTCCAGGCGGCTACCAGCATCAGCGACACGAAGCCGGCCGCCGGGATCGGCGTCAGCAATCCCGCCGCCAGGCCCAGCCCGGCGGACACTTCGGTGGTGGCTGCCACGGTGGCGTGAAACTTGCCCGGCTTCATACCGATGCTCTCGAACCACCGGGCCGTTCCCGGTATCCGGCCGCCGCCGAAGAACTTGTTGAAGCCATGCGCGGCGAGCGTCAGTCCCAGCACGAGCCGCAGTATCAGTAACCCGACGTCATACACAGTCATGAGTGCAAACCTAGATCATCGGTCTTTTTCGCTGCCGAGTAGCGTTTCAGCGACTGGAAAGGAGCTCGCCATCAGGATCGGGATCATCGGAGCAGGCAACGTCGGCAGCACGTTGGGCCCCGCGTGGCGCAACCGCGGCCACCAGGTCACGTTCGGGGTCCGACGCCCCGACGACCCGAAGTACGCGTCGCTCGGCGCCGTCGAGACGAACGAATCGGCCACGGCCACAGCCGATGTCGTGGTGCTTTGCAGGCCGTGGGAGGGAACCCGGGCTGCGGTGCAGGGCTGCGGCGATCTGGCGGGCAAGGTCCTCATCGACTGCACCAACCCGCTGACGCCCGACTTCGCGGCACTCGAGGTCGGGCTCGACACCTCCGGAGCCGAAGAAATCGCTAAATGGGCGCGCGGTGCCCGGGTCTGCAAGGCGATGAACCAAATCGGCGCTCCGATGATGGACGGCCCGCAAGTGCCGGGCAAACCGGTGATGTTCGTCTGCGGTGACGATGACGCAGCCAAGTCGGTGACCGCCGGATTGGTGTCCGAGCTCGGTTTCGAAACCGTCGACGTCGGCGACCTGACGGCGGCGCGGCTGCTGGAGCCATACGGGCTGCTCTGGATCCACTTGGCGCTACGTCGCGGGCTCGGCACGAACTTTGCATTCGGACTGTTGCGCGGGCAGTCCTGACGAGGGGGTGTACCACGAGCGCCGTGGTATTGCTGAATGGCGACGCTGGCTATCCGCGGGAGCTGCTAGGCAACAAGGGCCACGGCATCGACACCATGCGCCGGCAGAAGCTGCCGGTGCCACCCGCGTTCTGCATCACCACCGAGGTCGGGCTGAAGTATCTCGCAGAGCCCAGGTCCACGATGGACGCGATCTGGGAGGGCGTGCTCGACGGGATCAGCTGGCTGGAAGCGGAAACCTCACGCACGTTCGGACGGGGCCCGCATCCGCTGCTGGTCAGCGTGCGGTCGGGGGCCGTGCAGTCGATGCCCGGCATGATGGACACGATCCTGGACCTGGGCATCAACGACGCCGTCGAACAGGCGCTGGCCGCGCCGGACGCTCAAGCGTTCGCCCGCGACACCCGGCAGCGATTCACCCGCATGTACCGGCGCATCGTCGGCAGGTCAGGGTCGGTACCCGCCGATCCGTACGCGCAATTGCGCGCCGGCATCGAGGCGGTGTTCGACTCGTGGAATTCCCCGCGCGCGGTCGCCTACCGCGCCCACTACGGCCTCGATGATGGGGGCGGCACCGCTGTCGTCGTGCAGGCGATGGTGTTCGGCAACCGCGGCCCCAATTCCGGTGCCGGAGTCTTTGTTTCGCGCAACCCGATAACCGGCGCCTACGAACCGTTCGGCGAATGGCTACCCGACGGCCAAGGCGACGAGGTGGTGTCAGGGCTCGTCGACGTCGAACCGATCACGGCCTTGCGTGACGCGCTTCCCGCTGTCTACGACGAGCTGGCGGACGCCGCCGGTAGCTTGGAGCGGCTCGGCGCCGACGTCCAAGAGATCGAGTTCACCGTCGAGGACGGCAAGTTGTGGCTACTGCAAACCCGGGCGGCCGAGCGGTCGGCGCAAGCGGCGGTGCGACTGGCGCTGCAACTGCGGCACGAGGCGATCATCGACGACGCCGAGACCCTCCGCCGCGTGACGCCCGCGCATGTGGAGACCCTCCTGTCCGCCACCCTGCAGCCCGAAACACGTTTGGCGGCAAAGCTTTTAGCGAAGGGGCTGCCAGCCTGCCCGGGTGTGGCATCGGGTAAGGCGTACACCGACGTCGACGAGGCGCTGGACGCCGCCGACCAAGGCGAACGGGTCATCCTGGTACGCGATCACACCAGGCCCGAAGACGTCCAGGGCATGCTGGCCGCACAGGGTGTCGTCACCGAGGTCGGCGGCGCCGCCAGCCATGCGGCAGTGGTCAGCCGCGAACTCGGCCGGGTGGCCGTGGTGGGCTGCGGCCACGGGGTCGCGGCGTCGCTGGCCGGTAAGCAGATCACCGTGGACGGCTACAAAGGTGAAGTGCGCGAAGGCGATCTGAGCCTGTCTGCCTGGTCGGAGAGCGATACGCCGGAACTGCGTGAGCTGGCCGAAATCGCGCGACGGATCAGCCCGCTGCGTGCCCACGCCAACGGCGACCACCCGGGCCTGGATGACGCCTCCGATGCCGCGGTGCGCTCTGCCATTGACGCCGGGCATACCGACGTGGTTTCGGCCAGCCCGTTGATCATCATGCTGACCGCGCTGCGGCTGACGGGCCGGGCGTGACCGAATTGGCTGTACTGCAAGCGGTCCGGCTGAAAGGCCGGGTGCGTCCCGCAGACCTGGCCGCGACTCTGGGCCAGGACATCGGTGTCATCACCGACATAGTCGAGCGGCTAACCGAGTCCGGCCTGCTGGTCGATGGCGCGACGTTGCGTATCAGCCGCCGCGGCCGCGCCAGACTCGAGACGCTGCTCGACGAGGAGCGCCAGGGCATCGACTCGGCCGCGATGGCCGCCGCTTACCACGAGTTCCGGTCCGTGAATACCGATTTCAAGGCCCTGGCCACTGACTGGCAACTCAAAGGCGGCCCGGAAGGTAAACCCAACGCCCACGATGACGCCGAATACGACGCCGCGGTGTTGACCCGCCTCGACGAGGTGCACGCGCGGGTGGTGCCGATCATCGAAGCCGCCGCGACGCAGTTGCCGCGGTTGAACGCCTACCCGGCGAAATTGCTTGCAGCACTGGACAAAGTCAAGGCCGGCGAAACGGCATGGCTGACGCAGCCGCTCATCGACTCCTACCACACGGTGTGGTTCGAGCTGCACGAGGAACTGATCGGTGCCGTCGGGCTGACCCGCGAAGAAGCGGCCAGATCCGGCGACGCACAGTAGGTTTCACAAAGCGGCGTCGAGTAGCCGCAAGTACTCGTCGATGTCGGCGCCTTCAACTTGGAAGGCCGACTCCGTGGCGTGCACGCTGATCGCGACGACGTCACCGATGCCATGCACCCCGTGAGTCAGGGCCATCGTCGGGGACAGTGCCGGATACCCGGTGGTCAGCACCACGCGGGCAGCTGCGAAGCTCAGGTCCGCGGCTCCGCGGTTGACACTGGACACCACGGTGTTGCCAAGCACCCGCGCCGGCCGGGCATCGGGGTCGAATTGTGATACGCCCCAACGCAGCAGCGCCGCGGGCACCGCGGCGAACGCCCGGTCGGCCGCATGCGTGGCCGGATGTTCGAAGCGGCGCCGACTATTCGCCAGGTCGGTCGCGATCCGCTCGGCGCGGACATCGAGGCCGAGGTTTGGGTACAACCCGACGACGACGTTTCCAAAGTGGTTCTGCGCTTGTGGCACACCGGGTTTAGCCATCGGCACTTCGGCACCCAGCGAATCGGCCGCGTCGCCGAGCAGCCTGGACAACGCCGTCGACACCGCGGTCAGCACCCCGACGGTGACCGTGGGACCGCGCAATTGCGCGCGTTGCCGCACCAGCGTGCGCACCGAGCGGACGCCACCCGGGCGCGCATTGGTGCGCTGCGGCGGCCGGTCCCCGAGCCCCGGTGCCAGCAGCCCGGCTCGGGTATCGCGGACCAACCGGCGGTGGGTGCGAGCGGCATCGACGGCGCGCCACGGCAGAAATCCCGCCGATGGGCGCGCCGGCTGGAGCGGCGGTTCGGCCCGGCCAAAGAGCCAGGCCGCCATCGCCGAACCGCGAGCACCGTCAGCGAGCGCGTGCGCCACCTGCATGATCACGACGGCGCCGGTGCCGGAGACGCCGGGAATGCCGAGCACCGGGGTGAAGACGTGCAGCCGCCAGGGCATCCGGCGAACGTCGAGTTGGGCGTCGGCGAGGCCGGCGACGGCCCCCAGACAATCGCGCCAGCCGTGATCGGGCAGGTCATGGCACACCACCTGCTCGCGCCCGACGGCCGCCGGCACCCACTGCGGATAGGTCAGCGGACCTCGCTCCTGGACCCGCATCGTCAGGTCCGGGCACGCACGTGCCCGACGGCAGACCTGCTCGATGGCGCGCTCACAATCCGCGGGTTCGTCGTCGAATGCGTACAGCAGGAACTCGTCATTGGGCACTTTGGCCGACATCCAGTAAAACTGCGCATCGACGGCCGCCATGCGGTGCGCCGCCATGGCCTCAGCCCGGTGAGCCGATGAACGTCAGCACCAGGTTGGCGACCTTGTCCGGCTGCTCGAGCTGCAGGAAATGCCCGGCGTGTTCGACGATGGCGACCTCGCTGCCCGCGGGCAACACCTTTTCCGTCCAGCGGGTGAAGGCCGATGTCATGCAGCCGTCGTGGCGGCCATGCAGATACAGGCACGGCAGCACGGGTGCCTCGGACCATAGCTTGTTCAATTCGGCATACTGCGCCGGCGGCCGGGTGTTGCGGATACTTGCCCGGTACGGCCCGAGTGCCGCCCGCCAGCTCTCCGGTGTGCCGATCGCGGCGTCTACGTGACGCAGATCCTCGTCGGCCTGATAGCCCGGCGACCACCGTTTCCAGAGCAGCGGCAGCACCCAGGAAGCGGAATGCTCAGGCAGCCAAGGCAATTGGAAGTAGAACATGTACCAGCTGCGCAGCAGCTGAGGGGGCAGATGGCCGGCCAGCCGTATCCGGTCGGCTACGCCGGCTCGGTGACGGAAAGCGATGGTCGGCGGCACCGACATAATC
>Ga0318561_10000731_pt1 | contig 10743 bp, 6 predicted proteins | sample GRESIP065b5f23_FD_202526 | JGI IMG/M metagenome (GOLD analysis project Ga0318561, IMG submission 202526) | Tropical soil microbial communities from Luquillo Experimental Forest, Puerto Rico - GRE.SIPMG.065b5f23 | ecosystem: Environmental > Terrestrial > Soil > Tropical forest > Bulk soil... | reverse complement strand
CACCAGTGCAGCTTCTGTGCGTAATAGCCAGCCAGGGTGGCCGGCGGGGAGGCCAGGGCTGGCCCGCCGGCCGCCGCTGGGCTGCTATGTGCGGTCGCGGCGGGCACGGAACCGGACGATCCGGCCGAGCAGCCGGTAGCGAGCAGGATGGCCACCACCGCCAGCGCAAGGGGAGCCGGGCGGGCCAGCCTCACCTCGTCCCGTCCCCGGGCTGCTGGCCGTGCATGGCCTCATACGCCTTCCGCGAACCGCAGACACTGGCCCGCTCGCACACCTTCCGGCTGCCGTCCGCGGCCAGCTTCACCACCACGGCATCACCAGGCACGCTGTGCCCGGTGACCACGCCCGGGCCGTCCGGGGTGTCAACCGACTCGCCCAGCTTCGGCGCCTGCTCATGGAAGTCCTGGTAGAGCGGGTGCTCGTACTTGAGGCAGCACATGAGCCGGCCGCAGGCGCCGGCGATCCGCAGCGGGTTGACCGGCAGGTCCTGGTCCTTAGCCATCCGCACGGAGACCGGCTCGAAGTCCTTCAGGAAGGTGGCGCAGCACAGGTCACGGCCGCACGGCCCGATCCCGCCCTGCAGCCGGGCCTCGTCCCGCGGGCCGATCTGGCGCAGATCGATCCGGCCGCCCAGGCGCCCAGCCAGATCCCGGACCAGGGCCCGGAAATCGACCCGGTGCGGGGCGCTGAAGTAGACCGTGAACACCGGCGGGGAGTCGGCGTAGTCCACCCCGATGACCTTCATCGGCAGCCCGTGATCGCGGATCAGCCGGCGTGCCGCAACCCGCGCCTGTGCGCGCTTGGCCCGGTTGGCCTCGTCCCTGGCCAGGTCATCCGCGCCGGCAAGGCCGGCGCACACCGGCAGCCCGGCTACCTCGCCGTCTACCCACTGTGGCGCCCAGATGCATTCGGCCACTTCCGGGCCGGTGTCGGTGGGCACCAGCACCTTCGTCCCCACGGTCGGCGAGTAGGGCCCGGGATCCAGGTAATACAGCCGCCCGTAGCGCTCGAAACTGACGGCCATCATCATGCCCACCGCTCCAGGGTACGGCCCGGTGCCCGGCACCGCGCCGCCCGCGGGCGGCTCTCACCTACCGACGGGCCAGGGCCAGCGCCATTTCCTCGACAGCGAGCAGCGGTGCGACGCTCAGCTCCAGCCGTTCCCGGCAGGCCATGATGGCCTCGATCCGCCGGATGGTGGTTTCCGGGCTGGTGTTGCGAGCGGCATCAGCCACCTCTGGCTCGTGCCCGGCACTGGCGAGTTCCACCTTGGCGCCGAGCTGCACCGCCAGCACGTCCCGGTAGAACGCGGCCAGATCCAGCAGCGCCCGGTCGAGCGCGTCCCGCTTGAGCCTGGTGGCCCGGGACTTCTGCCGTTCCTCCAGTTCCCGCATCGCGCCGGCCGAGCCCCGGATGGCCTTGGCCACGCCCTTGCCGGTCGAGCCTTCCCCGAACGCCTGCCGCAGCGCCTCACGCTCGGGGACATCCAGTTCCTCGGTGATCGCGGCCGCCTCTGTCTCCGCCGCCCTGACCAGCGCGGCGGCAGCGGTGAACGCCGGGCCCAGGCCGGTCAGCCGGGCCGGCACGGCCAGTACCTCGTCCCGACGCCGGGCCGCCTCGGCGTCGGTAGCGAGCCGCCGGGCCCGGCCGACGTGCCCCTGGGCGGCCCGGGCGGCGGCAAGTGCCCGGCCCGGATCCACTCCCTCAGCTGCGAGGATGGCCGCCACCGCGGACGGCGGCGGGGTGCGCAGCGTGACCAGCCGGCATCGGGACCGGATGGTGGTCACCAGTTCCTCGGCTGAGGGTGCGCAGAGCAGCCAGACGGTCCGCGGCGCGGGCTCCTCGATCGCCTTGAGCAGGGCGTTCGCGGCCTGCTCGGTAGCCCGGTCGGCGTCCTCGAAGACGACCACCAGCCAGCGGCCACCGGTCGGTGCCCCGGCCGCCCGCAGCACCAGGTTGCGGGTCTGCCGCACCCCGTAGGAGAGCCCGTCCGGCCGCACCAGCAGCAGGTCGGCGTGGGTGCCCGCCCGGACCTGATGGCAGGACGGGCAATGGCCACAGCCGCCGTCCGGGCACAGCAGCGCGGCGGCGAACGCGCGCGCCGCCACCGACCGGCCGGAGCCGGGCGGCCCGGTGAACAGCCAGGCGTGCGTCATCGCGGTGGCCTGCTCGCCACGAAGGATCGCCGCCGCTGCCACCGCCGCCTGGCGCAGTTCGGCGATCACGGCGTCCTGGCCGACCAGCCCGTCGAACACCCCATCTGGCCGCGGGCCGCCAGCGGCCCCGGGCGGATCCGCGCTCACCGCGCTACCTCCGCGCTCACCCGCGTCACCGCCCCACTCACCCGCGTGCCCGTCATTCCAGGATGGCCGGGAAGCCGCCGGTGTTGTCCTCAGCCGCGGCCGGCACCGGATCGGGCAGCAGGTCCCGTTCCCGGTCCTGGATCTGACGGCTGAGCTCGTCGGGTGGCCGCGTCGCGTCCAGTACCAGGTAGCGGTCCGGCTCGGCTGCCGACTGGGCCAGGAAACCTTCCCGGACCCGCTGGTGGAAGTCGGCGGGCTCGGCTTCCAGCCGGTCCGCCGAGGGGGCACGGCGGCCAAGACCCTCGGCTGGCGGCAGATCGAGCAGGATAGTCAGGTCAGGCTGCAGCCCGCCGGTCGCCCACCGGTTCAGCCCGGCGACGTGGGTGGTCTCCTGGTTCCGTCCCCGGCCCTGGTAGGCGATCGAGGAGTCGGTGAACCGGTCGGTGACCACGATCGCCCCCCGGTCCAGCGCGGGCGCGATCACGGACTCGACGTGCTCGGCACGGTCGGCCGCGTACATCAGCGCCTCCGCCCGCGGGGAGAGCCCGGCGTGCGCGGTGTCCAGCAGCAGGGCGCGCAGCCGCATGCCCACCTTAGTGGCGCCGGGCTCATGCGTGGCGACCACATCGAAGCCCTGCTCACGCAGCCAGATCGCGAGCAGCCGGGCCTGGGTGGTCTTGCCCGCGCCCTCGCCGCCCTCGAACGCGATCAGCCGTCCCCGCCGGCCCGGCTGGGCAGGCGGCTGAGCCTGGCCGTTGGGATACACCGGGGCCATCGCGAAGGGACCCCTCCGGAAGGCGGCATACAGGTCAGCGCGCAGCGGCACGCCGCGGCGGTCGTCCATCTGCCGGTAGGCGACCACCCCCAGCCATACCGCGATGACCGCGGACAGCAGCAGAACCAGGTTGTAGCCGATCGCGTCGTACTCGATCGTCCCGATCGCCAGGGTGCTGGACCCGGTGATGGCGCGCACCAGCGCGGTGAACCCGGCGGCCAGGCCGGGCGCGATAGCGATCACCGCGAACAGGATGACCCGGATTCCGGACTGCAGGAACGCGAAGGTGCGCCCGCGGGTGTCGTCGTCCACCTCCCGGCCGACGATCGTGTAGCCGGTCACGTAGGCGATGCCGGCGAATGCGCCGAGCACAATGACCAGCAGCACCACCGGGACCAGGCTGGGGATCAGCCCGATCAGGATCAGCGGCACCCCAGCGCCGACGATGGACAGGCCGAACAGCCGCCGGCGGCTCAGCCCGTGCAAGATCCGCAGGCCCAGGAACATGCCCGCGGCCAGCCCGCCGAAGACCGCGGCGAAGACCAGGCCCCAGCCGGCGCTGCCGCCGTTCAGTGTGGTCCTGATGTACGAGGGTCCGAGGCCGACCACCACGCCGCCGGCCGTGAAGGCACCGACGATACCGATAAGCAGCCCGCGGACCACCTGGTTCTGGCCGAGGTATTTCCAGCCCTCCCAAATGGTCAGGGCAACCGACGGGACCGAGATGTGCTCGCTGTGCTGCCGCTTGGGGATCTCCCGCAGCAGGTAGATGGTGACCGCAGAGACCACGAAGGTGGCGGCGTTGAAGTAGAGCGCCAGGTTGACCTGATTGGTCGCGAAGTAAGGGGAGATCGACGCCAGCCCCTTGCTGATCACGGCGAACAGGCCGAAGAAGATCCCGGCCACCGGGGCCGGGCCGAACGTGCCGAGCAGGCCGTACTGGTTGGCCTGCTCCAGCTTGTCCGGGGGGACCAGGTTCGGCACCGAGGCGTCTTTGGCCGGCGTCCAGAACAGTGACGCGCAGGATGCCAGGAACTGCACGACATACATCCAGGTGAGCCGGTTGACGACGCCGAACGTCAGGTTGAGCACGAGCGTCAGGTAGAGCCCGGCCCGCAGGGTGTCGCCTACGATCATGTTGAGCCGCCGGTCCAGCCGGTCGGCGACCGCGCCCGCCAGCGGGCCCAGCAGCAGGGCCGGCAGCAGCGAGGTCAGCCAGACACCGCTGACTGCCGCGCCCTGGGCAGCAGCACCGTGCCCGGCCAGCTCCACCGCCAGCGTCGACAGCGCGACCAGGCTCAGCCAGTCGCCCAGGCTGGACAGGGACGTCGCGATCCACAGCCGCCGGAACGGCCGGATGGACAGCACGTTCGCGCCGGCCGCGGAGCCTGGGGACCGGAAGTTCACGGCGTTAGGGTATCGATCGCGGACCCGCCGCGCCGCCTACCCCTGCGGGAATACCCTGCGCACACATATATGTAGTTTCCGCTGGCAGCGCCGCACTGACAATCGGTGGCGGGGCCGTTCCGCCCAGTGCCGCGAATGCGCCCGGGAAGCTGCGGCCCGCCGATGGCGAGGGCCCCGGTCAGGAGCGGGTCCGCCGTCCCGAGCCGCGGGCCGGGGCACGGCTCTTCCGGGCCGGGCTGGTGGCCCGGCGGCGCGGCTTGGCCGGGCCGGCCGCCCGCCGCTCGGCCAGCAGTTCCACCGCGCGCTGCGGGGTGACGGTCTCAACCTCGTCGCCCTTGCGCAGTGAGGCGTTGGTCTCGCCGTCGGTCACGTACGGGCCGAACCGGCCCTCCCTGAGCACGATCGGCTTCCCGCTGGCCGGGTCCTCGCCCAGCTCGCGCAACGGCGGTGCCGCCACCCGGCCACGCGTCTTCGGCTGCGCGAACAGTTCCTTGGCCTCGGCCAGCGTCAGCGTGAACAGCTGCTCCTCACTATCCAGCGAGCGGCTGTCGCTGCCCCTTTTGGCGTAGGGGCCATACCGGCCGTTCTGCGCGGTGACCGGTTCGCCGTCCAGCTCGCCGATGACCCGCGGCAGCGTGAGCAGCCGCACCGCGTCGGCCAGCGTGACGGTGTCCAGCGTCATCGACTTCAGCAGCGAGGAGGTGCGCGGCTTGCCGGGGTCGCCGTCGGGCAGCAGCTCGGTCACGTACGGGCCGAACCGGCCGTTCTTGGCCACCAGCTCGTGCCCGGTGGCTGGATCGGTGCCGAGCGGGATGTCGCCGTTGGGCTGGGCGAACAGCTCGGCCGCGCGCGCGGGGGTCAGCTCGTCCGGCGCGGTGCCCTCCGGCACGTTCACCCGCTCGCCGTCCCGCTCCAGGTAGGGGCCGTAGCGGCCGACCCGGACCACGATGTCGGTGCCGGCCAGCGGGAACGAGCTGACGTCCCGGGCATCGATCTCGCCCAGATCGCTGACCAGCTCCTTCAGGCCCTCCTCGTGAGCCCCGTCGCTGTCGTCGCCGAAGTAGAAGCGGCGCAGCCACGGCACCCGGGCGGCCTCACCGCGGGCGATCTCGTCGAGCGCGTCCTCCATCCGGGCGGTGAAGTCGTAGTCGACCAGGTGGGCGAAATGCCTCTCCAGCAGATTCACTACGGCGAAGGCGAGGAAGGAGGGCACCAGTGCAGTGCCCTTCTTGAACACGTACCCGCGGTCCAGGATGGTGCCGATGATCGAGGCGTAGGTGGAGGGCCGCCCGATCTCACGGTCTTCCAGTTCCTTGACCAGTGTCGCCTCGGTGTAACGGGCCGGCGGCCGGGTGGCGTGCTCGGCCGGCGACAGCTCGCCGGCCAGCGGGTCACCCTCGGCCAGCGGTGGCAGCCGCCGCTCCCGGTCGTCCTGCTCGGCGTCGTCCTCGACCCCTTCCACATAGGCCTTGAGGAACCCGTGGAAGGTGATGATCTTGCCGGACGCGCCGAACTCGGCCTCCTCGCCCGCCGACGAGGTGCCGGTGATCCGCACCGACACCGACTCGCCCACCGCGTCCTTCATCTGGGAGGCGACGGTGCGCTTCCAGATCAGCTCGTACAGCCGCAGCTCGTCACCGGACAGCCCCGACCGCGGCGGGGTGCGGAACCGGTCGCCCGCCGGGCGGATCGCCTCGTGCGCCTCCTGCGCGTTCTTCACCTTGCCGGTGTAGACCCGGGGCTGGTCTGGGACGTACTCGGCGCCGTACAGCTCGCGCGCCTGAGCCCGGGCGGCGTTGATCGCGGTCTGGGACAGGATGACCGAGTCGGTCCGCATATAGGTGATGCGGCCGTTCTCGTACAGCCGCTGCGCCACCGACATCGTGTACTTCGCCGAGAAGCCGAGCTTGCGCGACGCTTCCTGCTGCAGCGTCGTGGTGCGGAACGGTGCGTAGGGCGCGCGCCGGTAGGGCTTGCGCTCCACCGTCTTGACCGCAAAACGGACTGCGTCCAGCCGCCTCGCCAGCCCGCCGGCGTCCAGCTGGTGGACGACCCCGGGCGGGATCTGGCCGGCCCCGGCGGACGCCGGGCCGCCCGCGGTGCCAGACAGATAGAGCAGGTCGGCGTTGCGCAGCTCACCGGTCGGGGCGAAGTCGCGGCCCTGCGCCACCCGGCGGCCGTCCACCGCGGCCAGCCGGGCCGGGAAGGATGCCCGGCCGTCCTCGGCGCCGTTCCCGTTGACCTTGGTGAACACCGCCTCCAGATCCCAGTAGACCGCGGGCCGGAACGCGATCCGCTCACGTTCCCGGGCGACCACCAGCCGGGTGGCCACCGACTGGACCCGGCCGGCCGACAGCCGTGGCATGACCTTCTTCCACAGCACCGGCGAGACCTCGTAGCCATACAGCCGGTCCAGCACGCGGCGCGTCTGGTAGGCGTCGACCAGCCCGCTGTCCAGGTCCCGCGGGCTGGCCACCGCCTGAGCGATGGCCTCCGGGGTGATCTCGTGGAACACCATCCGGTGGGCGGGCACCTTGGGCTTGAGTTCCTGCAGCAGGTGCCAGGCGATCGCCTCACCCTCGCGGTCCTCGTCGGTGGCCAGCAGCAGTTCGTCAGCCCCGGCCAGGAGCTGCTTCAGCTTGGTCACCTGCGGCTTCTTGTCGGACGGCACCACGTAGAGCGCCTCGAAGCCCTCGTCGACGTTGACCCCCAGCCGCGCCCACGGCTTGTCCCGGTAGCGCGCGGGGATCTCGGCCGCTTTGTCCGGCATGTCGCGGATGTGGCCGATGCTCGACTCGACCACGAACCCGTCACCCAGGTAACCGGCGATCGTGCGGGCTTTGGCCGGCGACTCCACGATGACAAGCCGGCGCCCGCCATTCCTGCTGGCGGCGCCGGGCCTGTTCACCATGCCCTTGCTGGCAGTGCCCGTCTTTGCTGGCACGCTCCTCACCTTCTAGCCCGGTACCCGTGACCGGCTCTCGTCATGCTGTCCAACTCCGTCACCCCGTGCCTGTGTTCCCGCCGGCAGCTGGCCGGCACCCCCGCCGGATTCTGCCGGAACGGTCAGACCATTGCGTCCCAGGCGCACAATATGACGTGATGGCTGAGTACTCATACCGCGTGCTGTACCTGCCGCGCGGGACCTCCCGGGAGACCGCCCGGCGAATTCTGGCAGACCACGCCGAGTACGGGGACTGGGAACTCGCCAGGCTCCTGCTGTATCCGGACGGGAGCAGGAAAGCCACCCTGCGCCGGCAGATCATACGCCCGGTGCTGACCCGATGACGAGCTGACGGCCGCGAGCCGGGGTTAATTCCGCGCTGGCGCGGCCGTTAGCCTGGGCTGTCGCGCTGTCAGCAGCGGTCAAGGAAGTGGTCGAGCACCCGGACCCCGAACTGGAGCGCGGCCACCGGCACCCGCTCGTCCACGCCGTGGAACATGCCGAAGAAATCCAGGTCGGCGGGCAGCCGCAGCGGCGCGAACCCGAAGCAGCGGATACCCAGCCGGCTGAACGCCTTCGCATCGGTGCCGCCTGAGATGCAGTAAGGCACCGTCCGCGCGCTGGCGTCCTCGGCCAGCAGGGCGGCGGTCATCGCGCCGCACAGATCGCCGTCGAAGGTCGTCTCCAGCGCCACATCGTGGTGCACGAACTCGCGCTGGACACCGGGCCCGAGCAGGCTGTCCAGCTCGGTGAGGAACTCCTCCTCGTACCCGGGCAGGAACCTGCCGTCCACCTCCGCAACCGCGGCCTGGGGAACGACATTCACCTTGTAGCCCGCGTTAAGAATGGTGGGGTTGGCGGTGTTGGTGACAGTGGCGCCGGTCATCTTCGCCAACGTGCCGAGCTTGCCCAGCACCTCCCGCACGTTGCCGGGGCTGAAGTCCAGGCCCAGCGCGTCGCAGGCGGCGATCAGGAACATCTGCGCGGACGGGGTGAGCCGGACCGGCCACTCGTGCCGCCCGATCCGGGCCACCGTCTCGGCCAGTTCGGTGACCGCATTGTCAGGCTGGATCATCGAGCCGTGCCCGGCCGTCCCGCGTGCGGTCAGCCGCAACCAGGCCATCCCCTTCTCGGCTGTCTGGATCAGATAGAGACGCTGGCCGCCGATGGTCGCGCTGAACCCGCCGACCTCGCCGATCGCCTCGGTGACCCCCTCGAACAGCCGCGGGTGGTTGTCCACCAGCCATTGCGCGCCCCAGGTGCCGCCAGCCTCCTCATCTGCCAGGAAGGCTATGACCACATCCCGCGGCGGGCGGCGGCCTTCGCGCATCCGCTGCCGGACGGTGGCCAGGATCATCGCGTCCATGTCTTTCATGTCGACTGCACCGCGGCCCCAGACCACCCCGTCGGCGATGTCACCGGCGAACGGGTGCCGGGTCCAGTCGGCCGCGTCGGCGGGCACCACATCGAGGTGACCGTGGACCAGCAGGGCGGGCCGGGACGGGTCCTCGCCTGCCATCCGGGTAACCACGCTGGCCCGGCCGGGATGAGATTCAAGGATCTCTGGTGCCAGGCCCACCTCCGCCAGCAGGGCGGCGACGTGCTCGCCCGCCGCGCGCTCACCCGGCCCAGAGTGGTCACCGCGGTTGGTCGTGTCGATCCTGATCAGGTCGCTGCACAGGGAGGCGACCTCGTCCTGCGCGGCCACCGCCGCGCTCGCTGTCTGCTCACTCACCTGCCCATCGTCGCACCGGCCCCAGCACCGGCGGGTGACGACCGCTGACCTGGCCTGCGACCTGCAGCGCTTCACCGCGGCGGGCCGGCATTTGCTATCGTGATGCGGCCGGCATGGGTTCTTCTGTGCGCTGGCTCTCGTCCGGGTGGCGGAATAGGCAGACGCGCTAGCTTGAGGTGCTAGTGCCCGTTAAGGGCATGGGGGTTCAAGTCCCCCCTCGGACACCGCGTTTATGCTGGACAGCGCCTCGTAACTCGCTGCTACCGGCCGGTATGGCACTTGCGTCGCACTTCTCACGTGCCTTCGCGCCAATTAATCGCGCTCTGTCCGGGTCTCTACTGCGGTGAGGAATCCCCGATGGCAGCACGTTATGGGCCAGGTGTCCGTTTCCCCTGTCTCTGGCTGTCGTCGCGACTTGCTGTGTCAATGAAGATTGCTTAGCCAACCTTGCGCCTAACCCGGACCGTCGTCGGCATCGCGGCCGGCTGGGCGGCTTCCTGACCACGCATGCACGGGGTTGCTGGGCGCGGTGCCTGGTTGCAGACTTGCGGCGTGGGCCCTGATCAGAGGCGAGCGGTCGGTCAGGGGTCGCGGAATGAAGCGGTCATCCGGACTCCGGACCGGCGTTTGCGGGTGTTCGTGAGCTCTACGCTCGGCGAGCTGGCCGGCGAGCGGCGGGCTGTCTCCCGCGCGGTCTCGGCGCTGCGGCTGACCCCGGTGATGTTCGAGCTGGGGGCCCGGCCGTACCCGCCGCGGGAGGTGTACCAGCAGTACCTGGCGCAAAGCGATGTGTTCATCGGACTGTACTGGCAGCGGTACGGGCAGCTCGCCCCGGACGCGCAGGTCTCGGGCCTGGAGGAGGAGTTCAACCTGTCGGCTGGGCTGCCCCGGCTGTTGTATGTGAAAGAGCCGGCGCCGGATCGCGAGCCGCGGCTGGTCGACCTGCTGGCCCAGATCCAGGATGAGGCCTCGGCCTCCTACCGTCACTTTCGAACTCCCGCCGAGCTGGGCCGGCTGGTGCGCGACGATCTGGCGGTGCTGCTGAGCGAGCGGTTCGCCGCCGCCCGCCGGCCGGTCACGGCTGCTGTGCCGCTGTCGCGGGGCGGACCGCGCGGCCCTCGGCCGCTGCCGGCCGTCACCACCTCGCTGATCGGCCGGGAGCGGGATATCGGCGAGGTCGCCGGGCTGCTCGGGCGGTCCGGGGAGCGGCTGGTGACGCTGACCGGGCCGGGCGGGATCGGCAAGACCCGGCTGGCGGTAGCGGTGGGCGAGCGGCTGCGGGGCCGCTTTGGCGCGGGCGCGGTGTTCGTGCCGCTGGCCGAGGTCACCGATCCCGGGCTCGTTCTGGCGGGCATCGCCCGGGCGGCGGGAGCGGACCTGGCCGGGATCGGCTCGCCGCTGGAGGCCCTGGCCGAGCGGTTCACCGACGGCGCTTGGCTGCTGATCCTGGACAACCTGGAGCGGGTCGTCCAGGTCGGCCGCGATCTGGGCGAGTTGCTAGCCCGCTGCCCGCAGCTGGCGATCCTGGCAACGAGCCGGAGGGTGCTGGGGCTGGCGGCCGAGCGGGAGTACCCGGTGC
>Ga0318561_10000728_pt1 | contig 10758 bp, 9 predicted proteins | sample GRESIP065b5f23_FD_202526 | JGI IMG/M metagenome (GOLD analysis project Ga0318561, IMG submission 202526) | Tropical soil microbial communities from Luquillo Experimental Forest, Puerto Rico - GRE.SIPMG.065b5f23 | ecosystem: Environmental > Terrestrial > Soil > Tropical forest > Bulk soil... | reverse complement strand
CCGGTGGTGCGCCCACACGCGAGGCCTCGCGTGCCGTGTCGGGAAGGCGAAGCCGCCAGCCCGCACGCAGGTGGTCCGGGTCGACGAGGCGTGCGCCGTCGCCCATGTCGGCGTCGAGGTTCAGGGCGGCGATCGCCGTCCAGTCGCCGTCGTCGTCGAGTCGCTCGCGCGCAATGCGCCAGAGCGAATCGCCGCGCCGCACCGTGTGCACCGAGTCCATCGACCGAAACTGTCCGGCGACGGCCGTGACCGCCGGCGCGCTGGCCCCCGCCGCGGTCACCGCCACCGCCGGTGCTGCGACGCCGACGGAGCCGGCGGCGAGGATGCCCATGGCGATGCGCGCTGCGAGGCGGTCGAGCACCGACGCTCCGAGCGGCACACCTGTTTCGCCGCGGCGTACGTGCGCAGTGACCGCGCGGATCAGCTGTGCGCAGCAGGCAGCCCAGGCGATCCATGCCGCCAGCAGCGCGGCGCACAACGCGTCGCGGCTCGCCGGCGGCCACGCGTGCCCCAGCCCGCCACCGAGGGGGTTGCCAACGACGACCGCCAGCACGGACGGGACGGCGACGAAGACGACGAGCGCGGTCACGGCCGCGCCGAGCACGTCCGCGACCCTGCGATGCCGACGTCGAGGGTCAGCCACCCGGGGGTCCGATCGTGATCGTGAAGGTGAGCGTCGCCGACTCCGAGGACGGCTCGGTGACCGTCGCGCGGCAGCTACCGGCGGCGTTGGGCAGCGTCGCCTGCATCGCGGAAGTGCCACCGACGGATTGGCTCGCGTTGGGGCAGCCGACCACCATCGTCAGGTAGGTGCTCCCGGACCAGACCACCGAGACCTCGGTGGCGCCCGAACCGGTGAAGGCGAAGACCTGCGACGTCTGACCCGGCGGATCGAGATAGCCCTCGGTCTGCGTCGAGCGCGCGGCCGCTTGCTGCGTCGTGTTCTGCAGCGGCGCCGTCGTGGTCGTCGTCACGGCCGGCGCGGTCGTCGTCGGTATCCCCTTTCCTGCCGACGTCGGGCCGGCGCTCGGCGCGGCGGACGAGAATACGGACGTGCCTTCGCCTCCCGTCGACGCCGGGGGTGCAGCGGCCGGAACACTGGTGCTCGTCGTCGTCTGTCCGGCGCCGACGGCCGCGTCGCTCGGGGGTGGGAGACCGGGCGCCTTCGCAGCGCTGTGACCAGCCCGCGCGCGCGTTCGGTGCACCCGCGGCGAGGTCCCGGCGGTGGCGACGAGCACCGCGATCAGCGCGAGGGAGACGGTCAGGACGACCCACCAGTTGGGGCGGCCTCGAGCCAACTGGGCCCGCGCCGTCGCGGCGGCATCCGTACCTCCCCCAACCACGGCCACACCATATGCACGGGTCGATCCCGGCCGCACCGCGCGAGTCAGGCGGAGACTCGCTCGCGGCCTCGGTCGCGCCGGGTGTAGAGAGCGCGGCGGTCGCGCCCCGTCATGGCGGAGAGCTCGGCGATGGAGTAACCAAGGACATGTTGCGCGTAGAGGACCTGCACGTCGTCCGTTCGCATGCCGTCTCGATGCAACTCGAGCAGCAACACACTCAGACGGTCGAGGTCGCTCTCCAGCGGGGCCGGTTGCTCGTCAAGTCCGGCGAGTGTTCCCGCCGAGCGCGCCTGGAGTTCCTTGGCCCGGAACAGTTGTCGCCGCAGGCGACACCGAATGGCGGAGAGGAGGTCGAGGACCGCGTAGGGGCGGTCCTGGCCGGACCATTCCGAGAGCACGACCCAGGTCGTCGAGACGAGCTCGGCGAAGAACTCGCCGCCGTCTTGCCACTCGCCACCCCGGCCCCAGCGCAGGGCTGACGCCACGCCTACCAGGCCGGGGACCAGAGCCTGGACCAGCATCCGGGCGACGAAGGGGTCGGCGCCGGCCTCGCGCAGCAGCACGCGGACCAGGTGCGCCGCCGCCTCGCGCTCGGTCCGCCCCTTCGCCCGGCGCATGTGGGCCACCAGGTCGAAGGGCGTCCGGCATGGCGCCGGCTCGGATCGGGTTCCGAGGACGAGGCGGCCGAGTTCCGGGTCGCGTGCTGCTACCGCCCGCAGCGCGCGCACCGAGGACGGGGTGCGACCCGCAAAGTGCCACTCGGCCGCCATCTGGTCGATCAGGGCGACGTGCCGGTTCGGGCGCGCCCGGCTGTGGCCCGGGTCGGCGGTGGCAGGGCGGGTGTGGGGCAGGTCGGTGTGGCTGCGGGGTTGGTCGGTTCTGCCGCGAGTCGTGGGCATGCGGGCACGCTGGGGCCCCGTCCTCCCCCAGACGCTCCCCCTGCCGGTGTCACTCGCGCCGCGTGCCGGCACTAACGGCGATCGTCCTGGTGGCAGATAGTGTGCGCCGGATGGACATCGAGGAGTTCTACGACGCCGACCCCCGCCGGCGGCCCTCGGCCGAGCTCGAGTTGGGCTCGGACTGGATCGGCACCGACGGGATCCAGCACGAGCTCAACTACGTGGAGGACACCGGCGAGCTCTACGTGCTGCGCGAGCCGACGCCGCACGTCACGGAGGACCCGTTCGGCGGCCTACGGGTCACGACGCCGCCCGGCTACGAAAACAAGATCACGGTCCACGTCGTCGCCAAGATCGACTCGGTCGAGAATGTGCACAAGATCCTCGAGGGCTGGCAGGAGCACATGCGCGAGCCGAACAGCGCGCAGTGGCTGGGCGACCGGCTCCGCTCCGCCGGCGTCGCGGTGGGCCCGACGGCCGACCCGATCTCCGACAGCTAGGGGCCAATCCGGGCTCCTGAATCGCTCTGCTCACGCGGGTGCGGTGGTGTGGCGCAAGCCACCGATTATGCAGAGCAATGCATAACTATGCGGCTGCTCCCGCGACGGCAGGCGCCCCCGCGTTCAGGTCGGCGGCTCGAGGTCGAGCAGCGTGGCCAGGAACTGGGTCGCCAGGTTGTTGGTGGGGTGGTTTCCCTCCTGGGGCACCGCCTCGCTCTCGGCCAGCAGCTCGGCCAGGCGGTACATGACCACGGCGAAACGAAAGCCCGAGAAGACCTCGTAGTAGAAGAGGTCGCCCAGCGGCCGCCCGAGCAGCTCCGAGTAGCGGGCGATCGTCTCCTCGTGGGAGGGGAACCCCGCCGGCCGGGGCACCTCGATCCCCAGCGACATGAGGCCCTCGGAGAACTGCCGGTCGAAGTAGAGCCACCAGCCGAGGTCGAGCTCGGGCTGCGCCAGCGACGCCATCTCCCAGTCGAGCACGGCCCGGGCGGAGAAGTCGGACCAGATGATGTTGCCGATGCGGCTGTCGCCCCAGCTGAGCACGACGTCACCGGTCTCCTCGGGACGGTGGTCGAGCAGCCACTGCCACACCGACTCGAGCAGCGGCACCCGCACGCCCTTTGTCGACCATTCGAGGAAGTCCCGGTAATAGGACAACTGCTGCTCCATGCCCGGTTTGCCGCGCGCCGGTCGGTCCAGCCATTCGAGGCCGAGCGCGCGCCAGTCGGCCCGGTGCACCGACGCCATCGCCTCGATCCCGCTCCACCACATCCGCTCCTGCTCGGCCGGCGCCGCGTCGATCACCCAGCCCTCGAGCGTGTAGGGGATGTTGTCCGAGGGCACGAGGCCCTCGACGTGCTCCATGGTGAAGAACGGCACGCCGAGGTAGCGCGGATCCTCCTCGTAGCGGCCGAGCGGCGGCAACGGCACGCCAGCACCGCCCGCGCTCAGTGCCCGCATCACCCGGTACTGCGTCGAGAAGTCGGCGTCCAAGAACAGCAGGTGCTTGGTGGGCGCCACGCGCACGACGAGCCGCCGCTCCTCGCCGCCGTCATGCCGCGTGCGGCACAGGATCGTCTCGTTGGAGAAGCCGTTGGAGGAGGGGGCCTGCACGTCGAAGACCACGGGCGCCTCGGCGCCATCCGAGGTGGCCGCCAGCCACCGCGTCAAAATGGCGGCCACCTCCTCAGGATCGCGTTGCGTCAGGTCCGGCATCCCGCTCCTCGCCCGTGCACGGGGCGCCACGTTACCGACGCCGGGAGCGGTGCACGATCCGGTTGTTAGGGTCGCCCACCGTGCTGGTCCTGATCGACCTGTCCGCCGGCGGGGTCACGCTGCGCGACCCGTCCGACTTCGCCCACTTCTCGGTGGCGCTCGAGGGGAGCGGCGACGTGGCGGCGGTCGTGCGCCGGTCCGGGCTAGGGCATCTCACGGACGACGGCGAGCACGTCGCGGTCGACCCGGCGGCCCTGCGGGCGCTGGCCGGGTCCGCCGCGGACGAGGCCTGGGACGAGGGCTTCGCCGGCATGTGCGCGTACGCCGCCTCGAAGGGGTGGGTGGACGCGGGCGGTGGGCTCCTCGCCCACATCGAGCCAGGAAACAGGGCCGCGCCGAGCTGAGGGCTCCCGCGCCCCGGGCCCGGGCTGACGACGTGTCACCTCCCCGACGGGCGCAGCTACCCTGGGTGCGCCGCGCAGGCCCGCGGCGAGGGCGAGAGCCCTCCGACTCGTGGGGAGGACGCATGGCGATTCGGGACTACGACCGCTTGTTCATCGGCGGCGACTGGGTGGCCCCGGAGGGCACCGACACCATCGGGATCGTCTCGCCGGTCACCGAGGAGGTCATCGCCCGGGTGCCCGATGGCACCGAGGCCGACATCGACAAGGCGGTCGCCGCGGCGCGCACCGCCTTCGACCACGGCCCGTGGCCGCGCATGACGCCAGCCGAGCGGGGCGAGGTCCTGCGCAGGGCGGCGGCGCAGATCACCGCCGAGATGGGCGACATGGCCGAGATCATCACCCGGGAGATGGGCGCCCCCATCACCTTCTCCAACATGGGACAGGTGCTTGCACCCACCATGATCTTCAACTACTACGCCGACCTCGCTGGCACTTTCGCCTTCGACGAGGTGCGCGCGGGGCTGCTCAACCCGCAGGTGCTCGTGACCAAGGAGCCCGTCGGCGTCGTGGGCGCGATTGCGCCCTGGAACGTGCCGCTCTTCATCGCGGCGGCCAAGCTCTCGCCGTCGCTCGCCGCCGGCTGCACCGTCGTCTACAAGCCCGCCCCCGAGACGCCGCTCGATGCCTTCCGCCTGGCCGAGATCTTCACCGAGGCTGGGCTACCCAAAGGCGTGCTCTCCGTCATCCCCGCGGGAAGAGAGGTCTCCGAGCATCTCGTCACCCACCCGGGCGTCGACAAGATCTCCTTCACCGGTTCGGGCGTCGGCGGCAAGCGCATCGGCGGGCTCTGCGGCGAGCGCCTCAAGCGCTGCACGCTCGAGCTCGGCGGTAAGTCGGCGGCCATCATCCTCGACGACGCCGACCTCGCCACCACCATCCCGACGCTGCTGCCCAACGCCATCATGAACAACGGGCAGGCTTGCATCGCGCAGACGCGCATCTTGGCACCACGGGCCCGCTACGGCGAGGTCGTCGACGCGGTCGTCTCGGGTGTCTCCGCCATGACTGTGGGCGATCCCATGGACCCCGCGACCGAGGTGGGCCCGGTGGTGGCCGAGCGGCAGCGCAGCCGGATCGAGGGGTATCTCGACAGCGGCCGCGAGGAGGGCGCGACCGTCGCGCTGGGAGGCGGCCGGCCGTCGGGCTCCGACTTCGCCAAGGGCTGGTACGTCGAGCCGACCGTGTTCTCCGACGTCGACAACAAAATGAAGATCGCCCAGGAGGAGATCTTCGGGCCCGTCCTCGTTGTCATCCCCTACGACGGCGACGACAATGCGGTGGAGATCGCCAACGACTCGAGCTACGGCCTCTGCGGCTCGGTCTGGACGGCCGACAACGACCGCGGGCTCGGCGTGGCGCGCCAGGTGCGCACCGGCACCTACATGCTCAACTCGTTCGCCCCGATGGACTTTTCCACGCCGTTCGGCGGCTTCAAGGAGTCGGGCGTCGGGCGCGAGTTCGGGCCCGAGGGCCTCGAGACCTTCTTGGAGATGAAGTCCATCGGCCTGCCGGCGGGTTACACCCCAGAGGTGTAGGGACGGGGAGCGCTCCGGCCGGACCGGGCTGAGGACGAGGCGGCCCGACCCATGGTCGACGGGGCGTTGGTGACGGCATGAGCACGGCCGAGGCGCGCCCGCCCGAGGCGCGCGGAATGCCCGAGGTGTCCGAGCGGGCCGCGCTGGCCGGCATCGAGCCAGCGGTGGCGCCGCCGTCGCCGGGCAACGGGTCGGCGCCCTCGATCGCTCCGGCGGGCGGCGGGTCGGCGACGGAGCACACGAGCGGGCCGCGCCGCATCGTGGTCACCAACTGGCCCATGTGGGTGGTCGGGTTCACCCTCTTCATCGACGGGATGGACCAGTACATCGTCCGGGGCTCCAGTGACCAGATCAAGACGGCCTTCGGCGTCGGCGACACCGCCATCGGCCTGCTCTTTTCGGCCTTCATCCTGGTCAACGGCATCGTCACCATGCCGGCCGGCTACCTGGCTGACCGCTGGAACCGCACGAGGGCGATGGCGGTCACCATCGTGCTGTGGTCGTTCATCAGCGCGCTCGGCGGCCTCGTGCCGACGGCGGCCTTCGGGCTGCTGGTGGTGATCCGCGCCTCGCTCGGCTTCGGCCAGGCCATCACGGACCCCTCGGGCAGCAGCGTCGTCGCCGACTACTACGGGACCGAACGGCGCGGGCGCGCCTTCTCCATCCAGCAGTGCCTGAGCTACGTCGGCCTCGGCATGGGTCTGGCCATCGGCGGCGCCATCGGGCCGCTCTTCCACGGCCAGGGCTGGCGCGTCGCCTTCTTCGTTTCGCTGTTCCCCGGACTCGTGGTGGCGTGGTTGTGCTGGCGCCTGCCCGAACCGAGCCGCGGCACGGCGGACCGGGCTCATGTGTTGCAGAGCGACGAGATGGAACTGGCCGAGGGCGACGGGCTCCCGCTGTTCCCGCAGGGCTTCCACCACTTCCTCGGCGACATGGTCGACGGGTTGCGCAAGGATGTCGGGACGATCCTGCGCATCCCGACGATGCGCTACGCGCTCGTCGGCGTCTCCACCGTCGGCTTCGTCGTGACCGCGGTGGCCACCTGGATGCCGAACTTCTACCAGAACCAGCTGCACCTCTCGCAGCAGGCGGCGAACGGGACGTTCGGGATCCTGGCCGTCCTCGGCGGCATCCCGGGCACCATCATCGGCGGCCGCATCGCCGACACGTGGGTCAACCGGTTCCTGGGCGCCCGCGTGGTCATCCCCGCGGTGTGCATCGTGATCGCGGCCGCGCTGTTCATGCTGTCGTTCATCCCGGGCCTGCCCTTCGGCGTCGTGTTCCTGGTGCAGCTGGCCGGTTTCCTCGCCGCCACCGCCTGCGTGCCCGCGTTGCGAGCAGGGTTGTCGGACGCCGCACCGGCGCACGTGCGCGGCGCGGGCTTTGGCGCCTTCAACCTGGCCTCCGTCGTCTTCGGCGCGGCGGCGGCGCCCCTCGTCACCTCCGCCATCGCCTCGCAGTTCGGCGACAACTACCGCGTCGCCTTCCTACTCATCCTGCCCATCGCGTATCTCGGCGCCGGCTGCCTCATGCTGGCACGCACGCACATCGAACGCGACGCCGCCAAGGTCTTCGAGGCGGTCGTGGCGGCGATGGCGGCCCAACAAGCGGAGGAGTCGGCGTGGGCGGACGGCGGCGCGGGCGGCGCGCCGCCGCGTCAGGACCCAGTGGCCGACGGGGCGGGGGAGAGCGGCGACACATAGCCCGACAACGGCGCCCCCGTCCCGCTCACATCGGCGTCCGCCTGGTGTGTCCCGGTCTCGACCACGCTGTACCCGGTGCGGTCACCGTCGCCGTTGACCACGTCCGGTGCGCCGGGGTCAGCGGTCGCCGCGGTGACCACCGCGACGTGCACCGCGGTCACCGCGACCGGATCGAGGCCGTAGACGGCGACGTCCCCGGGCTGCGGGACGTACTGCGACGACACCGGGTGCCACGTCCCGTGATCCTCGCCCCAGACGTAGAAGCTCGCCGAGTCGGCGTTGAGATCGCCTGGTTGCAGCTCGTAGGGGACGACGGCGCCGGCCTCCCGCCACGCCCAGGCGGCGAAGTCGGCGCACCACTCCTCGTCGCGGTTGCCGTTGCCGCAGTCGGCGACCCCGGCGCCCCAATACGCGCTGAACTTGTTGCAATAGGAGTGCGCAGGATCGGCGCTGTAGCCGACCTGGCTCTCCGCCTCGGCGACGATGCGGGCGCGGAGCGGGCTGATCCCACTGGCGCGCGACAGCGACACGCCGAGGGCGATCCCGACGCCCACCACGGCGAGCAGGGCGAACGCGATCCCACGGCGCCGCCACCGGCTGCGGATGCGGCGGGGGAGAGGAGCGGCCAAGGGTCGGGTCGTACTCAGGGGGACTCAGGGTAGCGAGCGGCAGACGCCGGGAGCGCGCGGCGCCCGTCTGCGACAATGGCTCTTTCCGCGCACCCAGGCGGTGCCGCTCTGAGCCGTCACAGGAGGGATGCGGTCGATGCAGGACGACGAGAGCGCGATCTCGCACACTCGTCTTTCGTACCTCCCGGCGCTCGACGGCGTGCGGGCCTTCGCGGTCCTCGCCGTCATGCTGTTCCACGGCGGGATCCCGCACATGGACGGCGGGTTCATGGGCGTGGACGCCTTCTTCGTCCTCTCGGGCTTTCTGATCACCTCGCTCCTGATCGGCGAGTGGCGCCAGACGTCGACCATCAAGCTGGGCGGGTTCTGGGCGCGCCGGGCGCGCCGTCTGCTGCCTGCGCTGTTCTTGATGCTCCTCTTCGTGGCGTTCATCGTCCCGAAGGGAACGTACGGCGGGCTGCGCCTCGATTCCCTGGCCACGCTGCTCTACGTGAGCAACTGGCACTTCATCTTGGTCAATTCCAACTACTTCGCGGCGACGGTGGCCTCGGCGAACCCACTGAACCACACGTGGTCGCTGGCGGTGGAAGAGCAGTTCTACATCCTCTGGCCCTTGATCGTGCTGGGCGTCTTGCACTTCACCCGCAGCCTGCGGGCACTCCTCGCGCTCTGCGTGGCTGCCGCGGTGGGGACCGCGCTGTGGACGCACGTCGTCTATCGCGGCGGGGTCGGCCAGAACCGGGCGTTCCTCGGGACGGACACGCGTTCGCAGTGCCTCTTCATCGGGTGCGCCCTCGCCGTCGGCCTCGTCCTACTGGCGCACCGCAGTCACGAAGAAGGCCGGCTGGCCCACGGCGAGCTCTGGCGGCCCGCCTCCCGGGCCGGACGGGCGTTTTGTGCTGTGCTCGGGGTCGCCGGTGCCGCGGTGACCGTCATGATGTGGGTGTTGACGACCTCGTTGTCGTCGTTCCCCTACGGCGGAGGGTTTTTCGTGATCGGCGTGGCGGTGGCGGCGGTGATCCTGGCGGCGGTGGCGGCGCCACGCAGCATCGTGCCGCGCGCGCTCTCGCTGACGCCCGTGCGCTACGTCGGCCGGATCTCGTACGGCCTCTACATCTGGCACTGGCCGATATTCGTCTGGCTGAACCACGACCGGACCGGTGCCAGCGGCTATCAACTCTTCGCCGTGCGCATGCTCGTGACGTTCGCCGTCTCGGTGGCGTCCTTCCACCTCGTGGAGCGCCCCATCCGGATGGGCACCTTCGTCCGGCAGTGGAAGGCGTGGCTGGCTGTCCCCGCCGGGGCCGGCGTGGTCCTGGTCGCCATCGTCGCGGCGACCACCGGCACGACCGCGGTGGCCAGCACCGCGCTCCCGACCGGTGGAGGAACGCCGGGCTCGACCGCCGCCATGGCACCGCCGCCGGCGACCACCAGTCCGCCCGTGCGCGTGCTCCTCCTTGGCGACTCTGTCGCCTTGACGCTCGGGCTCGGGTTGGGGAACCACGCCGAGCAGGCCAAGTACGGCTACGTCCTCTCGGACAAGGGGAACCTCGGCTGTGGCGTCGTCGACGGGCCCGAGGTGCTGATGATGGGCCTCCGCTATCCAACCCCGTCCGCGTGCAACGGCTCACCGCTGACGCCCGGCGAGCCGGTGAAGAAGCAGCCGTTGCCGGACCAGTGGCTCGACGCTATCAACGAGGAGCATCCCAACGTCGTGGTCGTGCTGGCCGGGCGCTGGGAGGTCGTCGACCGCACGTACCAGGGCCAGTGGACCAACATTTTGAGCCCCTCGTACGCCGCCTACGTGAAGCAGCAGCTCGACGCGACGTCCGCGCTCGTCACGTCGGCCGGGGCGAACCTGGTCTTCCTCACGGCACCGTGCACCGACGAAGGCGAACAGCCCAACGGCGCCCCGTGGCCCGAGGACGACCCCGCACGCAGGGCCGTCTACAACTCGCTGGTCCGGCAGGTGGCCGCGGCCCATCCGCAGACGGACTCGGTGGTCGACCTCAACGCGGCGGCCTGCCCGCAGGGCAATTTCGCCACGACCGTCGACGGCGTCGTCATGCGCTGGACCGACGGCGTGCACTTCACGGTGGCGGGCGGGATCGCGCTGGTCCCCAGGCTGATGCCCGCGATCCTGGCGTCCGGGCGAGCGCAGATCGCGGCGGCACGGGCGGCGGGCGCCGCCGGGACGACCTCCACCACCACGACCACGGCGTCAGCTCCCGGGTGACTGCGGGTTGACGTTCGCGGTGTCCGGAGGGTGGGAACCGCCGGGGGTCTGCGGATTGACGTTCTGATTGGTGTCGGCGACGACGCACTGCGCCCGCAGTGCGGGGACCAGATGAGACTCGTCCACCGTGGCGACCTCCGAGATCGTCGTCATGAGGGAATTCCACGAGCCGTCGTCCGAGTTGGCGGCGGCGGCCAGCGGCAGTGCCGTGCGCAATTCGGCGGCGGCCTGCCG
>Ga0318561_10000721_pt1 | contig 10792 bp, 10 predicted proteins | sample GRESIP065b5f23_FD_202526 | JGI IMG/M metagenome (GOLD analysis project Ga0318561, IMG submission 202526) | Tropical soil microbial communities from Luquillo Experimental Forest, Puerto Rico - GRE.SIPMG.065b5f23 | ecosystem: Environmental > Terrestrial > Soil > Tropical forest > Bulk soil... | reverse complement strand
GCAAAGCTTTCTTCTGGCAGTCAGAGCTCTCTTAGCGAACCGCGATCCGCCGGCGACGAACAAACAGCAATTCGTATCGATGACCAAAATTTGTTGATGCTGCCCATCGATTTATCACGGTCCAGCCGCGGCCCTTACGTCGGTGATCAGGGTAGATTTAATGTTATACGCGGGCTCGCCGTCCGCGGTGACCTCGCCGTTTGCCCGGAAAACGGCGATTATGACCGGTCTTATTCGCAGCCTGGTGCCATCCGCGAGCCGATATTCGCTCCACATTTCCTTGGCTTCGAGCATCTCGATTTCGCTTTGGGAAGCATCCGCCTTCACGTCGCTCACGATTATCTCCAGCTGGTAACGCTCGACGGACGCGCGCAGAGCCCGCCGTTCCTTTGAGCGAGAGACTAGGCGTAAGCCTTTTTATGAAGAGTTAAAGCCCTCGCGCGGTTTAGAGCCGATACCGGCACTGGGCTGCAAGCGGCACGGCGTGAAAATCACGCCGGTTGGTGTCGAGGTTCTCGAGGTTGACGAACAGGCATTCGTCGTGGACGAAATGCGGCCCGGCGTGCCAGGTCGCGACATGCAGCTTGATCAGGCGATCGCCCGGCACCCGGAAAGCTACAATGTCCTCAATGTGCGGACGAGCGCTATCGCTGAGATCGCCCGGAGGCGCCACGCCGATCAGCCATTCTTTGCCGCCGAGCGAGCCCAGACATTGCGTGACCCGTCGATGCCGCGCGATCCGGCTGAAGCCGAGCCCGACATGCGGCAGGTGCATGATCCACAGCCGCGGTTCACCATTGCCCAGGACGAGCCTTGCCTCGCTTGCCGACGCCTCGGGGTCGTAGCCCGTCTCGGCGCCCTGACCGCCCGCCCGCAGCGGCGCGATGACTTGCCCATAGGGTGCAAACGCCTCGGTCGTCAGCTCTCTGACGTCCAGCATGTGCTGTGGCAGCGCATCGACTTCGTTCATCATCGCCTCCTTCAAGCGGCAGACCAAGGTCGCGCCCTAAACTACGATGTCGTGGCCGATTTTACCAAATGGCGCGGCGGATAATCGGCGCCATCGACGCCTCTCCGGAACGCCGCGCGAGACATCGATACAAATTCTTATGAAGGGCGTCTCGCCGCCGACCGGCGAGGAACTCGCACAACGTCCATTTGGTCGAAATCTGCTCTAGGATATATGGCGCTCGACCTTATGCTCTCTTCCGGCCAATCGCTCTAAGGAGGACACCCATGAAGCCCGAAACTGTAGGCATGTCGTCGGTGCGTCTGGCGCGCCTCGACGAAGTAATGAAGCGCCGCTACGTCGACGGCGGCTATTTGCCCGGCATGCTGACCCACATCTGGCGCAAGGGTCATCTCGTCCATACCGGCATGTGCGGCCAAATGGACAACGAGCGCAACAAGCCGGTTTGTGAGGGCGCCATCTTCCGCATCTACTCGATGAGCAAGCCGATCACTGCGGTCGCGTTGATGATGCTGGTCGAAGAGGGCCTGATCGGCCTCGACGATGCCGTCCACAGCTACATTCCCGCGTGGAAGAACCTGGGCGTCTACGCCAGTGGCATGCCGTCGCTGCTACAAGACGCGCCGCCCGCTTTTATCACTACTCCCACCTTGCGGCCGATGAAAGTCGTCGACCTTCTGACCCACACCTCCGGCCTGACCTATGGCTTTATGATGCGGACTGCCGTGGACGCCGCCTATCGCAAGGCCAAGGTGACTGACCCCCAGACCGCCGGAGGGCTGCCCGAGATGATCGACCAGCTGGCACAAATGCCGCTCGATTTCTCGCCGGGAACGTCCTGGAATTATTCGGTGTCCATAGATGTGCTGGGGTACCTCGTCGAAAAGTTGTCCGGCATGAGCTTCGGCGAGTTCCTACGTACGCGGCTGTTCGAGCCGCTTGGCATGACCGACACCGCGTTCTGGGTGCCGCCGGATAAGACCGAACGCTTCACCTCCTGCTACCAGCCCGACACCGAGCGAAGAGGGTTGAAATTGCAGGACGACGCCCGAGAGAGCACCTTTGCGACTCCTCCGCGGCTGGAATCCGGCGGCGGCGGGCTGGTGTCGACAGCGCACGATTACCTACGCTTCTGTTGCATGATGCTGAACGGCGGCGCGCTCGACGGCGTGCAGATCCTCAGCCCCAAGACCGTCGCGCTATTCAGCCTCAACTTTCTGCCCGACGGGCGGGAGATAGTTGACATGGCGCTACCCGGGATGTTCAGCGAATCCAGTTATGCCGGGGTCGGCTTTTCGCTCGGCTGCGGCGTCAATGTCGACGTGGCAAAAACTCGCCTCCCAGGCTCGCTTGGCGAATATTTCTGGGGCGGCGCCGCCGCGACCGCGTTCTGGATCGATCCCAAAGAAGAGCTGACGGTCGTGTTCATGACGCAGGTGATCGGCAGCGAGGCGCGCCTGACATTGCGCCGGGACTTGCGTACCTTGGTCTATTCGGCGATCACCGAGTCGTTCGCCTAAAGGCGACCGGAGAGCCGGTCGCCAGATTGCAGGGGAGTTCGGGGCGGCATCGTCGCCCCGGGGCCTTCCTCGCTTCCGGCGCAGGCGGATCGGGCGTAGGTTGGACGACGCGTCGCGAGAACGGGGCTTTTAAAGCGGACCTCTGCACGCGTGAAGGTACAAGGGAGGAGCCATCCATGCTGGAAATCGGTCTATTTCACAACGGCGCGTCGAGCCTGCCGGTCATCACCGGCAAGAACGGCGTCACATTCAACGACGGCGCGCTTCCGGTGGTCCACCGGGCGGCACAGGAAACGCTGGTGAACCAGGTGCGTCAGGGGATCCTTGCCGAAAAGCTCGGGTTCCAGTCGTTCTGGCTCACCGAACACCATTTCCAGCCCGAGGGTGCCGAGATGAGCCCGAACCCCCTGATGGTGCAGATGAGTGTGGCGGCGCACACCAAGCGCATCAGGCTCGGTCAAGCCGCCAACATCATCGTCTGGCACCATCCGGTCCGACTGGCCGAGCAAATCGCCACCCTCGACGTGATCAGCGGCGGGCGGGTCGAATGCGGCATCGGACGGGGCTATCAGCCGCGCGAGAACGAAACGCTCGGCCGCCCCTACGGATCGACGATCCAGGACCAGGAGCGTAACCGCAAGGCGTTCGAGGAATCCATCGCGATCATGAAGAAATGCTGGACCGAGCCTTCGTTCTCGCACCATGGCGAGTTCTTCTCGGTGCCGCCCACCTACACCAAGTGGAACCACCAGCAGACGATCGCCTATTTCCAGCGCAACGGGATGGGGCGGCGCCTCGAGGACGTGCTGGCCCTCGGTGATCCCGACATGTATTCGGCCGGCAATCCGGTGCAGGCGACCACCACCACATTGAAGGAGCTGCAGGTGTTTCCGCAGCCGGTTCAGAAGCCACACCCGCAATTGTGGGAGCCGCTGACCAGCGCGCGCTCACTCAAATTCGCGGCCGAGCACGGGATCAACGGAGTGATGATCGCCGAACCCAACGACCGCCTGCGCCGCAACATCGAGATCTACTACGAGGCGGCCGAGAAGGCAGGCTTCCCCGACATGCGCGACCGCGGCCGCTTCAAGTTCGGCTGGGACGCCGGGAAGCGGCGCGGGATCATGACCAGCCGCTATCTCCACATCACTCGCCCAGGCAAAGAGAAGGAGGCGCTCGAGCGCGCCGCGCGGGCGCTCGAATTGCAGTTCGACTATTACGGGCCGTTTGGCTTTGGCGCTGTGCTCGCGCGGCTCGACGAGCCGATGTTCGACCTCAACAAAAAAGTGACGGCACAGATGCTGCGCGACCGCGAAATCGCGATTCACGGCTCCAAGCAGTACGTGATCGACAAGGTCATGAAGATGCGCAACGAGTGCGGCTACGACGATTTCTGCTTCCTCGGCTGGTTCGAACTTGGCGGCTTTGAGGCCAAGGAGACCGAAGAGCAGATGCAGATCTTCGCGGAGGAGGTCATGCCGGTAATTGCGCGCGAGTGTGGCGGCAAGGTGGAGCTGCCGGCGTGTGGGCTCGATCTGGTCATCTGAGCCGAGCGCAGCCCCTCGGTCGGAGGAGGAAACGATGGCGAGCAAGCAGAGCGAAGAGCTGAACAAGCTCTACCTGGAATGGGTGGCGGCGCTGAAGGCAAACCCTGAGATGCCGCTCGACGAACTGCGCCTCATGTTCGAGCAGTGGGAAAGAATTACCAGTGAACCTGGCGGCGTCGATTATATCGAGGCCGACGCCGGAGGGGTTCCGGCGATGTGGGCAGTCCCCAAGAACTGCGCGCAAGACCGCGTGATGCTGTGCGCGCATGGCGGCGGCTACGTGTGCGGCTCTATGTATACGCACCGCAAGACCTATGCTCATGCGGCAAAAGCCATCGGCTGCCGCGCGCTCATTGTTCATTACGGGCGCGCGCCAGAAAACGTCCACCCCGGCCCGGTGAACGACATGGCGAAAAGCTACAAATGGCTGCTCGACCAAGGCATCCGGCCAAACCACATCGCTTTGATCGGGGATTCGGCGGGCGGCGGTCTCGCGATGACGACGATCCTGCGCGCCCGCGAGCAGGGCCTGCCGTTGCCGGCCGCCACGATGCCGCTCTCACCCTGGCTCGACATGGACGCGACGGGCGAGACATTCGAGACGAACGCTGCGAAGGACCTGATCGTTACGCGCGACATGATCCAAACGATGGCCAGTACGTTCCTCGGCGAAGGCGGCAACCGCCGCGACCCGCTCGCCAATCCGCTTTACGCCGACCTGAAGGGTTTCCCGCCGATCTACATTCAGACCGGGGCCAATGAGACATTGCTCGATGACAGCCACAAATTGGCCGATCTTGCGCGCAAGTCCGGCGTTGATGTGACGCTCGAGATCGTGCCGGAAATGCAGCACGTCTTCCAGGCTCTGGCCGGGACTGCGCCGGAAGCGGATGATGCGATCCGCCGCCTAGCTGTCTGGGTCCGCCCAAAACTCGGGCTCGATCGAGAGGCTGCGGTTTAACGGGCGTGATTGGGCATTACACAACGAGCAAGGCCGAGTGATTACGCGAGGGTCGGTGAGTTCGACAAGAAGGTTTTGCGCGCCTCAATAGCCGTCCGCATTCGCGATTCACAAAACGGGCTTGGATTCAGGAGATAGCCCATGCCGGGATATAATGCGCCGATCCGCGACATGCATTTTGTGATCGATGAACTGGCGGGGCTCGAAAGCTTGGCCGCGCTGCCCGGTTACGAGGAGGTGACCTTGGAACTGGCGGACGCGGTGCTGGAGGAAGCGGCGAAAATCGCCGGCGAGGTGCTCGCTCCGCTCAATAAGCTCGGTGACGAGCGCGGCGCATCCTTGACCAAGGAAGGGGTGGTGGCAGCCGAAGGCTTTGGCGCGGCTTATCGCCAGTTTGTCGAGAACGGTTGGAACGGATTGAGCGGCGATCCCGAATATGGCGGGCAGGGGCTGCCTTGGCTGATTGCGGCTGCGACTGTCGAGATGTGGAACTCTGCCAATATGAGCTTTGCTCTTTGTCCATTGCTGACCGCTGGAGCGATGGAAGCGATCAGAGCGCACGCTTGCGACGATCTGAAGCGCCGGTTTCTGCCAAAGCTCGTCAGCGGCGAATGGTCGGGCACGATGAACCTGACCGAACCGCAGGCGGGTTCGGATCTGTCGGCGGTGCGCACCAGGGCGGTGCCCGAGGGCGAACACTATCGGATCTCCGGCCAGAAGATCTTCATTACCTGGGGCGATCACGACATGACCGAAAATGTCGTGCATCTGGTGCTCGCCCGCCTTCCCGACGCGCCGGAAGGGACGCGCGGCATCTCGCTGTTTCTGGTGCCCAAATTCCTGGTCGGCGCGGACGACTCGCTGGCGGAGCGCAACGACGTCGTGTGCGCGTCGATCGAGCACAAGCTCGGCATCCACGCCAGCCCGACTTGCGTAATGAGCTTCGGCGAGAAGGGGGGCGCGATCGGCTACCTCGTGGGCCGGGAAAACGAGGGCCTGGCGCACATGTTCACGATGATGAACGAAGCCCGGCGGAAGGTCGGACTGCAGGGGCTGGGGATCGCCGAATGCGCCTACCAGGCGGCGCGGGACTACGCCACGGAGCGGGTGCAGGGCCGGCCGGTGGGGCAGCGAAGCGGCAACCGGGTGACAATCATTCACCACCCTGATGTGCGCCGTATGCTGCTGACGATGAAGTCGCAGATCGAGGCGATGCGCGCGCTCGGTTACGTGCTGTCCGCCGACGCCGATTTTGCCCACAAGCACTCCGATCCAGCGAAACGTCGGCACCACCAGGCGCGCATCGATCTGCTGACGCCGGTGCTGAAGGGCTGGTGTACCGAGCTGGGGGTGGAAATCGCCTCGCTCGGCATCCAGGTCTTTGGCGGCATGGGGTACGTCGAGGAAACCGGCGCTGCGCAATATCTGCGCGACGCGCGCATCGCCACGATCTACGAGGGGACTACCGGAATTCAGGCCGGCGACCTGGTCGGGCGCAAGCTGACTATGGACAATGGCTCTGCAATGGACGCGCTGATCGGTGAGGTTCGTGAGGTAGAGGAGCAGCTCGGCGGTGCCGATAACGTCGACTTCCCCGCTATCCGGGAGAACTTGGCAATCGGCATTGAAGCGCTGGAGCAGGCCACCCAATGGATGCGGCAAATGATCGGCCGGGATCCCAATGCGGCATTCGGCGCCTCGGTAAATTACCTGATGCTGACCGGCTATGTCTGCGGCGGCTGGCAGATGGCGCGCGCCGCGTTGGCCGCCCGGGCGCGGCTGACGGCCGGCGCCGACGAGGATTTCTATCGCGCAAAGATCGCGACTGCACGGTTCTACGCGGAGCAGATTCTACCCAAGGCAACAGCCCTGCTCGCAGTAGTAAAGAGCGGCGCTTCCACTGCTCTGGCGCTGGACGAGGCCCAGTTCTGAGTCTAGCGTCATCGGCGCGCCTAAATCGCAGAGCGGCGCCGGGGTCAAGGCGCGGAAAAACCCCTCAAGCAACGCAGGAGCGGAGGTGTTCTCATGTCTGCGATTAACTAGTCGAGAGCGCTGACGTGTTCCCGTCGATCAGCACATTCTATTCTGACTATAGGAGGCTGAATGGCGGTTGCATCATCACGTTCAATTCGATCCGAAATTTGTTGGACATCATGAAGAACTAAAGGTGGAATGCAAGCAAAAGCCTCCATTGAGGGATAAATGCCGCACATCGCGCAGTCGATGCAAATATCTTCGATTACTATGCCTGTTCCGGGGAACGGTATAAATCGTTTTCGTAGCGGTAAGCAAAATTCGAGTAATGCACGTGCACCTTCCGGTGACAAGGAATATCCATAGGTTCCAAAAGAGTGTCTGATCTTCACTGGGGTTCGCGGAGTTTCATCAGATTGAAAATCTGTCTCTTTTCCTTCCCATTTCTTTTCATAAAACGCTAGTTTTGCGTTCGCAAAGACAAGGTCTATCCACAAAAATTTTGACGCATGATCAAAGCCCCAGTGTATTATGTCCCAATTACGTGGCAACTTTGATAATATATCGCCAGCCCTTTCCCGGAACCGGAGTGAACAGATCGCGTCGTCCTCTAAAACCGTGATCGGTCGATTTTCGGAGACGGCCTTCTGCCATAAACGAATGTGGGAAAGAGAACATCCAAGCGATCCAGGCAAATATGTTAGGTCGTCGTTAATAATCCGATCATCGATAAGTTTTCGTTTGTCTACTTGTCGTCCGTCAATCGCGGAAACACGAACTACACCGCTAAGGTCAGAATTGCGGATCCAAAATTTGCGTAACCTATCGACGCTGAGGTCGAGGTTTATCAAATGAATGTCGCCGATCAGATGGCCTTCCGTTCTCTCCGGCAGCGTAAGCGCCGTGTATGATCCAGGCGTTTGGACGACGGCTAGATCGGAAGCCGTGGGCAGCGTTAACGCTTCCCAGGCCAGACGCCCGATGCCGCATGCGGCTTCGCTTGCCTGTCGATGTCGGTCGACCTCAAAGAGCGCCGCTCGTATGTCTCGCGCTTCACTGATCGCGAGAGTTGGCTCATGATCGTCGATTCCGAAGCTGACAACTACGCGATCACCGGTGAAGTGCCAGGCCAATCCGGAAGCGAACTCACTGGCAATTTTCTTGAAAAAGAAACGGCGGGAGAGACGCCCCAGCCGATTGCTTTCATCGAACCAAACGAAACGGTGAAAATAATGACGCCTTGTGTGCTGAATCTGCCACTCGTGGAGCACCATCAGCCACCCACCGTCAAATGGAATGGCCTGTGATCCCCCACGCAAATTTTCTGCCGCAACTGAGGGAGTTTCTTGCGACAAAACTTCCCCAGCCTCGCTCAAAACTCGGGTCGGATCTAATGAGTAAATGAACCGAACGGACCGGCGAAGACCGCCAGCCGCCGCAGGATTACACGCTCAGGTCCGGTCAGCAGTTCGTAGCTCCAATCGAGCGTCGCCCGCAGGGTCTGGTGCCGCGGTAGTGCCGTTCGTCTTCCGCCGGTCAGCAGATGGAAGCGATCGTCGAGGCGGGCGGCAAGCCACTCTACCCCGAGTGCGGAGGCGCGGGCAGCCGCCAACTCGATCGCCAGCGGGATGCCGTCGAGCCGCCGGCAGATCATCGCGATCAGCTCGACGAGGGGTCGCTCTGGCGTCAAACGCGGATTGGCCGCCCTCGCGCGCTCCAGGAACAGCCGGATCGCTCCGTATTCGAAGAAATCCCTTTGCTCGCGATCCGCTGTCGGCACGGCCAGCGGCGACACCGGGTAGACCCATTCGCCCTCGGCCTTGAGCAACTCACGGCTAGTCGCAAGGATGCGCAACTCCGAGCCTGCCTGGAGCGCAGCCTCGGCCATGCTCGCGGCGATCTCGATGACGTGCTCGCAGGTGTCCAGCACCAGCAGCAATCGGCGCCCGGCAAGCCCCTGTGCCACGTTCTGCACTGAAGCCTCACCGCCAAGCTCCAGGCCAACAGCAGCGGCAACGGTGGTGGGAACCAGCTTAGGATCAGCAAGCGGCGAGAATTGCGCCAGCCACACACCATCGGCAAAGTGCGGCCGCAGTTCGCGTGCAAGTGCGACAGCCAGCCGCGTCTTGCCGATGCCCCCAGCCCCAGTCAGGGTGACGAGCCGATGTGTGGCCATGAGGTTGACGACCTCGGCGAGCTCGTCATCCCGCCCGATCAGCTCCAAAACCGGCTCCGGCACATTAGTGGGAGGAAGCGCTCCCGGCTCCGCCGCATCCGGACCGAGGCTGGCGCGCTGATCGCCGGCCTGCGACAAAGCCCGGATCTCGCCAGTGAACTGGTAGCCACGCCCGGAGACCGTGCGGATCAAGCCGCGGTCCGGGCCCAAGACGGCCCGCAACGTGGAGACGTGGGATTCCAGATTGTGTTCCTCGACGACCCGGCCGGACCATACCCGTGCCATCAGCGCGTTCTTGCTGACCACCGCCCCACGCGCCTCGATCAGTGCTATCAGGATGTCGAACGCGCGCCCGCCGAGCTTAGCCGGCTGGCCATCGATGAGCAGCTCGCGGCGATGCGGCAGAACCCGGAACCGCCCGAACCCAACGCTCGCCGGTAGGTCGGCACCCGCAACCATGTCGGTGACTATACGGCGCGTTTGCGGAAATTTGAGGTTTTTTGTGGAATGCCGGCACCCATGCGACGCTCCTGTGGACGTTGACGAATTTGGAGGTATTTCGACCCCGCGCCCAAGGACTCTTGAGGTCCGGCTCGCCATGTTCACCCCAAAATTTGGCGTGTTCGGGGCTGATGCAAGTCACGCACGATGCTTCCAGTCCGCAGGCCCTCCCGGTGCCCGGCATCGGCGACTATGCTACTGCGATCTCGCTCTACGCTGTCATCGTGAGCGGGCTTTATGGGCGCGAGCGTACCGGCAAGGGATGCAATGTGTGCACGTCGTTGATCGCCAATGGCGTCTGGGCGACATTGACAATGCGACCGACGACGTGGCGGCGGTACTCAACCGCCTCGGCGGTGCGCACATTCCTACGATACCAAAGGCTAAACGATTCGCTGACAGGCAGGCGCAATCGCTGATCTTATCTTCTCTTTTGCTGATCGATTTCAGCTTGCGCAGGCTGCTATCTCGCTCGCTTATTGCAAGCCAAAGGATCCCTGAAATGACGATCACAGGTTCCGAATCCCTAGGCGGTCTGCATAGATCGCCGCCGGGCACCAGGGCAGCATTGGCGATCCAAACGATTGATCGCGAGAATGACCCTTCCAAGCTCGAAATATTCTTTGGTCCGTTTCGGCTGCTCCAGGCAAGACGACTTTTGCTGAAAGGTAACGAGCCCGTCTCTGTCAGCGGTCGCGCCTTCGATCTCCTGATCGCGCTTGTGGAACGCCCCGGCGAGGTCGTGAGCAAGTCCGAGCTGATTGCGAAGGTCTGGCCCCAGACCTTCGTCGCTGAAGGCAATCTCAAGGTCCGTATTGCCGCGCTGCGCCCTGTCCTGGCGGGTGGCCAGCCCGGCGACCGATACATCTCCACGATTGTCGGACGCGGCTATTGCTTTGTCGCGCCGGTCACTCGGTCGAGTCGCCGGGGCCCGGCGTCCGGGCGCTGCCGAGGCGCTCGGGTTCGTGGAGTGCGCCACAATCGTCCTCGACGAATTCGACTTGCAACATGTCGATCTCCCTATTGTGGTCGACATCTGCCGGAGGCCCGATAGAAGGGGCGACCTTCGTGACAGGCGAAATCCTTCATGTCGATGGCGGCCAGAGCGCAGGCCACTGACACCGCCCGGGGACGAGGATGGAG
>Ga0318561_10000710_pt1 | contig 10877 bp, 8 predicted proteins | sample GRESIP065b5f23_FD_202526 | JGI IMG/M metagenome (GOLD analysis project Ga0318561, IMG submission 202526) | Tropical soil microbial communities from Luquillo Experimental Forest, Puerto Rico - GRE.SIPMG.065b5f23 | ecosystem: Environmental > Terrestrial > Soil > Tropical forest > Bulk soil... | reverse complement strand
AGGCAACCACCTTCCACGACGACCCCGATGTGGTCGCCAAGGTGTCGCGCGGCCTCGGTGAGGCCATGGCCGGCATCAGCACCGATACCCTCGCGCCAGCCGAGCGCTATGCGGGGCGCGGCTGGTAGGGCGGCGCCGCCATGCCCTCGGCCGAGCAGCCTGTGGTCGGGTCACGTTGGACTGTCCGAAGGTCTGCGCCGGGCTACCCTCGATCGACGTCACCACCCGGAGTAAAAGGGACCGTCAGTGAGAATGCGCCTACCCGCCTTATTGGAGGATCGGTGCAGGAGCTGCGGTTGTGGCCGTAGTGTCCAGAGGGTCCGATGGGCTGGCTCTCGACCCGCCTGCCGGCTGTTCGCAGCAGCCTGGCTTATTAACGACGTGCCAGCCTGTCGGTTCCTTGCCGTGGCGTGGCTCAAAAGAGGCGCGCAGCCAGTCAGGTCCTGAAATAAGGCATGCCCGCCACGGTCACCTGGCGTCCAGGAAGGGGCCGTTGATGGTGGCAGTAATGATCGGGATCGATCCGCACAAGGGCTCGCACACAGCGGTAGCGATCAGCCCGGCCGAGGAGGGGCTGGGTGAGCTGCGGGTTCGCGCGTCAGCGTCTCAGGCGGAGCGGCTGCTGGCCTGGGCGGCGGGCTGGCCGCGGCGGACCTGGGCGATCGAGGGCGCGGCCGGCCTGGGTCACTTGCTGGCCCAGCAGCTGCTGGCCGCTGGTGAGCGGGTGGTGGATGTGCAGCCCAAGCTGGGTGCCCGGGTGCGGCTGCTGGCCACCGGCGCGGTGAACAAGAACGACCCGAACGACGCCCGATCAGTCGCGGTGGCGGCGCTGCGCTCGCCGTCCCCGCGCCAGATCCAGCCTGACGACCACGCGGCGGTGCTGAAGGTGTGGGCCAAGCGCCACCGCGACCTGGGCCGCACCCGGACCCAGGTGGTGTGCCGGCTGCACGCGGTGCTGTGCGAACTGGTTCCCGGCGGGGTCTCCAAGGCGATCACCGCAAATCACGCCGCCCGGCTCCTGGGCTCCATCACCCCGGCCGGGGCCGTGGAGGCCGCCCGCTGCGAGCTGGCCGCCGCGCTCCTCGACGATCTGCGCCGCATCGACGCCCAGCTGGGCGATGCCAAGGCCAAGCTCACCACCGCGGTGCGGGCCTCAGGCACCTCCCTCACCGAAGTCTTCGGCGTCGGCCCAGTCGTCGCGGCCACCGTGATCGGCGCCGTCCGCAACGTCTCCCGCTTCCCAGACCGCGACCACTTCGCCGCCTACAACGGCACCGCACCGATCGAGGTGTCCTCGGGCCCCCGGAAGATCTACCGGCTGTCCCGGCGCGGGAACCGGCGCCTCAACCATGCGATCCACATGGCCGCGGTCACCCAGATCCGCTACCACCACAGCCCCGGGCGCGCCTACTACGACCGCAAGCTGGCCGAGGGCAAGACCGGCAAAGAGGCCCTGCGCTCGCTGAAGCGGCAGATCAGCGACGCCATCTTTGCCCGCCTGCAAGCCGACGCCCGGCGCGCCGCGGCACAGCCGCGATAAGCAGGCCCGGGAGGGCACCCGGGGAACGACTCCATCGCCAGCGCGACCGGCTCACACCCCGAAGACACCGGCTCTTCGGCTAAGCCACTCCCGGACCCGCTCCTACCCTACGGCCCTGGCCAGCGACCCGTGTCCCGAAGAACCCACCACCCGGCCACAAAAATCCGAGCAACCCTTGACACAAAGAGGCCTCGTTATGATCGGCAGTTCGGCCTTCGTATGACTACCTCGACGGGATCCCGGGCTGGCATTTATGCGCGCGGCTGGCGTGGGGTGGATGATGCCGATCGGCGCGTGGCTACCGGTTGCGGGCGCGCGGTTCAGCATGTGAGATGCATGGTTGCGTTGGTGTCGGTGGCGGCTTTGGGCGACCACGCCGATCGCCTCGATGGTGGGCGGGACGATGAGGTCGACGTCGCGGCGGGCCTCGTCGTGGACGTGGCGCATCACCCGCAGCGCGCTGCCGGCGCCGGTGCCGATTACCAGCCGGCGGCACTGCCATGGGGTGTCCTCGGCGGCAGATAGCGGGGGTGCCCGCTACCAGGTCTTGCGCCGATTTGAGCCGCAGGTGCCCGACAGACTCGCGGTGCTGGCCCGGTGATGGGCATCCTGGAGACCACGCCCACCACCGGCATGTTTCCCGTGCTGTCACAGGTAGGTGAACTGGTCGGCGGCGCTCGTGGCGGAGGTGCCGCCCGGGGTGGTCACGGTGACATCCACTAGCCCGGTCCCGGGCGGGCTGGTGGCGGTGATCTGGGCGTCGAAGTCCACTGTCATGGCCGGCGCAGCGGCCACGCCGAACCAGACGCCGGTGGCGCCGGTGAACATGGCGCCGATGACAGTCACCGCGTCCCCGCCGGCCGCGCTGCCACTTGGCGGCGTGATCGCGTTGACCACCGGCGGGGGCACGCCTGACGGCGGGTAGATGAACTGGTCGGCGGAGTTGGTGGCGGAGGTGCCGCCCGGGGTGGTCACGGTGACATCCACCAGCCCGGTCCCTGGCGGGCTGACGGCGGTGATCTGCATGTCGGAGTCCACTGTCATGTTCGGCGCGGCGGCCGGGCCGAACCGGACCCCGGTGGCGCCGGTGAACCCGGCGCCGACGATGGTCACCGTGTCCCCGCCGGCCGCGCTGCCACTGGACGGCCCGACCCCGTTGACCACCGGCGTGTAGGCGTACCGGTCGGCGGGACTGGTGGCGGAGGTGCCGCCCGGGGTGGTCACGGTGACATCCACGATCCCGGCGCCGGGCGGGCTGCCAGCGGTGATTTGGCTGTCAGAGTCCACCGTCATGGCCGGCGCCCGGGCCGCGCCGAACCAGACCCCGGTGGCGCCGGTGAACGCCTCGCCGGTGATCGTCACCTGGTCACCGATCGCGCTGCCGCTGGCCGGCGCGACCCCGGTGACCACCGGCGCGCCCTGCACCAAGATCGGCGTGATGGTGCCGGGAATGGTGAGCTCGCCCGGCCCAATGAGAATGGGCAATATGTTCGGCAACGCGGGGTCGCACACCACCGCGTTGCCGAGGCCGCGGAGGTCCGCCGTCAGCGTGACCGTCCCCGTCTGCTGCGAGTAGGGCGTCCCAGGCGGGTCGGTCGTCACGGTCACCGGGATCTGGTCCGCTGGCGCGCTCCCCCCGATGGCGCAGGTTCCGGAATAGGTCACCCCCATTCCCGTGGCAGTGAAGGTGACACTCGCGAACAGCGAGCCAGCCAGGCTCATGGCGCCGCTGCCGGGATCCAGCCGTCCGCTGACGAAACGGGCCGCGACCGTGCTGGTCCCGGACACGCTGACGTCAAAGCCGGCGACGTTCTGGTGGACGGCGAACGGCACATCGGTCGCCTGAATGCTGCTGACGGCGATCGTAATGTTTCCGTCCGCGTCAACCTCGCCGGTGGCCGAGCCCGGCGGCAGCGGAACCCGCACCAGTTCCAGCCCGAGGACGGCATTCGACGCCTGGAAGGTGAACGAGCCTGGGTCCGCGATGCGCGCCATCCTGACCGGCACCCCCTCTCGGTCGGCGGCCACACCCGTGCCGATGTCACCCGCACCGCACGCCAGCCACCCGCACCGGGCAACGCTAGCGGGAGCGCGGCCCGACAGCAACCGAACGAGGCGTGCTGGCTGCGTGAGCTCAACCGCATCTGCCCCGCGAGCGGCGCGCCGGATCCGGCCGCGTGCGCGCCGCCGCTGGAATTCAGCCTGCCGCGGTTGGGTTCCGACGCTGGACCTGGCCGTCACCGTCACCGTCGACAGGAACGTCAGTGGACGTCGGCCTGCAAGGCGCGCCGCCCGCCGCGCGGGCAGTGCGTATTCTCGACACCGAACATGAACTGCTCGACTCGGACGCCGTGAAGGAGTAAGACTTCAAGGTCAAGGAGGCCCGAAGACGTACCGCCGACGAGTCGCCGCCGGGCGGACCCCACACCACGGCCCCGAGCCCTCCACCGGGATTGCGCGAGAGTCCTATCACCCCGGCTCGCGACGGCTTGTCTTCGCCGAGGAACTCATCATCTAAAGGTCGGCCCCGTATCTGACGCCATGCATCCGCCAGCCTTGTCCATCCGCCGACGCGGCATTCGGCTCAGACATCTGTCCCAACAACAATTCCCAGCGGTTGCAACACTGCGAACCCAATGATCACCCCGTCGTTGCACAGACGCTAATAAAGCAAGCCCAGGAACAGAATCGGGAGATGCCACAATGTATGACAGCGTACGCCAGAATTTCCTTGACATCTCCACAGAGTTCGAAGGCCGTGTTCGGTACATGTAGCTCGATGTCAAAGGCTTCGTGACCATAGGCGTAGGCAATCTGATCGACCCAATCGGTCTCGCATTGACACTGCCATTCGTGTTCAAGAGCGATCCGTCAACAGCAGCAACGCAAGACGACATTACCGCGGATTGGAACGCGGTCAAGGGCGATCCCGCCCTGGCCCAGCAGGGGCACCTGGCCGCAGACCCCATCACGAAGCTGATGCTCACCGATGATTCGATCAATTCGCTCGTGCTTTCCAAGGCCGATGATTTCGAAGCCACGCTAAAGCAGACTGTGGAATTCTCAGGCTTCGACACCTGGCCCGCCGATGCGCAGCTCGGGTTGATGAGCATGGCATGGGCCATGGGTCCGGCGTTCGGGCGCGCATGGCCCAACTTCCGCCAGGACGGCTCCGGGCAGGATTGGAACGCGGCTGCGGCGGACTGTCACATGGACGAAACAGCCAACCCCGGACTCGCCCCCCGCAACACGGCCAATCGCGTCCTCTTCCTTGAGGCCGCGCTGGCGGCATCCAGCCAGTCCGATTTCTCCGTCCTTCGGTACACCGTCAGCGGAGACGCCCCAGGATCAGCTCAGGAAGTTCGGGTGACGACATAACATTCCTCCAGACTCGCCTGCAAACGCTGAATTACACAACCGAGGTGAGCGGGACCTTCGACGACGTGACGACCCAAGCCGTCAAGAACTTTCAGACCGCTAACCAGTTGTCGTCGGACGGAATAGTGGGAGCCGTCACCTGGGCCGCCCTTGGAACGTCTGTGCCGGCTTCGGGTCCAAGCGTAGGCCAATGAGCGCCCTGAATGCGGAAGGGAAGTGAATGAGCCTCGACCCGACGAAATTCATGTACTTCGGCCGATCCGTCGTGTCGCTAGATTAAGCCGCGCGGGGTCAATCGTGGGGCGGAGTTGAGACCGCCCATAGCTGGCAGTTCTGTGCGGCCGACCGGCGGTGAACTGGCTATCCATATACGGCACATAGTCGGCGATCGGGTGCGACAGGAAGCCAGAGCCCGCTCACTCTGAGCGTCACGCTCCGTGGCCGTCTACGGTCGTTACCGCTCGACACTATCGTCGATCCGCGCGGCCACCGACTCGGTGCGGGCTGCGCTGCACGCGGTCCAGATCGGGCCGTGCCCGGACTGGCGGACAACCGCGCAGAGCCCGGGACCCTTGGCCCGGCAACGTGCCCGTTGACAACTCGCTGGCGGGCTGGCCAATTAGACTCGCAGCGTGCTGAACCAAAGCGAGGAGGCAGCGGCCGCCCTCACCGGGCGCCTGCGGACCGAGGGCGTTATCTGGATCACCACGGTGACTCCCGGCGGCCAGCCGCAGTCGTCCCCCGTCTGGTTCGTGTGGGAAGAAGATGAGTTTCTCGTGTACGCGCAGCCGCGCTCGTGGAAGGTGCGCAACATCCGCGTCAACCCTCAGGTATCACTGCACCTCAACAGCGATACAGCAGGCGGCCAGGTGGTCACTTTCGAGGGCTCCGCGCGTATCGCTGAGGGATATCCCCTGGCGCACGAGGTTGGCGCCTATTCGGCGAAGTACCGCGCGGGGATCGCGGGCATCGGCATGACACCGGAGCAACTGGGCGCGGAGTATGCGACCGCCCTTCGCATCACCCCAACGCGCGTCCGGGTCTACTGACCGCCTCTCGTCAAGCTCGATCGGCGGCCTGGCCCGGGTGCGTGACGACCCTATCCCCCCTGGACGGATATGCAGGCAAGATCTGCGGGACTGGTGAGCGCGCCAATTTGGTGGATCTGTGTGATGGCGGGCTACGGCCCCATTCCTCCATCAGCGCCTCGACCTCGCCGGGCCGCGGCGTGAGGATCAGCGGCCAACACCACGGACTTAGCTGCGCCTGCCTTCATGATCGAAGCCTTGGAGCTGTTGCCTGGGGGCACGGTAGATCGGCGTCGATCATGGCGGGCCGGTCAGAGCTTGACGCCGTAGGCCTGTTCCAGCTCGTTGACCCAGTCGTCCTGGATCGTGATGCCGTAGTCCTCGGCCAGCTGGTAGTACTCGGGCGGCGTCCGGTGGTCAGCGAGGATCGGCGCGAGCTTCTCGAAATAGCCTTCCAGCCCGCCGGGCGTGACAATCTCGATGACCGTGGCCGGCCCGCTGGCTGCGTTCCACATGGCATGCGGCGTGCCGCGCGGCTTGACCAGCCAGCTGCCTTGCTCTGCCGACAGCACCTGGTCCCCGATCCGGACCCCGACAGCACCGGACAGCACCAGTGAGAACTCGTCCTCACGATCGTGGCTGTGCGGTTTCACCAGCGTGCCGGCCGGGATCTCCACCTCCATCACGGCCAGCGCCCCACCGGAGTCGGCGCTCACGACCTTGTAGCCGAACCGGACGCCGAACAGCTTGACCGTCGTGCCCTCTCCGGGCGCCACTACTTTCGGGCTGAATGCCCCGGTCATCATGGGCCTCCTTCCTGATAGCTGTGGGTGCCGTGCTGCGGGTCAGAATCGGCCGGGAGGATGACCCCTGGTAACCGTCTGGGTGTCGAATCCTCGCCCGTCCAGGAGCCCCGCGTGCTTTCTACTCTGCCTGACGTTGCTGTTGCAAACCGCGCAGTGCCGGTTGGGGCAGCTCCATGTGACGTTGCGTGGTCACGCGGCCGGGTCTAACGGTGAGGTGAATCATCGTTGCTGGGGCCACGGTGGGCCCAGCCTCCTGGGGTCTCAGCCCGACCCCGGGAGGTGCCCGATGACCACCACCACCATGTCCGCTGCCCTCATCCCCGTTGCGCCGTTGTTCACCGGCACCGAGCGGCTGGCACTGGCAGGATTCTTGGCCGGGTACAGCGGCCTGACCCGCGAAGCGCACGAGCTGGACTTGCGCCAGTACGCCAGCTGGTGCCACCAGCACCACTTGCGCCTGTTCCAGGCCCGCCGCGCCGACATCGAGTGCTTCGCCCGCGACCTGGAGACCCGCGGCCGGGCCCGGGCCACCATCACCCGCCGGCTGTGCACCATCGCCGGGTTCTACCGGTACGCGGTGGAAGAAGACCTGCTCGACCACTCACCCGCCGCCCACGTCCGCCGGCCCCGCCTGGACTATGAGTCCCACGCCGTCGGGCTGGACCGCCACGAACTCGGCGCGCTGCTGGTCGCCGCCGGGCTGGGCTCACCGGCCGAGCACGCACTGATCTCCCTGCTGGCGCTCAACGGGCTGCGGGTTTCCGAGGCCACCGGCGCCAACATCGAGAACCTGGGTGTCGAGCGCGGTCACCGGACGCTTGTCATCACCCGCAAGGGCGGCAAGGTCGTCACCATCCCGCTCGCGCCCCGCACGGCACGGGCGATCGACCTGGCCGTTGGCGAACGCGTGGAAGGGCCGATCTTCCTCGCCTCTGACGGACAGCGACTGGACCGGCACGGCGCCGCCCGGATCGTCCGCCGAGTCGCGGTCCGCGCCGGGATCACCAAACCGGTCGGACCGCACACCCTGCGGCACGCGTTCATCACCGCCGCCCTGGACGCCGGGGTTCCGCTTCGAGACGTGCAGGAAGCGGCCTCGCATGCCGATCCGCGCACCACGATGCGCTATGACCGGGCCCGCGGCAGCCTCGACCGGCACGCCACTTAAATCGTCGCCGCCTACCTTGCCGGAGCCGCCCGTTAAAGGCCGGCTGCCCACAGGCAGACTCCGCCTGGCCCGACACAGCGGCCAGGCGGAGCCCAGGCGGCAGCACCCGGGGTGCGTGACCGATCGTGACCTGAGCTGCGATCACGAACCGCCTGGGCAGGTGAGCCGATCATCGACCCTTGCTCTTGAGCCGCGCATAGCAGGTTGATCTGTACGGCCCTTTTGCCTCGGTCACACGGCTAGCTTGTCGCTTGCCACTGAGATCGGGTGCAAAGGATGGTCCTGTTCTGCAGCGCCATGCCACTGCTGACGTTGCGGCGCTCTGTCAAGCGCTCGGCGGGGTGAGTGCGCCTTGGCGCCGGCGCGGCGCCGAGGGCCAGCCAGTCGTGCTGCGGCAGGCCCGGCGGGTAGAGTAGGCCCCGCCAGTCGCGGTACTCCCGCAACGATGGGCCTGCACTGCTTGTGCCCGCCCAGATCGTTGGGAACGCGTGCCTTCAGGCTCCTACGTGATCAGCCTGAGTTCTCTGGCGGTGGCGCCGGACCGCGAGAAGGTTTCCGCACGCCGACGGGTCACACCAGCGGCGCGAGGAATTGTGCGAGTCGTCGAAGAAAAGAAACGAGCAGGCCGGGTTGGCGCAGCGGCGCACCCGGCCGATCTGGCTGCTGACCAGCAGCCGGCAGTAGGACACGGCCACAGCGGTCATCAGTGCCCGCCAGCCCTCGGGCTGGTAGCGCACGAGAAACCGGAACTCGTTTCCTTCCCGGGAAAGCTCCCAGGAGTGGACGCCCCAGGACAGGCACCGGTTGATGACCGCGAGATCCGTGTCGTCGGGTGCACGGCCGGATTCCAGGAGCGTGCGGAGAAGCTCGCGCAAGGCGGCCAGCTGCTGACGAGCAACAGCGCTTGGCGGGCGCCTGACGGCGACGCCACAGCGCTCCACGAACCACAGCCGCCATTCAGGCATCTCCAGGCGGTCATAGGTCTGACCGCTTCCGGTGTGGTCGGTGAAGCGGCTGTTCACGAAGTCGATACACAGGTGACCGGAAACCGTGTGCGGAATCGCCCCACGCGGTCGCGGGCCGCTACTCGTCCCCGCCACAGGTCCCTGCCATCTGGCTGCCTTCCCTGGGGCCGCCCGCCTGTTGACTGTGCGCTTCCACAGGGCTACCGTTGCAATGTCCCAATGGTAATGGGATCAAACCCTATATGGCCATTACGCAACGATTTGCGTAAGCGATGCCAGCACAGACGCCGGGCACCTGCTTCCCTCACGCACCTAGGAACAGCGGGGCACCCAGATGAATGAGCATGCATGCGAGGGAGCCGGCGGACCCGGCGCGGGCACCCGCGGCGGCTATGGCGCCAGCTTGCCAGGCGTCAAGGGCGCTGGCTCACTGTCGCGGGTGGGTCTTGGCGCGACACGGCTGGGCGGGGTCTTGGCCCTGCTGGTGGGGCTGACCGGGGCGCTGGCGGCCCCAGCCGCAAGCCAGTCCAGCAGGACGCCCGCGTTCGCCGGGGATGCGGCCGCTACGCCGGGCAGCGCGTGGAGCATTCAGCCGACCCCCGATCAAACCGTGCCCAACGGCGCCCTGCTCTCCAGCTCCTGCACTAGCCCGAGGGCCTGCACAGCCGTCGGCCATCACACCGACGGCACCGGTGTCATTGCGCCGTTGGCTGAGTCCTGGGATGGCACAAGCTGGCGCACCCAGGCCACCCCGGTCACGGCAGGCGCCATCCAGGCCCAGCTTCTTGGCGTGTCATGCCCGGCAGCGAGAACCTGCACCGCGGTCGGCTTCTCGATCAACAGCGCCGGCAATGACGTACCTTTGGCCGAGCGCTGGAACGGCACCAGCTGGAAGATCCAGCCTGTGCCCAATCCGGCCGGCGCTACCGGGACCCAGCTTTCCGGCGTGTCGTGCTCGGCGGCCAACGCCTGCACCGCGGTCGGAACCGCCCCAAACGCAACACTGGCGGAGCGCTGGAACGGCACGAGCTGGCGCATCCAGGCCACCCCCAACCCACCTGGCGCCTTCTTCGCCCAGCTATCCAGCGTGTCATGCCCAACGGCCAGCACCTGCACCGCCGTCGGCCACTACAGCAACACCGCCGGCGCCGCCTTCACGCTGGCCGAGCGCTGGAACGGCACGAGCTGGCGCATCCAGGCCACCCCCAACCCGGCCGGCACGCTCGGCACCGCCCTTAACGGGGTGTCGTGCAGCTCAGCCAGCGCCTGCACCGCCGTCGGCGGCTATGCCGCGAACGGCTCCAGCACCTCACTGACGCTGGCCGAGCGCTGGAACGGCATGAGCTGGCGCATCCAGGCCACCCCCAACCCGGCCGGCTCGCTCGGCACCGGCCTTAACGGGGTGTCGTGCAGCTCAGCCAGCGCCTGCACCGCCGTCGGATCCTCCATTACCGCCAGTCCCCAGCAAGACGCACCGCTTGCCGAGCGCTGGGACGGCACAAGCTGGCGCATCCAGACGCCCCCCAACCCCGGCAACAGCGTTCTTGCCGGCCTGTCCTGCCCTTCGCAGAGCTCCTGCACCGCGGCCGGTTACGATAACTCCGCCTCCGGCGTCTTGACGGTAGCCGAGGCCTGGGACGGCTCGAGCTGGCGCATCCAGGCGACCCCCAACCCGGCCGGCACGTTCGGCAGCGCCCTCGAGGACGTGTCCTGCAGCTCGGCGGGCGCTTGCACTGCCGTCGGCTACTCCAACGACGGCCGGGGCACCGCGCTGACCTTGGCCGAGCGGTGGAACGGCACGAGCTGGACCATCCAGGCCACCCCCAACCCCGCCGGGTCCAGCGCGAGTGTGCTCTCGGGGGTGTCGTGCAGCTCGGCCACCGCTTGCACGGCCGTCGGCTTCTACACCGACAGCACGGGCACCACGAGGACCTTGGCCGAGCGGTGGGATGGCACGAGCTGGACCATCCAGGCCACACCCCGCCCCAGCAC
>Ga0318561_10000703_pt1 | contig 10908 bp, 12 predicted proteins | sample GRESIP065b5f23_FD_202526 | JGI IMG/M metagenome (GOLD analysis project Ga0318561, IMG submission 202526) | Tropical soil microbial communities from Luquillo Experimental Forest, Puerto Rico - GRE.SIPMG.065b5f23 | ecosystem: Environmental > Terrestrial > Soil > Tropical forest > Bulk soil... | reverse complement strand
GGCTTCATTTACCCGTTTTCGGAGTTTGCGACGCCGCCGGAAGAGCTCGCCAAGCGGCTCGGCTACCAGCCTGATCCCACTGCCTCGATCAACGAGGCCCGAGCATTGATGGCCGCCGCGGGTCAGGGCGGCGGCATGAAAGGATTAGATTATCTGGTGCGGGACCTCGCTCACCACAAACTCTGGGCCCAAGCTATCCAGGCGATGCTGCAACAGACACTCAACACCGAGTGCGACTTGCGCACCGTGGTCGAGTCAGTCTGGTTCGACGACGTCAAAAACGGCAACTATGATCTGGCAATCGGGGCGATTGTTTCGACCTTGCTCGACCCCTCCGATTACTTTAACGCGTGGTACGGAAAGGACGGCCCGCAAAACTATTCGTTCTGGGACAACAAGGAATTTCAAGCCCTGTCGGGGCAGATTGATCGGGAGGTCGATGCCACCAGGCGCCTCGCATTAATCAGAGAGGCGGAAGCCGTTATGGAGCGGGACCCGCCGCTGCTGCCGGTGGCCTGGGAAAAAATCAATGACGTCTGGTATGACTATGTCAAGGGCCATAACCCAGCCAATTATTTCGGCGTTTACGACGTCGTCAGATTAGACACGGTTTGGCTCGATAAGACGTGATCGTAGCCTGTTCATCCATCGAGGGAGAGAAGACGGTATGAGCGACCTGCGCACTGGACGCCCATGGTGGACGCGCCGCAGCTTTTTGCAAAGCGGCGCTGCCGTAGTGGCCGGCATTTATGGACTGCCCGGGCGCCTCGGTCATGCCGCCGAGATACCTAACGAGTTCGATGGCTCGAAATTTCAGCTCGCGGCTCCCGAGCCCAATCCCAAATCCGGGGGCGTCTTGCGCCTGGGCATCCCGCTGCGGCCACCGCATTTCGATGTGCACCAATCCGGAACTATCTTCAACCTGGGCTCCCAGGGATGCATGTTCGACAACCTGATCCGGCGCGACCCGCGCAACGGCGGCAAGACGATCATCCCCGACCTGGCGCATAGCTGGGAGATCGCCAAGGACGGCAAGACCTACACATTCCATCTACGCAAGGGCGTGCCGTTCCATGACGGCGCCGAATTGACCGCGGAGGACGTGAAAGCCACGTTCGACCGCATCGTCAAGCCCCCGCAAGGCATCAGCATCCCGCGCAGCATCCTGTTCAAGGCGGTCACCGAGATCACCGCACCCGACAAATACACCGTGCAGTTCAAACTGGCCGAGCCGCGCCCGATCAATTTCATCATGTCGGCGATCGCGAGCGGCTGGAACGTCATCGTGCGCAAGAAGACGCTGGAAGACAATAACTACAATCTGCGCAAGGTCGAGATCTATCCCGGCACCGGCCCGTTCCGCAGCGTCAAGCGTGTCGAGAATGAAAGCTGGACGATGGAAAGGAACCCGAACTACTGGAACAAGGGGCTGCCCTATCTCGACGGCATTGAGTTCTATCATGTCCTGCCGTTCTCGCCGGAAATGGGGTCGGCGATCCTGTCCAACCGGGTCGACTATGTGCGCATCACCGACCCAGTGACGGCCCGCAAGGCCAAGGCGACCGCCGGGATCACCGCGACCGACCATTATCAGAGCGTCATCCAGGCGACCTGGATGAACAACAAGCGCAAACCGCTCGACGACCCGCGGGTGCGCCGCGCGATGCATCTCGTGCTCGACAAGCCGGCCCTCGTCGATGTCGTCAAGGATGTCGCGCCGATGATGGTCGGCGGCTTCATCTATCCGTTCTCCGAGTTCGCCACACCGAAAGACGAGCTCAGCAAACGGCTCGGCTACCAGGCAGATTCGGCGGCCGCCATCAAGGAGGCGCGCGCGCTGATGGTTGCGGCGGGTTATTCGAACGGCATCAAGGGATTGGACTACATGGTCCGCGAGATCGCTACCTTCAAACTGTGGTCGCAAGCCATTCAGGCGATGCTGAGAGAGGCGCTCAATATCGAGTGCAACCTGCGCACGGTCGTCGAGTCGGTGTGGTTCGACGACGCCACGAGCGGGCATTTCGACCTCTGCATCGGCGCGATCGTATCGACCCTGCTCGATCCCTCGGACTACTTCAACGCCTGGTACGGCAAGGGCGGCCCGCAGAACTACTCATTCTGGGACAACAAGGATTTCCAGGCCCTGACCGCGCAGATCGACAGCGAACTCGACTCCGAAAAGCGCCAGGACCTGATCCGCAAGGCTGAAGCCATCATGGAGCAGGACCCGCCGCTATTGCCGATCTCATGGGAGAAGATCAACGAGGTCTGGTACAATTATGTCAAGGGCATCACTGCGTCTGAATATTTCGGGGTCTACGACGTCGTCCGGCAGGATACGGTCTGGTTGGATAAGGCCTGACTTGCGCCCAGGGCCTCACCATTTGTTGCGCAGCTCGCGCAGCCTCAGAAACACCGTCTTCGGGTCCGGGTTGTCTGGGAGATCGGGGAAGGCTTCGCGCAGGCGCCTGATCACCGACGGGTTGGTCAGCCGGAAGAAGGTATTGATCTCCCTCTCCAACGCCAAGGTGGTGACAAGAGCCTTGGTTGTGTCCTGCCTCTCCATCGCCGGCACCATTTCCTTGGCCTTGGTGTTGTCCGGCTCGCGGTCGAGGGTAAAGCCGAGATTGCGCGCAATGTAATCGTGCCCGGGATAGATCAACGTCTGCTCGGGCAGTTTGGCGAGCTGATTAACAAAAGTGTTGTACAGCTCGTTCGGATGACCGCCGTTGTGGCAATTGCCGGCACCGGCGTTGAACAATGTGTCGCCGCAGAATAGAGCCGGCTTGTCGCCATGCGACCTGACGCAGATGTGGCTCATCGTGTGGCCCGGCGTGTCCAGACATTCGAGCTCGACGGTCCTGCCGACCTTGATCACATCGCCGGCGCGCAATCCTCGCCCCATTTCCGGAATCTTGTCCTTCGCATTGGCGTGCGCCAGCACCGGGGCGCCGGTCGCGGCAATCACTTGCTGGTTGCCGCCGGTGTGGTCGCGATGCTCATGGGTGTTGAGGATCTGCGTGATGGTCCACCCCTTCGCCCGCGCAGCAGCCAGGCATTTCTGATGATCGAGCGGATCGATCGCCAGCGCCTCGCCGGTTTCCTCGCACGCGATCAGGTAATTGAAGTTGCGACCGGCATTCGCGGTCCAGATTTGTTCGACGATCATCGCTCGCCCCCTACCGTGTTGAGCCTGAGAGAGTGTAAAGCCGCTGCCGTCGGTTTGTCATTCCCCAGGGCGTCGCTCATCGATTGGCGCCGGGTGTCCAGAGCACGTCTAGCGTGCCGCCGTCATTGATCCGCCGACCCAGCACGAAAAGGTGGTCCGAAAGCCGGTTCAAGTATTTGAGCGCCTCGGGGTTGACTCTTTCAGTACCGGCCAGCTCGCTGACCAGGCGCTCCGCCCGCCGGACCACGGTACGTGCCAGGTGCAAATAAGCCGCGCCGGAGCTCCCCCCCGGCAGGATAAACGAGTCAAGCGGTGCCATGATCGCATTCATCGCGTCGATCTCGCTCTCTAGACGCTCGGTCTGTGCCGCGACGATGCGCAACGCTCGGGTACCGCGTCTACCGTTTGCCGGCGTGCAGAGGTCAGCGCCGAGATCGAAGAGATCGTTCTGAACGCGGCCGAGCATTTCGTCGGCCGCGGCGTCGGCGTGAAGCCGGGCGATCCCGATGGCAGCATTCGCCTCGTCGACGGTGCCGTAAGCAGCGACCCGCGGCGCGTGCTTGGGCACCCGCGCACCGTCGCCGAGCGAGGTCTCGCCGGAGTCCCCGCCGCGGGTATAGATCCGGGTCAGCCGCACCATCGTCCTCTCCTCGGCTAATGCCGAGCGAGCAGCATCAGCATCGCGAGCAGCACGAGGGCCACGGCTTGCATGATCACCCGTGACTGCATCAGCTTGTTCGAGCGGCGTGCGTCGCCGCCGCGCAGCATTGCGGCGACGCCAAAGCCAAGCACGGTCAGGGTACCGATCATAGCGAGGACGAGCAGAATCGTGATGAAGGTTGTCATCCTCGAACTATGAACCCTCGGCCGCGTCGGGGCCAGGGCTCATCCTTACCGGGATACAGGAGGAACCGGGCCGGTCACTCCTGAGGTGTTTGATAATGACGCGGAAGTACCGTGCGGGACATCGGATCGGCGGCGTGCATCACGTCCGACTGGGTCATCGTAAGGGCCGAGATGTCATCGGTGATCGCATTGAGGTTTTGAGTATCGCCGGCCCGCTCCGGCGCGCCGGTGACGCTGCAACCGACAGCAGCAACCAGCGCAAGAGCGGCGATGATGGCGAGACGAGGAGGGTTCATCAATCGTTCCGATCAGAAGGAATTTTGTCAGGCTACTTCTGAGAGAGCCGCGACGCGAGTAAAATCGCGCTCCCACACTTGTTGTCCCCCCCGCGTCGGTAGACCAGTTCTAACGATATGCCGTCCTCTGGACGTCCATCCCTGATCGAGATCGAAACGCGTGTCTGTTGAGAAGGGATCGGGTGATCGAAAGCGCGTTGACCCGGCACAGGAACGGGCTTACATCTCTTTTCGTGACCTTGACGATGCGGCATGGCCGGCCGAACCGGCGAATTACAAACCCGGGCCCCACAAGGGTTCGGGCTTTGTCAATTCGCCCCGTTGCTGCCAAGGACCACGCTCATGTCGCAGTGCGCCGCATCAGTCGCTGACAATTACTTTCCTGCCACTGCCTGCTTTTCCGTTCATGCCCGGGCCGAACCTGGGGTGATGCCGCGGGTGCTCGAGCTTTTTGCCAAACGAGGTCTTGTGCCGTCCTTTTGGCAGAGCGCGACCTCGGGTGGTGACCGGGCGCAGCTGAGGATCGACATCCAGATGTGCGGGCTCGCCGGCGAGACCATCGACTACATGGCAACCTGCCTGCGACAGATCACCTTTGTGGAGGTCGTGGTTACCTCACAAAGGCATAACCCCGGTTGATCGGGGTATCGCACGCGATGTCGTTCGGCGACCACATTCGCTCGTGCAACAACTACGACCCGACACGCGTCGTGCCGCTGATTGCCGGAAACGCGCGGATCGGGCTGGTGCGGCGCGACAATGCCGAGGCTCTGCGACGATTTCCCGACGTCTTTGCCGCGGGAGAGCACAAGGTGGAGCTGGTGGCACGCGGTGATGTCGCCGCGGTTAGCCGAGCCATCGATGCGGTGGTCGACGCGCTCGTCAGCGAAGGCCGGGTTCCGAAATGGCGCAACGAAACCTTCGATGCGGCCCCGCGTTGGGGCGAGCCGCCCGTCTTTCGCCTCGACCGCGGCGCCGTCCCGTTCTTCGGCACGCGCGCCTATGGCGTTCACCTCAATGGCTATCTTCGACAGGGTGATACACTGTGGTTGTGGATCGGCCGCCGCTCCCCGGACAAGCAGGTGGCGCCGAACAAGCTCGACAACCTCGTCGCCGGCGGGATCGGCAACGGGCATGGCGTGGACGAGACGTTGCTGAAAGAGGGCGAGGAAGAAGCCTCGATCCCGAGGAGCCTGCTCAGCCGCGCGATCTCGGCCAGCGCGGTTTCCTACCGCATGGAGACCAAGCTCGGCATCCGCGATGACGTGCTGTTCGTCTACGATCTCGAAATGCCGGCCGATTTCGTGCCGGAGAATCGCGACGGCGAGATCGTCCATTTCGAGCTGATGCCAGTGTCGGCGGTGCTCGAGCGGATCCGTACCACTTCAGACTTCAAATTCAACGTCAATCTGGTCATCCTCGATTTCGCCGTGCGGCATGCGCTTCTGCGGCCTGACGACCCGGAATATCTCGACATCGCTACCGGTCTTCACCGCCCGCTCGATTGAGAAGAGGGCCACCATACCTCCGGCATCGAGCCGAGCCACTTAGGGTGCCGCACCACGGCGCGCCTCTTCGCGCGACCGCGACGGCGGGGTGCTGTGGTCAGCTTGGACGACCGGCCCTCGGACCACATCACGCGGCAATCCGTTTTGCGGGCTGACCCCGGGCAGAAGCAGGATCCGGCCAAAGTCGTGACTCGTGCGTCGGCATCATGGTGTTCCTGCGCTGCTGATGCCGGGGCTCCGTCCCGTCTCGGTCAAGGGCATCCAAGCAGCCCTCCGCACCGTTCGCACCCTCCCTTGACGGAGCCCCCGTGCTCTCGCCGAGGGGCAAGGGTGCGGATGAAGCACACCCGAGTTTTCCGATGAGGGTGGTTTCACTCTTGAATGTCTGTGAACGTGGAAAGGGGTCCTTCGCCCCCGTGCTATTGTATGGCGGCAGAGCGCCGAAAGCGGCCACTCCGGTTCTCCGGGGCCCGCAGGATGTCAACAATGCTCGGTCGAGGCAGCCACTACTTCCCGGCCTTATGCAATTCGTCCTGCAGCCTCATCCTTAATCCTCTTCGGTATTTTTAGATCGCTTGCTTTAGAATGAACCGGCAAGCGGATGCTGACAATGGCTTTGCTGTTCTGACACGCGTGTTCTAAAACTTTGTCAACCAATCATGTGGATAGCGGCACCGCCGGGCCGCTGGCGCGAGAAGGCCGATGGCACGACCGAGAGCGTTTGATGAGACGACCGTGCTGGAGGCGGCGATGAACTGCTTCTGGGCGCAGGGTTTCGAGCAGACGTCGGTGCGTGATCTCGCCGAGCAGATGGGGATCACCGGCGCCAGCCTCTACAATGCCTTTGGCGACAAGCGGTCGTTGTATCGGCGAGCCTTCGTCCATTATCTCGCGCAGACGGTGCGGGACCGCGTTGCGCGGCTGGAGAAGCTGCCGCCGGCTCTAGCAATCAGGACTTTTTTCGACGAGATCATTGAGCGGTCGGTCGACGACGAGCAGCGCCGCGGCTGCATGCTGGTCAATGCGGCACTGGAACTGGCGCCCTACGACCCCGAATTTCAAAAACTCGTCGTTGAAGAGATGATGTTCATCGAGGCCTTTTTTCGCCGCTGTGTAGCGGCGGGGCAGAAGGATGGCTTGATCGTCGAGACCCGCCCCGCCGATGAGGTGGCAAAGCTGCTGTTAAGTGTGCTCCTCGGCATCCGTGTCCTGGCGCGATCGCGCCCGCAGCGCGAGGTGCTCGAAGGTGCAGCCAACGGGGCGTTGGCCCTACTCGGGACCGGTGAGTAACGCCGGGCAACAGGTCACACAACAGCGCTGACATCGCGCCTGCAACAGCTGGCCACACCCATTTAGATTGATCGATCTAAAATGGGTGATAAGCTCCGGCATGACGAGGCGATCGTATCGCCCCTCGCTGCTGCGAGGAGAGGCTCGTGACCGGACTTACCGACTTGCCGCCCGATCAAGCCAAACGCCTCGCGGAACGCAGCGTGCGCGGTCGGTAGGGAAAGGCCACTGGTCAGGCAGCTTTGATGCCGGTGAGGTCGTGTCACTGGGTCACGTGAAAACCGAAACACCTGCCGTCGAGACATCATCGGTGCGTACGGGGCCTCGCCTGCACCCCTGGCCGGTCAGGATCATGCACTGGGTCAACGCCGTGGTCATGTTGATCATGATTACGTCGGGTTGGGGCATCTACGATGATGACGTAATCATCCGTGGGTTCCATTTCAGTTCGTTCTGGCGGCTTGGCGATTGGGCAGCTTGGAGCCTTAACTGGCACTTCGCAGGCATGTGGTTTCTCGCCATCAACGGGTTGATGTACCTGCTCTATGGCTTCGCCAGCGGACGCTTCCGCGAGAAGCTGCTGCCGATCCGTCCGACTGAGGTGGTGCAGACCGTGATCGACACGCTGCACTTCAAGATCGCGCACGAGGACATCACCGTCTACAACGCGGTGCAGAAGCTGCTTTACATCATCGTCATTCTCGCCGGCATCTCCCAGGTGATTACCGGGATAGCCATCTGGAAGCCCGTGCAGTTCTCCGGCCTGGTCTCGTTGCTCGGCGGCTTTCAGAGCGCGCGCCTGCTGCATTTTGCCGGGATGGCGGTGATTGTCGGCTTCCTGATCGTACACGTGGCGCTGGCGCTGCTCGTGCCGAAGACATTGTGGGCGATAATTGCTGGTGGCCCTCATCTGAGACCGCGTAGCGGCGCTAAGGAAGGCCACGCGGCATGAAATCCCCGTTTCGTCCGGACCTTGCTCCAGGTGCGACGGTCCTCGACGATCATAAGCCGCTGATCCGCTCACTCGAACGGCGCGGCCTGATCCGTGGCGGGCTTTCCCTTGGCGCGCTCGTCATGCTGACCGGGTGCGACATCACCCGTCCGGAAGCGGTCGAATCCGCTTTGCTTGCGATATCCCGCTTCAATGATCGCGTGCAGGCGCTGCTGTTCGATCCGAACAAACTGGCGCCGACCTACCCGGCTTCGATGATTCTTCGGCCGCCGAAGTTCAACGCCTATTACGAGGTAGTGGACGTCAAGCCCGTGAATGGGGCGACATGGCGTCTTGAGGTGTCGGGACTGGTCGCCGACAAGCGGGCCTGGACACTGCCGGATCTTCAGGCGCTGCCGCAGACCTCGATGGTCATCAAGCATATCTGCGTCGAGGGCTGGAGCTATATCGGCGGTTGGACCGGAGTCCCGCTACGCCTTTTCCTCGAACGTGTCGGCGCGGATCTTCGGGCCAAATACGTCGCCTTCAAGACGGCAGACAACTACCCGAGCAGTATCGACATGGCGTCGGCGCTGCATCCGCAGACCTTGCTCGCACTCCAATACGGAGGCGAGCCGCTCGCCAATCCGTTTGGATATCCGATGCGTCTACGCACGGCGGTCAAGCTCGGCTACAAGAACCCAAAATGGGTCACGGCCATCGAGGTGACCAACAAATATCCGGGCGGATACTGGGAGTCGTTGGGCTTTCCATGGTTCGCAGGGATCTGAGCGCCATGGCGCCGCTCCACCTCCTGGTCGTCTGCGGTATGCTCGCCGTCGCCGGCGCGGCGCACGCGCAAAGCGCGACCCCGGGAGGCATGCCGCCTCCGCCTGGCATGAGCTTGGCGGAGTCTGCTGCGATGCGATTCCCGCAGCCGGTTCGCGTCGGCGATCTTCTCGGTAGAGAGGTTCTCCGTCCTGTCGAGAGCCAGGATGTTCTCGGCCGGGTTCGTCTCGTCGTTCGCGACAAAAACGGTCAGATCATGGTGGTGATCGACTTCAGCGGGTTTCTCGGCTTCGGCACCCGGCCCATAGCCGTTCCCGTGGATGCTACGGTGCTTCTCGGGCAAGACATGGAGATCGTGGCCTTCACGCCGAAGCAGCTGCAGCAGTTTCCGACGTTCTCGTCCTCCGGCACCACTGATGTGCCGGATGACACGATCATCAAAGTCGGCCTCGCGAAACCCTCTCATTAACGGTGCGGCAACAGATTTGCGGACCAGTTGCGCAATCGGTGTCATGGCAAAATCCCCTCGCGCCGGTTACTCCAAGACACGGCTCTGCCCTCCGCTGAGACCGGAGCAGGCGGCTCGGCTGAGTGCTGCCTTCCTGCGCGACACGACCGAGACCATACGCGCCGCGGCGGCGGCCGTACCGATCGCCGGCTAGGCCGCCTACGCGCCCCGCGGGCACCGTGGCGGCGCTGATACCGCATCTCGCGCCGGACACACCCCTGATCTTGGCGGACGGATCCGTCCCTGCTCCAGCGGGCGTGGAGGGGTTTGGCCGCTGCCTGCTGCGTGCGGTTTCGCTCGCGGCCATGCCGCCGCCTGCGTGTTGAGTGCCGATAGCCGACGCTCCGGACTGCCATCTTGGTCACAGCGGCCACACTTCTCCTTACCGGCAACGATCGGCGCATGGTCATCGGGGGCCTGCGACGACGGCGGCTATTATCCCCTCGGCTTGCGGCGACCTCATGCGGGTCTGTTCGCCGACATCGCCTGGAGCACCGACACTGTCGCGGCGCAGACGCGGGATCGCGCGCCCGCGCTGGGTCTCGGCCCGGTCGAAATTGCCTCTCTGGTACGACATCGACAACGACGCGTCGCTCGACCGGCTGGTGCAGGACACTTCCGGTAGCAATGCCGCGCCATGGACGCGACACGCTCTCGGCTTGCCGGTGCCCATACGTTCGTCCGGCACTGCTTAAAGCAACCGCCTAGCCAACCAGTTGGTCGGCCGATCGCTGGAAGAGATAGGCCGATTGTATTTGTTCGGGCACCTTGGTCATTTTAGATTGATCGATCTAAAATTGATGATAGGCTGTAAGGAGAAAGACCGCCCGGATAGGCAGCGGCTGAGCGTTCATTTCGCAGGCAAGGGACCCGCGAAACGCGGTGATGCAAGGAGAGCCTTGGTGACCAGACTGACCGACCTACCGCCCGACCAAGCCAAGCGCTTGGCCGGGCTCGAGTGTCCGGATTTTAAAACGTGGCCCTGGGTGACCGGCCCGGCGCTGCCGCAGCGCCGGGTAGCGATTGTCTCGTCGGCCGGGCTCGTCGTACGCGGGGAGAACCCATTTCGCGGCCGCGATCTCGATTATCGGGCGATCCCATCGACGGTCGCTGCCGGGGATCTGCTGTGCAGCCACATCTCGATCAACTTCGATCGCACTGGGTTCCAGGAAGATTGGAACGTCGTTTTTCCGCTCGACCGGCTCAACGAGCTGAAAGCGGAAAGGACGATCGGCTCTGTAGCCGCGACGCATTATTCGTTCATGGGCGCCACTGATCCGCTGCAGATGGAGCCCCATGCCCGGGAGTTGGCCGCCCGTTTAAAGGCCGACGCGGTCGACGCCGTCGTTCTCCCTCCTGTTTGACCGCTCTGCACGCGCGCCGTGAGCGCGCTGGGGCATTATCTTGAGGAAGAGGGCCTAGCGACTGTTGCGATCGCGCTCATTCGGCCTCAGGCGGAGAGAACCAAGCCGCCGCGGGCCTTGTGGGTGCCGTTCGAACTCGGCCGTCCGCTCGGTCCGCCAAGCGACGCGGCGTTCCAAAAGCGTGTGCTGCTCGCTGCGCTCCACATG
>Ga0318561_10000702_pt1 | contig 10929 bp, 9 predicted proteins | sample GRESIP065b5f23_FD_202526 | JGI IMG/M metagenome (GOLD analysis project Ga0318561, IMG submission 202526) | Tropical soil microbial communities from Luquillo Experimental Forest, Puerto Rico - GRE.SIPMG.065b5f23 | ecosystem: Environmental > Terrestrial > Soil > Tropical forest > Bulk soil... | reverse complement strand
GGGTCACTGAACGTCAAAAATGCGTTCGGATAATATTTTTTGCTAGAACTTTTTTTAGTGGTGCTTATGTTGCAATCGTCGCGAAGTAGCGGCGCACGGAAATAACAGTCCGGAAGAGGACCAGAGGAAAAGTAATCGATGGCTATACTAGACCAGATCGGACAGGAGAAGCAGCGGATCTCCGAGCGGCTCATGCGGGTCGATGCGGAACGGACGAAGTTGAGCGAGCAGCGCAATGAACTGGAAACCGCCGAACGTGCTCTGAGTCGACTCGGGGAGAAAGCGCTGGTAACCGAGAAGCGGAGGAGAGGGCGCGCGGCGAGCGCCGCATCGTCAGCGGTAAAGGGCACAAGAAACGAGGTGGCAAGCGGGCGCCTAACCTATCGTTGCGTGACGTCACTTTGAAGGCCGTGCAGGCGCACGCTAACGGCGCCAGCGCCAGCGAAGTCCTCAACCACCTCTCGCGAAAATTTGGCCTGACGGTCCGGCCGAACCAGCTCGGTAGCGCGCTTCAGGGGCACCGTCGCGCAGGTCGGCTCGAAAACCGCGATCAGCGCTGGTACATGCCGCGCCCGGCGTAGAGAGCCACAGCAGCGAACGACAGCTCGATCGTCCCGAGAGATCCGAGATTGCCACGCCATCCGTTCGGCCGTGACCAATGGCTTCGAACCGTGTCGTCAACCAGGCGGACAGGAATTGCCGATCGGAATGGTGGCGGGCGTCGAAATTCCGGGACCTCAACCACTTTCGCGCGGAGGTAAAGCCCGCCCCGCCCGACCAGCACGCCGAACGAAAGGTATCCGTTTGCCAGGCGACCTCTTGCGACATTTCGGAGTTCGTCAGATCCGGCAGAAAGATCGCCGAGGCGAAGGTGACGGCAGCAGATAACAGAATATAGAGCGCAATCACGTAGCCCGATCCGGTCCACGCGAGCAGCGCCGTCGCGATCAACGGCGCCGAGCCGCCCGCAGTGATCGAGGCGAAATGGAATCCGAGCGAGAAGTGGCTGTACCGCAGCCTGGGGGTGAAGCGACCTTGAGATATTCGGGGCAGTCTTGTTATCGGTTGATGCAGCCGCAACGCAGCAGGAAAAGCTCAGCGTCCGACGGCGGTGATTGCCGGTCGTCTCCCAACCCTAACCGTTCATTCACTGCACTTGGCGAGATCGGCGGCTCCCGACGCGTGCCGATCTGGTACTGTGGGCATGCCAAAGCGAGGCTTCCGTCGGTGCGCGAAATACGGCAGCGGCTACATGCCGCTGGCTTATCCAGCGGATGATGCCGCGTTGGCGGCCTTCTCCAAGTTGCGCGCGCTGCCGCAGGAAGCGGGGCGTGATCTTTCAGCCACGGGGCTGGAAATCTGGGTTTTCTTCTGGCGCCGGGAACGCGGATGATCGTCGCCGCCAAATCAGCTTCTGGAAAGACGCAGGGGTCACGCCGGTGACGGAGCACACGACCGATGTGAGCGGGCACCACAAGCGCATCGGCGGCCGCAGCGCCGCAGAGCACTTAACGGCGATCCCCGGTACCTTGAAGCAGTGGCCAACCTGCTGTAGATCGGTGTTCGCGAGCTTTGGCAAGTCGCTTCGTGAGGGCTCTGTCCGTCGAAGCGACAAAGTCTCGGCGGGCGAGGTCCGGATTTTGCGCGCACCCTTTTTCGCAGGCCGAAGACAGGGAGATTTGATCGATTTGCTGCGGTAGCGATAAAAGTCGGCGACGCTTCGCATTGGCCTCCGGCGGCACAGGTCCGGACGGAGCGGTTCTGGCCTTTTCGGTTAACCCGCACGATCTCGGGTAGAGTAGACACTCGTGCGCGAAATTGGCGAGGCTTGTCATGTGTCGTAATATCAAGACGCTCCATAACTTCAAACCGCCCGCGACAGAGGACGAAATCAGAGCGTCTTCGCTGCAATTTGTGCGCAAGCTGAGTGGTTTTACTCAGCCCTCCAAGGCAAACCAACTCGCTTTGGACCGCGCCGTCGACCAGGTGGCCAGCGCAGCACGCGAGCTGCTTGACTCTCTCGTGACCAATGCCCCACCCCGCTATCGCGAAGTGGAGGCGGCCAAGGCCCGAGCGAGGGCGGCGGACAGGTCCGCTCATCCGACACCCGACGCGCTACTTAGCGGCGGGAGCGGGTCAGCGCCGTGGCGCCGCTATAGCGCTTCGTCGGCGCGGAGCGCATGATTGCTCAGTAGGCAGCTAGTCCCGCCGCCGTATCGAATGGCGGCTTCGTGCCGGAGTCGACATTCACGGGACCTGCCCCGTACTGCCGCAGTCGACACACAGCGGTGAGTGGCTGGTCTCGCGTCGAGATCCTGTGCATAGAACCCCCAGCAGACAGTCAACCTCAGGCACGGCAGGTCGCTTGTCGATTGGCCCGGTATTTGCTAGGAAGACTAAGAAAATTGAAACGCGCCGGGCGGCAGCTAACGGAGATCGGCCATGCTCAACGGGAAAATCGCTCGCTTTGCACCGACCGTCGCGGCGGCGCTTTTGCTGGCTTCGCTGAGCCACTCGGCTGAGGCTGGCGGGACGTTGCGGATCGCAATGACCGCCTCGGACGTGCCAACGACCACCGGGGCCCCTGACAACGGCTTCGAGGGCCTGCGCTTCCTGGGCTATCCGGTCTTCGAGGGACTGGTGCTGTGGGATCTGTCACGCGCCGACAAGCTCGCCGAGATCCGGCCAGGGCTCGCGGAAAGTTGGGAGCAGGACAAGGGTGACAGGAGCAAGTGGGTCTTCCACTTGCGCCACGCCGCCAAGTTCCACGACGGCAGCGACTTCAATGCTGACGCGGTGATGTGGAATCTCGACCGCTATTTCAAATCGGATAGTCCGCAATACGATCCTACCGGCAGCGCCATCGCGCGTGCGCGCAATCCTTGGGTCTCCGGCTATCGCAAGATCGATGATTACACGATCGAGATCGCCAATCCACGATCGCTCAGCTATTTCCCTGGGGCGCTTGCCTATCTGTTCTTTTCGAGCCCCGCACAATTCCAAAAGACCGGCTCATGGGCCGAGTTCGCGAAGGCGCCGTCCGGTACCGGCCCATTCAAGATCACCGAATTCAAGCCGCGCGTCAGCGCGACCCTGAGCCGCAATGAGGGCTATTGGGACCCGCACCGCGTTCCCAAGCTCGACAAGATGGTGCTGTTCCCAATGCCGGAAGCGACGACGCGCCTTGCGGCGCTTCGCTCCGGACAGGTCGATTGGATCGAAGTGCCGCCACCCGACGCTGTGCCGAGCCTTAAAGCCGCGGGGTTCGAGATCGTGACCAACAGCTACCCGCATGTCTGGCCTTGGGTGATGAGTTTCGGCAAGCCCGACACGCCCTGGCGAGACGTGCGGGTGCGCCGGGCGATCAACTATTGCGCCAATCGCGAGGGGCTCGTCACGCTGCTCAACGGATTGGCCGAGCCTGCCGCCGGCGTCTACAATAAGACCGATCCCTATTTCGGCCACCCCAAGGAGCAATACACATACGACCCCGCCAAGGCGAAGGCGCTGATGCAAGAAGCCGGCTACGGACCGGACAAGCCTGTGAAGGCCAAGATCATGATCTCGACGAGCGGCTCGGGGCAGATGCTGCCGTTGCCGATGAACGAATATCTGCAGCAAAACCTCAAGGAATGTTGGTTCGACATCTCGTTTGAGGTCGTCGATTGGGGCACGATGCTCGTCGCGATACGCAATCCGCCGACCGCGCCACAGACGCTCGGCGCGGATGCGATAAACATCAGCCTGGCGCACGCGACTGAGTTCTCGCGCTTCGCGACCTGGTTCTTATCGACCACCTTTCCGCCCGCCGGCGTCAATTGGGCGAACTGGAAGAACCTGGAATTCGACGCGCTCGTTGACGAAATCGAGAAATCGTCAGACCCGGAGGAGATCGCAGCCAATATCCGCAAGGCGCACGAAGTGATCGTTGACGATGCGCCTTGGCTGTTCATCGTCCACGACCGCAACCCGCGGGCGATGACCAAGCACGTCAAGGGCTTTGTCAGCGCGCAGAGCTGGTTTCAGGACTTCACCCGGGTCTACATGGAATAGGCGTGTCGGGGCGCGCATGCGGCCAGGCAGAAAGTGAGGCAGCGCGGTCGTGTGGGTCTATATCTTTCGCCGCCTGCTCTATGCCGTGCCGATCCTGCTCGGCGTCTCGCTGCTGGTGTTCGCGCTTATCCACCTCGCCCCCGGCGATGTCGTCGATATGCTGGTGCCGCCGGAGGTGCCGCGCGAGGTCGCAGATCTGCTACGTCGCCGCTTCGCGCTTGACCAGCCGCTCCACATTCAATATCTCGCCTGGCTAGGCCGGCTTCTGGTCGGCGATCTCGGCATCTCGTTCTTCACCAATCGGCCGGTCGCCGACGAGCTGTTCAGCGCACTGCAGAACACGCTGATGCTCGCTTTGCCGGCGGCGCTGCTCGGCTTTGCGCTGGGCGTCACGCTCGGCGCGCTGGCTGCCTTCAACCGCGGCACCTGGCTTGACAAGCTGTTTGCCGCGACCGCGATCACCGGTGTCAGCCTCCCGCATTATTGGGTCGGCATCGTGCTGGTCTCGGTTTTTGCGGTGATTTTCAACGCGCTGCCGGCACAAGGCATGGGACCGCCCGGCTTTCCGGCAAGCTGGGAGCAGATCAAGCCGCTGATCCTGCCGGTTGTCACGCTGTCGTTGATCCCGATGGGCGTGATCAGCCGGCTGGTGCGCGCCAACGTGCTGGAAATGCTGAGCCATGAATTCGTCGGGGCACTGCATGCGAAGGGCCTGTTGAGCCGGCGCGTGCTCTATCACGTGATGAAGAATGCCGCGCCCTCGGCGCTGGCGGTGATGGGCCTGCAATTCGGCTATCTGCTGGCCGGCTCCATCCTGGTCGAGACCGTATTCAACTGGCCCGGTTCAGGGGGGCTGATGAACCTGGCGATCTTCCGCCGCGACATCCCGGTCTTGTCGGCGACGATCCTCGTGCTGGCGACGATCTTCGTCGTGATCAACATCCTGGTCGATGTGCTGCAGGCGCTGATCGACCCGCGCATGCGACGGTAGATGGGCGATGGTCGAGGTCCCGGCCGTCCCGGTCAGCCCGCTCGATGCCGCCGAGGCGGTGGGGCGCGCGCAGCAGAGCAAGGGCTATTGGCAGCGCGTCCGGACCCGGCTGCGCCAGGACAAGGTGACCTTGGCCATGGCCGCGGTGCTCGCCCTGCTGCTCGTCATGGTGATCTTCGCCCCGTATTTCACCCTGCACGATCCCTATGACGGCTCCGTCCTACGGCGGCTGAAGCCGGTCGGCACCCCCGGTTACTGGCTCGGCACCGACGAGGTCGGCCGCGATCTGTGGTCGCGCATGCTGTATGGCGGTCGGTTGTCGCTGTTGGCCGGTGTGGTTCCGGTCGCATCGGCGCTGCTGATCGGCGGGTTTCTGGGGACGCTCGCGGGCTATTCCGGCGGTCTCGTCAACAGCGCGGTGATGCGGCTGGCCGATGTGCTTTATGCTTTCCCATCGGTGCTGCTGGCGATCGCAATCACCGGCATTCTTGGCTCCGGGCTGCGCAATACGATCATCGCGCTGACCGCGGCCTTCGTGCCCCCGATCATCCGCATCTCGGAGAGCGTGACGACCCAAGCGCGCCATCTAGACTTTGTCGAGGCAGCGCGGGCGAGCGGCGCCGGGGTGCTGATGATCATACGCTACCACATCCTAAACAACGTGCTCGGTCCAATCCTGGTTTATGCGACGAGCCTGATTAGCATTTCGATCATCCTGTCGGCCGGTTTGTCGTTCCTCGGCCTCGGCGTGACGCCGCCGCATCCGGAATGGGGTTTGATGCTAAACAGTCTGCGACAAGCGTTGTGGGTCGACCCGGTGATCTGCGCCATGCCCGGTGTAATGATCTTCATCACCTCGATGTGCTTCAACCTGCTCAGCGACGGGCTGCGGCAGGCGATGGACGTGCGCCTGTGAGCGCCGCCACGACGAGCCACCCGCTGCTCCGGGTCGATCGGCTGACCAAGCATTTTCCAGTCAGGGGCGGTCTCCCAGGCCGAAGGCAGGTCGTTCAGGCGGTGGACGACGTCTCGTTCGAAGTGTGGGCTGGCGAGACCTTAGGGATTGTCGGCGAGTCAGGTTGCGGCAAATCGACAACCGCTCGGCTATTGATGCACCTAGTGCGGCCCGACAGCGGCACAATCGCCTTTGACGGCAAGACGCTGGGATCGGCGATGTCGCGCCGCGATCTGCACCGGCAGATGCAGATGGTGTTTCAGGATTCATATTCGTCGCTCAACCCGCGGCTGCCGGCGGCGGTTTCGATTGCCTTCGGACCGCTGGTCCACGGCGTCGCCAAGCCGGCGGCGCTGGGCCGGGCGGCCGATCTGTTGCAGGCGGTTGGGCTCGACCCGGTGGTGTTCGCCAACCGCTATCCGCACGAATTGTCGGGCGGCCAGCGCCAGCGCATCAATGTTGCCCGCGCCCTGGCTCTGGAACCCCGGCTGGTGATCCTCGATGAGGCAGTCTCAGCCCTCGACAAATCGATCGAGGCGCAAGTCCTCAATCTGCTGCTCGATCTGAAGGACCGGTTCGACCTGACCTACGTCTTTATCTCGCACGACCTGAACGTCGTCCGCTTCATCAGCGACCGTGTCATGGTCATGTATCTCGGCAAGGTTGTCGAACTCGGCCCAGTCAACTGGATCTACCGCCAGCCTCGCCACCCCTACACACGGGCGCTGCTGTCGGCGATGCCGTCGATGAACCCGCGGCGGCGGACGATGGCGGCACCGCTGTTCGGCGACCCGCCAAACCCGATCAACCCGCCCTCGGGCTGCCGCTTTCGCACGCGCTGCCCCTATGCCGAGGCGATCTGCGCCGCGCTACAGCCGGAATTGGCCGAGATGCCGGGCGAAGACGGAAGGGCGATTGCCTGCCACATCCATCGGCCAGGCTCCGGCCACAGCCGCGCCACCCAAGCCGGTCTGGCGGCCTGAAGTGGCGCTCGCGCCCGCCTCAGACAACGCGAGCACGTCACCAGTCGTCTCGGTCGAAGACCTGCACGTCCTGTTCACGACACCGGACGCCGTGGTGCACGCGGTCAACGGCGTCTCGTTCGCATTGGAGGCCGGCAGCGTACTCGGCATTCTCGGCGAATCTGGCTCGGGCAAGACTGTCACGTTGCGCGCGTTGATTAGGCTGCTGCCAGCGCAGCGTTGCCGGGTCGAAGGCCGGGTCACCGTCGCCGGGCACGAGATCACTAGCCTCAGTGAGACAGCACTGCGCGACGTGCGCGGCACCAAGATCGCGATGATTTTTCAGGAACCGATGGTCGCGCTCGATCCGGTGTTCACGATAGGCGAGCAGATCGCCGAGACGATCGTCCGCCACGAGGGTGCGGCCCATGCCGCTGCCTGGCGCCGCGCCCGCGACCTGTTGGAGATGGTGCAGATCCCTTCGGCGACGCGCCGGCTCAAATCCTTTCCGCATGAACTCTCTGGCGGCATGCGGCAGCGGGCGATGATCGCGCTAGCGCTGTCCTGCCGCCCGGCAGTGTTGCTCGCCGACGAGCCGACCACCGCGCTCGACGTGACTGTGCAGATCCAAATCATCGTGCTGCTGCGGCAGTTGCAGCGCGAGCTTGGCATGGCGGTGGTGTTCGTCACCCACGATGTCGGGGTCGCGGTCGAAGTCGCCGACCGGCTAGCGGTCATGTATGCCGGGCGCTTTGTCGAGACCGGGCCGACCGAGACCGTTATCGAGCGTCCGGCCCATCCCTACACCGCCGCGTTGCTGACCTCGACCGTGCTTGGAGCGGTGTCCGGGCATCGACTGGAGGCGATCACGGGGACCCCGCCGGATGTGAGCCTGTTGCCTATGGGCTGCAGTTTCGCGCCGCGCTGCCGGTTTGCCGTCGATGCGTGCTGCGCGGCAACACCGCCGGAATTCGTTCTCGAACCTGGCCATAGCACCCGCTGCCATCGCATTGCCGCTGGCGAGATTCAACTGACGCGGCCCGGCCTCGTCGAGCGCGCTTCGGCGTGAGCCGATATTATGGCCTCGGAGAAACTCTGGGAATTTCTTGGTGTGGTGTCGGGGTCTGCATTCCCACCCCTCCGAGCCATTCAGGACGAGGACAGCAGAAGGCAGCCTTGGGGGTTATCAGCGGTCGAGGATCATCTCCCGATCCTCAGAACGAAAAACCCCATGGCCGCGGCCAAGGGGTTCAGAGAGTTATATCTCACTTAATTGCCGATATCGGTTCCGGCACGAGGCTTTCCAGCCGTCCATCAACATATCGCTAGTTCACGGCATCATCACTTTTGACGACACGGGTGTCGCGGACGGCAAACCACCTCATCATCAGGTCTCGGACGTTCGTCTCTGCTTCCTCGCGCGTGGCGAACCGCAGGGCGTTGCCGCACCACTTGCACGACGAGTTGGCGATTACTTCAGGTTTCCAGCTCATTTGGTCTCCCTGTCGGAGCGGGGATGCTCCAACGCGGCGACCCCCCCAACTGCTTACTGACGAGGGTGAAGGTCGAAGTGGGGAGACCGTAGGGTTGGGCGGTCGCTGTGGCGCCCCGCCTAATCCCGATGTGGAGCTCGGCCTTTCGGAGTAGGATCGCTGAGTGGACCGCTTGATTTTCGGCGTCTTGGAGAAAAACGCATGCCCCTCGAAACTCGCTTGCTGGATAACAGCTTTGCCCTCGAGGTCATGGGGTTACGCCTGTGGGAGCGCCAAGGCGAACAGACCGTCGCTGAACTTCGCGCCTTGTGGGCCCGTCACCCCGTGCTCGTATTTCGACGGCAAGCCCTCTCCGAGGATGAGCTGGCCAATTTCAGCGCCCTATTCGGCCCGTTAGAACGCATCGTCCGCATCGAATGGGCATCTCCGGTTCGACCGGAAGTCGGCGTCATCTCAAATCTGAAGGATGCGCAGGCAAAGCCGATCGGTGGCTTGGGCGACGGAGAGATCCAATGGCATTCAGATCAATCGTACATGCTGAACCCGGCCACCGGGGCGATGCTCTATGCGCTCGAGCTGCCACCCGAGGGCGGGATGACGTCGTGGGTCGATTTGTGCGCTGCCTATGCCGGCCTGCCCGATCGGCTCAAACATGTCGTTGAGGGCAGACGCGCGATCTTCAGCTACGCCAAGCGCCTTGCCGGCTACCAGGGTGTCGACCGGGTGATCTCCGAAGAAGCCAAGCGCAGGACACCGCCCATCCTGCATCCGATGGCGCATGCCCACCCCGTCACCGGCAGAAAAGCCCTTTATCTCGACTCCACGACCACCATCGGGATTGAGGGAATGGACGAGACTTCAGGCTCTGTTCTGCTCGAAGAGATTTACGAGTTCGCGACACGGCCGGAGTTCGTGTATCGCCATCGCTGGCAGGTCGGCGATGCCCTGCTATGGGACAATGGCTTCACAATGCATCGCCGAGAACCCTTCGACCCTTCGGCGCGTCGCCTGATGAAGCGGACCACGATTTTTCTGTCGCGTGAGCGTCACATCGTGCCCGAGGGCAGTCTCGTTGCTGCCTGACCTACCCGACAGGCCGATCGCCCCTGATCGTGCAGTGTTCGTGACCCACCTTCCGATGCCAGATCTCTCTGCCGCTGGCGCGCCGCGACGCTGAATTGGTTTAGGGTCGCCGGGGTCGCGAGACCGTTCCAGTCGGCTAGCGCTTTTGGCTGCCCTCGCCGCTCGCGTGACTTCCCGAAAACCGCCGGCAACGCGGGGAATGTCGAGTATTTCGCCTTACCGTGCCTGCGGCCTGTGCAGTTGCTCCATCGAGCGCCACTGAACGGATTTCGCATCAAGCAGTCCGAACACGCTCGGCTGGCATAGTTGATGCAACGGTGTCGGCGCCTCGTCGGAGGATGCGATGGTCCCTGCCACTATCTCCTTCACCCTTCGCAATATTTTCGACCGTGTCGGCCTTACTTCGCCGCATCAGCGGACCGGTCTTCCCAGCGGGATCCGTTTCAATCGCTGGCAAAGGATGCTTGCGGCGGTTGGAGATTGGTCCGCATTCTTGAACCTCGCATGGCGCAGCGAAGTTCTATTGCGCGACCGACCGGAGCGATTCCGCCGCTTCTGCCGGGATTGCGGCGAGGATACCCCGCATGACGGCTTTGATGAGTTTGGCGTCGGTTGGTATGCCCAAATATGCCGCTGCCGGTATTGCGGGGGAGAAGGGATGAGGGTGTGGCCTCTCGCCTGGTGGTGAAGAAACGGAGCATGCGACTTTTGCAGGCCCATCGAAGGCGAGTACGCCGCTTATGCAGGATCGGGACCGAAGAACCGCTCGACGCAGGGTAGGTTCGAGGACCTCGCGCGCGATCGCGTCATCATCGACGTCAAGGCATCAGTAAACGCAGAGATCGCGCGGTATCGCGAGCACTCCAATGCCGCAGCGGAACTTGGTCTGCGCCGATTCATTCACGGCAAGCCTGGGCGCTCCCCCCTTCTGGTGGTTACGATGACACCGCCAAGATTGCTCAGCCCGCAGCACGCGTGCTCGATCCGCATCGTATCTTGCCCTATTGTGTGAGCGGGCAGCAGAACCAGCTCTCATACTTGACGCTATGGTGCGGGCTCAGCAGTGAGAACGAAAACAAGCGCGAGGCTGACGCGAGGACCTTCAAACGGCTGATCTTCACGACACCCTGGGAGGAACAAAAGATGAGAAACGGATTCAGGATCGTCGACATCGACACCCACGTGAACCCGAGCTACGAGACCCTCGTCAAGTATCTCGATCCCAACGCCCGCTCGCGCGTCGCCGAGTTGCAGCCCTTTGTGCGTACGAGAAACTTGGATGGCACGACCACGCAGGTCCTACATGTCGCTCCGTATCCCTTTGACCGCTTTCCCGGTGAGGCGCCGGCGGAAGCGAAGGTGATGGCGGGCGGAAAGGGCGCGCTCGAGGCC
>Ga0318561_10000701_pt1 | contig 10929 bp, 9 predicted proteins | sample GRESIP065b5f23_FD_202526 | JGI IMG/M metagenome (GOLD analysis project Ga0318561, IMG submission 202526) | Tropical soil microbial communities from Luquillo Experimental Forest, Puerto Rico - GRE.SIPMG.065b5f23 | ecosystem: Environmental > Terrestrial > Soil > Tropical forest > Bulk soil... | reverse complement strand
CTTGGCGTCGTTGCTCTGTGCTACTCTCTCACGAGATGCAGGAGGCGGATTTGCCTGCGAAGACTCTGATCTCGATCATCGATGATGATGAGGACTTCCGCGAGGCTTTGCAGGGTCTGATGACTTCGATGGGATTCAGGGTCGAGGCGTTCTCGTCCGCGCTGGACTTCCTCGCACGCACGAATATTCGCGATACGTCGTGCTTGATCGCGGATGTCCATATGCCGCGAATGACTGGAATCGAACTGCACCGCCGTCTGGTCGAATCGGGCTACGTCATTCCAACGATTCTGATCACTGCATACCCGGATGAGAGTGTTCGGGTTCGCGCGATGGCTGATGGCGTCATCGGCTACCTCACCAAACCATGTGATCCCAATGAACTGCTTGCATGCGTCTCGTCAGCGCTGGAGCGCACCGAGCCAGGTGAACATCATTGATGGCTCCAGCTACCGAATCCTAAAGCGTTCAAATTTGCAGGTCTGTCAGGTCGTTGATGCCACGCATGGTCATAGGCACTGCGATTATTATACCATAGTCAAAGTAATGGGTGGGGGTGAGGCCTCGAACAGTGAAGCCTCGGACAGAATGGCCTGTTGCGCTGCGCATCCCGAGCCAAACGAAAGGATCGCTCCGAGGCCAAGGCGATGTAGGTGACAAACCGGGGGATGGTGATCGTGGAGAGATCGTCGTCCAGAGTGTCGCGTAGCGGACCGCGTCGCATTGTGATGCGTATCGTGTTCGGCCTGGCGCTGGCCTTGACGCTCGTCTCGGCGCGAGCGGAGCCGTTGCCGCGCACCATTCTATTCCTCGATGAGGATACTCCGATATATCCGTGGTTTCGCCAAATGAGCGAGGCCTTTTACACCACCATCAAGACGGAAACCGCGAACCATCCATTTGTCTTTATCGAGAATCTGGGAATTGATGCGTACGATACGGCAGACTATTTCAATATCGTGCGTTCTCATTTCCGTGAAAAGTATCGCGATAAGGCTATCGGCGTCATCGTATCCAACGCCTCGCGGTATCTGCCGTTTACCCTGAGGTTGCGCGACGAGCTTTGGCCCGGGACACCCGTGGTCCTTGCCGGTATCCAAGAGCGACGCGCCGCGCGGTTGAGCCTTCCATCCAACGTCACCGGATTCACGTTTCGTCACCAGCTGCAAGATATTGTCGCGACGGCCGATGCGCTCATTCCGGGTCTGAAACGAATTGTTCTCGCGGGAAGCCGCATTAAGCCAGGTGGATGGCGGCAGGATTTCCTCGATGACCTGCCTGACGTTCGTGCGAGGTTCGAAGTGATCGACCTGACCGGCTTGCCGATGGTCGAGTTGAGACGACGCCTTACCGAGCTCCCAGGCGACTCAGCAGTGGTGTACGTCGGCTTCTCGACGGATGTTACCGGAGAACACTATCTCCCTGCCGAAGCCAGTCAACTTGTTGCCGAAGCTGCCAACCGGCCGACCTTCGGTGACAGCGAACCGTTTATCGGAAGGGGCAGCGTTGGTGGTCTTGTGGTCAGTCCCGCTGGCATCGGTAGGGTAGCGGCTCGGTTTGCATTGCGCATTCTCGATGGAGAGAATGCTTCCGACATTCCCATTACCAATAGTGACGAGATTCTGAGGCCGGTTTTCGATTGGCGGCAGTTGCAGCGGTGGGGCATCAGCGAGAATCGATTGCCCGTCGGAAGCGAAATTCGGTTTCGGTCGCCGACGGCGTGGGAGCAATACCGCTGGGAGATCATGCTGATTTCAGCCGTGCTGGTGCTGCAATCGCTCTTGATTGCAGGTCTGTTCTACGAACACCGGCGCCGCCGCCAAGCCGAAGTGGAAGCGAGCCGCCGCATGGCAGAGCTGGCGCACATGAACCGCAGCGCCGCCATCGGCCAGATGTCGGCATCGATCGCTCACGAGATCAAGCAGCCGCTGGCGGCCATCGTAATGAATGCGGGCGCAGGATTGCGTTGGCTAGCAAAAGACATGCCTAACGTCGAGGAGGCGGCTCATGCATTAAAAAACATCGTAGGCAACGGCAACCGCGCGAGTCAGGTGGTCGAAGCGCTCAGAGCCATGTTCAAGAAGGAAGTATCGAACCGCACGTTGGTCGATATCAACGACGCCATTCGGGAGGTCTTAACGCTGTTAGACGTCGAGCTGGAGGAACATGAGGTGTTGACGAAGGCCACCCTGAAGGAAGGGTTGCCGCGTGTGATGGCGGATCGCGTTCAGTTGCAGCAGGTCATTTTCAACTTGGTCACGAACGCGATCGAGGCCATGAATTCGACCGCGGCCGGCTCGCGCGTCCTGCGGCTCAGATCTGAGGCGACCGAGACCGGAGAATGTATTGTTGCTATCGAGGACTCCGGCCCGGGAATCGAACCGGAAACATTGAAACGCATGTTCGAGCCGTTCTTCACGAGCAAAAGCAAAGGGATGGGAATGGGGTTGTCGATTTGCCGCTCTATTGTTGAGGCTCATGGCGGGCGTCTGTCGGCCGCTTCGGCCAAGCCGCGTGGTGCGATCTTTGAGATCTTGCTGCCGTTGCCGCAGTAGAGGGCGAATATCTGCGCCCGGCGATCCGATCGCCTGAGCCTGCGATGATTACGGCACATACCGATGTGGTTGGCAGTCTTCTGCGGCCGGTCGCGTTGCGCAAAGCGCGGGACGACTGGGTGGCTGGGCGTCTCAGTCACGCGCAATTCAAGTCCATAGAGGATCGCGCCGTCGATGAGGCCGTCTCCCTGCAGGAGGCAGCGGGGCTCGACATCGTGACCGACGGCGAAATGCGGCGGCTTTCGTTCCAGAGCCCGATGACCGAAGCCGTCGACGGCTTCGGTGCCTGGGACATCAATGCATTCTTGTGGGGCCATTGGCATGGCGACGGCGCGGTCGGAGAGCAGCGCCGCGACCGGCCGGTCGATCTCGGCGTAGTCGGCAGGCTCGTGCGCAAACGGCATCTTGCCGCCGAGGAGTTCGTCTACCTGCGCGGCCGCACGAGCCGCGTCGCAAAGGTAACCCTGCCCAGCCCCGGCCTGTTCGTGAATTTCTGGTCGCCGGAACGTTCCCAATCCGCGTATGCAAGCCTCGAGCACTTCCTCGCCGACGTCGTCGCGATCCTGCGTGATGAGGTCGCGGAGCTCATTCGCCTCGGTGCCACCTACATTCAGATCGACGCGCCGCACTATCCCCTGCTGCTGGCGCCTGAGACCCGGAGCTTTTATCAATCGCGCGGCTGGACGCTCGATCAGTGGTTGAGCCGCGGGATCGAGCTTGACAACGCCGTCATGGCGGGATTTGCCGACGTCACCTTCGCCATCCATCTCTGTCGTGGCAACCAACAAAGCCGTTGGCTCGTCGCGGGCGACTATGAGCCGATTGCCCGGCCGATTTTCCAGCGCATCCGTGCAACGCGGCTTCTCCTCGAATACGACGATGAGCGGTCGGGCTCGTTTGCACCGCTGCGGCACGTCCCGGACGACAAGACGGTGGTTCTCGGATTGGTCAGCACCAAGCGGCCGCAAACGGAGGCGTCGGAAGACCTCATTCGTCGCATCACGGAAGCAAGCCGCTTCGTGCCGCTGGAACGCTTGGCGCTCAGCCCGCAGTGCGGCTTTGCCTCTTCGATCGTTGGAAACAACCTGTCCATCGAGGACGAAAGACGCAAGCTCGAGAGGGTGTGCGAGACGGCACGACGGATATGGAGATAGCTTCATCCCGTCGACTACGGTATGAATTTATATATTGACTACACAAGCGCGAGGGGGACGTCCTGCAAGCCCGGGTTGCGCCTATTTCCTGTTTTCGTCCTCTCTGGTCCTGTTATGGACGGCAATGCGGGCCGACCCACGCGGCGCCGGTCGCGCGCATTTCCCGTGGTCATCCTGGAGCTTACGGGAAAGCCACCGGCGCCAGGTTGTGCCCGGCCTCCTGTTTTTCTCCTGTTGTTTACAGGAAAACAGGGGCATCGAATGGGTCGAGGCCGCGAGCGCGATCCTTGATCGCCGCCGGCCGTCTCGCCATGCTCGCGGCCGTGCAAGGCGATAGCGGCGCGCGATAAGCCGCCCGAAGGGGAGGGACCCTGTGACGCAAGAGCGCATCCGCGAGCTCACCAAGACCATGCTTCGTAAAAAGCTCTACGTCGTCCTCTCCAAGGGCGGCGCGGCGCCCGAAAAGATCGCCGAGCATTTGCCGCGCCACCTCGAATACATGATCGGCCTGGAGAAGAAGGGCGTGCTGTTTGCGTCCGGTCCGCTGGCCGAGGCCGACGGCAAAATGCGCGGCGATGGGCTGACCATCGTGCGGGCAGCGAGCGCGCAGGCGGCGCGCAAGATCGCCGAGGCCGATCCCTTCGTCGTGCATGGGCTGCGCAGCTTCGAGCTGCGAGAGTGGACGGTGATGGAGGGCTCGCTCGGGATCAAGGTGAACTTCTCCGACCAGTCGCTCGAGCTGGCTTGAGCTCGAGCGCTGGCGTCAGGTATGAGCGAAGGATGAGAGCATGGAAACGGTCGGCCTCGTCGGCATCGGCAAGATCGGACTGCCGATTTCCGAAAACCTGATCAAGAGCGGCTACCGCGTGCTGGGCTATCGCCGCAGCTCGCTCGCCGACTTCGAGAAGATCGGGGGGATCGCCGCCCGCTCGCCGGCCGAGATCGGCGCGCAGACCGATATCGTGTTCTCGTGCCTGCCGTCCTCGCAAGCGCTCGAGGAGGTGGTGCAAGGTCCCAATGGCCTCATCAAGTCGGCGCGCCCCGGACAAATCATCGTCGAGCTTGGCTCCCACCCCGTCCCCGACAAACAGCGCCACGTCGCTGCGCTTGCGGCCAAGGGGGCGAGCTTCCTCGACGGCGAGGTGAGCGGAACGCCGGGAATGGTCTCGGCGCGCAAGGCCGTGATCTATCTCGCCGGCGACAAGGAGGCCTGCGCCAAGGCCGAGCGCTTCGTCGCCGGATTCGCCGATTCCTGCCTCTATTTCGGGCCGTTCGGCGCCGCCAGCCGCGTGAAGCTCGTCAACAATCTGCTCGTGGCCATCAACATTGCCGCGACCGCCGAAGCCATGGCGCTGGGCTTGAAAGCCGGCGTCGACGTCGATCTGATGATCAAGGCCATCGCCACCGGCAGCGGCGGCTCGACCCAGTTCGGCATCCGCGCGCCTTGGATGGCGCAGCGGCGCTTCCTTCCCGCGCAAGGCACGGTGCCCGCCTTGCAGCACTACTTCGACATGATCGGCGAGTTCGCCGACAGCGTGGGGGTTAACACGCCCATGCTCGACCGCGCGATCGAGCTCTACGACAAGTTCATGGACATGGGTTTCGGCGAGAAAGATGTCGCCGCCATGGTCGACGTCATCAGCGCGCTGCCGCGCGCCAAGGCCTGACTTTCAACGGGACACGAGCAACAACGGAGGACCACATGATCCGCGTCAAGAAGATCGCCCACGCCGTTTACGAAATGCCCGACATCGACAAGCAGAGCGAATATTACACCGAGGTGCTCGGTCTCACGCTGACCGACAAGGGCAAGGACGCCGTCTATCTCGCTTCGACCGTCGACCATCACTCGGTGGTGTTGCGAAAGGGCGCGCAGGCGAAATGCGTGCGCCTGGGCTTCCAGATCGGCCCCGAGGACGATCTCAGCGCGTTCGAGAAACAGGTTCAGGGCCACGGCATCAAGACCTCCCGCCGCAAGGATCCCGAGCCTTCGATCTCGGACATGGTCACGTTCGAAGATCCGAAGGGAACGGTGATGGAGGTCTTCAAGCGCGACGCCTTCTCGGGCCAACGCTTTCCGACCAAGGGAATCGTGCCGCACAAGCTCGGCCACGTCGCGTTTTTCGTCACCGACGTCAAGCACGTGACGAAGTTCTATTGCGACGTGCTGGGCTTTCGCGAGTCCGACTGGATGGCGGATTTCTTCTCGTTCCTGCGCTGCGGGCGCGACCATCATACCATCAATCTGATGCAGACCGACGCGAACCGGCATTTTCACACCGCATTCGAGCTGCGCGATTGGGCCCACCTGCAGACCGCATGCGATTTTCTCAGCCTCAACGGCTACAAGCTGATCTGGGGGCCGGGCCGGCACGGCATCGGCCACAACCTCTTCGCCTATCACCGCGCGCCGAACGGGTTGATCACCGAGCTGTTCGCCGAGCTCGACCAGGTGAACGAGGAGCTCGGCTATTTCGAGCCGCGGCCCTGGCACCGCGACCATCCGCAGAAACCGAAGGTGTGGCCCAAGGACCCGTCGGCTTCGAATCTGTGGGGCATCACGCCGCCGGACGAGATGATGAAATAGGCGGCCGCGAGCATGATACGGCGTCGACACGTCTATCACGTGGCGGGATACGACCCGATCGACGCCGGCGCGCAATACCGGCGGTTCGCGCGCCAGCTCGACGTGTTCCGACGCACCTGGAACGTCGACGCGACGTTGTCCGCGCTCGAGCAGTCGAACGCGCAGTCGCGCGCCTGGTGGAGCGTCAGCGCGCGTGGTGCCAACTGGCAGGTCGAGGCGGCGCACGAAGCGCTGCTGTGGGACGACATCGTGCGCGGCGATTTCGCCCGGCCGTTCCCGCTGCGGCTGTTCAAGGCCGCGCGCGCCTATCTCGACTTCATAGTCACCGGCACGATGTTTCGCTACATCATCGCGAACCAGCGCTACACGGGCTTTTTTCTGTTTCCGATCCTTTCCGTCGTTTTGTTCGCCGCCGGTGGATGGCTCGTCGCGCACCTGTTGACCGCGTTCCTCGGCCTCGAAGGCCTAAGCGCCGCCGCCGTCGGCGTGCCCGTTGGCATCGCTGTCTTTCTCGTCCTGTTGCGCTGGCCCGGGCGGCGCTGGCGCGTGCAGCAACTGCTCGACGATTGGATCTGCGCCCACGACTATATTCACGGCCGCCGGCCGGACGTCGATGCGCGCCTCGATCGTTTTGCCGAGACGCTGCTTGCGCGTGCGCGCGAGGGCGCGGTCGACGAAATCGTGATCGTCGGCCACAGCCTCGGCGCGATGCTCGTGCTCGATGTGCTCGTCCGCGCCCTGGCGCGCGACGCCGATTTTGGCCGTCGCGGCGTGGCTATTTGCACCCTCACCATTGGCGCGACCATCCCGAAATTCGCGCTGCATCCGCGCGCGCAGGGCCCGCGTCGCAAGATCGCGCGCATCGTGGCCGAGCCCTCGATTGCCTGGGTCGAATATCAATCGCGCGCCGATGCCATCAGCTTCTACAAATTCGATCCGGTCTCGCTGCGGCACATTCCCGACGACCGGCTCGACGGCAAGCCGGTGATCCGACGCGTGCAGATTCACGACATGCTGCTCCCCGAAACCTTTGCGCGCGCCCGCCGCAGCGTTTTGCGGCTGCACTATCGCTCGGTCATGGCCAACGACCGGCGCGCGCCCTACGATTATTTTCTGATGGTGTGCGGCCCGGTTCCATTCAGCGACTGGACGCTGTCGCCGCTGGGGTTCCTGGATTTTATCGCGCAGGACGGCGCGTGCCGCGATCCGTCGCGGCCGTGCACCATGGCGGCGCACCCGTCACTATGACGCTCATTGTCGCCAAGGCAATCTGGATCGTCGGCGTCGTCAGCTGGTGCATCATCCGGTACCCTCATGGCCGTCGCGCGCGGCGCACGCCGAAAGTGCGGCGCAGCGACCGCGGCCGCGAAGTCGTGCTGATGGCAATCTCGGCCGCCGGGCTGGGCGTTCTTCCTTCGATTTACGTCATCGCTAACGCGCCGGCTTTCGCCAGTTACGCCCTCCGGCCATGGCAGCCATGGCTCGGCGCCGCGGTGTTCGCGGCCGCCCTTTGGCTGTTCCACCGCACGCACAAGGATCTCGGGCGCAATTGGTCCGTGACGCTGGAAGTGCGCGACCGGCACACCTTGGTGACGAACGGCGTCTATGGCCGCGTGCGGCATCCGATGTATTTGGCGTTCTGGCTGTGGGCGGTGGCGCAGGCCTTGCTGCTGCCGAATTGGATCGCGGGCCCGGCCGGCCTGATCGGCTTCGGCACGCTGTTCTTTCTGCGCGTCGGACGCGAGGAGGCGCTGATGATCGAAACCTTCGGCGACGAGTACCGCCGCTATATGGCGCGAACCTCGCGCATCTTACCCGGCATCTATTAGCGGCATCGCCCCTGCGTCACGCGTGGGCTTCGGCCCTCTCGGCTTTGTGGGCGTGGGTGAGCTGGTCGATCTTGTGTGCGTGCGCCACGGCCTGGCGCGCGGCATCGCTGTGGGTGAACAGTTCGAGCTTCTCGGTCTCGTCCTCGGTCACGGGCGTCATCGCCAGATCGGTGTACTTGTACCGATTCGGGTTCCTCTGCAGGCGGCGGTTGGTCGCGTGCAGCCACAGCAACAGGCGCACCGCACGGGAATATTTCCGCATGAAGTCCCACGCGAATTTCGGATAGAACGACCAGATCGGTTCGATCGGCATTCCGGGACGGCGATCCCGCCGATATTTCCGGCGCAGCAGACCGCCTTGCAGCGGGTGGGCATTTTCGAGCGGTACCGACGAGCAGAACAGGAATACGAAACTCACCAGGCGCGACATGCTGCAGCTGGTGGCGGCGCCGCGCCGCAGGATCGTTTCCATGTGCTCGGGCGTGTAAAACCATTCCCAGGCGGAGCGATAGACCTGCTCCCACTCGTCCTTGCTCATCTTGGGATGATGCGAGACGGCGTGCTCGCCGTCGTAGAGGTTCATGTCCTCGTGCATCCATTCCCCTTTCTGCCACAGGACCTTGTGGTCCTCCGACCCTGGGAGCGGGGTCAGGCAGAAGAATTCGAGGATGTCGAGCGGCAGCTCCCTCTGGATGATCGCGATGTCCTCGCGGATCGATTCGGGCGTGTCGAAGGGAAATCCGAGGATGTAGCCGGCGGTGGTGATCGCCCCCGCGTTCTTCCAGGCGAGCAGCATCGCGCGGTATTCCGTGATCTTGTTCTGGCGCTTCTTCGCCGCGAGCAGGTTTGCCGCATTGATGCTTTCGAGGCCGACCAGCACGCGGTTGGTGCCGGCGCGGGCGGCTTTCTCGATGAAGTTCGGAATCTTGTGGCACAGCGTGTCGACCTGGACCATCAGCCGAATATTCATGTTCTCGCCTTCGCGCAGCGCGATGATCCGGTCGAAGATCGCCTCCCAATCCTTGTTGCGGGCGAGATTGTCGTCGGTGATGAAGAAGTGCCGGATGCCCTGGACATAGTGCTCGCGGATCGTCCGCTCGACGTCGTCGGCCGAACGGCGCCGCGATTTCCTGCCCTGCACGTTGATGATGGTGCAGAACGAGCACTGATAGGGACAGCCGCGGCCGGCATCGAAGCTGGCCAAGGCCTGGAAGGTTTTTCTCAAGTGCTCGACGGGCAGGATCGGGGTCGGCTCCGATTCGAGCGACGGCAGGTCCTTGAGGTAGTTGTAGATCGGCTCGAGCGTCCCGTTCGCCGCGTCCTGTAGGATGCGGTCCATCCGCCCTTCCAGTTCGCCGGCGAACAAGCTGACGCCCATGTCGAGCGCTTGCTTAAGGTTGTCGGGCATTTCCGGCAGCATGGCGAGGCAGCCGGATACGTGAAATCCGCCGATCATCACCGGTACCCCCGCCGCGCGGAACGGGCGGGCGATATCGAGCGCGCGGGGGTACTGATTCGACTGCACGCCGACGATTCCGACCAGGCCGAACCCGCCGTGGCGGCGAAACCGAGCGAGCAGCTGCCCGATTTTGACGCGGGTGTGGATCTCGTCGATCACCGCGATGTCGATGGCGGTGTCGCTTCCGAGCACAGCGCGCTGCGCCGAATCGCGCCCCAGGCTGTAGAGCACCGCCAGCGTGTTCGAGGGGACGAACGCGCGCACCCACTGGATGACGTAGCCGTCGTCGTCGTAATGCGACGGCTTGATCAGAACGAGCTGGAAGCGCCGCTTTGGCTGCGCCAATGCACCCATCATGCCGATAAATCCCGCTCCCCGCCGACGCGCCGGAGATGCATACATCGATCAAAGCAACTTTAACATAGCAGTGCGCTGCGAAAAAGGGCCGGAACTAGCGGCAAATCTGGCGTCGACCCGCGCATTCCGCGCGAACCCGGAGCGACGCCTGGACTGCTGCGGCTCACTGCGCCTTGCGCAAAAAGCGGAGGCGTCACGCCTCCGCTTTTGCTTCTATTAACTCGCGCAGTCGGCGATGTCAGTAGCTCGCCGCTGCGGTCTGCGAGCGTGCAGGAGCCGCGGGCTTCTGCGCGGCAGCGGAGGGGTTGGAAGAGGCCTGCGCGACCGCGGGGCTCGACATATAGCGCCGTCCGCCGTTGAGTTTCCTGAGCTGGTTGACCCAGTCCTCCGGGTACAGGAGGTGGTTCCCGGGCACTTTCAAGTCCATGTGCATGGCGATCGCTTGGATGAAGGCCACGCAATTCCAAGTCGCCGCGTTCCACATCGGCGACCTCGCCTGCAGGCGCTTGATAAACGCGAACACGTCCTTGGCCTCGGCTTCGGTCATGTAGACGCGATAGCTCGCCGTCACGTACTCCTCGTCGAGGTCGCCGTAGCTCTTGCCGGTTTCGGACGGCACCGGGAGAACGTGACCGATGATGTAAGGAACGACGCTCTCGCTCGCCGGATGAAGGCCCGCGACTTCAATCTGCTTCTGGTCGGCGCGTCCATACCACACGAACGCATGGCCATAGCTGGCGGCGGTCCGTGCGCGGAAATCGACGTAATAGATGCCCCTGCTCGCAGTCTGCGGCTGGACGCTGGCCGGCGTCGCGGCGGGTTTGTCCTGCGCGCTGGCGGCCTGAATTTGCAGCCCCGCGGCGAGCGCGACGGCATACAAGCCCACCCTGAAGGCGAGGCCGCGCCCCTTCGTCCGGAGATGTCGCATTGGTGGCTCCCCTAATCATGATCGACTTCAGCGACGGCTGAAGCGGTCGGCGCTTTGTAC
>Ga0318561_10000697_pt1 | contig 10948 bp, 8 predicted proteins | sample GRESIP065b5f23_FD_202526 | JGI IMG/M metagenome (GOLD analysis project Ga0318561, IMG submission 202526) | Tropical soil microbial communities from Luquillo Experimental Forest, Puerto Rico - GRE.SIPMG.065b5f23 | ecosystem: Environmental > Terrestrial > Soil > Tropical forest > Bulk soil... | reverse complement strand
CGCTGTGTGTCATTGCGGCGATGTTGATCCTCAGTGTGCCGAAGCCGTCCGCAGGACGGATCACCGCCGCCATGCCGCTGCCGGCGCGCGGCTGAGCCGTGGCAATGTTGGGCGACTTAACCAAGCTTTTGGGGTAAAGCGGATATGCGTCGCACCTTCCCCAATGTCTGTTTTGACCCATGCAGACATTGGCAGCCTACCCTGCCGGGATGCACACGCCCAATGCGCCGTTGCGCCCGAAGCGATAGCTGAGTATGCCGGCCTTGCGGTGGGCTTCGGTAGACTGCGCTACGGAGGCTTAGATGGCTCAAAGAGTTTGCGCCTTCCGTCTAGCGGCGACTTTCTTGGTTGCCCTGCACTCCCAGGGAGCGATGGCGCAGCTAGCGGCCAACGCACCACCGGCGGTCGGTGTAGTACGGGCGGAACGGCAACAAATTACTGAAACGGATGAGTTTATCGGCCGTATCCAGGCGGTGAACCGGGTGGCGCTCGTTGCGCGTGTCACCGGTTTTCTCGAGAAGCGGTTGTTCACCGAAGGAGCCGAGGTCAAGAAGGGCGATCTTCTATACGAGATCGAAAGGCCGCCCTTTCAGGCAGCGGTTGATGCCGCACAATCCACCGTCGAGCAAATGAAGGCGCAGCATGTGAACGCACAGCTGACGCTGCAACGCGCGCAGACTCTGTTGAACACGCCCGCTGGACAGCAGTCCAATGTCGATGCCGCGCTCGCCTCGGAACGTGCCTTGGCGGCGCAGATCGCCGGCGCGCAAGCGCAGTTGGAAACGGCTCAGATCAATCTCGGCTACACCGAAATCCGCGCGCCAATCGATGGCAAGATCACCAGCACGTCGATCACCGAGGGCAATGTTGTATCGCCAACGACCGGGACCCTTGCGACTATCGTCAGCCAAGATCCGACGTACGTAATCTTTTCAATCTCATTGCGTGCAGGTCTGGATTTACGGGCGCGTTACGCGGCCAAGGGCGGCTATAGTGCGGTAGTGATAAAATTGCGCCTTCCCGATGGGCGCATCTACGATCAAGACGGCAAGCTCGATTATGGCTCGCCCACCGTCGCCGAGAACACGGACACAATAGTCCTGCGTGGAGTCATTCCTAATCCGGTGTTTCCAGGCATGACTGCGGGGCAGCCGGGTTCTCGCGAATTGACGGATGGCGAATTCGTGACCGTGCTGCTGGAAGGCGTGCAGCCGGTTACGGTGTTAGGCATTCCACGAGCTGCCGTGCTGTCAGACCAACAGGGCGATTATGTTTATGTCGTTGATGCGCAGAACAAAGCGCAGGTCCGTCGCATTCAGCAGGGGCAGTCGACCCCGACTGTGGCCGTGATAACCAGCGGACTGCAGCAAGGCGAGCTGGTTGTCAGTGAGGGCGTGCAGCGTGTTCGCCCCGGCGAGGCGGTATCCCCGGGCCCCGCCACACCCCCGCCAAGTCTGTCGAGGCCGGGACAGGGCGCTGCCAGCGGGACCGCGCCATCAAACGCTGGCGCCAAGCCGGCCCCACAGGCGGGGGCGAGTCAATGATCTCGGCCTACTTTGTCGACCGCCCACGATTGGCGGTCGTCATCGCCGCGGTCATCACCATCGCTGGCCTGCTGGCGCTCACCCGCATTCCAATCGCGCAACTGCCGGACATCGTACCACCACAGGTTCAGGTTTCGGCCACCTATCCGGGCGCTTCGGCAGCAGTTGTCGAAGCCAGCGTGGCTCAGCCGATCGAGGCACAGGTCGTTGGCGTTGACAAGATGCTTTACATGAAATCGACCAGCGCTAACGATGGCTCATACAACTTGACTGTCAGCTTCGCGCTCGACACTGATCCCGATATCAACACCGTCAACGTCAACAACCGTGTGCAGACCGCGCTCGCGCAGTTGCCTGCGGAGGTGCAGCTAGAGGGCTTGACGGTTCAGAAGAAATCATCGGCGGTCCTGCAATTCCTCTCGCTCTATAGCGACAACGGGCAGCAGGACCCGCTGTTCATCACCAACTACGCGATCATCAACATCATGGACGTGCTGTCGCGACTGCCGGGCGTCGGGCAGGCGCGCATCTTCGGGGCGCTCAACTATTCCATGCGGATCTGGTTCGACACGCAGCGGCTGGATAACCTGCAACTGACGCCTGCCGACGTCATTTCCGCAATCCAGGCCCAAAATGTTCAGGCGGCCGTCGGGCGCATTGGGGCACGCCCGATCAGCAAAGACCAGCAGTTTCAACTCAACATTCAAACGCAAGGTCGCCTGACGACCGCCGAGCAGTTCGGCAACATCGTCCTTCGCGCGAATCCCGATGGCTCCCTGCTGCGTGTGCAGGACGTGGCGCGGGTAGAGCTTGGCGCTCAGAATGAGGATGTCGAAGGCCGCTTCAACGACAAGCCCGCTGTAGCGATTGGCCTCTATCTGTCGCCTGGCGCAAACGCGGTGACCACCGCCTCAGCCGTTATCGCCACCATGGACCGCCTCAGTCAGCGGTTCCCGCCCGGTCTCCACTACGTCGTCAATTATGATACGACGACCTTCGTGCGCGCGACGATCCAGGATGTGCTGCTCACGCTGGTGATCGCATTCGGTCTGGTCGTACTCGTCGTCTTCTTATTTCTCGGTAGCCTGCGCGCAACCATCATTCCAGCGATTGCGGTACCTGTTAGCGTGATCGGCACTTTCGCGGTGCTGCTGGCGATCGGGTATTCCGTCAACACGGTATCGCTGCTGGCGATGGTGCTCGCAATCGGCATTCTCGTCGATGATGCCATCGTCGTGGTCGAGAACGTCGAGCGGGTGATTGAGGAAAATCCTCAATGGTCCCCCGCCGAAGCAACAAAACATGCGATGACCGAGATCACGGCACCGATTATTGCCATCACGCTCGTGCTGCTCTCCGTGTTTGTGCCCGTCGCATTTATCCCAGGGATCTCAGGGCAGTTATTCCGCCAATTCGCGGTGACGATCAGCGTCGCGATGCTGATCTCGGCGCTGAACGCCTTAACCTTGTCGCCGGCGCTCTGTGCGATTTTTCTGCGCCACGGCACCGTGCGGCGCGGTCCGATGGGTTGGATATTGCGGCACATCGAGAATGTCCGTGATGGCTATGCGGCGATCGTGCGACGCCTGGTACGGGTCTCGGTCTTCGGCGTTGTGCTGATCGCGATCAGTGCCGCTGCGATCTTGGCTCTCGCACTCCGCACGCCGACCGGTTTCCTGCCAGAAGAGGACCAGGGCGCGTTCTTCGTGAATGTGCAATTGCCGGACGGCGCTTCGGTTGACCGCACGGGCGAAGTCGTCAGTCGCGTCACCAAGCTGCTGATGCAGATGCCGCAGGTCGATAAGGTTTTCGCGATTAATGGCTTTTCGATCATCGATAATGTCAACGAACCGAACACGGGCTTCATCGTCCCATTGCTTAAGCCGTTTGCAGATCGCGCCAAGGCGGCTGATGAGGCGCACGCCTTGATCGGCCGTGTTTTCGCGGAAGGACAACAAATCCGTAACGCCAACGTGATCGCATTCAATCTGCCGCCGATCATCGGGCTCTCCACCACCGGCGGGTTCGAGTACGAGCTCGAAGGACTGGAAGGACAAGAACCCGCCGAGATGAATGGGGTCATGCAGGGACTGCTCGCCAATGCCAATAAAGACCCGCGGCTCACGCGCGTCTTCTCAACCTACACCGCCAGCAATCCGTCGATATTTCTCGACATCGACCGCGCAAAAGCGCAGGCGCTCGGGCTCGGCATGAATGATGTGTTCAACGCATTGCAAGCCACTTTGGGTGGCATTTACATCAATAACTTCAATCTTTTCGGGCGGGTCTGGCAGGTCAACATAGAGGGTCAGCCGGCCGACCGCCGGGAAGTTTCGTCGCTGTGGCAGATTTATATCCGGAACAAGTTCGGCGCCGACGTGCCGCTTCGCTCGATCGCCGATGCTCGCATTATTGTCGGGCCGCAAGTCATCACGCGTTACAACAATTATCGCGCCATCCCGATACAGGGCAGCCCATCGCCGGGAACTTCATCGGGCACCGCGCTCGCGGCGATGGCGGCCGTCTCGAGCGCAACACTGCCCTCCGGTTACACCTACGAGTGGACGGGCACTGCGTATCAGGAAGCCGCGGCATCTGGCCAGACCGGCACCATTCTGGGACTCGCAATCCTGTTTGCTTTTCTGTTTCTCGTTGGCCTTTACGAGAGCTGGATCATCCCGCTCCCGGTATTGCTGTCAGTGCCGATCGGCGTTCTGGGGGCGTTTCTCGGTATCCTGATTTTTCATCTCTCGCTCGATCTTTACGCTCAGATTGGACTCGTGGTGCTAATCGCGATGGCGGCGAAGAATGGGATTTTGATCGTCGAATTTGCTAAGGACCAGCGCGAGCAGGGTAAGGACATCAGGGAAGCTGCTGTGCTCGGTGCGCAGATGCGGTTTCGAGCCGTGATGATGACCTCATGTGCTTTCATTCTCGGAGTTTATCCGCTGGTTGTCGCGCATGGGGCCGCCCAGATCAGTCGGCACGATGTTGGCACGCCGGTTTTCACGGGAATGATCGCTGCGAGTGCAGTCGGCATTTTCGTCATCCCGCTGCTGTACGTCACGTTCCAGACCCTGCGCGAGCGCAGCGGCACATGGCTCAGGCGGTGGAGTGCACGACCCAATGAGCAGCTTAAGGATGGTTCTGCAGATGCATGATTGCCGAGAGTATGCAGATCTATGATTGGCGGCGGTCACAGCGGAGGGTCATAATCCTCTTCGAGCTTTTGAGCCGGCGCGAAAAAACGAAGTCTTCCTAACCGCCCATTTCTGGTTTGAGGATGCTGCGTAAACTCATTTGTCGAAGCCGAGCACGTTCTTGACGGCATCCATGACGGTCGTGTCGCGGTGGCCCTGGCAATATTGGTTGATCTTCTCCTCATCCTTTTTGAGTGCGTCGGGGTCTATGATCGTGTTGTTGCGTTTGCCGTTGTAGTACCCGCTAAGCCACATCACGACGTACTGCGAGAACGTGATTTCATCAAAGAAATATTGTTTGCAGGTTATTTTAGCAACGTCCAACGTCTGTTGTGCTTGCGACGGGATCTGCACAAACACGAATAAAGCGCTGGTGAGAAGCAGCCGAGCTTTCACGGATCCCTCCATAGGCTTGTAGACCCTCAGAAGCGCCCGCAAAGATGATCCTGTGGTCTGAAGTGAAACGATCTCGGGCTCAACCCTTTTAATCTTACCGTCGCAATGCGCAGCCACGTTCGAGATGTTCATGATTTCAGTCTTGCCACAGACAGAACACCTCCACCGTAACGCCAACGGGTTATGTCAAAACGCATCCAAGTGCTTCCCCGCCGCTTCCCGAATAAAAATTGCGGGAAGCAGGTTCTCGCAACGTTCTGATGCTATTAAGGAATGTTGTGCGCTGCAATCGTTTAGTCGCTATTCCCCCGAAAGCAGACATTCACCCGGCCCCGTAGCGTATCCACCTTGTGCCATAAACAGATATCCTCACACGCTTAATTGCAGCTTGCCCCCTACCGCGAGGTCGCGAGCGGCTCCATTCCGCTGTTTCGAATTGCCTCGGAAGCGCGCGTGGAGGCAAGAAATTCAATCAGACGTTTAGAATTTTCGATCTCTCCCGAGCCAGCAACCACAGCGGCTGAAAACGTCTGGACGAATTGGATCTCCGGTGCGAGGTTGCCTGCCAAGTCGACGCCTGCCGCATGCACAATTTCACTAATAGGCATGACTGCGAGGTCTGCGGCTCCGGCCGCGACCATGCCGGTTGCGTCGGTGCCGCGCGGCGTCGCGGAAAAAGGTCGTTCGTAAGCCAGATACCACTAGTGCTTCCGGGCATCGCGATGGTTTTGGCCTTGAGCAGGACTTGTTTGAAGCTTTCAACAGTGCTCACGTCGGGCTTCGGAGTCCCCACCCGCACTCCGACGCCGAGGGGTACTCGCGCAAGATCCACGTCCGTTCCGGGGGCTATCTTCTTCGCGGCAATCAGCTCACTGAGGCCTTCCCTGGAGAGGATAACCACGTCAGCACGCACGCCGCCGGGCAAGCTGCGCGGCAATCGTTTGTGGCCCTGCTCCCTGCGACGCACCTGATCCGGTCGCAACCTTAATGCCGCTTGTCCGCTCGAATTCCGGCAACAGCTGCTCGTATGCACCCGAGAATCCGCCGGACATCATAACGTTCAACTAGGCCGAAGCCGCGGCCTGCCCAAATAGCAGCGTGGCAAAGACGACAAATGCGAAAGTCTTCATGATTAGCTCCTCTGGACGAAGGCGCTCCCACGCGGGCAGGTGATCCGCTCGCGGACGCGAAATGGCACTACTGTGGGCGCATCCCGTTAAGCAGCGGAATGTCACTCACTGCTTTCGGTGGTGGCAGCGACTGCAGATAGGCATAGATGTCGTCTAGCTCTTCGTCGGCGAGTACTGCCTGCCGATAGGGCGGCATGGCGCCATTGGTAGTGCGCACGAACGATTTGAAGGCATCGAGTGGCAGTTGCGTGCGGGCAATGACCTTGCCGCCGCTGGTCGGCAGCGAACCTTGTCCAGCATTGTCGTGGCATTGCCAGCAGCCGTGCTGGACGTAAGCCGCTTTGCCCTTTTCAGCAGACGCTGCCAGTGCAGTGGCGAGCCAGGCTGCATCATTGGCGAAGGCAAGTGCCATCACTGCCGCCGTAACAGGAAACAAATGCATGAATGCCCTCCTCAGCGCGGCTCTGTCAAAACATTGACCAGTGCCGGCTGGCCGGACTTGACAGCGGCGACCGCCTCCTTGATTGCCGGCCCGAGGTCGACTGGGTTAACGATCGGCCCTTTTGCCCACCAGCCCATCGACTGCGCAAGTTGGTGATACTGAATGTCGGGATTCATGATGCTGGTGCCGATCGGTCCCAAATCATTGCCGAGATTGGCGACGCGATTGCGGAAATTGGACAGCCGCTGCACGTGCATCACCTCCTGGTGATAGCCACGGTTGTTGTGCATAACGGCGAGCAACGGGATTTTGTGCCGAGCCGCGGTCCACAACACGCCGGGTGCATACATCAGGTCGCCGTCGGATTGGATCGAGACCGAGAAGCGGCCGGCATCGCGATTGCCAAGCGCCGCGCCAACTGAGGCCGGCGCGCCATAGCCCACGCCATAGCCGCCCGACCAACCGAGCCATTGATGGTGCTTTTCGATTGGCCACAGCCGGTTCGCCCAGTTGCTGGTATTGCCTGAGGTCGATACCAACGACCAGTCGACGTCCTTGATTTGGGCATAGAGCTCGCTGACCAACCGCGCCGTGCTAATTGGGCTCGCGTCCCAAGCGACGGCGGCTGCTTCTTTGACATTCTCGACGCCCTTGGCATGCGCCTGCCGAATTGCTTCGCCGCGTTTGGCCATCGCGTCTTTGCGGTCATTGGAGGTCGCCAACTTCACCGCCTCGATCAGCAATGGCAGGGTCGCCTCCGCATCGCCCGGCATCGAAACGTCAATGGTTTGAAAGCGCTGAAAGTCCTGATAATTCGACTTGGTAATGAGATCGACCGAGCTGATACTGATGAGCTTGGTGCCCGGCTTGATCTTGGTGATGTTCTGGCCTCTGCCCTCGTAACCATTGTCAACGAAGCCGTTCACCGTGTTCCAGTAGTCCGACAGCTCCATGCCGATAATGACATCGGCATTATTGATGACGCTCGCCGGGCGGGCGAGATAGTGAGTGTTCGGGAAATTCATCCGATTGCCCTGATCGACCACCGGCGCCTGCAGCAGCTCGGCGAGCTCGACCAGGAGCTTGACGCCATTTGGCGTGCGCGCCACACGATCGACGACGATCACGGGCCGCTCCGCATTGACCAGAAGCCGTGCGGCTTCCTTCACCGCGCCGGCATCGCCCTGCGGCGGCGCTGCAGTGAAGAATTTCGGAATGTAGAGCTTCTCGCCGTCTTCGCGGATCGGCTCGGTCTGCAAGCCGCCATCGAGCGCCATCATGACCGGTCCATAGGGCGGCGTGGTCGCGATCTTGTACATGCGCACAAAAGACTGCGCGAAGTGCTGCAGCGAAACTGGATTATCGTCCCACTTGGTGTAATCGCGCACGATCGCATTTATGTCCTGCGCTGAATGGAACGTTGGCACGCCGGGTGGGCGTTGCGCAGCGTCGAGATCATTGCCACCGAGGATCAGCACCGGAACGCGATCACACCAAGCGTTGTAAACCGCCATCGTCGCGTGTTGGAGACCAACCGTGCCATGGACCAACGTCATGATGGGCTTGCCGGTCGCCTTAAAATAGCCGTGACACATGGCGACGGCGGATTCCTCGTGCGTGCAGGTGAGGAATTCCGGCATCGTGTTCTTGCCGTAATTGATCAGCGATTCGTGGATCCCGCGGTAACTCGAGGCCGGGTTGGCTGGCAGATATTTGATGTCGAGCGTCTTGATAACGTCGACCATGAAATCGGAGCCCGGCGTACCGTTGTCGCGGGCGGGCATTTGTGGCGTCCCAGTTTCAGCGGCGGCGACATGGGCGTTCGGCGGCAATGCCGACGGGCGTCGTTCTTGCGCGTCCTGCACCGTGGCGGCCTGGCCCGACTTGACAGCACCGGTGGCCCCCGTCGCGCCAGCTACGGCAGCGACGGCGAGGAATCTGCGGCGATCAAGTTTCGGGGCTGAACTCTTGCTTGAATTCTTGGCGGGCATTCCGGCCTCCCTAGGGGCTATTGTCTTTGGCCTCGCGGCTCGGTCGCAAAGTAAATCAGTCTCCGTTTACACCGTCACTTTGATCCGCGAAATGGGCTTCGAAGGTCATTTTGCGCAGCAGCAATTCTCAGAGGCCCTTTACCCCCAAAAGCGGACATTCAACTCGCATGGGGTGCGATTTATCGGCCGCCCAAACTTGGGAGTGCCTGCACTCGTGTGATCGGCGGTTCCAGTCGCAGTATTCGAATGGGTTGGCGGCGGGCTCTTTTAGGGAAGTCGCGCATTGAAACGCCAAAATCGCTCGCCAGATTCGAGCGGCGGCACCGCAAGGACGGTGCTCCCATTGATCCCAGTCCTTGGTGGGCGACTAACGAAGGCGAAAAGGTTCGCGGATGATGCGCAAAACTTCCTTGATTTTCCTCGGTGCACTGGTCGGCGTCGTGGCGACACTGTTGCTAACGCAGCCACACACACTCCTGATGGGTTCCGCCGCACGTGCGGCGGCAACGGACACTTATCGGGGGCTCAATCTGTTCGGCGACGTGTTTGAGCGCGTGCGCGCCGACTACGTCGAAAAGCCCGACGACAGCAAGCTCATCGAATCGGCCATCAACGGCATGCTAGCCGGCCTCGATCCGCATTCGGGTTACATGAATCCACACAGCTTCCGCGATATGCAAGTGCAGACGCGCGGCGAGTTCGGCGGTCTCGGCATTGAGGTCACGATGGAAGATGGCTTGGTCAAGGTCGTCGCGCCGATCGACGATACTCCGGCCGCCAAAGCCGGCATCATGGCGAATGACATCATCACACAGCTCGACGACGAAGCGGTGCAGGGGCTCACCATAGACACGGCCGTCGATAAGATGCGCGGCCCGGTGAACACCAAAATCAAGCTCACCATCATCCGCAAGGGCTCCGACAAGCCGATCGAGGTCACGATCGTCCGCGACATCATCCATGTGAAATCAGTGCGCTGGCATCCAGAAGGCAGCGACGTCGGCTACATCCGCGTGACGCAATTCAACGAGCGGACCACCGACGGGTTGAAACAGGCGATCAACGATCTCAACAGTCAGCTCGGCGCCGACAAGATCAAAGGCTACGTTCTCGATCTGCGCAACAATCCAGGCGGCTTGCTGGACGAGGCGATTTCGGTCTCCGAGACATTCCTACAGAAGGGCGAGATCGTATCGACCCGCGGCCGCAATCCCGAAGAGACGCAGCGCTTCAATGCGCGGCACGGAGTCATGATCAAGGGCAAGCCGCTGATCGTCCTGATCAACGGCGGCTCGGCATCGGCCTCGGAAATCGTCGCCGGCGCCTTGCAGGACCAAAAGCGCGCCACCCTCATCGGCACGCGATCGTTCGGCAAAGGATCGGTGCAGACGATCATTCCGCTTGGCGGCGGCAATGGAGCTCTGCGGCTGACCACGGCGCGGTACTACACGCCGTCGGGGCGCTCTATTCAGGCCCAGGGCATCACGCCGGACATCGAAGTCCTGCAGGATGTTCCAGATAACTTGAAGGCTCAGATCGACTCCAAGGGCGAAGCATCGCTCCGCGGCCACCTTAAGGCCGAGGGTGCCGAGCAGACCGGCTCGCAGTCCTATGTGCCCCCCGATGAGTCGGTCGATAAGGCGCTCAAGATGGGCCTCGACCTGCTGCGCGGAACGGCCACCAATGCCGCCTTCCCGCCCAATCCCAAGGCGGCGGTTCATAACTGACGAACCGACGCTGTCCATTCAAACAACAGGGGTGGCAACAGGCTGCCCCTCTTGCACCCAACGGCTTGGGTAAAAGAGCGGGCATCCTCTCAAGCCAGTGATGTCCGCTTTGGGTCAAAAGCGGACATTTCGCTGAGTTTGGCCGATGTCCGCTGTACCGCCGTCACAGTCCGCGCGCGATAAGACGCTGATTTGTAATTGCTAATCGGTCAGCGTTTCGGCGTAGTCGTTGCATAGTCGTCAACGATGACGCTGCCACTTGCGCTGTGAAAGTCATGCTAGGCAGTTCGATCTAGCCTCGTGTACCCATCGTCGCGGTTTGTGTCGGCTCACTTTGGTGCGTAGACAGAAGGCCGCCGACGGTGATGCCAATTAAAAACATCGCGGCAAGCATCACAGCAATCGCGCCTTCGTTTCGTGGCGGCGTAAGCCTTCGCATTTGCTTGTTCAAAAGTTCCTGATCGCGTCGGTTCATTTTGGATGTCCCCATTTTTGTTCCAACTGAACGCAACTATGTC
>Ga0318561_10000693_pt1 | contig 10973 bp, 10 predicted proteins | sample GRESIP065b5f23_FD_202526 | JGI IMG/M metagenome (GOLD analysis project Ga0318561, IMG submission 202526) | Tropical soil microbial communities from Luquillo Experimental Forest, Puerto Rico - GRE.SIPMG.065b5f23 | ecosystem: Environmental > Terrestrial > Soil > Tropical forest > Bulk soil... | reverse complement strand
GATCGGGGCGATCTCAGGAAATGCCGGGCGCGGCGCCGCAATCGGGGCCGCCTTCGGTGGGGTTCGCAATGCGGTACGTCGAGGCTCGGCCCGCAGCGCAGGCGCTTGTTACTAAGATCCCGCGACATACAGGGGGAATACCAATGAAACGATACACCGTGGCGGTTCTGCTGGCATGCTGTCTTGGCGCGTGCGCACAGCCGTCTGCGCCACCAGCGCAACAAGCCGCACCGCAGCCGGAGGCCGCTCCACCGCCCCCGCCGCGGGTCACCTCCGAAGCGCAGATCGCACCGGGACGATGGGTCGTCGACCGGGTGAGGTGCTCCGACCTGCTCGGTGCCGCGGATGAAGACCGGGAGGCCGCGGCCATGTTTTATTATGGTTATTTGGCAGCAAAGGCCGGCATCCACGTCATCGACGTAAACCAGATCGACGGCAATGTCCGAAAGGTGATGGACCGATGCGCTGCCGCGCCGAACATCACTGTTCCGCAGGCCTTCCGCCAAGCGCTCGGCCGTCGCGGGTGATCGGCAGACCGCGGCGCGTTTCGATAGGCGGCAGCCGTATTGCTCCAGAAGGTTCAGCCGCCGCGCCCTCTCAATGAACGAGCCCGCTCGCGCCGATCGAAGTGCAGAATATGTAACGATTGTTATTGTTTTCGGACGGTGAACTCCGTGGTCAGTTTTTTCGGCATCGCCACATTCTGCAGCTTCACATAGTCGGGTAGGCCATTCTTAAATGGCGGATAGGCTTCGCCAAGGATCAGCGGCGCCAAATACCGGCGGGCCGCCGCGGTGATGCCGAAGCCGTCCGCGCGGATGAAATCGGGGGGTAACAGCTTCTCCTGGTTGGCGACCTCAGCAAGCGGTGCGGCGATGATGTCCCAGCGATAAGGCGCATCGCTAAGCCGGCGGATCGCCGGCATCACCGCGTTCCTCCCGTTGATCGCGAACTCCACCGCCGCGCGGCCGACTGCGTAGGCCTGCTGGACATCGGTCTCGGAGGCGATGTGGCGGGCCGATCGCTGGAGGTAATCCGGAACCGCCCAATGGCATCTGCACCCGAGCTTCGTGCTTATCAGGTTGGTGATCACTGGTGCTACCCCGCCCAGCTGTGCATGTCCAAACGAGTCCTTTAATCCCGACGCCGAGAGGAACTCTCCGTCCGGCCTCTTTACCCCTTCCGACACCGCGATCACGCAGCAGTCGTGCCGCTCCAACGCCTCCTCGACTTTGGCAAGGAACCGCTCTTTATTGAAGATCACCTCGGGTAGCAGCAGGATGTGTGGAGCATCGCCTTCGTGTTCAGCGGCGAGCGCGCAAGCGGCGGTCGCCCAGCCAGCATGCCGGCCCATCACTTCCAGAGTGAATACTTTGGTCGAGGTCCGGCTCATCGCCGCCAAGTCGAGCGCCGCCTCGCGAAGCGAGGTTGCAACATATTTCGCTAGCGAGCCGAAGCCCGGTGAACAGTCAGTCATCGGTAGGTCATTGTCTATTGTCTTGGGAATACCGATGCACACGATCGGGTAGGCTAGTTCAGCGCCCAATTGGCTGACCTTGTGGGCGGTGTCTTGCGAGTCGCCGCCGCCATTGTAGAAAAAGAAGCCAATGTCGTGCGCGCGAAACACTTCGAGCAAGCGCTCGTACTGCGCACGGTGCTCCTGAATCGACCCGAGCTTGTAGCGACAGGACCCGAACGCTGCACCCGGGGTGTGTTTGAGCGCGGCGAGCGCGGGTTCGGATTCAACGCTGGTATCGATCAGGTCTTCAGTCAGGGCGCCGATGATGCCATTGCGCCCGGCATAGACCTTGCCGATCTGCTGCGGATGTTGGCGCGCCGTTTCCAGCACGCCACAAGCCGAGGCGTTGATCACCGCGCTAACCCCACCCGACTGGGCGTAGAATGCATTCCTGAGCGCCATGACAACTCCTAGAGAAAGATAGCCGTCAAGCTTACCGAGAAGGATCCGCTCACGAGATGATGGCTGGCGACGATAATTGCACTGCTCAGCGATGACGAGTAGGTCACGATGGCGAGTTACTGCTACCAGGCAGGGGCCTGGTAGTAGGGGGGCGGATAGCAGTAATAGGGCGGATAATAGCAGGACGGATAGCTCGAAGCCGCTGCCGCACCCACCGCGGCACCCGCGGCGGCGCCGACTGCGACACCTGCCGCCGCGGCGCCATAACCGTAGCCCGGCGCGACGACGGTAGTGTTACGATACACCGTGCCGCCGCCGTAGGCGGGCGGGCGATAAGCGGTTCCGCCATATGGGCCTCGCGCGGCGGCCCCGCCATAGGGACCGCGAACCGCCGCTGCGCCGGATGGGGTGCGGACGGCTGCGCCGCCCATCGGCCCGCGATAGGCGGCCCCGCCGCGCGGCCCCGTCACCGCTCCCCAGGCGAAAGCGTCCGGCGCCGCCGACAACGTCAGCAGAGCACCTAGGCAAACGATGGTCAGGCATTTCATGAGTCTTGTCCTCGTGTATGGGCGCCGGTGCGCTGCTAAGTCAATGGCACTTTGGCAGCCGCTCCCGCGACCCCAGAAAAATGGGCCTTGGAGCGCAAGATCGGAAGGAGCAAGTAACGATGTTTGCTCCGCCGACGCCGAGCATCGATGCCCGGCATTTCCTGATCTGACGGACCGATGCCTGCTGAGCATCCGTCATGAGGGCGAGCCCCCTCCCTGTCGCGCGAGCCTCTGCAAGATATCGACCAACTCCTGGTGCGGGGCGCTGGTCGGATCACGAAGCTCGGCGCCCGAGTGCGCGTCGGCAAGCCGGCTCAAACGCAAGACCTCACGGACCCGTTGGCGCCGATTGAGCTGTAGATCGGATGGACGAGAGGTGAAGAACAGCCGCCGCAGCTCGCCGTGACCAAAGAGGTGGCTGAATTCCGAAGCCGTCACATAGATTAGGAAGAGAACGAGTATCCACAGAGAAATAGCGGAAAACCGGTGCCACGAAAAAGTCGTAACCAAATAAGTAGGGAAATCGCTGGGCGGATTACCTTCGAGCGAGAAGTGGACGAAACGCTCCAGCAGCCGGGCGAGAAACACAACGACCCAGTAAAAAGCTGTCTTGTATAGGATCGGCTGGATCAGCGGCGCCCGATCATACCTTCTCAATAGCGACATCTTATTGGCGACGAGTACCGCCTTGCCGACAACGAGCGCCGCCATCGTCGCGAGCATGAAATTGCTAACAGCGACCAAATATTGAGCGACAAGAAGGTTCGTCGTCAGCACGATAAAGTTGAAGCCGATGAAGAAGAAAATTGTCGGTGGTAATGCCTCGCGCGCCTCGTGCAACAGCCGAGCGCCGATCCGGCGGGCAACTCCCGCAGGTTTCTGTAGGGAGACGTCGATCCCGGGACGGTGATCGTCGAACGAGGCGGGTTGGGACCTCATGTACTCTCTCTCCTAAGCGACGACACCCACTGAGTAGCTGTGCGTGGACTCCTTTATAGCACTCCAAGGCTGAACACGTTGAAGTGCCAGGGGGTATGATCGATGTAGAGGCCGTGATCGACAAGCTCACTGCCGTCGCGATCGTAGACCTCGGTCCCATCACATCTGTCAGGCGTACTTGCTTGCCCCGAATTTCCGGAAATGATAGCGGCAGTCGGCACTGGCCCTGGTTGCCTGCGTAATTGAGGACGACGAGATAGCGACTGCCGTCCTCGCCGGCCCACCCATAAGCGACAAAGTCATCCGAGGTCCAGTTGCCGGCCCAGGCCGGCTGTGGTTGGATCTGCGACCACGCGCCGTCGCGAAAGGCAGTCTGCTTCAGTACCGCCAACAGAATGACATAAAACGCAGCGATCTCCGGGTTCGCCGGATCGAGCGGGCCGCGACAGAGATGAGTCGGCACTCGGACCCGGGCGCCCTCCTTTGGCCGTCATAAAAGAAGCGCAGGCCAGGAGCCAAGAAGGTACTGACGGCCGCCGCCTGATGCTGCGGGCAGGGAAATTCCCATGCGGCGCGCTCGCCAACGCCTCCTCGCTGCCTTGGACGTAGTAGCCGGGATGAGTCCTTAGCCACGGGTGGTCTGGGGCGGTATGGTTCGGCACGAAGTCGAGCATCAGCTCGATGCCGCGCCTGGCCTGCTTTTCGCGAGACAGACGCTCGAGCCAGACACGGCTATTGATCTGAAAAAGCGACGGGTAGCGTGGGGCGTCAGCCATGGTCATTCCCTCCCTTTACTGTTTCCATCTTCTTCCGAGCGATCGACATCGACCACGACAACATCGAGCTCGCGCACGACGGCACTGCTGAATGTCCGGGTCGGAACCGCAAAAGGCGATCAGTTCACCGAGGTGTCGAAGTGGCGAAATCACTGCTTGATGTCAGCTCGCCCGTCGCAAAGGCAAGCGCAGCCCCGTTGATCAGGGACTGCGCGTGTGCCCGGACCACCGCGGCGCGGGCCGTGGCGAGCCCGGTTTGCGCGGAGGTCGCGTCGGTCAATGTACCGACGCCTTGCGCATAAGAATCGCTGGCGCTGCGAAAGGCGGCCTCGGATGCGGTCTGCAAGGCGATGGCAGCATCGTATTGTTGCAGCCCGGTATCGACCTGGTCGTAGGCGAGCGCTACCTCGTGCAAAGCCTGATCAGTGCGCTCCTTCAGTGCGGCCTGTGCTTCTTCGCGCTTCGACTGGGCGAGGGTCAATTTGTTCTGCAGCAATCCGCCTTCATAGAGCGGCCATTCGAACTTCAGCAACGCCGCGCCCTGCGGCTTGGTGACCGGGAAATAGGGCGAATTATTCACGCTGAGCTGGCCGATATTTCCCTGCACGTTCGCGCTCAGCGAAACTTTCGGGAACAGGGCGGAGCGTGCGGCCGCGATTTCGGCATCCGATGTGCGCAGCTTCGCCACTTGGGCCAGCAGGTCGGGCCGCTGGCGCAACGCGTCGCTGAGCACGTTGTCGACCGCGCGCGCGGTGCGCGGCGGCAGCGGGCGCTCGGCCGCGTTTGCCACGCGCAGCTTTGTGGTCGGCGGCAAGTCCATGGCCGCGAGCAAGGTGTACATCGCATCGTGCTGCGCGGTGTCGGCCTGCGCGAGATCATACTGCGCCTGCGCTGTCCCGCGGCGGGCGAGCTGCACATCAACGATGGTGTCGAGGCCGCGGCCGAACAGCGCCTCGGCGGATTGCTGCACCACTTTCGCATCCGCCAGGGCTTGCCGCGCTGCGCGCAATGCGGCATCGGCACCGTCCAGCGTGAAGTATGCGCGGGCCACGTTGAAGATCAGTTGCTGATGCGCCGCGGTGAACGCCACGTTCCCGGCGATCGAAAGCTGACCTGCCCCTTCGACCGCGGCTGCGCGGCCACCGAAATCGAGCAGCAGATAGTTTACGGCGAGCTGCGGGATTAATTCCTGAGCGTTGAAGATGATAAAGCCTTGCGGGACGAGGTTACTGGGGAACGGTGTTACGAAGTGCTCCCAGCCGGCGACGGCACTGGCCGTCAGCGCCGGAAGATAGGCGGCGCGCGCGATGCCGACATTGATCGCCGCCTGCCGCGCCTGTTCCCAGGCGACGCGCGTCGACGGGTTGCGGCGCTGCGCGAGATCGATCAGCTCGACGAGCGAATAGATATGGTTGGGGTCGATGTCGGCGGGCGAGGGCAACTGGACTGTCGCGTTGTCCGGCACCGCGAACCGCTTGGCCGCGACTGGGGCTGCCGCAGGGGGTGCCGGCGCTTCTTTGGACGCCTCGAATTGCCACGGGGTGTCGGGCGATGCCGGTGCCAAATCGCGCGTGTCGTTGCAGGCGCCGAGCAGCGCGCATCCGGCCAGCGCACTGCGTCGGAACCTAGCCGGCGGCATGCCATACATCTCTTACCGGCTGCGGGACTAGCGGCGTCGCTTGTGGGCCAACCTCGTCGAGAATTTTGCGGATGTCCTGGTGCAACACGCCGTACCATGTCGCGAGGGCCGTAAGGTGATCACCGGGGCCGGATAGCGCCGGTGGTTCCGGCAGACCGTCCACCACGTCACCCGCTCCCGCGCCGCTCCGGGTCCACGACGCTGCCTGCCGGAACCACGCTGCCAGCGCCTGGTGATGCGCGCGGATCGCGTCCTGCGTTGGCTGGGGAAGGTCGTGCCCGGCCCGATCGGTACGCAGATCGAGGATCGCCGAGACCGGGATGAACAGCCGGCCGACCTGCTCTACCACAGTCGCGTCGATTGCCCGCCTCCCGACGGCGCGCCGCACCTCGCTCGTTTCGAACGGATCATTGACCAGGACCCCGCGCGCCTGCGCGATCGCCTGCCCGAACGCCGTGTCGGCCGCGGGCCGCGCGGCCTGCGAAATCTCGCCATCGGCTCGGGCACCTAATCCCACCAGCGCCCCCAGTCGCTCCAATGCGTTGGCGAGGTGCGTGCGCACAACGTTGCCGACGCTCACCGGCCAAATCGTCGTGAAAATCACGAAGACCACAATATTGCCGAACAGGATGCCGATGGTGCGGTCCCTCGCTGTGTACATGGAGATCGTCGGGCCGTAGCCCTGCAACACGACAAGATAGAAGGCGAGCCCGATCTGCCAGCCGGCATAAGAGATGCGCTCGCTGCCGTAGCCGACCCAGGCGGCGAGCAAGGTCACCGGTGCCAGCAGCAGGAACAGGTCGCCAAGATCGGTCATTCGCGGCATCAGCAGCAGGATCGCGCCGAGACCGAGCCCCGCGCCGATCAGGCAGCCGACAAAGCGGAGTGTCGCCTTGTGCAGCGTGTCGCTGACGGTGCCGAGCGCGACGAAAAACGCGGTAATCACACAAGTATGAATACCCGGCCAGTCGGTCATGCTCATGACGACGTAGCAGATCATCACCGCTAGCGTGACCTTGAGCGCGAACTGAACGTATTCCGGGTTGCTGAACGCATCCGCAGCCAGCAGCCGTCCCGGCGTTTCAGCGGCGGCGTTTTCTTTCGGAGAAGCCGTCCCCGGTGTTGCCGCCAATGTCTCGTAAATCGATCGCAGCGTGCGTGTGATCGCGTCGGCCAACGGGCGGGCGGCGCCGGTCGCCGTGATCGTGACCGGTTCGGGGCCGGGGGCTTGCCCGTCCTCGAGCGCCCGTTCCGCCCGGCGGCAGGCGCCCGCCGCCGGGACCAGCGGATTGCGATCATTGCCCTCGACACGCAACCAGCTGAGCAGCAGGAGGCCGAGCCGGCCGATGTCGTCGATCAGCGAGGCGCGCCAGACCAGGCGGCGCTGGCCGCGGCCAAAGACGCCGGCGAGATTATGCAACTTGTGCAGCTGCGCGGTGCCTTCGAAAGTCTGGGCTTCGAGCCGGCCTTCCGCTCCGCTCGCGCCCGCGCAAAAGCGGGCCGCCGTCGCCAGCCGCTCGGCTAAGGCTCTGCGGAGAAGGCGCGCCGGGTCTCGCCCGGTCAGCAGATTGGCGGCGATCAGCAGCGCCACGGGCACGACGACCGCCAGGCTAAACCACAACAAGAAGCGCACCAGCGCTTCCTCAGGCGGCACGAAGAAGATCTCCGGCAACTCGAACTGCGGCGCGTTGCCAATAGTCGCGGGCAGCAGCGCCAGACCGAGGACCTCATCGCCCAACGTCAGCCCGTAGGCGATGACAAAGCCGGCGACGAAGAACACGGGTCCCAGCGTCGCGGCCCGAGACAGAAACATCGCGCCAAAGGTCATTACCGCTATTAGTGGAATACGGAGCGCTGGCTCCGACAGGCTGAGCATGAAAGCCGCGATTGCCGCGAAAATCGCCAACACAACGGCGATGCCTGCGGCGAGCGACGTCCGCACGGTGGTGACCGCCTCGCGGCCCGACAGGAACAGAACGATATAGGCCGAGACGGCTATCTCAGGGATGCGGAACGTCTCCGCGATGGCCACCGCGGCCAGCACCACAATCACGATGCGCACCGAGTCCCCAAGTCGGCCGGGGGTTGGACGCAGCTCGCGGCGCAACAGCGCGACTAGGTTGCGCGCGTCGCCCTCGTCCACATCCGGCGGCGGGCCGCGACGTGCGGCATGCGCCTTCATTTTTCGATCACGATTACGGCCGTGGCGCCATAGCGCATCAGGTCGTCGGGCGGCGCGTCGAGCAGCACGCGCACCGGGAACCGTGCCGCGATACGTACCCAGTTGAGCGTGCGCTCGACATGCGGCAGGCCACCAAAGGTGGCGCTCACATCCGACGCGACACCCCAGCCCAGGCTGTCGACCGCGCCGCTCACCGGGCGGCGTGGTTGCGCCATCACGTAGACGGTCGCCGGCTGTCCTGGCTCGATTCCGGCGAGGTCGGTCTCGCGGAAATTGCCGATCGCATACCAGTGCTCGGTGTCGATGATCGTGAACAGCGGATGGCCGGTGGCGGCGAATTCCCCGGCGGCGATGTCGAGCGCGGTGATACGGCCATCGCAGGGGGCCTGCACGACGGTTTTGTTCAGATCGCGCTCCGCCAGCGCGAGCGTCGCACGCGCGCCTTCCAACTCCGCTTCGGTGGGCTTGGTGTTAATGATAGCCTGGCGCGCCTCGTCCGCCTGCAGCCGCGCTTGCTGTAGCGCGATTTGCGCGGTGCGCTGCGCCGTGCGCGCCTGGTCGACCTGCTGTGCGGTGACGAAGCCGCGCCCGAGCAGCGGCTCCATCCGCCCCAGCGTGCTGGAAGCAAGCGTCCGCTGCGCCTCGGCGCTGCCGATGCCGCGCTCGGCGGCATCGGCCTTGGAGGTCTGTGACGCGACCTGATCGGCAGTCAGAGCGAGCTTTGCTTCGAGGCCCTGCACCGCCGCGCGAGCCTGATCCACGCGCATTCGGTAAGGGTCAGGGTCGATCCGGAACAGCACGTCACCTTTATGCACTTTCTGGTTGTCGCGCACGTCGAGCTCGACGATCCGGCCGCTGACGTCGGGCGCCATGTGGACGAGGTCGGCTTGCAGATAGGCGTCGTCGGTGCGTGGCCGAAGATCGATCCGGCGCGTTGTGAGGACCACGGTCACCAGGACGCCAACCAGCGCGATGAGGCTGACGAGGACGCCAAGCACCCTGCGAACGGTTAACATCGTTCAGTGACCGAACCAAACTAGCCAGGCGAGCAACGTGGCGGATACCGCGAGGGCGGCGTAGGTCAGCAGCGGAGCGACGACGTAGTCGCTAATGCCGGCCACCGCGAGGACCTGACGGATAATGATGGCGGCGACGATGCCCAGCGCGGCGCACAGCATCCAAGCCGGGAAGTAAGAGCCCAACAGATCCATTGTCGGCGCGTAATTGCACCCGGCAACCGGCAGCGCGATCGCGGCTCGTCCTAAGACGAGTGAACCGCGGCGGCGGCGAGCGGCTCGAAGCCACCTGCTGCTCCCTACAGGAGCCGACCTCACGGACCCGGTACTTGATTCAAGAACGATCCACATCTTGCCCCCACCGAGCCGATTCTAACCGGTCACCGCCAGGTCGGAACAGGTTTAAAAAGGGTCGTTCAAAAGGGGCGATCCGTTGGAGAATTGGACTTGGGGCCTGTCTAAAAACATGACTCGGCGATGATCGCGCGCGGATTCAGACTTGGCCTGCGCCGATGTAGGCGCGCTAGACCCAGTCGCGTCACCGACGGCGTGCGCGCCTGGCAACAGCAAGAACAGCTCGAAGCTGAGACGCCAGGCAGGGCTTAACGATTGTTGCACCGCCGCTAAGCTATGTCACAGGGAGTGATCCGCGCTAATGCCGACGTGCCTCAGAAGGGCCTGAACCGGAAGAGGATGATCGCAACCAAGGCAAAGACCGTCGCGATCAGCCCGCCGATCACAAAAAAACCGTTCGGGTTGCTGCTGAACGGAATGCCGCCGACGTTCATGCCCCAAATACTTGCGATCAACGTTGCTGGCAGGAATATCACCGAGAACATCGTCAGTATGTAAAGGTTGCGGTTGGTCTGCTCCTCGACCTGCGCCCGCATCTCTTCGAGCAAGTGCTGACAGTGCTCCGCGTTTTCTTGTGCATCCTCGATCAACGCCGCGTAGCGATGGATTTGGCGGTTAAGCGGTCGAACTCGTCGACAGAAAATAGCGCCGGCCGTTCGCGCGCAATTTCAAGCATGGCCGTGCGCTTATAGGCCATATCGCGCGCGACGCGGACCGCGTCACGTCGCATTTCCAGGATGTCCTCGCGATACCTGGCAGGGTCGCGCCTGGGAGCCTTCGCCTCCATTGCGCTGAGATGCTCAGTGGCTTCCTGCAACAGACCCTCGCCGATGTCGTTCAAGGCCCGAAAGAATTCCGTGATGAGTGCGAAAGGACTCGCTGGCTGAACGCTCCTAGCTTCGACTCTGTGCCGCAACTCGTTGACTGAGCGCAGCGGGATGCGCCGACCCGTGACCAGCAGTGTCCGAGAGGCGACAACACAGAGTGATCCCGCTTGCAGGGTGACCGCGCCGGGCTCCTCGCGGAAGTCGCGCAGATGGCCGTAGATCAGATCCGGCGTGATGAAGAGCCCGCCCCGCTGGATTGGAGCAGCTACGGTCTCGACGACATCGGCCGGCCAGGAGCGGCGGCTCAGCCACGCCTGCGCCGCGGCATCAGCAAGGTCGAGATGAACCCAGACGAAATCGGCGTCGCCGGCGGCGGCGGCTTCCACAAAATCGCGGACCGCCTGGCCCAACCCGCTACGGAATGCGAAGGCAAACTGCGGACGACCGTCACTCACGCTTTGCCCGACCCTCATCACCCTGCCAGAGCCTTATAGACCGAGTTAACGCCCGGGGTATCGATAGAACGAGGCGCCAACTTCGGCCGTAGCGCGCTGATGAGCGGGAGCTCGGCCGGAATTTGGCATGCGCCGAAAAGAGGTTGCGGATTTCGTTTGACTCGAAGATGCCGTGTGATTTTTGTTGCGCCGCAACAAACTCAAGCAATCGGTCGTCTTTTGATCTAGATCAAGAGATCGAGCTAGCCGCTCCCGCTAGGCTTGGATAGCGAGATGGCCGGTTCACAAAACTGTAAAATAAAAGGGAGATTTTATC
>Ga0318561_10000690_pt1 | contig 10993 bp, 9 predicted proteins | sample GRESIP065b5f23_FD_202526 | JGI IMG/M metagenome (GOLD analysis project Ga0318561, IMG submission 202526) | Tropical soil microbial communities from Luquillo Experimental Forest, Puerto Rico - GRE.SIPMG.065b5f23 | ecosystem: Environmental > Terrestrial > Soil > Tropical forest > Bulk soil... | reverse complement strand
GCACCAGGCGCTCGGCCTCGTGTGGAGCGAAGGGATCGCGGTCGACAACTCCGGGGAGCCCGTCGACCTCACCATCCGCTCCTTCGGGATCCTCGCCGCGCGCGACGTCCCCGACGTCGCCGTCGCGCTGCACGACGGTGACGGTTGGCCGGTGAACGGGTCCGACGCCGTGTTCGTCGCCACGCTGGCGGCGGCGTGGCTGGCCGAGGGGCTGCCGGCGCGCTGGCCTACCCGCCGCGCCGCCCTGCGAGCGCCACGGCGCGACGTGGCAGCATCGGATCGTCGAGAGGAGACGCCATGAGCCCAGCCGTGGGTCCCTACTCGCCCGTGCGCCGCGTGGGCGACTGGGTCATCACCTCGGGGCAGGTCGGACTGGCCAGCGAGGGCAACGGGAAGTCGGCGTTGGTGCCCGGTGGCACGGTGCCCGAGCTGCACCAGGCGCTCCAGAACGTGGCCGAGATGCTTGGGATCGAGGGGGCGACGCTGGCGGACGTGGTGAAGACCACGCTCTATCTCGTCGACATGGCCGACTTCGCCGCGGTGAACGAGGTCTGGGTGGAGTACTTCACCGACGACCGGCCGACGCGCTCGGCGGTCGCCGTGGCAGCGTTGCCCATCGGGGCCCGGGTCGAGGTCGAGGCCTGGGCCTACGCGCCGGTGGTCTGAGGGCTGGGCCTGGCGGCGGGCGACGCGTCCGGTGACGACACCGGCGGGTGTTCGGAGCCGTTGCGCGGCGGGGCACCAGCGCCGGGGTGCGCGCCGGGGTGCCAGGCCACCTGGCCGAAGCGGTAGCCCACCGAGCGCACCGTCTGGATCAGGTGCGCGTGTTCCTCACCCAGCTTGGCGCGCAACCGCCGGATGTGGACGTCGACGGTCCGGGCACCGCCGTAGTACTCGTAGCCCCACACCCGGCTGAGCAGCGTCTCACGCGTGAAGACCTTGGCGGGATGGCCGGCCAGGAACCGCAGCAGCTCGTACTCCATGTAGGTCAGGTCGAGGACGCGACTCGCCACCGCGGCCTGGTAGGTCTCGAGGTTCAGCACCAGCGGCCCGTACTCGATGATGTCGGGCCGCATGCTCTGCCCGGCCCGCCAGAAGAGGTGCTGCAGGCGCGCCACCAACTCCTCGGGCCGCGCCGGGAGCACGCAGAAGTCGTCGTAGAGGTCGTCGCGCAGGAGCAGGTCGCCGACCTGCTCGGCGGCGATGGCGAGGAGCAGTGGGCTGAGCGGCACCTCGCGCAGGCGCAGGTGCCGACAGAAGGCGACCGCGGCGGTCATGTCGCCGGCGGCGACGACCAGCGCCCCCGAGTAGCTCTCGGCTCGGGGGCCGCCGGCGGCCGGTGGCGCCGCCAGCTCCTCGGGGCCGGCCACGCTGCGGTGGCCGAGGCCAACACCCTGCAGCGCGAGGGTCACCTCGGCGGGCAGGTCGGCGGGGAAGCAGAGCAGTGGGTCCATCGGCTCGCGCGTGCGGTCAGAGCAGGGGCAGGTAGCGGTCGAGTTCGAACTGGGTCACTTGGGCCTGGTAGGCGTCCCACTCCTCGCGCTTGTTGCGGATGAACCACTCGAAGACGTGGTCGCCGAGCGTGTCCGCCAGCAGTTCGGAGCCCTCCATCTCGTTGACGGCATCGTGGAGGCTCGAGGGCAGCGGCTCGATGCCCTTCTTCGCAAGCTCCTTGGCTGTGAGCGTGAAGAGGTTGTCGTCCGCCTCGGGCGGCAGCGGATAGGCCTCCTCGATGCCGCGCAGGCCGGCGGCCAGGATCACCGAAAAGGCGAGGTACGGGTTGCAGGCGCTGTCCGGGGCGCGGTACTCGATGCGGGTCGACTCGGTCTTGCCCATCTTGACGACCGGCACGCGCACGAGTGCCGAGCGGTTGTTGCGGGCCCAGCTCACGTGGACGGGTGCCTCGTACCCGCCGATGAGCCGCTTGTACGAGTTGACCCACTGGTTGGTCACGGCCGTGATCTCGCGGGCGTGGTAGAGCAGGCCGGCGATGAAGCGCCGGGCGATCTCCGACAGCCCGTAGCGGTCGCTGTCGTCGACGAACGCGTTGCGCTCGCCCTCCCAGAGCGAGAGGTGGGTGTGCATGCCCGAGCCCTGGACGCCACCGAGGGGCTTGGGCATGAAACTGGCGAAGACACCCTCGCGCCGGGCCATCTCCTTGATCACCATGCGCGCCGTCATGACGGTGTCGGCCATGGTGAGGGCGTCGGTGTAGCGCAGGTCGATCTCGTGCTGGCTGCGCGCATCCTCGTGCTGGGTGTGCTCGACGGGGATGCCCATCTCCTCGAGCATGAGCACCGAGCGACGACGCAGGTCGCTGGTCAGGTCGGCCACCGTCAGGTCGAAGTACGACCCGGAGTCGAGCACGACCGGCCCCCGCGACGGGTCGGCGTCGGCGAAGTAGAAGTACTCCACCTCGGGCGAGGCGAAGAACGTGTACCCCGCGTCGCGAGCCCGCTCGAGGGTGCGGCGCAGCGCGTGGCGAGGGTCGCCCTCGAAGGGTGTGCCGTCGAGGTCGGCGATGTCGCAGAAGACCCGGGCCACCTGCGCGTCGTCGTCGTGCCAGGGCAGCAGCTGGAAGGTCGTCGGGTCAGGGCGGGCTAGTACGTCGGCCTCCTGCACACGGCTGAAGCCGTCGATGGCCGAGCCGTCGAAGGTCATCCCCTCGTCGAGCGCGTTCTCGAGCTCCGCCGAGGTGATGTTGAACCCCTTCGGTGTCCCGAGCACGTCGGTGAACCACAGCTGGACGAAGCGGATGCCCCGCTCCTCCACGGTCCGCAGCACGTAGTCCCGCTGGCTTTGCACCGGGCAAGCTTCCCATGCCGGACGGCGGTCCCGGCAAAGCCGACGCGTGCGCTGCGCCGGCGCCGACCCCCTCGGGACCGCACGGACCGGCCGGTAATCTGGGCCGATGCCGAACCTGCGCCTGGCTGCCGCGCAGCTCAACACCGTCGTCGGCGACCTCGCGGGCAACGTGGAGAAGGTGCTGGCGGCGCTGGCGGCGGCGGAGCAGGCGGGTGCGGACCTCTGCATCGTGCCCGAGCTGGCCATCACGGGGTACCCGCCCGAGGACCTGCTGCTCAAGCCGGGATTCGTGGCCGACAACCTCGCCGCCTTGGAGAAGGTGGCGGCCGCGACGGGCCAGTGCACCGCGGTGGTGGGCTTCGTGGGTGCGTCGGCCGACGGGACGGGCCTGGCCAACGCCGCCGCCGTGTGCGCCCGCGGCCGGGTCGCCGGCATCTACCGCAAGCGGTTCCTCCCCAACTACGGCGTCTTCGACGAGCAGCGCTGGTTCGTGCCCGGCGATGAGCCGGTCGCGCTGTTCGGGATCGCGGGTGCGTGGGTGGGCGTGTCCATCTGCGAGGACGTGTGGTTCGACGACGGACCGGTCGCCCACGCCGGCCGAGCCGGCGCGGACGTCGTGGTGAACCTGAACGCGTCGCCCTACAACCGCGGCCGGAGGTCCGAACGCCTGGCGGTGCTCGAGAGCCGCGTCGCCGAGGCGGGGTGTGCCATCGCCTACGTGAACCAAGTCGGCGGCCAGGACGAGCTCGTCTTCGACGGCGACTCGCTCGTGGTCGGCGCCGACTGCCGGCTCCTCGCGTCCGGCCGGCAGTTCGAGCCGGACCTCGTCCTGGTCGACCTGCCCATCGGACAGCACCGGGCCCACCTGGTGACCGAGCTCGTGCCGCGTGTGGTCGTGACTGATCCCGGGCCCGAGCGCGCGGCGCTCCCGGCCACGGGGCCCCGGCCCCCGCTCGAGGACCACGCCGAGGTGTACGCGGCGCTGGTGCTCGGGACGCAGGACTATGTGAACAAGAACGGGTTCAGCGAGGCGGTGGTGGGACTCTCGGGCGGGATCGATTCCTCGCTCGTGGCCACCGTGGCGGCCGACGCGCTCGGACCCGGGCGCGTGCACGGCTTGTCCATGCCCTCGCGTTATTCGAGCGAGGGCTCGCGGCACGACGCGGAGGCACTTGCCGAGCGACTGGGTATCGACCTCAAGGTGGTGCCGATCGAGGAGGCGCACGTGGCCTTCGCGTCGATGCTGGCGCCGGTGCTCGGCCGCGAGCCCTCGGGGCTGACCGACGAGAATCTGCAGTCGCGGCTGCGCGGCGTGCTGTTGATGGCCGTGTCGAACGCGAAGGGCTGGATCGTGCTGACGACCGGCAACAAGAGCGAGATGGCGACGGGCTACTCGACGCTCTACGGCGACTCCGCCGGCGGCTTCGCCGTGATCAAGGACGTGCCCAAGACGCTGGTCTACGACCTGTGCCGCTACCGCAACACGCAGGCGGTGCTCGAGGGCCTGACCCCGCCCATCCCCGACAGCGTCTTGGACAAGCCGCCCTCCGCCGAATTGCGGCCGGACCAGCGCGACGACCAGTCGCTGCCTCCCTACGAGGAGCTCGACCCCGTCCTGCAGGGTTACGTCGAGGGCGACCGGACGGCGGCCGATCTGGTCGCCGAGGGCTACGACCCCGCGCTGGTGGACCAGGTCGTGCGGCTCGTCGACGGTGCCGAGTACAAGCGGCGCCAGATGCCACCCGGTGTGCGCATCACCACCAAGGCCTTCGGCAAGGACCGGCGCATGCCAATCACCAACCGCTACCGCTCCTCGGCCCTCGAGGAGTCGGGCGGTGCCTGACCCGCTTTTGCCGGACGCGCCGCCGATCGTCTGGCGCACGATCGACGACCTGGCGCACGCCGTCGGGCACTACTGCTGGATCGAGCACCGGGTGTTCGAGGTCGCCGGGGCCTGGGCCGGCGTCCCCGGCGGGGACGGCCCCGCCGCCGAGGTGCGGGTGTGGTGCGCCGCCGTGAGCCGGCGGCACGGCGAGCTGGCCCGGGCCTGGGCCGAACGGCTGCCCGTGCGGGCCGGTGCCGACCCGGCCGCTCTGGTCGTCGCCCCGCCCGGCCGGCTGGCCGAGGCCTTCGAGACCCTCGGCGCTCTCGCGGACCCGGTGGCCGGCGCCGCCGTGCTGGCCGGGAACGTCCTGGCCGGCCTCGACAACCTCTACGCCCGCCTGCTCGAGACGGCCTCGCCCGTCAGCGAGGCGTCCGTGGCCGAGGTGCTGGTCGCCGCCCGGCACGCGCTGGCCGGGGAGCGGGCGAGCGCGGCCGCTCTGCCACGGGGGATGCGCCCAGCGGCGGGCGCACAGCAGTCGCCCGGCGACGCCTTCGAACAGGCGTTTGACGAAATGGGCATTTTTCCTGCTGTACGGCCATCTTGACAGCCCCATTACACTGTCTCAGCAGCCGAGGAGCGCCAGCTTCTGGTGGCGGCTGCGTTTTTAGTGAGCGCAAGCCCGGCAGACCCTGCCGAGGCAACGAGGAAAGGGTTTGGCGACAATCTTGGCCAAGGAACGTATTGAGCGCGATGACGAAGACCTCGTTCGGCTCTACTTGACAGACATCGGTCAGTACCCCCTGCTGACCAAGGACGACGAGGTCCGCCTGGCGCAGGCCATCGAGGCGGGACGGGCGGCCGAGGCCGAAGTGGCGAAGGCGCCCAAGGGCCTGACCACGGCAAAGAAGCGCGAGCTGCGCCGCTCGGTCATGGAGGGCGAGCAGGCCCAGCAGACGTTCGTCCAGTCCAACCTGCGGCTGGTCGTCTCGATCGCCAAGAAGTACCAGGCCTCGGGCCTGCCGTTGCTGGACCTGATCCAAGAGGGCAACCTCGGCCTCATGCACGCCGTCGAGAAGTTCGACTGGCGCAAGGGCTTCAAGTTCTCGACCTACGCGACCTGGTGGATCCGCCAGGCCATCACCCGCGGCATCGCCAACACGGGCCGCACCATCCGGCTGCCCGTCCACGCGGGTGACACCTTGGCCCGGGTCCAGAAGGCCCAGGCCCGCCTCGAGCTCAAGCTCGGGCGCCCGGCCACCCTGGCCGAGCTCGGCATCGAGGTCGAGATGCCCGAGGACAAGCTGGTCGAGGCGCTGCGCTTCCGGGCCGAGCCGCTCTCGCTGTCCGAGCCGCTGCGCGAGGACGGGGACGCCGAGCTCGGTGACGTGGTCGAGGACCGCTCCGCCGAGTCGCCCTTCGAGGTGGCCGCCGTGTCCCTGCTCCCCGACGAGATCGGCCGGCTGCTCTCCCCGCTCGACGAGCGCGAGCGCGAGATCCTGCGCCTGCGCTTCGGTCTCGACCGGGGCGAGCCGCGGACGCTCGAGGAGGTGGGCGAGCACTTCAACCTCACCCGCGAGCGAATCCGGCAAATCGAAGCGCGGGCCATGTCGAAGCTGCGCCACCCGTCCTCGGACACGGGCGCCCGCGACCTGCTGACCGTCTAGACGCGGGACGCCTAGGCTGCGCGCATGAAGAAGCTGCTCATCCTCGCCATCCTGGTCGCCCTCGGCGTCCTCGCCGCCCGCCGCCTGCGCGAGGTCTGACCCCGCCGCGAGGCCCTCAGGCCGCCCGGCCAGCCGGCCTGGGCGTGTGACGCCCGCGTAGGCCCCGTCGCCACAGGATCAGCGCCGCCCCCGCCACGGCCAGGCTCGTGGTGAGCACCGGCGTCGTCCGGCCGACACGGTCGCGCAGTCGGATCGGCTTGGTGAAGTTGCGCACCTCCCAGCCACGCTCGCGCGCCACCTTGGCCAGCGCGCGGTCCGGGTTCACCGCGACCGGGCGCCCGACCGCCTCGAGCATCGGCAGGTCCGTCGCGGAGTCCGAGTAGGCGCTGCTGGCGGACAAGTCGAGTCCGGTGCGCTCCGCCAGCTCGCGCATGGCCGCCGCCTTGGCGTCGCCGTATGCGTAGAAGGCCATGTGTCCGGTGTAGCGGCCTTGCTCGTCGACCTCGCCGCGGGAGCAGATGGCCCCGTCGACCCCGAGCAGGTCGGCCAGCGGCAGGACGATCTCCTCCGGCGAGGCGGACACGAGATAGACGCGGTGGCCCGCGGCGCGGTGCAGCTCCATCAGCTCGAGCGCCTCGGCGTACATGATCGGCTCCATCGTCTCGAGCATGGTCTCGCGCACGATCTGCCGGACCTGGGCGCGGTCCCATCCCTTCGTCACGGCCAGCATGGACTCGCGCACGCGGGCGAGCCGGTCTTCGTCCGCACCGAAGTAGAGGTAGATCAGCTGGGAGATGGCAGCCCGGGCCACCAGGCGCCGGTTGATGAGGCCACCCCTGAGGAACGGGCGCCCGAACGCCGCGATGGAGGCACGGTCGATGACCGTCTTGTCCAAGTCGAAGAACGCGGCCTCCATATATCCAATGGTACGGGCGGTTCGGCCCTCGGCTTGAGCCACCGTGACATTTCGAGGACCGTGTCGCGAACAACGCGTGCCTGGCGCGGTTGCAACCGGGTTGCCGGCGAGTGGATCGGTGCGGGTCAGTCGGCGGATGCGTGGTCGGCGATGAACAGCCGGTGCACTGCGTCCTCCGCCTCGGCGGCGACGAGGACGAGCACCTCGTCACCCGACCGGAAGATGGTCTCGCCGCGCGGCCAGATCAGGTTGTCCATCCGCACCACCGCCACGACGGTGGCGTCGCGGGGGAAGTTCAAGTCGGCGATCGCCGTGTCGTTGGCCGGTGAGTCCACGTCGAGGGTGATCTCCACCAGGTGCGCGGCACCACCTTGGAACTGCAGGAGACGCACGAGCGATCCGACCGACACCGCCTCCTCCACCAGTGCCGTCAGCAGCTGCGGGGTCGACACCGACACGTCGACGCCCCAGCTCTCGTTGAAGAGCCACTGATTCTTGGGATGGTTCACCCGCGCCACGACGCGCGGCACGGCGAACTCCTGCTTGGCGAGCAGCGAGATGACGAGGTTGTCCTCGTCGTCACCGGTCGCCGCGACGACGACGTCGACGGTCGCCAGGCCCGCCGCGTCGAGTGATGCCACTTCGCAGGCGTCTGCCGCCACCCAGGTGACGTCGATCGTCGGGCGCAGCCGTTCGACGAGGTCGGGGTCCTGTTCGAGCACGAGCACGTCGTGACCGTTGTCGTGGAGATCGGCCGCAATGGCCGTGCCCACGCTCCCGGCACCGGCGATGGCGACCCTCACTTGCCGGCCACCTGTCCGTCGCCGGCGCGCGACCCGTCATCCGACAACTTGTCGTCGAGCGCCCGTCGCGCGTCATCGAGCACCGCGAGGTGCAGCACGTCGCCCTCTTGACCGACGAGGTCGCGCGCGTCGAGCCGGGGGACCCCGCCACGGGTCACCGCCACCAGACTGACGCGGCCGGCCTCTTCCATGTCGGACAGCGCGCGACCGGCCCAGGCGTCGGGCAGCGAGCGATCGAGCAGGGTCAGCCGCCCGCTCGGGTCCGACCAGTCGCCCACGTCCTCTTCGGGCAAGAGGCGCCGGCGCACCTGGTCGATGGTCCACGTCACCGTGGCAACCGTCGGAATGCCCAGGCGCTGGTAGATCTCGGCCCGCCTCGGGTCGTAGATGCGGGCGACGACGTTGGGGATCTTGTAGTTCTCCCGGGCAATACGCACCGTCAAGATGTTGGTGTTGTCGCCACTGGTGACCGCGGCGAGGGCATCCGCTTCGAGAGCGCCCGCCTTCTCGAGGTCGTCGCGGTCGAAGCCGGACCCCACGATGCACGGGCCGTCCCACTCCTTGAGGCGCCGGAACGCCCGGGGGTTCTTGTCGAGGACCGCGACCGAGTGGCCCTCCGCGCTGAGCGAGACGGCGAGGCCGGAGCCGACACGCCCGCACCCAACGACGATCACGTGCACGCCACAGTGCAACACGCCAGATCGGCGCGCGCAAAGGCACCCAGCCGGAACCCGTGCCTGGCGCCGGCACCCCGTACTGTGTGCCCGTGGCCACCTCCACCACGCCCCGGGCCGCTGCACCCGCTCCGGGCGTCGCTGGCGAGAACATCCCCGAGACCCGGCGCTATCGACTGAAGAACAAGCTGCTCGGCCCCCCGCTCGTCACCGAGCAGCTGGCCACCGAGCGCCTGAGCAAGCCGATCGCCCTCGGCGTGCTGTCGCCGGACTGCATCTCGTCCTCGGCCTACGGCACCGAGGAGATGCTGACGCAGCTGGTGCCCTACGTGGGCCTGGCCGCCTTTACCCTGGTGGTGCCGATCACCCTTGCCATCCTCGGCGTCCTCTTCTTCGTCACGCTGTCGTACCTCGAAGTCATCGCGTATTACACGAAGGCGGGCGGCTCCTACGTCGTAGCCCGCGACAACTTCGGGCCCAAGGTGGCGCAGATCGCCGCCGTCGCGTTGTTGATCGACTACACGGTCACCGTGGCGGTGCAGACCTCCGCGGGCACGGCCGCGCTGACCAGTGCGGTCCCCAGCCTGGCCAACACCACCGCCACCGTCTCCATCACGGTCGCCGTCGTGCTGGTCCTGCTCTACGGCAACCTGCGCGGGATCCGCGAGGCGGGGAGCTACTTCGCCATCCCGACCTACTTCTTCATCTTCTCGCTGGCGGCGGTCATCATCGTCGGCGTCGTCAAGGAGGTGCTCGGGGTCTTGCACCCGATCCCGCTCCCGCCGGCGGACCAGGCCTTCGGCGGCAAGATCGGCACGCCGGGGTCGGGCTGGTTGATGGGCCTCGCGTTCATCTCGCTGCTGCGCTCGTTCGCCAACGGCGGCTCCTCTCTCACCGGTCTCGAGGCCATCTCCAACGGAGTGAGCAGCTTCCGTCCACCCGAGTCGCGGAACGCACGCCAGACCCTGGTGATCATGAGCACGACGCTCGGCTCCCTTGTGCTGGGCGTGACCCTGCTGGCGCGCTGGACCCACGCCGTCCCCTATGCGCAGGGCTCGCCCACTGTGGTCTCCCAAGAGGTCAAGGCGGTCTTCGGCACGAGCCCGCTCGGGCACTTCGGCTTCTACATGGTCCAGCTGGCCACGATGTTGATCCTCTACACCGGCGGCAATACCAGCTTCAATGGCTTTCCCTACCTCGCCAGCTTCGTCGCGGGCGACCGCTTCCTCCCCCGCCAGCTGACGCGCCGGGGGCACCGGTTGGCCTTCTCCAACGGGGTCATCGTGCTGGCCGGCGTCGCGCTGGCGCTCATCCTCGTCTACCGGGCCCAGGTCAACGGGCTGGTGGCGCTCTACGCCATCGGCGTCTTCACCGGGTTCACCATGGCCGGCACCGGAATGGTCAAGCACCACCTCACCACTCGCTCGGGTCACTGGCGGCGCAGCATCGTGATCAACGGGTTCTCGGCCTTCCTCTCCTTCACGGTGGTGCTGATCTTCGCCGTCGCCAAATTCAAGGAGGGCGCCTGGCTCATCTTCGTGGTGGCTCCGCTCCTCTACATCGGACTCATCCGCCTGCACGCTCGATACGCCCGCGAGGACGAGCTGCTCGAGACCGGTGTGCTCGACGCGGCCGAGGCGCCCATCCTGCGGCGCCACGTCGTCGTGGTGCTGGTCGACCGCCTCGACATGGCGACCGCCCGGGCCATCCAGTACGCCCGCAGCCTGCGGCCGGACGACCTGCGGGCGGTGCATTTCGATATCGACACCAAAGAGGCGCGCGAGCTCGAGGAGGAGTGGAGCCGAATCGGACTGGCCCGGCTGCCGCTCGACATCGTGGAGTGCCGGGACCGCCGCCTGGGGCGGGCGGCCATTGAGCTGGTGGCCGACGCCACGCTCGACGGCGACACCGAGTGCACGGTGTTGCTGCCTCGCCGCGGCTTCGCCCGGGTGTGGCAGCGCTTCCTGCACGACCGGACCGCCGACAAGATCGCGGCCGTCGTCGGCCAGGTCCCCCACGTGAGCGCCACCATCATCCCCTACGACGTGTACGACCGCTTCGGCGAGCGGGTTCGTTCGTACGGACGCTCGATTCAGCGCGCGCTCGCCGGCCAGGCCGCCGGCAACGGTGCGGGCGCACTCAGCGCCGACGGTCCGATTGCGGGTGAGCGCCTCGGGCGCCGTGAGGGCGCGAAGCGCGGCGCGATACTGGCCGCCGACCAGACGCTGGCCCGGCGGGCGGGGGCCACGACGCCGATCGCAGCGGTGTCACCGCGCCACCGCGTGCGCGTCGCCGGACGGGTCAAA